>Ga0182014_10001217_pt1 | contig 34759 bp, 20 predicted proteins | sample 612S2DmetaG_FD_120489 | JGI IMG/M metagenome (GOLD analysis project Ga0182014, IMG submission 120489) | Permafrost microbial communities from Stordalen Mire, Sweden - 612S2D metaG | ecosystem: Environmental > Terrestrial > Soil > Wetlands > Permafrost | place: Sweden: Stordalen | collected... | reverse complement strand
CTTTAACGGCGCGCGAAGGCGAGTCGCACACAGACCGTGCCAAGCCCCAGGCACATAGCATATCCGAGTGCCACAGCCACCAGGGCCGCCACGATGATCCCCGTGCCGAGTTGCTTCGCGGCCAATACGCCCGCATTGAGAAGGACGCTCACGGCGTTCCCGAGTGCGCTCGCGCCCGAGAGCCAGTGTCCGAGCCTGTGCGCTGCGCCGATGAACTCCTCACCGTGTTCCAGCCGCTGACCCGCAAGACACAGCCCGCCAAAGAGCACCAGCAGGACCACGAGCGATCCTACCCGCAAAGCGGCCGGCCACATCTGCCAGGGCTGGCGATACCACGCCATCTCGGCCTGGCCCTCGATCGCGGACATCACTCGCGCGGCAAGCGTACGGGGCGCAGACAACGCCTGCAGCCCCTTCAGCTCCCGGTCAATCTCCGCTTCCAGCTCTCTTTCGTATTCGGGTTGCATAGGTCTCAGGCTGCGCGCGTTTCTTCCCCGATTCGGGAGCGGAGCTTTTTGCGCAGGGCCTCCCGGCCACGGAAAATGTCTATCTTCACTTTCCCGAGCGACACACGGAGTTTGGTTGCGATCTCCTCGTAACTCAGGTCTTCCAGGTGATACAGCACCAGGGGCACGCGTTGGGCCGGTGGCAACTTCTGCAAGGCCTGCTCCACCAGCGTGCGGCGGTCGTCATTTGCCAGCTCCTCCTCTATACTCTCGGGAGCCTCAAACTCCGGCTCTTTCTCGTCCTCCTCACCACCGCCGCTGAACAGCTCCGAAAAGAAACTCCACCTCGACCGATAGCGCGAAAGATGATTCAGGCTCATATTCGTCGCCACGGTCCTCAGCCAGCCGCCGGCGGTGGGGCTATCGCGCAGATCGTCAAAACGCACATAAGCCTTCAGAAACACCTCCTGCGCGATGTCTTCCGCCTCGGCCTGGTTGGCGACCAAACGCATAGCCGTGCTAAATACCATGTTCTGGTAGTTGCGCATGAACGCCTCGAATGGTTGTGCTTCTGTCATCGGCTGGCCGCCGCGAGTCGGGGCCTACCCTAAGCCCAAAATCCTCTTGGAAGCAAACTCCTTGCATACAAGTTAAAGGCTGATGCCACACGCTTGTTTACTGGATGATTTGGGACGCCCACGGGGTGGATGCCGCCCAACTTTGCACCACATACAGCAGGCACCAGAACGCATACCCCAAACCGGCCATGGCCGCGAGCGCGGCCAGGACCAGCGCCAATTTCCGGCCTGCCGGCCCGCACCCAGGCGAGATCCGCATCGCAATTGTTTTCATATCACAAGGGAATTACCCGTCAGGGCCCCTATTTGTTTCAAGAAAGAAGGCAGGCGCAAACGGTAGCGTCAGGCATCCTTGCCTGACGTAAAGCCGGGCTTCCCGGCCCGGCGGAAAGAAACGCGCGTAAACCAATGCGCACTGGAGAATTCGTGGATCACAGACCTGCCAATTGTCGGAGTTCATGCGCCAGCAGCGGTACGGCTACAATCCGTGGCTGGATTTCCTTGGAACGGCGGAGAAGTTAAGGCTCGCGAGGACGCTCGCCCTCCCGGGGGACTGGCTTTCGAGGGCTTCGATGAAGGGCGGGATGGGACAATCGAGCGCGTCGGCGATGGCGCGGAGCAGTTCAGCCTCACGGCAGAGGACCTGGCCGTCGGCGGCGACGGTCTGGGCGCAGGCGAGCAAGACGTTTCGCTTCACGCTGGGGGCGGCCTGCGCCAGCCGATCGAGGGCTGAGTCCACGCGTGCCAGGCTGCGCGTTTCGCCGGAGAGGAGCTTGACCGCGCCTTGCGGAGCGTCGAGATAGTCGGCCCCGCGTTGAAACGCGGCTGCTTCCGCTGATTCGTCCTCTTGCCCGAGGTGGGCTAATGCCGAGAGCAGGACCGAGCATTCCTCCACGAGCGATTCGAGGGAGAAGAAGCTGCGCGGCGGCGGTGCGACCAGCTCGTAATAGGGCCGCAAGTGCCGGAAGAGGCGCTTCTGCAGGGTGTACTCGAAAAGGTCAATGGCACTGTCAGATTCGATGAGGTCCTGCACGAGTTGGGCGAACTGGTGATACTCGGCCGGGTCGAGATGGCGCAAGGCCGGCAGCGAGAGGTCGATCAGGGGCAGTTTGACGCGCGGGTCCAGGCTTTGCAGATCGGGCAGTAGATCGTTTACCTGGCCGAGCGTGGCAGCGTCCAGTTTCTGCCCCAGGAGTTCGAGCTGCCCGGCGTGGGTTGGCTCGTCCGGGCTGAGCAGCAGCGAGTAAATGAGGGCCCTGGCGCCGGCGGGAGAACGAGCGGCTGCGGAGATGACAGGCCCCAGGCCGAGCCGCAGGGCCGCCGCTCGACGAATGTGTTCGACCAAGGGACTGCCGGCAGCGGAAAACATCGAGTCCGGCTTTGTCTTTTCGACGGCAAGGGCAAACCCAACCGCCTGCTCATACTGCTGCTCCCGCTCGAATTGCGATGGCGGCAGCGGCTTGACCTTGGGGAGTTGATCGTCGAAAGCCGGGTCTATGGCCTGGATGCGTTTCAGCAGTGGCGGGTGGGTGGAGAGGAACGCGAACCAAGGGGTATATGAGTAGTTTGCGAAATAAAGGTGGCTGGCGGTTTCGGCGTGAGCGGTGTCGAGGCGGCCTTGTTTGTAAAGACCGCCGATCTTCTTAAGGGCACCCGCAATGCCTGGCGGGTAGCGAGTGAACTGGACGGCGGCAGCGTCGGCCAGCCATTCGCGCTCGCGGCAGATGGCGCTCTTGAGGAGCCGCACGAACGGCAGAGCGATCGAGCCGGGGGCCAGAAGCAGATACCCGATGAGGATGAACGGCAGCCTGGTGATAGACGCCTCTTCATCCAGGACGGATTCGCCGGGCTCAGCCGGCCGATTGGAGCCGCAGATGAAGGTGCGGCCGACGATGACGGGCCACATGACGCCGTGCGCGATTCCCATCAGGCGCATGTTGAGGCGGGTATCGCCATTGAGGACGTGGCTGAACTCGTGGGCGACCATACCTTGCAACTCGTCGCGGTTCAGCAGTTTCAGGCTGCCACGTGTGACGCCGATGGCTACGTCGCTCTGCGTGTGCCCGGCCGCGAAGGCACTAATGCCGCGCTCGGCATCCAGAACGTATATCTCCGGCACCGGCATGCCGGCGGCAATGGCCATCTCCTCGACGACGTTGAGCAGCTTCTGCTCGTCCTGCTCGGTTGTATCAGGCGCGAGACAGCGGCCACCCAGTAGTTCGGCTACCGCGGACCCGCCGGCAGCGAGTTGGCGGATCTTGTATAGGCTGCCTAGCGCGACAACCAGGACGGCGCCCATAGCGAACCAACCGAATAGATGCGGGTCGCAGGTCCACCTCAGATAATCTGCCGGATGAAGCAGCGCTTCCCCTACCAGCCAGCAGATCGCAACGGGGATGCTGTGGATTCTCGGGCCATGGGGGAGCGGCTTCAGAAAGGGCAACGTGAGGCTGGCGAAAACGATGTAGCCCAGGGCGATGATCACCGCCACTGCCAGGGCGAAGTAGGCCAGCAACCATCTCGTCTGGCGTCGAGAACGTTCCTGTTGCTCGAAGAAGTCCATCGCGCTGGGCCGCAGATTAGCACCACCGGCAGCGGGGGGAAGTGTTTTTGGCGGCGGTCTGCGGAAGGCCTTCAAATCGGATGCGTATCTCAGTAGCATGGCGGGGATGTTAAAGCTCTGGCACCTCCCGCTGCTCTTTGGAACCGGATTGGTGGCCGGCTTTGTTGATTCCATTGCGGGCGGCGGTGGGCTGATCACACTGCCGGTACTGCTGAGTTTCGGCCTTGATCCACAGCACGCCCTCGGCACGAACAAGCTGCAGGCGAGCTTTGGCTCCGGCAGCGCGTCGTGGCATTTTGCGCGGGCAAAGACCGTCGCGCCCAAGGACTGCACGCGGGGGGTTGTGCTCTCGCTCCTGGGCGCGGCGCTGGGAGCCCTGGCGGTGCAGCAGATTGACCCTTCATTCCTCCGGCGCGCCATACCGGTCCTGCTCATCGGAGTGGCGATTTACACGATGATGAGGCCAAGACTGGGCGCCGAAGATCTGCACCCGCGTATGGAGCGGGGGGCGTTTTACCTGACCTTCGGCCTGCTGCTGGGCTTTTATGACGGGTTCTTCGGTCCGGGCGTGGGCACGTTCTGGACGATGGCCTTCATGCTTGGGCTCGGCTTCAACATGACGCGAGCCACCGGTTACTCCAAGGTCATGAACTTTGCCAGCAACGTGAGTTCCCTGGCGCTCTTCCTTATGGGCGGCAATGTTTGGTTTGCCGCCGGGCTGACCATGGGGGTTGGCCAGGTCCTGGGCGCGAGGTTAGGTTCACAGATGGTCATCGCCCGGGGCACGAAGTTTATCCGGCCAGTTTTCCTCTCCGTGGTTCTCGCCCTGACGCTCAAGCTGCTCTACGACGCCTACGGGAAGTGAGGCCGCCAGCGGTTCCGGCGGGAGAGCGGCACGCCGCGTCGCGGTTAATGCTTCGCCGGCTGCGCCCTGCAAGGGCAGCGCAATCCTTTTTCCTTTGCGCGCGCAAGGCCTGGCCGCTAGATTGTGCCCGTCCTTGTCCGGTGGTGTAATGGTAGCACAAGAGTCTTTGGAGCTCTTTGTCATGGTTCGAATCCATGCCGGACAGCCAGTCTGTGGTCGCCCTCTATCGGCTGGACAAGCGGCAATTATTCTCACAGGCTGGCGGCGTGCCCGGTTGGGCACGATCGATCCTGATTTCGTTTATGGAAGAGCCTCTGCCGGTCCAGGAATCTCCCCCGGACGCCCCGCAGCCGCCCGCGATGTGTCTCGCCGCGCGGCTGCTGAACGTCTTTGCCGTCCCGGGCGAGGTGTTTGTGGGGGTTAAGGCCGGCCGGTTTTGTGTTGGGAATTGGCTCCTGCCCGCACTATTGTCGGCGGCGGTCGGCGTCCTGACCATCATCGTCCTTCTAACGCAACCGAGCATTCAGCGGCAGGTGCGCGACCTGGGTGAACAGCAGGCCAAGACCCTGGAACCGCAGGTAGCGGCGGGTAAGTTGAGCCGGGCCGACGCAGACCGCGTCCAGGCGATCACCCGGACATTCACCAATCCTGCCACCCTCAAGATCATGGGCAGTATGGCCGCCGTCCTGATCTGCGTCGCCCGCGTGTTTTGGTGGGCATTTCTCCTCTGGCTGCTGGGACGGCGGTTCTTGAAGGCGCAGTTTGGTTATCTTAAGGCGCTCGAAGTGGCCGGGCTGGCGCTGATGATCAGCGTGCTGGGCGGAATCGTCATGCTGATGCTGACCGTTAACCTGGCCAAGATGTTTGCCACGCCCAGCCTGGCGCTGGTGGTTGCCGACTTCGATGCCACCCGCAAGAGCCATCTGCTGCTGGGCGCCGCCAACCTGTTTTCCTTTTGGCTGGTCGGCGTGCTCTCCGTGGGCCTTGCCAAACTTGCCGGGGTGCCGTTCCTCCGCGCCGCCTGGTTCGTTTTTGCCGTTTGGGTGATCCAGGAGTCCTTCTTCGTGCTTCTGGGGGGGATGCTGGGACAGTTCACCCTGTAGGCGGGCGGTAAAGGCCCAAACCCGAAACCCGAAATCCCCAAGCGTGGCTTCGGCCTTCGGTATTCGGCCTTCTTTCGGGTTTCGGCCTTCGGAATTCGGATTTGGGCGGCGGGCGGCGGGTGGCATTATCCCGATATGCCCGAACTGCTGGGGGCGGTCATTGTAACCTTGAAAGGGCCGCTGCCGTCTCTATGTTAAGAGTGGCGACTGTGGGCTGACGTGAGGCCGGTCGGCTGGATTGGATCGGCGCCCGGGCTGAAGGCGGGAGACCGGGCCGCAGAGCGCGGGTCTGGGGGTGTCGTGGGTGCCGCGACCGGGGGCAGCAGGGCACAAAGAGAGGAACCAAAAAGCTAGAAACAACCAAGGAACATCCTAGGAACATGCTTGCAACATGCTTGCAACTATTGCGCTGATCTAGTGGCGCTCTAGTGGCGCTACGGTGTTGGCAGGGCGAGGCGTGCGGGTTGGGGCCGGCCGGTTGGTTGGGCTGCCTGCGGGCTGCGGGGGTGGTGAATTAGTTCGTGGCAGCGGTATCCCTAGGTGCAGAGCCTGGCGGGGCGCTTTTGGGGACCAGAGCCACTGCAGCCGAGCAGACGAACCGGAACGCCGGATTCGTCCGGCCGGCGGGAGAGTGGAACTGGGGCTGCCGGGTGAATCGGGCGTTCCGATAGTGGTGTCAGGATGCGACCGCCGCAGGCGCCTTGCCGATTTGTGACTGGCATTTATCCTGCAGCCCGATAGCCTGCTCGCTGGTTTATGACGCAACGGTTCAATTCTATCGACTCCGTGGTTGCCGATTTGCGGCGAGGCAAAATGGTGATTGTGGTGGACGATGCCGACCGCGAGAACGAAGGCGACCTGATAATGGCAGGGCAGTTCGTGACGGCGGCGGCGGTCAATTTCATGGCCAAGCACGGGCGCGGGCTGATCTGCGTGCCGACGACTTCCGAGCGCCTGCAGCAATTGGGCATCGAGCGCATGGTGCAGCAGAACCGGGAGACCTTCAAAACGGATTTCCAGGTCAGCGTGGACGCCGCGCGCGGGGTCAGCACGGGCATCAGCGCCGGCGACCGGGCCGAAACGATCCGGATCATGGCCGACCCGACGGCGTTGCCGGAGGACCTGGTGCAGCCGGGACACGTCTTCCCGCTGCGGGCGCGGCCGGGTGGGGTATTGCAGCGGGCCGGCCACACCGAAGCGACGGTGGACCTGGTGCACCTTGCGGGTTGCCGGCCAATTGGGGTGATCTGCGAGATCATGAGCGACGACGGCTCGATGGCAAGGCTGCCGGAGTTGGTCAAGTTCGCCCGGAAGCACCGGTTGAAGATTTGCGCGATTGCCGACCTGATACAATTCCGGCGGGCGCGGGAGAAGCTGGTGGAGCGCATCGAGGTGGTAAAGCTCCCTACCGAGTATGGCGATTTCGATTTATATCTCTACGAGTCGAAACTCGACGCGAAGCATCACCTGGCCCTGGTGTGCGGGGAAGTGGACGGAAAGCGAAATGTGCTGGTGCGGGTCCACAGTGAGTGTTTGACTGGCGACGTCTTTGGCTCGCGCCGGTGCGATTGCGGCCCGCAGTTGCACCAGGCGATGCGGCAGGTGGCCGAGGTGGGCTGCGGCGTGGTGGTTTATATGCGCCAGGAGGGGCGGGGCATTGGTCTGGCGCCGAAGATCAAAGCTTACAAACTCCAGGAACAAGGCTACGACACGGTGGAGGCCAACCAAAAGCTAGGCTTCGACATGGACCTGCGCGAATACGGCCTGGGGGCGCAGATCCTGGTGGATCTCGGCCTCAAGACGATTCGGCTGCTGACGAATAACCCGCGCAAGATCGTGGGGCTGGACGGATACGGGTTGGACGTTGTCGAGCAGTTGCCGATCAAGGTGAAGCCGAATCCTCACAATGCGCGCTATCTGAAGACGAAGCGGGAGAAGCTGGGACACCTGCTATAGGCACGAACGGAGTGTTGGAGCCGTGGAGTATTGGAGTGCTGGAACAACATGTTGAAACCCATTAAGGCAAAAACGTTCCGGGCGGGGAGCGCGCGGTTCGCCATCGTCGCCTCGCAATACAACGCGCGTTACGTCGAGGCGATGCTGGAGGCGGCGAAGGCCGAACTAAAGCGCGCGGGAGCTGCGGAAGTGCAGGTCGTGCGAGTTCCGGGCGCCTATGAGATTCCGGTGGTGGTGGCACGACTCGCCCGGGCGTCTTCCTCTCACGCATTACGCATCACGCATCACGCATCCCTCCTCTCCGCGATCATTTGCCTGGGAGTGATTTTGCGCGGGGAGACGGTGCATGCGGCGCTCATCGGCGAGGCGGTGAGTCGTGCGCTGATGGAGATTCAAGTGCAATGCGAGGTGCCGGTCATCCACGAGGTGCTGCTGCTAGAGAACGAGGAGCAAGCGCGCGCCCGCTGCCTGGACCCGAAGCGCAACCGGGGCCGGGAGGCGGCGCAGACTGCACTAGCCATGGCGCGGGTGATGGCCGCGTTAGGCTAACTTTCGCTTCGACGCCCCGGCGAATCCTGTCTAACGTTTTGGGCGATGGCCAGCACCGCTCAACTCACGCCCATGATGGCGCAGTATCGCCGCATCAAGAGCGAGCTGCCCAAAGACGCGCTGCTGCTGTTTCGGCTGGGCGACTTCTATGAGATGTTCTTCGAGGACGCCCAGGCGGGGGCGCAACTGCTCAATGTGGCGCTGACCAAACGCGGCATGGTGCCCATGTGCGGCATTCCTTTCCATGCCGCCAATGCCTACGTCGGGCGCCTGCTCAAGGCGGGTCGCAAAGTGGCCATCTGCGACCAGATGGAAGATGCGCGGCCCGGCCAGTTGGTGAAGCGCGAGGTGACGCAAATCCTGAGTCCCGGAACGCACTTTGATGAGCGAATGCTCAAGGCGGAGCGGAACAACTTCCTGGCGGCGGTGTGTCCGGCTGGGAAAACGTTTGGTCTGGCCTTCGTGGACTTGACCACTGGCGATTTCATGACGACAGAAGTGGAGGGGGACACGGAGGTGCTGACCGAGCTGCAGCGGCTGCGGCCGGCTGAACTGATTTATCCGGGGGAAGCGGGGGCGGTGAGGGAATTGTTGCGGGGCGGGCGTCGTGAGGCGGCAGCAGCACCTAAGCCCCTCACCCCGGCCCTCTCCCCATCCGATGGGGAGCGGGGCAGCGGCAAGCCTGGGGAGGAAAGTGTTCGCTTCGGTACTGCGGCGGCGACGGGCTATGGCTGGATCCTGAATGGCTACGACGATTGGGTGTTCGCCCCGGAAACGGCGTTGTTCACCGTGCGCGAGCATTTCAAGGTCGCCTCGCTCGATGGCTTCGGCTTGCGGGACCGGACAGCGGCCATCGGCGCCGCCGGAGCGGTGTTGCATTACCTCACGCTGCACTTGCGGCGCGACGTGGCGAACCTGACACGCATTTCCTTCTACCTGAGGAGCGATTACCTGGCGCTGGACTTCACGACGCTGCGGCACCTGGAAATCCTCGAACCGCTGCACCATGATGCGCCGCGCAACGCGTCACTCTATGGCTCGCTGAATCGCACCGTCACGCCTATGGGCGCGCGGCGGCTGCGGGATTGGCTGTCCCAACCGCTCGCCACGGTGAAGCCAATTTGGCGGCGGCAAGAAGCGGTGCAGACGTTCGTGGAGAATTCCGCTGGCCTGGAAGAGCTTCGGGCGCAACTTGCGCAGGTGCGTGATCTGGAGCGGACGCTCGGGCGGCTTAGCGCGGGAACCGGGAATGCGCGTGATTTGATCGCCCTGCGCACGGCGTTGGAGCAGATTCCCAGGCTAAAGCAGATTGTCAGGGAATTGGCGAAGGCGGATGGGGAGAGGAACGGGCCGAAGGCCGAATCAGACCCTAGCCTGCTTACTGCGTCTTCGGCAGAGGGAGTGAAACCCGACGAAGCGGTGAGCGCCTCGGAGTGCGCCCCGAGTTTGCTGGCGGAATTGGAGGGCCGGGTCACCGAACTGCCGGACTTGGGAGAGCTGATTGGGCGGGCGATTGTCGATGAACCACCGCTGGCGGTGAAGGAAGGCGGCATGATTCGCGACGGCTTCGACCCAGCGCTGGATGAGCTGCGCACCGCGATGCGCGGCGGCAAGGATTGGATTGCGAAATTGCAGCAGGATGAAATCGCACGGACCGGCATCCAATCTCTTAAGGTTCGATTCAACTCGGTGTTCGGCTACTACATCGAGGTGACGAAGGCCAACCTGGATCGGGTGCCGCCGGGTTACATCCGCAAGCAGACGATTGCCAACGGCGAGCGGTTCTTCACGCCGGAACTCAAAGAGATGGAGGGGAAGATCCTGGGCGCGGAGGAGCGGGGCGTCAAGCTGGAATATGAGCTGTTCCAGCGCGTGCGCGAAGCGGTGCTCGGGCGGCTGCCGGACATTCAACAGACGGCGGCGGCGCTGGCGCAACTGGACGTGCTGGGATGCTTTGCCGAGACGGCGCGGCTTTACAACTACTGCCGCCCGCAGATCGGCAACGAAGGAATCTTGTTCATTCGCGAGGGCCGGCATCCCGTGTTGGAACAGAACTTGAGCGAGGAGCGGTTTGTGCCGAACGACGCGCGGCTGGACAGCGAGCCGCAAATTGCGCTCATCACCGGGCCGAATATGGCGGGCAAGAGCACTTACATCCGCCAGGTGGCGCTGCTCACGTTGCTGGCGCAGACGGGGTCGTTCATCCCGGCGGCGGAGGCCCGGATCGACCTGGTGGACCGCATCTTCACCCGCATCGGGGCGAGCGACGATCTGGCGCGCGGACAGTCCACGTTCATGGTGGAAATGGTCGAGACGGCGAACATCCTGAACAATGCGACGCCCCGCAGCCTGATCATCCTGGATGAGATAGGGCGGGGCACGAGCACGTTCGACGGGCTGAGCCTGGCCTGGAGCATCGTGGAGCACTTGCACAACCAGGTGGGAGCGAAGACGCTGTTTGCGACGCATTATCACGAGTTAACTGAACTGGCAGCGCGGTTGCCGCGGCTGAGGAATTTCAACGTCGCCGTGCGCGAATGGCATGACCAGATTGTGTTTCTGCGGAAGATTGTTGAAGGCGGGACCGACAAGAGCTACGGCATTCAGGTGGCGCGGCTGGCGGGCATTCCGAAGACTGTCCTGGAACGGGCGAAGGAGATCCTGGGCAACCTGGAGGAATCCGAACTCACGCCCGAGGGCAATGTGCGCCAGGCGGCACGGCGGCAGCAGGACCGCGATAAACTCAAACAACTGGCGCCGCCGCCGCAGATGGATTTGTTCGGGTAAGAGCCCGTGCCGAGGCCGTGGGTTGCGCAGCAACGAGGTGTCACTACAGTGTTTTAATCGACCCGCGCCCAAAGATCGTTGGTTGCGGCTCTCACCTCATTCAGCTAGAATGATACACAGCATGAAGATTACAGAAGCATTGGTCGCAGAACATACCATATTCCTGGGTGTATTCGATCAAATCGAACGCGTTCTGCCCAGCCTCACCACCCTGGTGGAGGTGATGACGATGGCTCGCATCGTCGAGGGATTGCTGGAGGGCCACGCCAAGACGGAAACCAACCTCGCGTATCTGGCGCTGGATCATGTGCAGGAACAGAATGGCGAGCTCAAGCAAATGCACCAGGATCATCATGAGATTGATGATCGGTTGCGCAAGGTGCAGACGGCGAGCACCTGCACCGAGGCAAGGCGCCTGTTGAAGGCCGCGATCACGGCAACGCGCGAGCACTTTCGTGGTGAAGAACGCAGCGTATTCCCGCTGCTTGAGAAGGTGCTCCAGGAGGAAACGCTCACTAAGCTGGGGCAGAGCTGGATGCTGCAACGAAGCCCCGCGGCCAGCCGCGCCTAAGCCGAATTGGCTCCGTAGGTTTGACCCTCGGCGTCCGGTGTTTGCCGGTTGGATGCCAGTGCATCAACCCTGCTGTGGAGGCGACGCCGACGCCAGAGCCTGCTTGGCACGTTCGGTTGGAGGCAAGTGCTGAAGTTTGTGGGAGAGGACGGCCAAGCCCTCCGCCAAGTCTTCTTTCTGAGTAGCGACCCCGGTGGGAACTTCCAACCTGGCGGGGCTGAAATTCCAGATGCCGCGGATGCCCGCGCGGATCATGAGATCGGCGGTCTTCTGCGCTTCTGCGGCGGGGACCGTGAGGACCCCGAGCCGGATACGGCCGCGTCTGACGAAGGCCGCGAGCTGGGTAATGGGCTGCACTTTCCGCCCCCGAATCCATTTGCCGACTTTCGAAGGGTCCCGGTCAAAGGCGCCGGCAATCCGCAAGCCGAGAGTCTCGAATCCCTGGTAGCCCAGGAGCGCGGTTCCCAGGTTGCCCACGCCCATCAGGACCGCCTTGGTCTGGTTGTCCCAGCCGAGGAACTGTTCGATCGCGGCGATCAGCTCCGCAATCGGAAACCCGCGCCGAGGTATTCCGACGACGCCCGTCATGGCCAGGTCCTTGCGGACAATAACCGGCTCCAGGGAATGGGTGGTCGCCAGGAGGGTGCCGGAGACGTACTCGTGCCCTTCACCTTGGAGCACGCGCAGCATCTGCAGGTAAGCCGGGAGGCGCTTCACGCATGCAACACCCGCCACCTGCACCGCTTCGGCCGAGGGTGTCCCGGCGGGTGTCACGGCCGATTCGACTGCCGGAGATAGACTTGTCCGCGCCTGCGACGCGCGCTGGCTGGTGCCCATTTGTGCCTTCATCGCGTGAATATGACGGCCATGCCGCCTGCCGCTTGAGATTAGCCAACTGGCAGCCAAGGGCAAGGGCGTTCGCTGGAAAAGAATCTGCCCCTCAAATGCGAACGTGCTCAATCGACGGAGATCGTTGGCGCTGGCGGGGCTTTCAGCCAATAGGTGCGAAACCGCTGGCCAACCGGCGTTGACGGATTTCCTCGCCGTGTTAGACTGTGGGCGAGGATACGAGCGCATGACGCACTCGCCCTCTAAACTCTCGATCTGCGGAGAACATTATGAAGAATAATCACTTGAGCCGGCGCCAGTTCCTTGGACGGTCCGCTGGCGCCGCTGGCGCGCTGCTGCTGACTTCCGGTTCGTGGTTTAGTTCCCAGGCTGCCACCAAGCGCACGGCCGTGGACCAAGTCGCCCTCGGCAAGACTGGCATTAAGTTGAGCCGCCTGGGCTTCGGCACCGGCAGCAACAGCGGCGACGTCCAACACGGCCTGGGACAGGAGGGGTTCAACAAGCTCATTCGCTACGCTTACGATCAGGGCATCACGTACTTCGACTGCGCGCAAAGCTACAAGACGTTCGAGTGGCTGGGGGGCGCGATCAAGGGCCTGCCGCGTGAGAAGCTCTTCATCCAGTCGAAGATCGGGGGCCAACCCGACCAGGTGCTCGCGGCCATTGACCACCACCGCAAGGTCTTTGACACAGATTACGTAGACAGCCTGCTCGTGCATTGCATGGTCAAGGACGGCTGGACCGACCAGTGGAAGCGCATCATGGACGCATTCGACGAGGCCAAAGAGAAGAAGTGGATCCGGGCCAAGGGTGTCTCCTGCCACAGCCTGCCGGCTTTGCGCGCCGCTACCACCTCGAATTGGACAGAGGTGCATTTGGTGCGCGTCAACCCGCAAGGCGCCCACATGGACGGCGAAAACGAGGAGGTCTGGGACAACCAAACGCACGAGCCGGCGCCGGTGTTGGCGGAACTCAAGACCATGCGCGCTAAAGGCCGGGGCGTGATCGGCATGAAGATCATTGGCAACGGCGACTTCACCAAGGCCGAAGACCGCGAGAAATCCATCCGCTTCGCCATGAGCCGGCCCGAGTTGGATGCTGTCGTCATTGGCTTCAAGAACACGGCGGAAATCGACGAAGCCATCCGGCGAATGAACCAGGCGTTGGCGGAGACGGCTTAACCTGGCTATTTGTTCGCCCACCACCGGAAGCGCCGGCATCTTGCCGGCATAGGCGGACCAAACGGCTTACGCCGGCAAGTTGCCGGCGCTCCTGGTTGGGGCCGTTCGCCTCTTATATGCACTGCATTGTGACTGCCGGACCGACTTATGAACCGCTGGATGAGGTGCGGCGGCTCACGAACTTCTCTACCGGCCGGCTCGGCTCGGAGCTAGTCAACTACCTGGCCGCGCGCGGTCACGAGGCGACTTTGCTGATCGGCCAATCCGCCACGTATCGCGGCGAGCGTCTTGCCCGCCAGGAGGAAACCTTCACCACAACCGCGAATCTGCGCGACCGTCTGCAAGCGCTGGCCAGTCCGAGCATCGCGGCAGTGTTTCATGCGGCCGCCGTGAGCGATTTTGGGTTCGGCAAGATCTGGCGCCGCTCCACGCAAGGCGAACTGACGGAACTCACGGGCGGCAAACTCTCCACCCGCGAAGGGACGTTGCTGGCGGAATTGAGGCCGACCCCGAAGCTCATTGCGGAACTGCGCCAATGGTTCCCCGCGGCGCGGCTCGTCGGGTGGAAATATGAAGTGGATGGCGGCCGCGCAGGAGTGATTCGCCTGGCGGAACGGCAGATCACCGATTGCCGAACGGATGCCTGTGTGGCCAACGGGCCGGCTTATGGCGCGGGCTTCGGTCTGGTGAAAGGCGGCGGTGAATCCATGCATCTGCCGGATATGGCAGCGTTGTTTGCGGCGCTGGAAGAGTTCATGCGCGTAGGGGAGGACGCCCGGAAATGACCCACGTGACCCAGGCACTCAGGCACAGCAACCCCTGCCGTGGGAGTATTATTTACCCAAGAACGCGGTGCAGATTGGAAAGCGACCTGTGAGACCCCGCCGATTCAGTCGTCGCCGATGGCTGATTACAGCCTTGCTGGCCGCACCCGGCGTGGTCGTGGCCGACGCGATTGGGTTGGAGCCGAAGTGGGTCAAGACCCGGCAGGTCCGCCTCGGCAACGCCAAGCCGACACACAGGGTAGTCCACTTCACCGATGTGCATCACAAAGGCGACCGCGCGTATTTGCAGGGCGTCGTGAAGAAGATAAATGCGCTATCGCCGGACTTCGTCTGCTTCACGGGCGACATAATAGAAGAGACTCCGCACCTGGGTGAAGCCTTGGGGCTTTTCGCCGGCATCAAGTCGCCGGTGTACGGCGTGCCGGGCAACCACGATTACTGGAGCAAAGCGCCCTTCGACGGGATTGCCAAATGCTTCGCCGGAACGGGCGGCGCGTGGCTGCTCGACCAGCAGCAGGTGACCGCAGACGGGAAGTATTCGATCATCGGTGCCACCTGCCTCAGTTCCAAACAGCCGCCCCTCAAGATCAACCCCGCTACACGGAATATCTTCCTCATGCACTACCCGGCCTGGATCAAGCAATTGGGCGGCCGGAGTTACGATCTGATCCTGGCTGGCCATTCGCATGGCGGGCAAGTATACTTCCCGTTTTTCGGGGCCATCATCGTACCCTTTGGCGTGGAACAGTATGTCAGAGGTTTGTTCCAAACGGACGCCGGGCCGCTTTATGTAAATCCCGGCATCGGTTGGTTCCCGGTGCCCATCCGCTTCAACTGCCGTCCGGAGATCACGGTCTTCGACATCTGAGCCACTGACCCGCGGCCTGTCCGCGGCACGCTGCATCAATCTCACCGGACCGCGCGCCGTCCCGGCTCGCGGTCCGAATTAGAGCGTGATGGAGTCGTGCGTCCCCCGACACATTGCGGATTTCGGGCTTCGGAATTCGGGTTTCGCATTGTATGGTGCCTCCGGATGACCGCTGCCGCGACCAATCAACCGACACCGCCCCTGGCCCGACCGGTGACGGCCTTGCACGGCGTCGGCCCGGAACGCGCGGCGCAGTTGGCCCGGCTGGAGATTCGCACCGTCGAGGATCTGCTGTTGCATCGGCCACGGCGTTACGAAGACCGCCGCCATTTGCTGCCGATTGCCCAATTGCAGCTCGGCGAGGCCGTGACGACGCGGGGCACCGTCGTCGCCCTCGGCGTCAAATGGTACAAGCAGCACACCAAGTCCATCTTTGAACTTATACTCGATGACGGGACCGCGCGGCTGCATTGCCGCTGGTGGAACTTGCCGTTCATGGAGAAGTATTTTGCGGTTGGCGACGAAGTGATCGTATTTGGCAAGCCGGTTCAGCTCAAGCCGCGCACGATGGACCATCCGGAGACAGAAGTCGTTGAAGACGGCGAGGACCCGACAATCCACTTCAGCCGCCTGACGCCGGTTTACCCGCTCACCGAAGGTCTGCCGCAGCGCTGGGTGCGCTCGCTCATCTGGCGAACGCTGACTCAGCTTGAGGGCCAGATCCCCGAGCCCTGGCCGGAGGCCGCCAGGTTGCAGCTTGCCCTTCCCTTCCCCACCCGCGCCCAGGCGATTCGGATGCTGCATTTCCCGGAAACCCTGGCGGACACCGAGACGGCGCGCCGCCGGCTCGCGCTGGACGAGTTCGTCGAACTGCAACGGCAAATCCAGCTTCGCCGCCGGAACTTCGAGACCAAGGCCTCGGCGCTGGCGTGCGGCGGGGATAATCATCTGATCAAGCCCTTCCTTGCCCGACTTGGCTTTAGGCTGACTGAGGCGCAAACCAAAGTCCTGCGCGAGCTGCGACGGGACCTGTCCGGCCCGCACCCAATGCGGCGGCTGCTGCAAGGGGACGTAGGCTCCGGCAAAACGGTCGTGGCCGCCTGCTGCGCCTTGATGGCACTGGAAAGCAGCTACCACGTCGCGCTCATGGCCCCCACCGAAGTCCTGGCCGAACAACACTTCGCGAATTTCACCGGATGGTTGGGGCCTCTGGGCATCGCTGTGGAATTGCAGACGGGGAGCCGGAAGACCGGCTCAGTCCAAAGTCAGGAGCCGGAAGCCGGCGTTCGGCAGCAGCCGAGGCTCACTATTGGAACGCATGCTCTCATCGAATCCGGGTTCGCGCCGGAAAACCTTGGCCTGGTGATCATCGACGAGCAGCACAAGTTCGGCGTGGCCCAGCGCGAGCAGCTTGTGCGCAAGGGCCACTACCCGCATTTGCTGGTGATGACCGCGACGCCCATTCCGCGCACGCTGGGGTTGACGCTTTACGGCGAGCTGGACGTGTCCACGATCGAAGGGCTGCCTCCGGGCCGTGGGAGCATCAAGACGTTTGTGCGCGCAGCCGATAAGCTGCCGAAGGTGTGGGCTTTCATCCGCGCCAAGCTGGCGGAGGGGCGTCAGGCCTACGTGGTTTATCCGCGCATAGAGGAAAGCGGCCCGAACGGAGTCAAAGCCGTCGTGAAGGAATTTGAGAGCTTGCAACAGTCGCTGGCGCCGTTCCTCGTCGGCGTCGTGCATGGGCGGCTAAGGCCCAAAGAGACCGAAGAAGTGATGGCCGCGTTTCGGAGCGGAAACGTCCAGGCACTGCTGGCCACCTCGCTCATCGAGGTCGGCGTCGATGTGCCCAACGCCACCATCATGCTGATCGAGAACGCCGAGCTGTTCGGGCTGGCCCAGCTTCATCAATTACGCGGCCGGATTGGCCGCGGCGCGCACGATTCATATTGTATCCTGGTGGCCGCCGCGAAGAGTCACGAGGCGCGCATGCGTTTGCGAGTGCTGGAACAGACGACCGACGGCTTCCGCATCGCCGAGGCGGACCTGCAATTGCGGGGACCGGGCGACCTGCTCGGCCAGCAGCAAAGCGGCATGCCGAAATTCCGCTTCGGCGATCTAGCGGCAGACTTCGAGCTAATCCAGGAGGCCCGGGATATGGCGGCGCGCTTGTCGTAACCGCCGCCTTTGCGATTGCTTTTTGGCCGAGGTCCGGCCTTCATTCGAGGACTTGAGCGGGCATGAAATGTTTTGACGCACAGTACAACCGTCTCCCCAAAGCCGAGCTCCATTGTCACCTCGAAGGGGCTATCCGCACGGGGACGATCATTGACGTCGCGCGCGAATACAGGCTGGAGCTGCCCACTTACGATGTGGCTGGTCTCAATCCGCGCGTGAAAGTCTATGAGCAGCTCAAGGACCTGGGAGCCGTGCTGGAAGCCTTCGGCATCGCGCGGAAGAGCATTGCATCCACGGCGGTCGTGGAGCGCGTTGCCGGGGAGCTGTTCGAGGATGCCAACGCGCAGAGCATCAAGCTGCTCGAGGTGCGCTTCTCCCCGGACTGGGCGTTCAGCGGCCACGCCCTCAATTGGGACGAAGCGTTGGAGGGGATTCTGCGGGCCAAACGGCGCGCCGTCGCCCAATTCGGCATGGCCGTCGGCCTGATCGCCATCACCTCCCGCAGCTTGGGTATCGCCTCGTGCGAGAAGACAGTGGATTGGGCTATCCGGTCGAGAGATCACGTGCATGGCGTGGACTTGGCCGATGGCGAGGAAGAGCATCCGATCAATGAGTTCGTCCGGCCGATGCTACGGGCGAAGGAGGCTGGCTTAAAGGTGACAGTCCATTCCGGGGAAGACACGCCGGCGTCCGCAGTGGTGGAGACGATCCGCGCCGTACGTCCCGACCGGATCGGGCACGGCACACACATAATCGAAGACCGGGCCGCGATCGAACTGGCCCGGGAGTGCGGAGTTACGCTGGAGATGTGTCCGTGGAGCAACTACCTGACAAGTTCCGTTAAGCGCATTGAAGATCATCCGCTCAAGCGGTTGTTCGATCTGGGAGTCAGAGTTACAATTGGCTCAGATGACCCGGAAGTGCTGGATACCAACCTGAACAATGAATACCGCATTGCCCGCGAGATCCTGGGCATGAGCCTGGAGGACCTTGCCGCGTGCAATCGCTATGCCGCCGAGGCGTCATTCATTCCGGCGGAGGAGAAGCGGCCAGTCATTGAGAGCTACTTCTCGTGATGGGCCACGGCGCCGCGTGGCCAATTGGGAGGAACATTGCTGTCAAAAGTGTAAGCCAGATGGAATCTAAGCGCTTCAACCGCAAATACTTACGAAGAAACGCACCCTGCATGTGCCTTAATCACAGAGGATTACGCTATCAACACCGTATCATCGCTCTTTCCGATGGAATGATTACTGGGCTTGCCTGAAGGATCACGCGCCAAGCGGTGCCCCAGCTCTGGCCCTTTTACCCGTCTCCCGCGACTCGGCGACCCATCCGAACCCAGCTTGCCACCCCAAACAGTCGAACCGCCGGCTCCTGGTTCCTCCAACCCTGCACTCGACCGTCCCGCGGGCCTCGCCGGAGTCTCACCGTAGTACCTCCGTTAGTCGAACGGAGGTACTACGGTGAATCTACGGTGGGGCTACGGGAGTGTGAGCTGGCGATTGAGGAGCTCATGCCCATTCCGCGTTTGGCGTAATCCTGTAGGGTGATAGAATCCCCTGGTGAATGGACCTGGAGAACTTGTTTTAGCAAGGAACCGTTATGGCTCTTCATATTCTTGGGGTTAACACTGCTTATCACGAATCTTCGGCCTGTTTGCTGCGCGATGGCGAGATTGTTGTTACGGCTGAGGAAGAGCGCTTTAGCCGCATTCGTTACGGCAAACACTCGCGGGTGGATAACCCGGACGAGCTTCCCGAGCAGGCCATGGCCTGGTGCCTGAAACAAGGAGGCATCGGCTGGAAGGACCTGACGGCGATCGGCTACTCGCTCGACCCGGAACAGCGCCGTCGGCAAAACGTTAATCTCCCCGACGCGAAGCGGATGAAAGAGGGAGATTGGGGAACACCGGGAGGGGAGGAGACCTATTACCGGCAAAGCCTGGCGGGGCGCGACAAACTGACTGCCCGGGGGCCCCAGGCTCGGTTCCACTTCCTGCCCCACCACCTGTGTCACGCGGCCTCGGCGTTTTTGGCTTCGCCGTTCGAGCAGGCCGCGGTGCTGGTGATTGACGGCATCGGCGAGTTCAATTCGACCTGGCTGGGGCTGGGGCACGGGGACAAGCTCACCGAGCTCGAGGCCGTGGGCTACCCGCACTCGTTGGGCTTCGTTTGGGAGCGGATGTCCGAATTCCTGGGCTTTGATGTGTATAGCGGACCGGGCAAGGTAATGGGCTACGCCTGTCTCACCGATCCCATCGGCGAACTGACCAACGCTGACTTCCTCGCGCGCATCAATTCGGACCGTAAGGAGCCCGTCACCGACTAATGTGGCTGCGGAAGTGGCCACCCACATCGAGCGCGGGCAAATCGTCGCCTGGTTCAGGGCGGCAGGAGGTAGGGCCGCGGGCGCTCGGCCACCGCTCGATTATCACCGACCCCAGCCGCTTCGACGCCCGCAACCGACTCAATGTCCGGGTGAAGTACCGCGAGTCGTTCCGGCCCTTCGCACCCAGCGTGCTGCCGGGCGGGATGGCGAAGTTCTTCGAGCTGCCGGCCGAGATGCTCTCCACGCGCTATATGCTCTTCGCCCTGCCGCTGCGCGAGCATCGCATGACCCAGGTGATCCCGGCGGTTATCCAGGAGAACGGCGCCACTGGCAAACCTGTGAGCGAGGAAGACTACGTGGCCCAGATCAAGGCCGCCCTGGCCAGGATTCCCGCTGGCATCCAGGCGCCGGTTGAAGTTGACCACTATAACTCCGGCTCCTACTTCAACCCGGAGGAAGTTCCCTTGCTGGCTCAGTCTGCGATGCTTGCGCTGGCCGTCGTGGTTGTGGTCGGTGACCGAGGTCCTCGCGCGGGTCGCGCCGCTTGGGCGCGTGCTGGTCGGGCTGAGCGACGAAGGAATGAACCCCAGCCAGACGCCGCACAACTGCGAGCACTGCACCGATCGCTTCCGGCTGGCGCTGGCTGCGTTCAACCGGACCCAGGACGCCACCGGGCTGAGCGCCATCTCCTGCGAGTGCCACAAGCGCTGGCTCACCGAGGCTCAGAGGGTCTGACGCCGATGGGGCTACTGCGCGGTCCAGCCGCCGTCAATCAGGATGTCCGTGCCGGTGATGAAGCCGGCGTCCTCGGAGCAGAGATAGACCGCGAGGTGGCCAACCTCTTCGACCTTGCCCCACCGGCCCAGCGGGATCTTGGAGATGAACTGCTGGTTCAGCTCGGGGTCCTGGATCAGCGGTGCATTCATCTCGGTGGCGACCGGACCGGGGCTGATGCCGTTGACGGTGATCTTCTCGGGCGCTAAGTCGAGCGCGAGCGCGCGGGTGAAGCCGAGCAACCCGGCCTTGCTGGCGGCGTATGCGGTGCGACCCGGCAGCGCCACGTGGCTCATGATGGAGGTCAGGTTGAGAATGCGCCCGTATCCCTGGCCTCGCATTTGCGGAATAAACGAGCGGCACATCAGGAAAACGCCCGTCAGATTGGTGTCCATAACCTGCCGCCATTCCGCGAGGGTGAAATCCGTGACCGGCTTGCGGAGGTTCATGCCGGCATTATTGATCAGGATTTGGACCTTGCCGAACTGCCCGGCGACCGCCTTTTCGAGTCGCAGCACCTGGGCCTCATCCGTCACATCCGCTGTGAAGACGGCGGCTTCCGCGCCGAGTCGGCGGACGGCGCTTGCCGTTTCGTTCAGCAGTTCGAGATTGCGCGAGACGAGGGCGAGGCTCGCGCCGGCCTCCGCGAGGGCGAGTGCCATCGCCCTGCCGAGGCCCTTGCTGGCGCCGGTGATCAGCGCGGTCTTCCCCTCAAGCTTTCTGGTACTCATCGCGGCGGTTATAGCACCTGTCGCCCTGAGCGCAAAGTTATCTCTTGGTCCACACGGCGACCGCATCTCGGCATTGCCAACAAGGACCGGACTGCGAGCCGTCCCGCAGCAGTTGGCCACCCCCCACGCTGCCGGGACGGCTCGCGGTCCGTTACTGCTGGGCGTTCTCATCCCTTGGGGGCGGTGTCGAGCAACGCCCCGCCTTTTCGGAGGGTCTCTTGCGGGCTTTACAATTCTCCCAATCGAGGGGAATCCCGGCTCGGGATTCGTCATGAGGTAAGCATGAATAGAACCTACTCTCCGGCCACATCTTCTTGCAAATTCGTAATCGCCTCCATGCTGTGTCTCCTGGCTTTCGTGCTGCATGCCGCCTCACCCGCGGACCAGCAGAAGCTCGCTTCGGCGAATATCAGTTTCGCTTTCAAGCTGTTAAAACAGCTCGCCAAAGACCAGCCGGGGAAGAATATCTTCTCGGCCTGAACCCTCCCAAGCCGTTCTAGATGATTGTGGACCGTCCTTTCCTTTTCTTAATCGAAGATCAGCAGACGAGTATGATATTGTTCATGGGCGTGGTTTTCGATCCAGGGCCATAAACGAGTGTAAGCTTGGCACTACCTTTCGGGACCATCCTGTTCGCCGCTATCTTTTTGGCGGCTTTTTGGCTTGGGCGGCTCTTTAATAGTGAATCGATGATGACGGACAGCCAACAATTGCTGGCAGACTACGCGGCCAACGGCTCGGAGCGGGCATTCCAGGAATTGGTCGCCCGATACGTTGACCTCGTGTATTCCACCGCCATCCGGCTGGTGGACGGCGACGCGCACCAGGCCAAGGACGTGGCCCAAACTGTATTCTTCGACCTGTCTCGCACGGCGTCCAAGCTCTCCCCAAACTCCATGCTGGGGGGCTGGCTTCATCGGCACACCTGTTTCGTCGCCAGGACCGTCATGCGCGGCGAACGCCGCCGCCAAGCCCGTGAAAGGCAGGCCATGGAAATGAGCGCACTGGATAATCACCCTGATAACGCCCTGGCCGAGATCGCTCCGGTTCTTGACGAAGCCATTAACGAACTGGGGGCGGACGATCGTGACGCCATCCTGCTACGGTTCTTCGAACATCGGAACCTGCGGTCCGTCGGCGAAGCTCTAGGCATCAATGAAAACGTGGCCCAAAAGCGGGTGGCGCGCGCCGTGCAGGAACTCGCCTCACAGCTCAGGCGACGAGGCTTTACCTTGCCCGCGGCTGCACTGGCAACCGGCCTGACCGCCGGGGCGGTTACCGCTGCGCCGGCCGGGCTGGCATTAAGCATTGCCGGCACAGTCCTTGGCGGCGCGGGGGCAGCCGGAGGCGCCGGTCTAACGGCCTCCAAAGTCGTAGTGATGGCTAAGTTCAAAGTTGGGGTGATCTGTGCCACTTTGGCCGCGGGTTTGGTGACCGTGCTATTTCTGCAACATCAATCCAAAGCAAGATTACTGGCCGAAAGCGCGCCAGCGCCGGAGCCGGCCGTTCAACCGGAATCGGCAGCACCTCAGCCCCCTGATGAACCCTCCGTGCCGGAGACCGCAAGCCCCCCAGCGCGGACCCGACAGCCTCAGGTTAGAATCGCGCCCTCTCCCCCCGCCACGCCGAACGTCGAGGTTGCCGCGCCGCCGGCAAGGCAGAGCGTTGCGCTGCCGGAGCAGACCGTGGTTGAGTACCCCATCCTTCCACCCCAGCGGTTTGCTGCGAGGCCAGGCAGCAAGCTCCGAATTGAGGGCACGGCCAACATCATCAATCCCATCTGGTATGTGGAAAGCCCGATTATCGGCGGGTCCCTCGAACTCGGGCCAGGCTTTCCTTTGGCAGCAGGGCAAGCGTTGGAGCCGGGTCCGGTTCCGGCACAGGCCAAGGCCTTCATCGCGGTGCGCTCCCTTAAAAGCGTTGAAAAGGATGGCAAGCCCTTCAGCGACAAAATGAATGAAGTCATGTACGAGTACCTGAAGTCTGAGCAGTATCCGCAAATCCGCTTTGACCTGATGGAGCTGCTGCTTAAAGGAGCTACCAATGTTGACCGGGTTCTCCAGTATGAATTGGAAGCGCGCGGCGTGCTCGCGATAGCCGGGGTTACAAACGAAGTCACCATGCCGGTTCTCCTTCTGCCCGAGGCTAACGGCAGGCTCAAAGTATCCGGCGGCTTTTCTCTCAATATGACTTGGTTCGGAATAAGACCGCCTGACATTAACCTTGGGGTGGGGCACGTCAAAGTAGGCGACGAGGTGAACATAAAGTTCGATTGGTTGGTTGCACCCAGAAGCAGCTCCTCCAATCTGGCCCAATCTGGTCTCGTGCCCCTCGTCCTCGAACTGCCTGTCCCTGCCTTCAAGGGCACCCCTAAAGACCTGCAAGTCGGCCGGAATGTCGAGCCGCTCTCGGACAAGCCCCGCGCCCCAATGATGGTCCCGCCCGACCTGCAGAACCTCGCGCCCGGCAGCAGCGTCACGTGCAGTGATAAGAATATCCCCGCCGATAGCCTCGCCAAGCTCACTGACGGTGACAAAGAGGCATCCGACCAGAGCATCATCTTCCTGCGCAAAGGCAGGCAATGGGTACAAATGGATCTTGGCAGCCCGCAGGAGATATTCGCCCTCGTCATCTGGCATGCGCACAACATGGCCAAGGTCTATCACGACGTTATTGTGCAAGTCGCCGATGACCCGGACTTCACCGAGAAGGTCCGCACGGTCTTCAACAACGACTCAGACAACTCCTCCGCTCTGGGCGTCGGCGCCAATCGCGAATACTTCGAGACCTACGAAGGCAAGCTGATCAACGCCGCAGGGATCAAAGCCCGCTACATTCGTTTCTACTCCAATGGCAGCACCGAAAGCGCCCTCAACGAATACACCGAAATCGAGGTCTATGGGCGCCCGGCGAAGTGATCTTGTTAGTCATCACGGCCGCTTAGCCCGGAAGTATTGCTGCTGATTCGTTGCCCCGGCCGCGTTGATGAACTGGAACGAGTTGGTCAAAGTGAAACCAACCACCGGGGTCCAACTGCTTGTGTCCGCAAGGTTGGTCCCGGTCATGATCATGTAGTTGGTGCCATTTTGGCCATACAGCCGCAGCACCAGATTCGTCGGTGCGTAGGAATTCAATTCCAGGATCGGCGGGTCCGCCGAGAACTCCACGGCCCGGTAATACACCTGTGGCAGCGCGCTGTTCGCGTCGAACGCCTCGAAGGTGTTGGTCATCGGCAATCGCCAGCCGAATTGCCAATTCCCGCCCAGGAGATTGGTAGTGAAGTCGAGTTCATAGCTCGCCCCCGGATTTCCATAAAGCGCGAGCTTCCGGCTGGAGTCTGTTCCCAGCCAGGCATCCAACAGGGGTTCCCTGCCGATGACAAACACCCGCCCGTTCCCCGTCCCCGGCTTGGCCGCCGCTGAACCATCCGCCTGGGTCCCTGTGAGTTGCGGCAGTGCCAACGGCACAATGGAGGAGTCTGTCTGTGGAGGCGCTAGAAACCCGAGCTCTGCCAGGATCCGCAGGTTGCCCGGGCTCAAGGCCGGGTTCAAAGCGAGGTTGATGGAATACAGGTCCGCTCCGAGCGGTTGCAGCAGCGTCGAGAGAACCTCCGGCGATGCTCCCAGCAAGGTCAAGTTGGTCAAGATCGAAGCCGGCACCTGCACGATTGCGGTGATGTTCGTCAACGGCAATGAACTCTGCAACACGACGGGCACCGAGGCGTTTCGGCCAACCAGCACATTGGTTGATCCGAGGCTCAGGAGAAATTCGAACCTGACCGGGCTCACCACTACTTTGAACTGCTGGGTAGCGCTTAATGGCGGGACCCCATTATCGGTCACGATCACCGCAATGATATTCGTGCTCGGAGCCTGGGCCGCGCTTGGCCGCCACTGGAACAGGCCGGTGGCAGGATCAATAATGGCATTGGTTGGCGCTCCCGCGCCCAGCGAAAACACGAGCGGTCTCGGGGGTAGGTTGTTATCTACTGCCGTGTTGGTGACGATCAAGAGTGTGCCTTCACTGATTGTGTAATTGCCAATTGGAGCCAACACCGGCGGGCTCACCAATTGCAACACCGCAACCGAAACCATACCGGTGGCACTGAGCGGTGGCTGGCCGTTATCCGACACGATGACGTGGACGGTGTTGGTGGTGCCCCCATAGGCCGGGCTGGTGGGCCAGGTGATCAGGCCGGTAATGGCATCAATCGTCATGCCGGAGGGCGCGCCGCTTCCCAAACTGAATGTCAGCGTGCTGAATGGATTAGGATCATTCGCCGTCACTGTCAGCAGGAGTGTCTGGCCCGCATTGATGGTGACGCTTGACGCTACCGAGATCGTGGGCGGGTAGTTCGTCCCATTCACGGAGGTTATCGCCTGCGGTTGCAGGGGTGGTGTTTCACGGTGCCCGGCCGTGTCCGTAGCGAGGCTATAGAACGCGTAGGTGTGGGTGTCTGTGCCATTGAAGATCGTGCCAGTCGCCGTGGTATGGCTTTGCCAAACGGTGAAGGGGCCACCGTTGTCGGAAACGTAAATGTCGTAGTAGGCGAGGCTGGCGCCGCCAGCGTAAGGCGCCCCACTCCACGCCACGCCGAAGGTGGGCGGACTTTGTGCGGGCAGGACGAAGACCGAGCTGACCGGCGGATTGGTGACAATCGAATTGGTCGGAGAGATATAAACCAGCGTGTAAGTATCCGGTCCCGCATTGGTGTGGTAATCGAAGAGATGCAGCTTGTTCTCGTGAATCGGTGGTTGAGCCAGGCCGATGAAGGTGCGGTCGGTGATGTAAAAGTTCTCCGCGAGGAAATTGCTCCCATTGCTGTGCTGCACTCCGAGGAGCGGGAATTGGCCGTTCGCCGGGTCGGCTACCAGCAGGTAGGTGAAGCCGGCAGGGAAGTTCGCCGTGAGTTGCACCTGCAAATGGCCGGCTGTCGCCGGGCCGTCGGGAGTGCCGGTTTGCACCACGCTGACGGGCTGTTTGGTTCCGTCGCTGAGGTAGAGTGTATCGGGCAGGCTGTCAAAATTGGCCGTCTCAACCGTGAGGAAGTCCGGCTGGCCATCGTCCCAAGCCCCCTCGGCCCGCACCAGGTGAGTCATTTCATGAATCTCCACGCCTTGAATCAGTGACAGGCGCGGGTTCCCAAGCGGATCAACATGTTGGAACGTCGCCTTGTAGTCAGTGAAAAGACCCTGGAGCGTGGAGGTGAAGAACCACTCGCCAATCTTGATCCCTCCCGGCGCCAGATCGCCAAAATTTGCAGTGAGCGACGGCGTGGCTGGTTGTCCGGCAATCTCGGTGCCAATGATCTGGAAGCTGATGAGCAATCCCTTCTGGTTATCAACAATGGTGGGTTGGGCTGAGGTGATCTGGAAATCACGCGCCATGCCGTAACCCTTGTTCTGCATCATCACCGCGAGCGGGAAAGGTATCGAAGGCTCGATGGCCGGCGTGTAGGGGTCGTCGGCAAAAACGTCGCGCTGCAAGAAGTACTTCAGGTAAAGCTCCGGGTTGGGCTGCACGCTGATCGTGGCGGGCGAAAGAGGAATGGTGATGGTGGCGCCGTTCAGCGTGTAACTGAACGTGCCGCTCACGAGATAGTTGGTTGGGGCCTGAGGAGCGGCATCCAGACTCGGGAGCAGCGTCCATTGCGCCTGGCCCGTGGCGCCTGCGGCAAGCGAGCCGGTGCCGTCAATGGCCGTCAGATTGCCGCCCAGGATGGGTGCTCCAATCCCGAACAGGCTCGTCACGTCCTGCCCGGCCTGGTTCTGCACCACGAGGTTGACAGTCACGTTCGTCAAAGGATCCGTGCCGCTGTTGCCTAACTGGAGGGTGGCGCTGAAGGCATCACGCGTCAGCACAGCCTTCTGGTCAAGTTGCAGCACGATGTGGGCACACGTGCCGCCACCGCCGAGTTTGCTTTCGGCGTTCTGCAGGGCGGCAAAGAATCCGCCGAAGGGGCTGTCATAACCTTCAGCCTGGCTAGCCTGGTAATCCTGGCCCACCTGACTCATTTGGTTGCCCAGGGCGTACAGGTCAATAAAGTTCGTGTTGCCACCGGGGGGTATGTTGGTCGGGGAGAACATGCCGGCTTCCCAGTTGGTGATAGAAAGATTCCAGCGGTCTATCGTGGCCTGCACGTCCGCCAGACTCACGGTGTTGGGTCGCGGCGAGGCCAATAGACCGGCGCTTTCTTCCGGGGAAATCATGGCGCCGGCTGGACCATTAGTCTGAATCGCCTGGTTGAAGAGGTTGAACCAGGCGCCAAACGCACCGCCGGAACCGGAGCTTAACCACCGGCCATCCGTGTCGCCGACGAGCATCCGAATGAACTGGATCGACGAGTAGCTTCGGGCGACATAAACGTCACGAGGATCAAGCGGGCTAAGCCCAAGGCCTACTGTAGCATCGAGTGGGTGGATCACCGCTCCGCCCGTGACCGCATCGAGAATACAGCCGGGGATGCTCAAAAGGCTGCCGGAACATTTGCAGCGCAAAAAGCTCCAGAGGCACGAGGCGGTGTTGCCAATAGGTCCAAGGCAGCCGACGCCTTGTTGTATGCAGTTTTCCGCCGTCGAGGCGTTTATTCCTTGCACCCCCACATTGCCATAGCAAGACCAAGCGCCATAAGCACAGCCTACCGGGGTGTAGCCGATGGCACACTCCAGCACCGCCTTGGCCATGCACTGGTCGCAGCTTGAAGGCGAGGAGTCAATCTCGGGTGGAAGCTCGACCGTGCCGCCGCCACCGCCACCCCCAACGGGGCCACCAACAACCAGACCGCCGCCACAATCCAAACAGCCAACCGTCGTGGTCGTTCCGCCCCCGCTAGTACTGATGCAATCGCCGGATACATCGAACACCGGGATGGCGATGCCCGAACTAATATCGTATTGTCCGCAGAGGTAGATATAACCGATGCCGAAACCGATGCTGCAAGGCACACCTCCATCATGCGGTCCCGCCAGGCGGGTGATCCGCATCGGGATGGTATAAGTGCCATGCGCCGGCAGCACGCCGATGTTGGTGGTAACCAGGTCAAACCGGTAAAGCGGGTGCGGACTAATTGAAATCCCCACGTTTTGAACCCCAATGAGTCCCAGGTTGGACAAGGTGAACGGGACATCCATGAACTGGCCTGGCTGAGTCAAAGGCGCAAGATCCAGCGAGGCTGGACTGGGCACCACCACCGGCGCCGGCACGTTCGCCTCGAATTGCGCCTGGACAGTGATGGTGGTCACATCCTGGACTTGGGTCGGCACCACCGTCCAGACGTAAGTCACCGTCTGCACCGACAAAAAGGCTTCAACCGCATTAGTGTGGTTGGCGGTGACCACCGCCCCGCCGCGGAACGATGTGTGCTTGTCCGCAGTCAGGCTGAGTTGGTAGGTGCCCTCCATCAAACCGGACGCCAGGAAGAGTCCGTTGCCATCGGTGACGCCATTGGTAATCACGGTGCCGCTGAAGGGATCAATCAAGGTGACACTTGCGTTGGCCAGCGGTGGCGCACCCGCGGCAAAGAAGGTGAATTCATCCACCGACCTGACCATCACCGCTCCGTGAGCATCTGAGACACAGTTAAAAAGAAAAGGCACCTGCAGTCCCGTGCCGCTTCCGTTCAGCGCGAGGGTCCCGGTATATGGACCGAGCGCCAGATCTGTCGCGGGCGAAAGCACCACCGTCACCCGGTTCGACTGACCGGGAGCCAGGGACGGCATCGGATTCGTGGAAGCCACGCTAAACCAGGGAACGGCCGGGGGATTCACCGTGAGCGGTCCGGTAGCTGCGCCACCTACGTTCACCACGTCGAACTGCAAAACGGTCTGGCCACCGCGCAGCATGGAGGCGCTGAGCTGGGATGGGTACGTGGCTAAACGCGGCACCAGCAGATTCACGGTTACGGTGACCGGCAAATCGAGGATAGCGCCTTCGGCGCTCGCAAGGCGGATCGTAAAAGAGCTTTGCTGAACGCTGGCATCACTCGCAGTGACATTAACCGAAAGCGTCAATGAACCTTGCCCGGCCAGATAGTTGGTGTTGAGCGTGGCCGTGGCGACCAGGTTGGGCGCGACTCCGTTGAGCGTGGCGGTCAATCCCGTCAACGGCACCTCGCTCATGTTCTGCAAGGTCGCTGCACTGGCCATGTTGCCGCTCTGGATGACGCTCAGGTTCAAGGAAGCGCGGGACGAGGACATGCCCAGGATGTTGAACTGGTCCTGCGTCGGCGCGCTGGCGACCCCAGGGGCCACGGCCGTTACGGTGTAAAAGCCGGCTTCGTTCGGCAACGGGTTGAACAGCGTGCTGAAATTGCCATTTGCATCTGTGATGGCAACAATCACGCGCTGCAATCCGCGCACGGTCAGCAATATGTCCACCGGCTTGTTCGTCGCCGGCCCGCCGAATGAAAGGGTGGCGGACCCGGTCAGCGGTATGGACGTTCCCACCAGGGCATTAGCCGTGCCCGCATAAACGATGGCGGAATATTCCGATGTCACCAACACCGGCGCTGTGCTTACGCGGTTGTTATTGCCCTCGTTGAGTTCCGCGGCATTGTCATTCGCGTCAGCGGCCACTACCACCCAGTAGGTTCCCAACGACGGCACCAGGTTGCCCGGCACCAACACCGATTCATCCACAAATTGCCCTGGGGCTAGCGGGCCGGGGAAATACGCCGCGCCCACGAGCAGATAACTGCCGGCGATAGGATCGGTCGTCAGATAGACGTTTTGAGTAACCCCGTTGGTCAGTGTACCCACTCCCTGATTCAACAAACGAAAGCCCAGCGAGAGCGATTCGGCGGGGAATGCGGTTCCGGGTGCGGTGATGCTCGCGATAACCAGGTCCGGCAAACCGATGTCCGAGACGGTGAGCACATCACTGCCGCTCGCGTAATTGGTGGCGCTGGCGGTGATGGTTGCCGAATGGCTGCTGGACGGAATGCCATCATCCAGGCTGGTGATGCTGAAGGTGGCATTGGTTTGGCCGAGCGGGATCGTGACGGTGGCGGGAACGGTGGCCTCCTTGGTGTCGCTCGAGGAGAGCGCCACAACCAGGTCATTGGTTGGCGGGAGGGTGGTCCAAACCACGGCCGTCGTCGCCGCGGTCGTTCCCTTGGGCACCACTTTATTGGCGATCAGCACTTGCAGCGATGGCCCATCGATGTCTTGAACCGTCAAGATTTGTGTGGCGGCGGTGCCGACCGGGTTGCCCACATTATCCAAACCCTGCGCCGAAATCAGCGTGACCTTCGGACCAGTTACGTTGGTGTCATGGATCGCTGAAACGTAGAACGAAACGGCGGCCTGCAACCCAGGAATCGTCACTTGCGCGGGCACGACCGCGGCGCCGGTGTTGGTGCTGGCGAGTGCGATCGTCACGGCTTGGTCGCTGACTGGCGCGCGACTCACGGTTCCGACTGCGGCAAAAGGTCCACCGGCCTCACTGATGTTGGTGGGATCGAGCGACAAAGCCAGCGTCGGCGCGTTGTTATTGAGGACGGTCAGATTGGCAATGGTGCCGGCATAACCACTGGCCGAGGCGCCGACCGTGTAATTCTTGGCGGGCGCGATGATCGTGCTCTGCGGCGCCAGCAACGAGAATGTAACCGAGTTGGAGTTGGCGGGAATCGTCACTGAGAGCGGAGCCACCAACTCACTGGGGCTCGAACTGGATATGGCCGCCACCACCGGCTGACGGCTCGCCATTGAAAGGCTCAGGGTTGCTGCGACAGTCTGCCCCAGGCTTATTTGGGCGCTGGCCAGCGACAGGATCAAGCCGGGAACATCGGTGTTCATCACCAGCACCTGTGCCGTGACGCTCTGGTAGCTGCCCGCGTTGGCGGAAATTGTCACCAACGCATCCGGGCCGGGAATTCCGTCATCCAACACGGTGGCATTGAATGGAGCTGACGCCGCGTTGGCGGGAATCATCACGCTCGGCGGGACCTGCAAATGACTGGTGCCGCTGCTGTTCAATGAGACCACGAGTGGCGAACTCAGATCACCATTGCGTGAAACGAGGCAGGGCAGATTCGGAATGGGAGTATTCTCCAGCACATTCGTCACGGGCAGCGCCAGCGAAAGCACTAGCGGCACCTGCAGATCGTTGAACGCCAGCGCGGTATTGTTGGTTTCATTCTGCTCGATCACGTTGTTGTCGCTGTCCACCCAAACGGCCACGCGCAGACCGCCCGCCAGTCCGATCACGGGAACGGCCACCTGCTCGGTGCGCGTCACGCTGGAACCGGCAACAAGATCATTGGTATAGGTGAAGGCACCGACCAAGACATAAGCGGACGGACTGGCGCTGAATTGCGATAGTGTCGTGCTGGCCGGAAGCAGGTAAACTTTTTCCCGCCACGGGTTGATGGCTGTAGCAGCGCCCAGGTTGGTGACGCTCCAAGAAACGGAAACCGTCTGTCCGGCAGTCGCTAAACCCGGGGAAGCAACCTGCCCAACCGTCAGATCCGGCAAAGCCGGCAAGGTGAGTCCGATGGGTATCGCCAGAAGGTTGTTCGTCTTGGTGGATTCGGAAAGGGTGTTGCCCGAGTCGGCTGACGCTGTGAGATAGTAGGTGCCCGGAACGGAACTGAGGGTGAGCGGAATGACGACAGCTTGTGTGTGCGTATAAACGCTGCCGGATGACAACGGCGATGTGCCCGCTAGCGTGGCGAGCAGGGTCGCACCTGCCAGCGACTTCGCATAAGCCCCAAAATACAACTGGTCGTTCCAACTCCCGATGGCGTCCGCTCCGCCGGCATTGGTGACGGTAAAATGAATCGCGAACGTCTGTCCAAACTGGGCGCTGGCCGGAGCGCCGAGTTGAGCCAGGACCAGGTCCGGTGCATTGATCACCATCGCGTTGGTTGCAAACAAAACGTTGTTGGTTTCGTTCGATTCCGCAACCGTGCCTCCGCTGTCCACGAAAAGGCCAAAGTAATTTGTCCCGATGATGCTCGGTGGCAGAATCACGGTTTGAGTGACAGTCGTGGAACTGCCGGCCGCAAGGAGATTGGTATAGCTGAATGCGCCCAATGACTGCGCTCCGGTCCCGTTCGCATTGTCGGCCAGCAGGATTTGGTTCAACCAGGGACCGGCTGCTACCGCGTCACCCTGATTTGTGATCGTGATCACCACGGGCACGGGTTGGGCAATGACGGCACTGGCGGGTGCGGCAACCTGAATTACGGCGAGGTCGGGTGCCGTGATTTCTGTCGAAGTGGGAGCGAAGGCAGTGTTGTTGGCTTCGTTTGATTCCAAGACGTTATTGGCGCTATCCACGAATACGCCTGGAAACCGGGTGCCGAGGTTAACCGCGGCCAGTGCCACAGCCTGGGTAACGGTAACGTAACCGCCGACTGGTATAGAACCAGTGAAGACCACGCTGCCGACATTTTGAGCGCCGCCGCCGCTGGCATTCGTCGCGAGCAGCAATTGGTTCTGCCAGGGGCCGGATGCCACGGCGATGCCGGCGTTGGTCATGGTATAAACCACCTGCAATGGTCCCGGGATTTGTGCCGTTGTGGGCACGCTTAGGCTGCTCACCAGCAGGTCAGGCTGAGTCAGGCTGAAGACCAATGGCACGGCGGATGACACATTGTTGTTTTCGTCGCTCTCGTAGAGCCGATTGTCACCGTCGGTTTTGAAGAGCAGGTAATAGGTCCCGCTTTGGCCTAAGGACAACACAACATCGTTGGTAAGGGAGTAACTGCCGTTAGGCGCCAGGTTCCAGCAGTTATACCATGCCCCGGAGGCGATGCTGCCCGCTAAACTTGCGTTGGTGGATAGATACAACCAGTCATACCAGCAACCGACCGCCGAGCCATTGCCCTGGTTGGTAACGGCGAGCACAATCTGCACCGTCGGATTCGGAATTGTGCTCGTTATGGTCGTTGGAGAAAGCAGCGATAATGGGACCAGGTCGGGTGTGAGCGTGGTCAGCGCCAGGGCTGCGCTGGTGTTGTTGGTCTTCGTAACTTCGTAAACCGGGTAGCCATATTTCGGATCGTCCACCACCACGAACAAGTAATACAATCCCGAACGCACCTGCGGCAGAGTCGTTGAGTTGGTCCAGCCGTAACTGCTCCCCGCCGCCACATTGTGAGTTTGCGGGACATAGGCCAGCAGAGTGGCGCTCGTGTCCAACACCCCATTCGTGCTAAAGTAAACGCCGTCCGCCCAATAGCCCGAAGCGGCCCCGGTTCCCTGGTTGGTCACCACGCAGGCGACCTGGATGGGAGTCCCCGACACTCCCGACGCCGGTGCGACCACACTCACCGGCGCGAGATCAGGCACATTGGAGACGCTCAGACTGGCTGGGGAGCTGCCGACAGCGCCAAAGGCATTGCTGACGACTACGGAATACAGTCCGGCATAACTCGCATCCACGTTGCTTAGAGTCAGGGACGAGTTGGTGGCGCTTGCCAGCAGATTGGTTTGATTGAACCACCATTGATAAAAGAGCGGAGGCGAGCCGTTCGCCACCACGTTGAACAGGGCGGTTCCTCCAAGCAACACTAGTTGATTCGCCGGCTGGGTCAGGATAGTGGGCGGGACGGAACCCTTGCATTTGCCAGAGGAGCCGGCGGAATAAATAGCGGCGACTTCATTGGAAGCCAGGGCGCGGTTGTAAATGGAAATCTCATCCAGCAACCCGGCATAATACCCGTATGCAAGCATGGAGCCGCCAAACTCCGCTGAGGGATGAACTGAAGAACGAAGACTGGCCAGGCCGATCCTGGCCAGCGCTCCATTGACATACAGCATGGGCTGCTTGTTGGTATAGACCACCGCGACGTGGGTCCAACCGGTTATGGCCGACTGATAGACCAGCGGCGAGGGAAGGAAGTTGGCGCCATACTCGAAAATGCTGATGCCATTAGTGCCGACCGATACTCCCGCGCCGGCATCCTGGGCGCCACCCAAGTAGGGAAAGACCGCGTAACGCTGGCCGCTTGTCCCGGAAATACCGTTATTCGATTCAGTCGTGACGGCGAGGGCGGCGGTAGGATAGGCCCAAAACTCGAGGGTGAAATCATTGGCGATGTTGGTCAGCGCTGTCGGCGTTGATACATATTGATCGATGCCGTTGAAACTGAAGGCCTGTCCCACCTCACCCGCCGCAAAGGCCACCCCATTGCTCAGGGTGCCATCATTTGCGCCAACCAGGTCGCCGGCGCTGCCTTCTCCCGGCCACCAGGCGACCAGACCGTTGGCAGGAGGCGTGCACACGCTTGAAGCCGTGATGACGAATGCCGTTTGAGCATTGGTAACTTGCCACACCGCCTCTGGAGGCAAGTTCAGAGTGGTGAAACTCCCGGTTCGCGACGGATAGGTGAGCAGAGTAAAGGTGTCCCCATCGTTCGGCAAATAACCACCATTCAATTGTGCTGCCAGCGTTCCCGTCAGGTTCAAGGCACTGCCGAATGCAACATGACCATAATTGGTCGCCCCGAAGATCGCGATGCTGAGGATTCCGTTCATTCCCTGATATGTGCCCGCCACGTTGAGCGTGCCGCTCTGCACCTGCACATCGCCGCTGTTCACCAACGCCGTGCCCAACGTGGTCGTGCCAGCGCCCCCGGTCTTGCGCAACACGCCCGCGTTCCCAATCGTGCCGCCGGCCACGCTCGAGACATCGGCTGTGATG
>Ga0182014_10001216_pt1 | contig 34760 bp, 21 predicted proteins | sample 612S2DmetaG_FD_120489 | JGI IMG/M metagenome (GOLD analysis project Ga0182014, IMG submission 120489) | Permafrost microbial communities from Stordalen Mire, Sweden - 612S2D metaG | ecosystem: Environmental > Terrestrial > Soil > Wetlands > Permafrost | place: Sweden: Stordalen | collected... | reverse complement strand
CCCCGTGCCGTGATCGACGACACTGCAGCTTCCCGACGCGGTGAACGCTACCGTCAGGCCAGAGCTGGCCGTGGCGGCCACGCTGAAGGTGCTGTTGTAGGCGGCGCTGGACGGCGCGCTGGTCGTGAACGTGATCGTCTGGGCAGTGAGGCCGCCGGTCGGTGCCAGCAGGTTGATGAGGCCACTTCCGTTCGGACTGCCCCAGCCGGTTACCAGATCGTAGCCGGTTACGGCTGTGTATTTGCCATTCGAGTTGCCTGTAACATCGTGGAATATAGTGCTGTAGGTTGAGCCGACACCGGCCGGGTAAATGGTCGGATTAATGAAGCCGATCGGCTCACCGTTGGCCGCGGCTTGCTGATTGGCAAGAGCCAAATAGCCGGCCCACATGGGCGCGGCAAAACTGGTGCCACCTTCTAGGTTCGCGGTGCAGCTCCCGCCTCCGCAAGTGTAGAACGTAAAATTTGCGTTGGCCGAGACGTCCGGTCCGTTGCGTAACGTCGTGGACCCGGCGTTAGACGAATTAATCACGCCCGATATTTGCTGCCAGGACGGGATCGGAATCGAATTCGTGGTGATACCGCCACCGCTATCGACCCATGCGGTTTCCGATGCCCAAGGGCCGGCCGCACTGGAAGTGGTCAAGTCCGTGCCGCCGACTCCAACGATATAGGCATCGTCCGCCGGCCAAGGCGCTGCACTGCCCGTGCCATGCCAGTAGCCAGAGTCGCCCGACGCCGCAAAGAAGTTCTGGTCCTGCGTTCCCATCTGCTGGAAATACGGGTTAAGGGTGCTGACGTCTGCTGTCCAGCCCCACGAACAGCCGATTTGCTTGGACAAAGGAGCATCGGTGGTCGCAACCATGGCGCTAAGGATGGCCGTATCGGTGCTCCCCACGTACATGTACAGCATCGTCAAGCCCGGGGCCATTCCCATCGCCTGGGTCATGTCCAGAGTTTGTTCGATGTCGTTGCTAGAAGTCGTAGAGGTTCCGTCGACGGATATGACGGTCGGCGTGAAAGGTTCAGTTTGGCCCGCGTTCTTGTAGTACAAGGTCAGGTCGGATAAATCAGTGCCTTCGTACTCGAACAGTGCGACAGTCTGGCCAGTGCCAGTGAGAGCCCCTGACCCGCAGGTGCCGTTGCAGTAGTAGGCATGGCGCATATCACTGCCCAGGAAGGAAGCCGAAGGTCCGGAGCCGGTGGTGGCATCCGGCTTGACAACTTCGTCGGGATTCATCCCGTGCTTCTTCGCGAAGTCGTACTTGTTGACGAGCATGGAATGCTTTTTTATGTAGTTGTCCAACCCCGAGACATGCCACAGCGGGAACGGCAGATCCACGCTGGGCTCTCGGTCTGGCGAGAAAAAGGTGCGGTTTTCGTTGGGGTCCTGGTAAACGCCCAAGGTTATATGGAAAGCCTGCTCGATGTTCGCCACCGTACCCGTGACTCTCAGATCTCTTTCATCGCGGGTGCCGCTGAATATTTGAAAGCCGCTGGCCTTCGCGAAATTTACCAGCGCTTCCCAGTCCTGCTCACTGGGGCCAAACCGGGCAGTAAACTCCTCCGGCGTAATGAACTGGTGGTAAAAGATGCTGGAAGGATCGTAGAGTTGCTGCAGGAAGATATCTAAACCAGTTTGATCGCGCAGCGGTATAACAATGTCGAAGCGCATGATCTGGTTTGCCGAAAGCTGCCCGAGCAGCGGCGCCTTGCCATTGACAACAACCTGGGGCACATGGCGTGTCAGCATGGTCTGCGCGGTTTGGGCATAAGAAAAGAGGGTGAAAGTTGAAATGAAGATGAGTGCTAGGGCGATTGCCAATGTAACTCGCGTTGTTTGTCTCACAGTTTTCCTCTCCGCTAACGGATTACCAATCTCACTTATTCGATCTCACTTGCATGGACCCAAAATTAATGCGCCTGCAAACACACTTCGCCCTGCTTGAATTGAAATAGGGAACCGGAGCTTGCGTGGTGGGCGCGAAACCTTGCATCGCGTATCTGACTTGCTCTCCTGGGAAGTAACCGTACTTTGACCTTTATCTTTTTATCTTTGATCTTTGGAAAATCTATCGAACCTGGTACTTCGAACGTTCCGCAAACCGAAGCTCGCGACATGCCGTCCGACAAGCTGGTTTCCGGTCCCGCCACTCAGAGGGATAAGAAGGCGCGATCACCGGGCCACTCATTATCGGCCAACGTCAGGAATTTTCTGTGACTTCGGTCACACGCGCGCGTGTGATTCGCCTACGTGCCGGTACAAACGACCGTATTGAAGCAAGGGTCTGCACTGCGAAGGAAAGACTTCTGATGGCATGCTGATGAACATCAATCCCGGCGGGACTTTCCTTGGCCCACTTCTAAGCGGTCGATCTCTCCTTCCGAGAATCCGCGCTCATTCGCGGCAAACTTCGGATTGAATACACTTACTTGGCTTCGCGAGTGTTGTCAACAAAAACTTTTCTCTTTCTCGAGAAAAATGTCAGCGACCGAAATCCGCGCATTTTTGGCGCGCGCGCTCACATCATGCGCAACCCAAATATTCAGGCACCGCCCGAGCGGCCGGATGGGAGCAAAATACGATCTGCCTCGCGCTGCTCCCTTAAGTGCGCTTGGTCTTCTTTTTTATAGGAGTGCCACCGGCGGGTAGAGCGGGCGCGTGAAATTGCATCTTCGAAAATGCGCCACAGGGACCCGGAGCAAGAAAACGTACATTCGCTGGGATTTCCCCCGACCGACCATTCAGACGGTTCTGGCAATTTGCGTTTCGTGAATATGCAAGAATGTGCGCAAAAAGATGCGACGATTTCTGCATTTAAAATTTATTTTTTCAAAACCACAAAATTTTTGTTGACAAATATTTGTTAAGCCGTGTTAATGATCCTGCCTTTGAATTCTGCGCGTGCAGAACAGCTGGCTTCCCATTTCAAGGAAAGACAAGGTCAGGTGCAAGTTGCCCCAAGGAATTTTATCGGATCGGCTCTTATCGGTATTTTCTTCCGAAAATCCTTCCTTTAATGTTGTGCAGGTTTTCGCGCAATAACGGCAATCTGTGGTTGACGGGCTCGAATCACACGCAGATGTGATTGCTGTCACAGAAAAGGTTTTGAAGCGGAGCCGATAATCGCGGCTCGGCAATCACGCCGGGTCTTCAGGCTTTGCGCACAACTTCACCCGCAGGCAGCAGATTTAGATTGCGGGGCAGTCTTGAAGTCAGGAAGTTATAAGAAGTTAAAACGCAGATTCGAGCCACCAGGTTCCAGAAGTTAAAGAGATTCGAAGTACCAGGTTCCCACTTCCAGGAGAGCAAGTCATCAGCAAGACGCGGTTTGGTGCCCTTCAGCACTCAGGTTCCCCATCCACTCTTTCAAGTCATCAGGGAGAAGTGTTGTCTCAGGGCGCCGTCGTTTTCGATTCAGGCAATGAAGATCAGGTAAATGAAATTGGCAGACCCGTTCATCGGGGGAGGAAAATTGTGAGAACAACGCGGACTCTATTCACACTAGCGGTAGTACTAGCCTTCATCGCAACATTCACCGGCTTTTCGTTCGCGCAGGCGCGGATTACGCAGCAGATTGACGAGTCGCAAGTAGCGGTGTTGTCCGGCAACACGCGCCCGGAGGCCAAGAATCAGGCCTACGACCGCGGCGCGGTCTCGGACAGCTTCGATGCCGACCACATGTTCCTCTTGCTCCAGCGGTCTCCGGCGCAGGAACGGAAGCTCAACAAGTTCATCGACCAACTCAACGACAAGAACTCACCCAACTTCCACAAGTGGCTAACCGCCGAGGAGTTTGGCCAGAAGTTCGGCGTGGCGCAGGAAGATATTGACAAGGTCACCGGATGGCTCCAATACCATGGCTTCCGCGTCAACCAAGTCTATGCCAACCGCATGGTGATCGACTTCGGAGGCACAGCGGGCCAACTTCGGGAGGCCTTCCACACTTCCATCCACAATCTCGCCGTCAATGGCGAACAGCACTTCGCCAACATGAATGATCCGCAGATTCCGGCGGCGTTGGCGTCAGTTGTTAAGGGAATTTCCTCACTGCACGATTTCAAACCCCGCCCGATGTACAAGGCAAGACCGGATTATACCTTTGCCGGTTGCGCTTCCTCCTCCTCGGCCCCAACTGAACCCGGCACCTGCTACGCGGTCACGCCGCAGGATGACGCGGTCATCTACAACTTGAGTCCACTCTGGTCCGCTGGTTACACAGGCACCGGGCAGACGATCGCTGTTGTCGAAGATACCGACACGTATGGCGGCAGTGCCGATTGGACCAGCTTCGTTAATACTTTCGGCTTGAGCAGCTATGGCGGGACGTATTCGCAGGTGCATCCCGGTTGTACCGACCCGGGCACCAACGCGGACGATGGCGAAGCGGCCATCGACGTGGAAATGGCGACCGCGTTCGCTCCTGGCGCCGCAGTCAAACTGATCTCATGCGGCGGGGGCACGTTCACTTTCGGTGGCCTAATCGCCCTGACAAACCTCGTCAATGCAGCCGGACCGTATCCAGGCATCGTCAGCATCAGCTACGGATCTTGCGAAGCCTCCACGGGTAACGGCGGCAACTACTCCTTCTACAGCACCTACCAGCAGGCGGCCTCCGAGGGCATCTCGGTGTTCGTCTCCTCGGGCGATGATGGCCCGGTCGGCTGTTCCGCAGACTTCACGAACGGTTCCGAGTATGACCTTGCCAGCCTGGCCGTTACCGGCTGGGGTGAAACGCCATACAACGTATCCGTCGGCGGCACCGATTTCGAGGACGTCTACAACGCGAAATTCGCAAATCCAGTCATTACTCCGCTCAGCACCTACTGGAATTCGACAAACAGCGCGTCTTACGAATCGGCCAAGAGCTACATTCCGGAGATTCCCTGGAACGATTCCTGCGCCAGCGCTTTGATCTCCGAATACGTCCGCGGCAGCTTTACGACGTATGGCAGCACAGGCACCTGCAACGTAAGCCCCTGGAACACCAGCACGAGCTATCTGAGTGTCGGGGCTGCCGCCGGAGGCGCGAGCAATTGCGCTACCGGACAAGGGGGCTCGCTTCAGGGCTCAAACCTGATATCCGCCCCAGAGTGTCAGGGGTGGCCTAAGCCTTCCTGGCAGTCCGGCGCGACGCTGACAGGCGGCAAAGCTGTCTACGGCGTACCCAACGACGGCGTGCGCGACATTCCCGACGTTTCGTTGTTTGCCGCCAACGGCGATTGGGGGCACTTCCAAACAGTTTGCTGGTCCGACCCGGCCTACACCTCGGACGGCGCGGCCACTTGCACCGCCGGCAGCCCAAACGCTTGGTCAGGGTTTGGCGGAACCTCGGTGGCAACTCCCGCCATGGCCGGCATTCAGGCCCTGGTGAATCAGAAGACCGGTGCGACCTGGGGCAATCCCAATCCCATCTACTACCAGATCGCGCAAAACCAGTACGGTATATCTGGGGGAACTTTCCTTGGCAGCTCCTGCAACTCCAGCGGTAGCGGCGGCCCGGCCAGTTCCTGCGTCTTCAACGACGTAACCCAGGGCGACATCAACGTGACGTGCGAATATAACGGCACCGGGGAAGAAGCCCATTGCTACAAACCATCCGGGACCTACGGGGTGGCGAGCACTGACGTTGTCACCGCCGCTACAGTCATCTGGGGCGGCACGGGTTACACCACCGCGCCTACCTGCACGATCGCGGGGCCGACCAATGCCAACCCCTACAAGTCGCCAACCGGTACCACCCTTTATGCGGGCGGTACGCAAGCTACTTGCACGGCAGCGGTTACCGCGACATCTACCACAGCGGTCTGGACCGTTACGCCAAGTAGCTCCTACTACACCTACGACGCAGGCCTGATCATCACAGTAGGGTCGCAGAACTATACGATGAGCGGGAGCACACGGGCCACCCTGGTAGCGAACCTGTGCACAGCGATCAACGCCAACAACACCGTTGCAACGTGTACGGCTTCGAGCACTGTGGCGACGATTACAGCGAAGGTCGCAGGCGCGGCAGGCAACTTCCAGGTGAACTACGCTTCCATAACGGGAGGCCCAGCGCTAAACGAACCTCTAGTCCTCACCATCACAAACACAGTCAAGGGCCAAGGCCCGAATTACGTCAGCGGCATCACGATTACGGGCGCCGGCTCGGGTTACCAGCCTGAGACTCCGATTACGTTCGGTGGACCGGGCACTGGCGCATTGGCCGTGGCTAACACCAGCCCTGGAACCGCCGCATCCACGTACCAACCGGCATACGGCGCAGCGCCCGGCTATGACATGGCGACGGGCCTCGGCACCGTCAACGCCTACAACTTAGTCAATAACTGCGTGTGGCTGAACACTTGTACAACCACGGCAGTTTCCTCCAGCCAGAATCCTTCGACCGCTGGGACAGCAGTGACCTTCACCGCAACGGTAACGGGCAACTCTCCGACCGGCACGGTGCAGTTCGTGATCGATGGCAGCAACTTCGGTTCACCGGTAACGCTCTCTGGCGGAACGGCGACCTCGGGCAGCATCTCGTCGCTGACAGTGGGAACACACACGGTCACGGCGACGTACTCGGGCGACACGAATAACTCCGGCAGCACGGGCACGCTGAGCGGCGGGCAGGTCGTTACCAAGGCCACCTCGGCCACGGCTGTTTCGTCCAGCCTGAATCCTTCGGTCTACGGTCAGGCTGTTAACTTCACCGCGAACGTAACGGGGTTTGGTACTCCGACGGGCACGGTGCAGTTCGTAGTTGATGGCAGCAGCTTTGGTTCGCCGGTAACGCTGGTATCGGGTTCGGCGACTTCGAACAACACCTCGACGCTGGCAGTGGGAACGCACACGGTCACGGCGAATTACTCGGGCGATTCCAACAACCTCACCAGCTCAGGCTCGTTGAGCCCTGTGCAGACGGTCACTTCGGCGACCGCAGGCGTGGGCGTTGCTTGTACCCCAAATCCCTCGAACTACACGCAGTCGGTGACCTGCACGGCGACGATCAGCGGCCAGTTCGGGCTGGTCCGCAGCAAGAAACCGATGATCGTAACCGGAACCGTGACCTGGAGCGCGAATACGGGCTGCGGCACGACCGCGGTAACGTCGGGCACACCGGGAACGGCGACTTGTACAACGAGCGTTCTGCCGATCGGAACCGATACGGTCGAGGCGGACTACTCGGGAGACGCCAACCACCAGCCGGGCTCGGGAACAACGAGCGAGGTTGTGAATCCGGCCGCGACGAGCACGGTCGTTCTTTCCAGCCTGAATCCTTCAACCTATGGCCAAGCGGTCAGCTTCAGCGCGACCGTGACCGGGGCGACTCCAACCGGAACGGTGGCGTTCTCGATCGACGGCAACCCGCCATTCGATACCGAGAATCTGGTAGCGGGTTCGGCGACGTCGGTGAGTACCACTACGCTGGCCGCGGGAACACACGCGGTGACGGCGACCTACTCGGGCGACTCGAACAACTCGGGCAGCACGGGTACGCTGGCCGGCGGGCAGGTAGTCGGCGCGGCGAGCACAACGACCAGCGTTGTCGGCAGCCCGAATCCTTCGGTCTACGCGACGTCGGTGACATTCACGGCGACCATCAACGCAGCGAACAACCTGGTCAAGGGTCGGAAGCAGTCGAGCAAGAAACCGCTCGATGTAACCGGGAACGTGACCTGGAGCGCGAACACAGGTTGCGGCAGTACGGCAGTGACCTGGGACCCAATCAACCTGGTGGCGACAGCGACGTGTACGACCTCAGCGGCGACGCATCTGCCGGTGGGAGCCGACACGGTTACTGCAACCTACAACGGTGACAGCAACCACAGCGGGAGCACCGGCACCATGACTCAGAACGTTACCGGTGGAATCGCGACCACGATCGACGTGACCAGCGTGAGCCCGGCTTCAGAAGACTACGGCTCAACCGCGCCGGTTACGATCACGGCATTGTTGTCGTGGGTAGGCAACGGTGTGGCACCGACGGCGAGCGACGTGACCATCGGCGGCAACGGGACTGGCACATACGGTGCGACCAGTTGCGCGCCTCGTGTTCACGAAACGATCACCTGCACGGCTGTCTTTACACCGGCTGGCACGGATCTGCCGGGCACCTACACGGAGACGGCGACGTTCTCCGGCGACAGCAACTACGGTGGTTCGAGCAGTCCGGAAACCAACAACTTCACCATCAACCAGGCGACCACAACCACGAGCGTTGTGGGCAGCCCGAATCCGTCAACCTACGCGACGTCAGTGACGTTCACGGCGACCATTACCGGTGAGAACGGGCTGGCGCGACGCAATGTGAAACGGAGACCGCTTGACGTAACCGGTAGCGTGACCTGGAGCGCGAACACGGGCTGCACGACGACCACGGTGACGGGCGGAGTCGCGACGTGCACAACGTCTGCGGCAACGCACCTGCCAGTGGGAGCCAACACGGTAACGGCAACCTACTCGGGTGACGCGAACCATACGGGCAGCACGGGTTCGATGGTTCAGAACGTTACGGGTGGAATTGCGACGACGATCGACGTGACGAGCGTGAGCCCGTCAGCGGAGGACTTCGGCGCGGATACTCCGGTGACGATCACGGCACTGTTGTCGTGGACCGGCAAAGGTGTTGCACCCACGGCGAGCAATGTGACCATCGGCGGCAACGGGAACGGCACCTACGGTGCGACCAGTTGCGCGGCGCGTGTGCACGAAACGATCACCTGCACGGCGACGTACACACCGAATAACTCGGACGTACCGGGCTCCTACACGGAGACGGCAACGTTCTCGGGTGACTCTAACTACAGCGGTTCGACGAGTCCGGAAACCAACAACTTCGCCATCAACGGGGCGAGCACCAGCACGAGTGTTGTTGGCAATCCGAATCCTTCAACCTACGCGACGTCAGTGACGTTCACGGCGACGATTACCAGCGACACCGGGAACGTTAAAGGCGGAGCCAAGAAGAAGGGCGCGAAGCCACTGGATATCATCGGGACGGTAGCGTGGAGCGCGAATACCGGCTGCAGTCCGAGCCCGGTATCGGGCGGCTATCCGGGAGTTGCAACCTGCACGACTTCGTCGGCGACGCATCTGCCGGTGGGAGCCGACACGGTTACTGCGACCTACTCGGGTGACAGCAACCACAGCGGCAGCACGGGCACCATGACTCAGAACGTTACCGGCGGGATTGCGACGTCGATCAACGTGACGAGCGTGAGTCCGGCTGCGGAAGACTACGGCCAAGATGCAGCGGCTACGATCACGGCAGTGTTGACGTGGACGGGCAATGGTGTTGCACCCACGGCAAGCGACGTGACCATCAGCGGCAACGGCAACGGCACGTACGGGGCGACGAGTTGCGCACCGCGAGTGCACGAATCGATCACCTGCACAGCTACCTACACGCCGAGTAACGCGGATGTGGTCGGCTCCTACAACGAGACGGCTGCATTCTCCGGCGACAGCAACTACAGCGGCTCGACGAGTCCGCAAACCGGCAACTTCACCATCAACGCGGCGACCTCGACGACGGGCGTTACTGCGGCTCCGAATCCGTCGACTTACGGCGGGTCGGTGACGTTCACGGCGACGATCAACGGCGAGAACGGGGCGGTGAAGGGCAACAAGACCAGGAAACCGCTCGATGTGACCGGAACGGTGACGTGGAGTGCGAACACCGGCTGCAGCGCGAGCACGGTATCGGGCTATCCGGGAGTAGCGACGTGTACAACGTCGAGCCTACTTGGCGGGACCGACACGGTGACAGCGACGTACGCGGGCGACAGCAACCACAGCGGCAGCACGGGTTCGGCGAGCCAAGTAGTCAATCCGGCGAGCCAGACGATCACGTGCGGCGCGCTGCCGAGCAGCGAGCCCTACAACAGCAGCTTCACGGCGTCGTGCTCGGCCAGCTCCGGCTTGCCGGTGACGTACGCCAGCGGCGGGTCCTGCTCGAACACGGGCGCGACCTACACCATGACGAGCGGGACGGGCAGCTGCCTGGTCACCGTGACTCAGGGTGGGAACAACGACTACTCGGCTGCGACACCGTTCAATGGATCAGTGAACGCAACCAAGGCCAATCAGACAATCACGGTGACGACGCCGGCTCCGGCGACCGCGACCAACGGCAGCAGCTTTACGATCGTGGCCAGCGCGAGTTCCGGGTTGGCGATTACGTACTCCAGCGGGGGTGCATGCACGAACTCTGGGGCGACGTACACGATCAACGCGAAGGTCGGAACTTGCACGGCACAGCTGACGCAGGGGGGCAACACGAACTACAACATTGCGTCGCCGGTTGTCGACACCACGAAGGTAGTGAAGGCAGTGGTGCCGACGGTAAGCCTGACCGGCGGGCCAACCAAGGCACCGTACGAGGACGTGTTCACGGTGACGGCAACGTCGAACGAGACGGGGCCGGAAGCCAGCGTTCCGGCGATCACGACCCTGACGCCGACGGTTTGCTCGGTAAGCGGGTACACGGCGAGCGGCACCAGCGCATCGGCGACGGTTACGATGTTGACCGGCGCTGGGACGTGTACGGTAGAGGCCACATGGGCAGCGAATTATGTCTATGCGGCGGCTACTAAGAAAGAGCCGACGACGGCGCAGAAGGTAGCGCCGACGGTGACCTTCACGGGCGCACCGGCCACGGAAGCGAACGGCAGCAACTTCACGGTGACGGCGACGTCGGATGAGATCGGGAGCTACGCGGTTGTCCCGACGATCATGACGCCGGGCACGGTGTGCACGGTGGGCACGGTTACGAGCAACGGCTCGGGCGGCTACCAGGCCACGGTGACGATGGTCAAAGCGACCGGGACGTGCACGCTGAACGCAAAATGGGCCGGGAGCAATGGCTATGCGGCTGCATCGGCCACGCAGTCGACGACGGCGACGCACTAGCGTCATCGGCGGTTGCGGTAAACGCTGCAAGAACGGAAGTTAGACAAATGCGGCCCAGGGCAACTTGGGCCGCAAATTTTTGTGTGCGAAACATGTTCGAAGGCCTAGGCTGCAAATCTGCGCTTAACCTTTCTGGAGGTGAAAAGCTAGAGCAGCTTCACGAAAGTCATAGCTAGGGCAGAGGTGTACAGAGGGTGCGTTACCAGCTCACCGACTGTATACAATCGGTTATAAGAAATGAGCCGCGCCAAGACTGTCGGGAAAACACGCATCCAAAGCGGCAAGAGACCGAATCCGAAAGCACCTCCGGATACAGGGTCATTCCTCACCGGCAACAGTCTGAATGCCGTTCTCTGCGTTTTACTGGCGGCGGTGACAATCGCGCTCTACAGCCCGGTACTGGGACATTCGTTCGTCATCATGGACGATCAGGACTATGTTACCGGAAATCCCCACATTCAAAATGGCCTGGCCTGGACCACGATCAAGTGGGCTTTCACGTCCAGTGAAACGGCGAATTGGCACCCGCTGACGTGGCTCTCGCATGCTCTCGACTACCAACTCTTTGCGCTGAATCCGGCAGGCCATCATTTCGACAGCATTCTGATCCACGCCCTAAACGCGGTTCTGTTGTTTCTGTTGTTGGTTTGGGGTACGAAGCGCGTGGGATCGAGTTGGCTGGTAGCGGCGCTGTTCGCCGTGCATCCGCTCAATGTTGAATCGGTGGCGTGGGTAGCGGAACGGAAGAATGTCCTGAGCACACTTTTCTTTTTGTTGGCGATCGGGGCGTACGCGTGGTACGCGCAAAGGCCGAATTGGCGCCGATACCTGCTGGAGGCGGCGCTGTTCGCCGCGGGACTGATGGCCAAGCCGATGGTCATCACGCTGCCCTTTGTTCTACTGCTGCTGGACTATTGGCCGCTGGAGAGAATGGCGCTGGATGGAACCGAGGGCGGCCCGGCCGCCCCGAACGCCGTGCGTCGGGTGGCGTTCTCAAAGCTAGTGTTGGAGAAAATTCCGCTGCTGTTTCTCTCAGCCGCAAGCGCACGGATCACCCTAATCACGCAGCATCGCGTGAAGCTTACCTTGGAACAGCTCTCGCTTGGCATACGCGTAGAGAATGCCCTCGTGTCCTACGGGTTATACCTCTGGCGAATGATCTGGCCGGCGCGACTGGCAGCGTTTTATCCGCATCCCGCGAACACCTTGCCGATGTGGCAGGTGATGTTGTCCGCTCTCCTTTTGGCCGGGGGCACAGCGCTGGTAGTAGCTTCTCGCTGCAAGCGCTACTTGCCGGTTGGATGGTTCTGGTTCCTGGGTACTTTAGTCCCGGTCCTCGGTTTGGTACAGGTGGGGAAACAGGCAATGGCCGATCGCTATGCCTACATCCCCCTGATCGGAATCTTCGTAATGATCACGTGGGGCCTTGACGATTTGGCACAGGCGAGAAAAGTCCGCACGGTTTGGCGGGTAATCCCGGCATTGTGCGCGTTGCTGGCGCTAGGTTCCGTTACCTTCCGCCAAATAAGCTATTGGGAGAGCCAGTACGACCTATGGTCGCGCGCGCTGGCAGTCGCAGAAAATCCCTTTGCACATAATGCTGTGGGCGCTGCACTCATTGACCCCCCTTCGGCAATGACGCAGCATGACCTGGAGAACTTCGATACAGAACAGAAGCGGATGGACGAAGCCCGTCTGCACTTTGAGCGGGCTTTGGAACTGTGCCGGCCGCGGCCAGACCTTAGAACCTGCCTGCCGGACATGGCCCAGGCACTGACTTACCTGGGGTTCCTGGATGCACTCCAGCACCGTATGGACGGCGGTCGCCAACATTTTGAGGAGGCCCTAAAGATTTACCGTCAACTGGCGCAACAGGATCCGGACAAGTACCTAAAGGATCTGGCAGGGGTGCTGAACAACCTGGGGAATCTGGACGGGGCCCAGAACCGGATGGACGACGCGCGCCAGCACTTTGAGGAGGCCCTAAAAAATTACCGTCAACTGGCGCAGCAGGATCCGGACAAGTACCTAAAGGATCTGGCGGGGACACAGAAGAGCCTGGGCTTCCTCGATCGACTCCAGGACCGGATGGGAGAATCCCGCATTCATTACGCGGAGGCCATGACCATCTTTCAAAAGCTCGCCCAAGGCGACCCGGCGAGATATGCCGGCGACGTGGCCAACGTCGAAGCGAGCCTGCAAGAACTGGATAGGAAGGGCAACTCCCGATAGGGGGACGGAATGAGCCGCACCAAGCCTGTCTCGAAAGCGCGCGGGAAAATCCGGCAGAGGCCGAACGCCAGCGCACTCCCCGGGGTGGCGCCGTTCCTTACCAGTAAAAATCTGCAGATCGTTCTCTGCGTTTTACTGGCGGGCGTGACCATCGCGCTCTACAGCCCAGTGCTTTCGCACTCATTTGTCGTCATGGACGATCGTGAGTATGTCACCGCGAATTCCCACATCCATAATGGCCTCGGCTGGAGCACCATCAAGTGGGCTTTCACGTCCATCGAAGCAGCGAATTGGCATCCTCTGACCTGGCTCTCGCATGCTCTCGACTACCAACTCTTTGTGCTGAATCCGGCCGGCCATCATTTTGACAGCGTGCTGATTCACGCTCTGAATGCAGTGCTGTTATTTCTGCTGCTGGAGTGGATCACAAAACGTGTGGGGCCGAGTTTGCTCGTGGCGGCTCTATTCGCCCTGCATCCTCTCAATGTTGAATCGGTAGCGTGGGTAGCGGAGCGAAAGAACATTCTAAGTACGTTGTTCTTTTTATTAACGATTGCGGCGTATGCGTGGTACGCGCGAAAGCCGGAGTGGCGGCGCTATCTGCTGATGGCGGCGCTGTTTGCCGCAGGACTGATGGCCAAGCCGATGGTCATCACGCTGCCGTTTGTATTACTGCTGCTGGACTATTGGCCGCTGGAAAGAACGCCGCTCGATGGATCCGAGAGCGACTCGGCCGCTGCAACGGGAGTGCCGCGGGTGGCACTATCGAAGCTGGTGCTGGAGAAAATCCCGCTGCTCTTTCTTTCGGCCGGAAGTGCATGGCTCACTCTAATCGCGCAACGGCCTGCGAAGCGTACGCTCGCGGAACTCCCCTTTGGCATACGACTTGAGAACGCCGTCGTGTCCTACGGTTCATACCTTTGGAAAATGCTCTGGCCGGCGCGGCTTTCGTTGTATCCGCATTCTGTAGGCGCTCTCCCGGCGTGGCAATGGATTCTATCCGCTTTGGTGTTGATCGGCGTCACTGCGTTCGTAGTCGCCTTTCACAGAAAGCGCTACCTGCCGGTCGGCTGGTTCTGGTTTCTGGGGACCCTAGTGCCGGTCATCGGCCTGGTCCAGGTGGGAGAGTACGCCATGGCCGATCGCTATGCCTACGTACCGCTAATTGGAATCTTCGTGATGATTGCCTGGAGTCTTGCCGATTGGGCGGATGCGAAAAGAGTCCACACTGTGTGGCTGGCAGTTCCGGCATTGTGCGCTTTGACGGCATTGGGCTTCGCCACCAGTCACCAGATGACTTATTGGGAAAGCGATTACGATCTTTGGTCGCACACGCTGGAGATTGCGGAAAGTCCCATGGCGCTAAACGCCCTCGGGGTTACGCTCATGCACCCCGACTCGGAGATGACGCAGGAGGACCGGAAGAACTTTGGAACCGAGCAGGATCGGATGGACCAAGCCCGCCAGCACTTCGAGCGGGCTTTGGAACTGCGCAGGCCGCTGGCGCAGCAAAATCCAAGTGCATATCTACCGGAAATGGCGAGGACACTGAACAACCTGGGGAATCTGGATCGACTCGAAAACCGGATCGGCGAGGCACGCCAGCACGGTGAGGAATCTGTAGATATTTATCGGAAGCTTGCGCGGCAGAATCCAGACGTGTACGTGCCCTATGTGGCGGCGAGCTTGAACAACCTGGGATCCCTGGATCAAATGCAGAACCGGATGGAGGAAGCGCGCCAGCACTTTGAGGAGGCGGTGAAGATCGACCGGCAACTCGCGGAGCAGAATCCCAACAAGTACCTGCCGAACCTGGCCATGACGCTGAATGAGTTTGGATTCCTTGACTCAACTCAGAGCCGGATGGAAGAAGCGCGCCAGCATTATGAGGAGGCTTTAAAGATTGACCGGCAACTGGCGGGGCAGAGTCCGGCGGTTTACCTGCCGGACTTGGCGGTGACGCTGAGTGAGTTTGCGCGCCTGAATGCAATTCAGAACCAGATGAACGAAGCGCGCCTGCACTATGAGGAGGCCTTGAAGATTCACCGGCAACTGGCCGAGAAGGATCCCGCCGTGTACCTGCCGGATGTGGCCATGACGCTGAACAACCTGGGGAGAGTGGACCAACTCCAGAATCGTATCGAATCCCGCGTTCATTACACGGAGGCCATGACCATCTACCAGAAGCTTGCTCAGCGCGATCCGGCGAGATATGCGGGCGAGGTTGCCAGAGTCGAATCGAGCCTGCGAGAACTGGAAAGGAAATCCCCCGCCCGATAGAGTCGCGAAATGAACGGGAGCTTTTCTGGGACGCCGGTCGCGTGTTCATTACGGTTGTAATCTTGGCGCGGACATCTTCGGGCGGGCACACTCGAATGTTCGGGAGAGATTCGATAGCAACAACCGAGAGTCTCGACGAACGCCGGCAGGCGCACTCTTTGGCCATTATTCGGATGTTCCTGCCGACCTGCAGGCAGCCAACGCTAGTCTCGTGTGTAAGTTCAGGATTCAACCGCTTAGGACGGGAGCGCGCAACGTGAAAAAAGTTACCAACCTGTTGCACTTGCTGATGGGCGTTGTCTTGCTGGCGATTGTGGGATACCTCTTCCGCGCAGTCGCGCATGAAGGCAAAATGTGGGGGAAGCATGAGTCTTCCAGGACCGCGCCATTTCGATCCGCGGAGTCCGGGTCGGCCAGCGACGATCCGACTCTTTCCGCCGCCAACCTTCGAGTGTATGGAGTGCTGGCCGGGCAGAACGGGGCGGCGGGCGGAGGCGCTGCCGCTCCGGCGCCGAGCGGTCCCCCTTCGTTGCTTGACCATGTCAACGCGGTCGATGCAGGTGCAGCCAATCACTTTCTTCATGGGCGTCTCGCGGTCGAAACCTACCAGATCTTCGAATTCGTGGTACCTCCGCACGCAATTCATCCTCAGCTGAAAGGAAGGATTCGGTCGGTTGCGGCGCGGCCAAATGCGAGCGACGGTTCGGTGGAACTCCTGCTCATGAGTGAGAGCGAGTTTGCCAGCTTTGCGCACAACAAACCTGTAGCCGCCACGTTTTCTGCAAATCCCTCCAGCCGCGGCGAAATTCATTGGGAACTCAGCGCTGGGGTTGCCAATCCGCAGAAATATTATCTGGTCTTCCGAAATTCTTCGGAGGGACAAGGCCCGAGCATTGTGGACGCTGACTTTACCGCCAGCTTCGAGTGATCGCGGTAGCTTAGCCAGGGATGGGCCAGTCTCCCCGCGGATTTCCGGTGTGCTAGCCGCCCAAATGTGTCCCGGGCTGCGAACTGTTGACATGCAAAGGTGTCAATTCTTGGTAGTTCCGGTCTGGCTCAAAGAGCCAAATTTGGCGATCCTTGAAATAGGCGAATAGTTTGTCGTTCTGTTGTGGGTCGAGTTCGCGCGCCCAAACGATGCGAGCCCTGTCGATATCGGCGTGGTTGAAGACGTACTCCCCGTGAGGATTGTGGGTGGCTGCATAGCGCACCACGATCAGGTGCTTTCCCGGTACCTGGTCGAGCTGGCGCTCGATTTCCGCATTACCAGGATCCCCCGTCCCTTCATTCCAGGACCCGGGATACGGACGGGTCGGAGTTCGTATCAAATGGCAGGTATTGAAGCCGGTGGTGAGAAGAAGCAGAAGAATAGTCACCCGGGCCAATCCAATTCCGGCTGGCCTTGTGCCTAAGCGCATTGCTCGCAGATGACGGATTCCCTGGACGATCAGACCGTAGAAGACACAAGTGAGAGGAGCGGCGTAGTGAGGCTCGGAATATACAACGGAGAATATACCTGCGAGGCAAACCAGCAATTCGACGAACAGCAAGCGCATACGGCGGTTGCGCAGAGCGAGTGGCAGACAAAACAGCGCAGGGAAGGCACCAGGCCAAAGGAAGGCAGAGATGAAGAAGCGCATCTTTTCGCCCGCTAGACGGACAATGTCTCGCGCGCTCCCGTGGTACAGGTCCCGGCACCAGCCGGTGTAAAAGTCCTCAAATTGCTTGTTGTTGTAGTGGATCGGCGCTCCGGGGTGCTGCCAGAGAAAGACCGGCGTCCGGTAGTAGGTGCGGAAATTCAGCGAGTGGGGCATCAAGAGAGCATTCCCGGTCAGTTGCCAGTTGTAGTAGGCCATGAAAGCCGCAGTAAGAGCCAGCACTCCAGCTGCGGGCAATAAAATGGTGGGGATGGTCCTCCGCAACGGAGGAGAAGATCGTCCCGCTAACCAAAACAGCAGCCAGGCAGCCGCCGGGATGCAAAAAAGCAGCCCCTCATACGGGCGGCTGTTAGCGAGGATTGCGACTCCGAGCCCGAGCAGCAAGCTGTAGCGTATGCGCTGAGTGCGGAATATTCGTGGCAAAGCGCCCAGCACCAGCGCGCCCCCAGTCGCCGCAACCGCGCCTCCCCAGTAGCTGTTCACCCAATAGCTGACTACTCCGAGATTGCAGAGCGTGATCACTCCACCCAGGAATGCCCAGCGCGACGGCATCCACGCTTGCAGCATCCAGACAACCATCGCGCACATTGCGGCGGCGCTGAGGAGAACGCCGATCCAGGGATGGCCAAGTATCAGCCCTAGCGCCAGAACCGCGCCTTGTGCGGGCGGGTACATTGAGGAGTAGGTCGGAAAGGAGTTTACGTGAAACGTTTCGAAACTCTTCCACAGCGGGTGCGGAGGGTAAGCTAGCCGGCCGTGAGCAAAGGTCTCGGCCATGAGCAGGTAGCTGTATTCGTCGTGTTGTCCGGGGAACGGGATGCCGATAGCGGGAAGAAGGGTTACCCGGATCACGATTGTGGCCAGAAATAGCGAGCAGATGGCTATCGTCTTTTTTGCAGCGAAGCTAGAGAAAAAGATTTCAATTGGCCGAAAGAACCGGTCACCCAGCCCGGGTGCTATCGCGAACACCACGAAGACAACAACTGCGACGAAAACCTGCACCCAGATGACAAAATATAGAGACCAATAGTGGGTCAAGTGCGCTTGCATGCTTGACAATCATAGCGTGGACGGTTGGCCGGCGTGGGCAACCCCGGTGGGACGATGCCAAAGCTCAGGGTGGACCCGACGTCAACCGTTACTTCCACTGTCGAATCAGAACAACTCGACGGTCGCCGTGTGATCGGGTGCGGAGGCAAGCCGGGCGTCACAGGTGGGCAAGCGAGCGCCGAGTTTTTCGGCAAGCACGACGTAGGCCGCCGATAGGCGGACAAGTTGTCGCGGAGCTGCCCAGATCCGGGGCAGCAGAACGAAGTGGGGATACCGGGGGATTCGCAAGGCGAGCAAGTCCTCGATTGCCTGATCGGCGCGGTGGGCTGAGACCGCGCCTTCCCGCACGAGACGCCGCAGTACCCGGCGAGCCTCAAGATCGAGAAGGCTCTCGATTTTCTTGCTAGACTGGCGGCATGCGTGCGGAACCCGAAACCCAAGCTACGAATAGCCGCGGCGAGGTATCAGTCCCGGCGCTCTATCTGGTCGCCACTCCCATCGGCAATCTTGAAGACATCACCCTCCGCGCCCTGCGCGTCCTTAAAGAAGTCGACCTGATCGCCTGCGAAGACACACGCCAGACGCAAAAGCTGCTCACGCACTACGGAATCCAGACCCGTACCGTCAGCTACCACGAGCACAACGAGATGACCAAAGCCGCCGAGTTGGTAGTGGATCTAGAAGGCGGCGCCAAGATCGCCCTCGTCACCGACGCCGGGATGCCCGGCATCTCGGACCCCGGCTTTCGCCTGATCGCGCTCGCTATCCGCCACCACGTGCCGGTCATTCCCATTCCCGGAGCGTCGGCCTTCTTGTCCGCGCTCGTAGCGAGCGGCCTGCCCACGGATTCTTTCCGCTTCAGCGGCTTCCTCCCCGCCAAGTCGGGACAGCGGCGCAAGCTGCTGGAGAGCGTGCGCGAGTCGCCACGAACGCAAGTTTTCTACGAAGCCCCGCACCGCCTGCTGGAAACGCTTTCCGATGTTTGCCAAGTTCTCGGGGAAGCCCGCCACGTAGTAGTAGCCCGTGAAGTAACCAAGCTGCACGAGGAATTTCTGCGTGGGCGGGCGGGAGAAGTGCTCGATCAACTAACGAAGCGCGGAGAAATTAAAGGCGAGATCACACTGCTGATCGCGAAGGAAGACAGCTCCGAGCCGCGAGCCGCGAGCCCCGAGCTAAGCGTCGTCCAGCGTGTGAAACAGATTATGTTAGAAGAAGACGCCGACGAGAAAACCGCACTGAAAAAAGTGGCCAAAGAGCGCGGCATCGGAAAGAGCGAAGCGTATCGGGAGTGGCAACAGAGCAAGTAGCGAGGCTACGTGGTCAAAGGACGCAATTTTGGTCGTGCCCCGAAATCTTTAGTACTCGTACAGCCCAAGGTTTTGCTTGCCGGATTGCCGTCGATTGAGTAACATTGATTAGGGTTAATCAATCATGAAAACGACCGTAAGCCGCCTTCCCCTGACCAAAGCGCGCGTGAATCTCGGCCAGGTCGTGCGCCGCGTTCACGTGAACCGTGAATTCTTCATCCTGGAGAAGGATGGCATCCCCGTCGTCGGCCTCATGCATGTTGACGATCTGGAAGATTACCTCGAAATGCAGAACCGCTCGATAAAGGAACAAATCCAGACGAGCACCGCGGAGTATCGCCGCGGGGCGGCCCGCGGCGCGCACGAATTCCTAGCCGAACTAAAGACTCCAGGCAGCAAGCGCAAGAAGAAGTAATCGAGAAAATTGGAACGTCATGGCCGGACCGTTTCGTGTCCTCTCCACGCCTGCCTTCGAGCGGGAATTCCGGGCGATCAGCAAGAAGGACTCCGCGCTCGTCCGTGCCCTCGAAGAATTGATCGCGATTCTCAGCGACGATCCCCACAACCGCAGCGGACAACACCAGATCAAGAAGCTGGCTGGCCTGAAGCCGGGCGAAGGGCAATGGCGCGTGCGTTGGCGAGACTACCGCCTGCGCTATGACATCTTCGGGAATGAAGTCGTACTGCATTCCTTCCGGCACCGGAAGTATGTATTAGCGAGGGCGCTGTCCTCGGCGGACTTGATTGTCACAAATCCGCTGTTCGGAAGTCACTGACACGGCCCGAGGCCAAAGTTAACCATCAACCTTAGTTGTAGCTTGGACATACGTCACCCGGCAGTGCCCGGAGGCGCAAATGACAACCTTTCTCGCGATTTACGGTGCGCTCCTCTCAACTCTTGCAGTGGTTCGGCAGTTCTGGGACCGGCACGTTCTGGCCAAACAGCGCTCGAAATGCCGACAGCGACCTCGGATGATCCGGTGAGCGTTCTCGTACGCAGGATGAACCCGAATATACGCGACACATGGGAAACGCGGGTATTCAAGAGCGACCGGGAAGGACTCTCCCACTCCGAAGAGCCACTCTATCGGCGCGAGTACTCCGATGAAGATTCCGCTAGACGCGGCCACGCCAAGATTGTTAAAGCACTCCGAGACGGTCAGCAACTGGGCGAATGACGAACGCGTCCGCCTACGCGGTTTGTGGCAATCCCACCTCTCTACTTCCCCGCCAACTCCTTCTTCACCGTCTCGCTGACCACCTTCCCATCCACGCGCAGGCCTTCCGCGGCAAATCGGGCCATGGCGGCCTTCATTACCGTGCCCATGTCCTTCATCGTCAGCGGCCCGGTCATTTCGAGAATCGCCGCCCGCACTCCAGCCACAATTTCTTCTTCGCCGGCTGCCTTCGGCAGATAGGTCTCAATCAGCTTGATCTCGGCCGCTTCCTTGTCGGCCATTTCCTGGCGTCCGCCCTTGGTGAACTGCTCAATTGAGTCCTTGCGCTGCTTGATCAGCGTCGAGAGCACCTGCTGCGACTCCTGGTCGTCGAGCGGCGCCATCTTTTCGACTCCCTTTAACTGGAGCGCGCTCTTCACCATCCGCAGCGTGGAAAGCCGCTGCTCTTCCCGCGCCTTCATGGCGGCAACAATGTCTTTCTGGATCTGGTCAATAAGAGGCATGGGGAGATTATAGAACCGCGAAGAGGTCAGAGGTTAGAGGTCAGATTGCAGAGGTTAAGAGCAGAAATTTCAAGGTCCCAAGGTTTCAAAAACCAACATCGAAGATTCGGATTGAAACCTTGAAACCTGAAACCTTGAAACTTTGTCTCGGTTCACCTCTGCAATTTCCCCCCGAAGCCCACGCCATCGAATATCCTATTCATTCGAGACCACAAATGCTCAAGAAGAATAGGCTCTTCACTCCCGGCCCCACGCCGCTTTTGCCAACGGCGCAAACCGCCATGGCTTCATACGGCGCGCACCATCGCACCGCCGAGTTCCGCGCGTTGTATACCTGCGTGCTGACGGACCTGAAGGAATTCATCGGCACCCGCAACGACGTGCTGGTGCTGACCTCCTCGGGCACCGGCTTCATGGAAGCCTCGATCTCGAACCTGACTTCGCCGGGCGACAAAGTCCTGGTGCTGACCGCAGGCAAATTCGGTGAGCGCTGGGTCTCGCTCGCCAAAGCCTTCGGCTGCGCCGCCGAAACCGTCACCGCTCCCTATGGCGAAACTTTCTCGCTTGAAGCAGTGCGCGAAAAACTCACGCCGGAAATCCGCTGCGTCTATGTGCAGGCGACCGAAAGTTCCACCGGAACTGGCCACGACGTCGAGGCAATTGCCAAGCTAGTGCGGGCGCGGTCCGATGCGCTGCTCGTAGTAGATGCCATCACCGGCCTCGGCACGACGCAGTTCGATGTGGATGGCTGGGGCATCGACGTCATCATTGGCGGATCGCAGAAGGCGCTCATGATTCCTCCCGGCCTCGCCTATGGCGCCATCAGCGAGCGGGCCTGGCAGCGCATGGAGACTACAAAGTCCGCCCGTTATTACTTCGATCTGCGCAAAGAAAGAAAGGCTGCGGCAAAGGCGGAGTCCTCCTACACTCCGGCAACGTCGCTGTTCGCCGGACTCGCTGCCGCGCTCGATTATGTTCGCCAAATGGGAGACGGAAATCTCGCCGCCGGGCGCAAGGCACTGATCGCAAATGCGGAAATGTGCGCGGCCATGACGCGCGCCGGGGTCCAGGCGCTCGGGCTGAAGCTCTTTGCCCCCGACTCGCCCGCGGCCGCACTCACGGCCGTCGCCGCGCCCGCCGGTACCGACTCCACTGCCATCTGCAAGCGCTTTCGCGATCAGTTCGGAGCCGTTGTAGCCAACGGCCAGGCCGAAATGAAGGGCCAGCTATTCCGCATCGCGCACATCGGCTATTACGATTATCTGGACACGGTAGGAGTGCTAGCCGCGCTGGAGCACATCATTGCCGACATTACTCAGAAAGAAGTCGAGTTTGGAAGCGCCGTCCGCGCAGCCCAGGAAGTATTCGCCAAAGGTGTTTGCTCGCAGCTCGAGGCTCGCAGCTAGCCCAGCGCTACGATTCCAGTATCTCCCGCCGCAGTTTGCGGCTTTCGGCGAGCAGCGCCATCGAGTGCATCAGGTTCTGCAGCGTCACGATTCCGATCAGGTGCTGTTCGTCCACCACGGGAATGATGCTGAGGTTGCGCGCCGAAAGTTTGCGAAAGGCAGACGCCAGCGACTCGCCCTTGGCGGCCACATCGAAAATCCGGTTCATCACCGCCTGCACATATCCATTTCCGTCGGCGCGCAGCGCCTCCAGAATTTTTTGCTTCGAAATGACGCCAACCATGTCGCTTCCGCGCACCACCGGAAAATCGTCCTGCAGCGTATGCACGGCCTTTTCGAGCGCGTCTTCCAGGGTATCGGCGGGCGAGAGCGTAGCGAAGTCGGTCAGCATCACTTCCTCAAGCCGCACGCTTTGCAGCACCGATTGAAACACCGCCGAGCGTTCTTCCAGTTGTGCGCCCACGAACAGGAAAAAGCCGACCATCACCAGCCACCAGTTGCTTACCAGGATGCCGACCATCATGAACAGGATGGAGAACACGTTTCCGATGCGGACCGCCCGCTGCGTGGCCTGCACCATGTCAACTCGACGGGTAAAAAGTGCCCGCAGTGCGCGGCCGCCATCCATGGGATAGGCAGGCAGCAGGTTGAACAGCCCGAGGTAGACGTTAGCCCACACGATGCTGCGCAAAAGCGCGCTGGAATGCATGAGCGGCCGCGCCGTCAGAGGAAAGCCCGGAATCGCCGCCAGCAAAATCAGCGCCGCGAGCCCGGCAATCACGAGATTTACGAGCGGCCCGGCGACCGCAATCCGGATGTCGCGCTTCCACGCGTTGAGCGGATCGGGAATCGCATGCGCTTCGTCAAGAATCGTGATACCGCCAATCGGCAGCAGGATGATGCTCTTGGCCGGAATTCCCGAGCCGCGCGCCACCAGCGCATGTCCCAGTTCGTGCAGCACGACGCTACCGAAAATAATGCCGACCAGTCCCAGTACTCGCAAGGCTGCGGTCGCATCCTGCGTCGGCGCCTCCGTGCCCCACACAAAAACCAGCAGAAACAGAAATGTGAGATGGATGCGAATTTCGATGCCGAACAAACGGCCAACCGGGATGGACCAGTTACGCATGGACATGTGTGAAGCTATTCTATCTGTTAGACACCGCGAGCCGCCCGAAGGTTGCGGAAAGAAAAACGAAGGTCACGAGGGCAAAAGCGATAGAAATGCAGGTGACGACATGCGTGTAATCGCAGGCCAGTATCGGAGTCGTCCGCTACGGTCGTTGCGCGGCCTCGATCTTCGTCCGACCGCGGATCGCCTGCGCGAAGCGCTGTTCAACGTGCTGTGCCCGGGCGATCCGGCGGCGCTGGCAGGCACAACCTGGCTTGACCTCTACGCCGGGACGGGCGCGGTAGGAATCGAGGCGCTCAGCCGCGGCGCAGCGATGGTGTATTTCGCGGAGGCTTCGAAGCCGGCGGCGGACCTGATTGCGGCCAACCTGAAATCGTTGGGAATCGCCTGCGCCTTCGAAATCCTAAGAGCTGAAACCGCAAAGGCGCTAGGGCGGTGGGAATCGGCTGGCGTAGTAACAGATCTCGTGTTCCTCGACCCGCCCTACCGCCTGCGCGATGAGTACGCAAAGACGCTGAGCGCCTTGGCGGAATCGAAAGTGCTGAAAGAGTCAGGCACAGTCATCGCCGAGCACGAGAAGCGTTTTGATCCCGGCGAGGACTTCGGCCAGTTGAGGCGGTATAGGAAGCTGGCGCAGGGGGATGCCGCGTTGAGCTTCTATCGGAAATGCTAGCCGCTACGCTAGCCTCGAGGATGCGGCCCTGTGCTCGCTCGCAGCACCAGTTCGCGGCTCGAAGCTCCCGTATGGGTCGTTATAATCAAAACGCATGCCAAACTTTCCATCGGTTGACGAACAACTGGCGTACATCAAAAAAGGGGCGGCCGAGATCGTCAAAGAATCCGAGCTGCGCTCGAAACTGGAACGCTCGCTCAAAACGGGCAAGCCTCTGCGCGTGAAGGCGGGATTCGATCCAACCGCTCCCGACCTGCACCTCGGCCACACCGTCCTGCTGCGCAAGCTCAAACATTTTCAGGATCTCGGCCACACGGTTATTTTTCTGATCGGCGATTTCACAGGCATGATCGGCGACCCAACTGGCCGCTCGGCCACGCGCCCGCCTCTCTCGCGCGAGCAGATCGAGCAGAACGCCGAGACCTACAAGGCGCAGGTCTTCAGGATTCTCAGTGCAGAAAAAACGGTGGTCGACTTCAACAGCCGCTGGTTCTCAAAGTTTTCGGCCGAGGATTTCATTCGACTCTGCGCGAAGTACACGGTTTCGCAAATGCTCGAGCGCGAAGATTTTCACAAACGCTTTCGGGAAGAAAAGCCGATAGCCGTGCACGAATTGCTCTATCCGCTGGCCCAGGGCTACGACTCGGTCGCGCTCGAAGCCGACGTAGAGTTGGGCGGCACGGATCAGAAATTCAATCTTCTAGTCGGCCGCGAACTGCAACGAGCCTACGGCCAGGAATCGCAGGTCGTCCTGACCACGCCGATCCTCGAAGGCCTCGACGGCGTCAATAAGATGTCGAAGTCTCTCGGCAATGCGATCGGTATCCACGAGCCGCCGCTAGAAATGTACGGCAAAATCATGTCCATCTCCGACGACATGATGTGGCGCTACTACGAACTGCTGACCGATGTGCGCACCGATCAGATCGCGCAGATGAAACAGGACACCGCCAGCGGTAAGGCGCACCCGATGGCGATGAAGAAAGAACTGGCGCGCACAATCGTGGCCGACTTCCATTCCGCCGATGCCGCCACCAAAGCCGCAGAGGACTGGGCGAAGCAGTTCCAAAAGCATGAAGTGCCGGAGGAAGCGGAAACGGCTCTGGTTCCTGTTGGCTCAATCGAAGTGAAGGATTCTCAAGATCGAACGAAGCCGTCTTGGACAGATCAAGAGCCGACAGTTAAACATCTTTACCTTCCTGACGAAAAAACCATCGAAGCGGACTGGGACAAGTTTGACGGAGATCGTCCCAAGGTGAGGATCGTAAGAGTCGAGAAGCTCTTGGTGCAGCTTGGGCTTGTTTCCTCCACAACAGAAGGAAGTCGTAAGTTGAAAGAGGGCGCTGTGACTATCAAGGGTGAGCGAATGAGCGGCCGGTATTTCGTGTTTGTGAGCGTTCCCGTGGAGGTAGACGTAAGGGTTGGCCGAAAGTTGAAGAAAGCGTCGATAGTTGCCTGACGCTCTTCCGCATCTCCGAGCGGAGCAAGCGGGTTCGTCGAACGCTAAGCCGAAGGCCCCGTTTCGAGAAGGAGCGCGCATGACTCGTAAATCCACCGCAACGGTCGCGCTAACGATGGCCGCGTCCTGTTCCTCACTGATGGGCGCCTACCATTTTCTTCTGCCTTCCATGCTTCACTGGGGCGCCTTCCTGAAGAAGGTTCCTGAGCCGATTCCGTGGGCGCTTTTTTCCATCAACTTTTTCTTCAGCTTTCTGCTTCTGGCAGGCGGCATTCTCACCTTCGTTACACTTCGTGCACTACGTCGGTCCGCACACCCCGACCGCGGCATACTGTTCGCGATGGCAGGATTCTGGCTCGCAAACGCGCTCTATCAGGTATTCATCCCGATGCCATTGCCCGCAAGAATGTGGCCTCTGCATGTCGTGCTCCTGGGCTTCGCCGCCCTGACCCTGCTCGCCTATGTGGTGAGCCTGCTGGCGACGCGGGAGCCATGAGGTGAGTATCGCGGTCATACCAGGCAGCTGTCATCCTGAGCGGAGCAGACAGATTCTAAGGACCCCTACTCCCGCCGGAATCCAAAATCGCGCGATGATTCACCCTTCGAGATCCGGCGTTTTCTTGTGCCACTCCGTAGCCTGCTCATATGCGTGCGCCACATGCAGAATATCCGGCTTCCACGGAGCCGTCGCCAGTTGCAGCCCAATCGGCATGCCATCCTTCGTGAACCCGCAAGGAATCGAGATCGCCGGAATGCCCCAAACATTAAACGGCCGCGTGTTGCGCAGCATAACGAGCTCCATCGGCCGAAGCTTCTCCGGATTCTCTTTCAACGCGGCAATCGATGGCGGAGGAATCGGAACGGTAGGCGTGAGCAGTACATCGATTTCGTCAAACACTTTCCCAATCGCCGCCCGGCTCGCTGCCAGCTCCTGCCGGGCGCGCTCCACCTCCGCGTCCGGCAAATTTTCACCCGACTTGATCCTCGCCAGCGTGGCAGGCTGATAAAGCTCAGGCGAGCGCGCGACAAAATCCTTGTGATAAGCGTACGCCTCGGCGCTAGCAAGAGTACGGTCCGTAGAAACCTCAATCCTCACTTCATCGCGGATCTCGCAGCCCAATTCGCGAAAGACGGCAATCGCCTTCCCGACCGCCGCGCCCACCTCCGGGTCGAGTTCGTCGAAAAAGAATGCGCGCGGAATGCCGATGCGCAATGGGGGCAATAGCTCGTCAAGGTCGCACGTATAGTCGGTGATCGGCACGTCGGCGGTGGTCGCGTCATCCGGATCGTGTCCCGCCAGAACCTGCCCCACAAGTCCTGCATCACACACGCAATTCGTGATCGCCCCAACGTGGTCGTAAGACTGTGAAAGCGGAATCACGCCGAGCGTGCTCACGCGCCCGAACGTCGGCTTCAGCCCGACCACTCCACAATAGGCTGCCGGCAGCCGGACCGAACCCGCCGTGTCAGTTCCAATGGCGGCGTAACCGAGTCCGGCCGCAACGCTGGCGGCAGAACCGCCCGACGATCCTCCGGCAATCCGCGAAGTGTCCCACGGATTATGGACTTCTCCGAAGTAGCTGATCATCGAGCTGCCGCCATAAGCGAACTCATGCAGGTTCTGCTTGCCCAGAATGACCGCGCCCGCAGCGCGCAGCCGGCGGACCACTTCCGCATCTTCGGCGGGGGTGCGATTCTTGAACAGCGCGCTCCCCGCGGTCGTTCGCGCGTCCGCGGTGTCGATGATGTCCTTAAGACCGATTGGAATTCCGTGCAGCGGGCCGCGATATTGTCCTCTGAAGATTTCCTGCTCGGCCCTCCTCGCCTGGTCGAGCGCCGATTCGGCCAGAACGGTAATGAACGCGTTGAGCTTCGGATTTAATCTCTCAATGCGGGCCAGGCAATCGCGCGTCAGCTCGGCAGGCGAAATTTCACGCGCTCGGATTCCGCGACACAGGCTTTTAATCGTCGGGTTCACAAATCCCTCACGCCCCAGGGTGTGATCGTGCTTTCTCCGCGGCGCGCCTCGCAAACCATTTGACCACAAAATAAACCACCGGCCCCGCGGCGAGTGCCCATGGTCCCCAGCGCAGTGCCATCGGGTCGCTATACCGCAGGGTGATGTAGGTCATCGCAAGCGGCGGAACGATCACATACACGAGGCCGAGATTCCCCCCTGGAATCCGGAATGGCCGCGCGAGGTTGGGATATTTGCGCCTTATGCCCCACGCCGACAACACAGTCATCACCGTGGTCGCGGCACGCAGCCATACGTAGATGCTGATCAAATCGCCCAGCGTGTGCAAAGCGAGCGAGGCGTAGATCGCCCCCGAAATAAGAATGGCGATCCATGGCGTGCCGTAACGCGGATGCCTGCCCGTGAGAAACGGCGGCAGATAGCCATCTTCGGCCAGTACGAACGGCATGCGCGTCGTGGTCAGCACGGTGCTGTTCAGCAGCGCCACGGTGCCCACCATGGCTGCGATCGTCATCAGGCTGCCCAACCACGGCCCGCCGATCAATTGCGCCGCAGTCGAGAAATAACCGTCCTTCCATTCCTGCCAATGTCCCACCGAGGCGAGCGCCGCGAACGTCGGCAGAAAAAACGTCGCGAGGGATAGCGGCACAACCATGGCCAGCGCGCGCGGATAAGTGCGTTGCGGATTTTCGACTTCTTCGGCGACCGACGAAAGCTGCTCGTAGCCTGAGTACAGCCAGATTCCCAGCGCCAGCCCCACCCCAAACACGTCGCGGAACGGCCGGTTCGGCGGCACCAGCGGCACAAACGGATTGTGATGCCACCTAGCCAGCCCGAGGACGACCATCGCGATAACCGGCACGAAAATGAAAATCTCGAACGCGGTCGCGGCCTTGCCCACCATCTGAATGCCTCGGACATTCAGCCACATGACAAACGCGATCAGCGCAAACGAAACCAGCCAGTGTTCCAATCCGCTCATTTTCGGGAAGCAATAGTTGGCCAGGTAGTCGGTGAAAAGCACAGCGTAGGACCCGCCCAGCAGAAAGGATGCCGACCAGTTCCACCAGCCGGCAAGAAAGCCCCAGAAGTCCCCGAATGCGGCGCGGCTCCAGCGATAGAAGCCGCCCTCCACCGGCATCGCGGTGGTGAGCTCAGCCGAAACCAGCGAAACCGGAATGCACCAGACCAGCGGGAGCAGCGCCAAATAAAGCAGCGTCATGCCCGGGCCGCTGGTGGAGACCATTGCCTCGAGGCCAAAGGGGCCGCCGGTCGTGTAGGAGTACATTACAAAGACGAAGTAGAACAGGCTCGCCTTGCGGACCGCAGGTCCCGCCGATGCTGTGGTGATGGCGCTCACGAATGGGGCAGTGTCACGATAGCTTACCCGAGCAAACCCAAAAGGGGGAAATTATGCGACCGAAATTATGCGCCAATCCCAAGAGGTAGACGAGGGGAAATCTTTCCTTGCTCCAGATCAAGCAACATGCGCTTGATATCGAGCCCGCCGCCATAGCCGCACAGCGAACCGCCCGACGCGATCACGCGATGGCAGGGAACCACGATGGCGACCGGATTCCGGTTGTTCGACATGCCGACCGCACGAAAAGCTTGCGGATGCCCGATGGCGCGCGCGACATCGGCGTAGCTGCGGGTCTCGCCATAAGGGATTTCGAGCAACGCCCGCCAGCATGCCAGCTGAAAATCCGTGCCGCGCAGGTCAAGGGGAGTCGAAAACTCGCGCCGCTCGCCCGCAAAATATTCGTTCAGCTCGCGAAGATAGGGAGCAAGCGCCTGCTTCGACTCGCGCAGCTCGATTGCTTTCGAATCCAGCTTCATCGTGCGCGCTTCAAACTCCAGCCGCACCAGTCCTTTCGCCGACGCGGCCAGAAAAAGCGGGCCAACCGGCGAGGAACTGCGAATGAACGATAGAGTTTCCATGAAGCGGATTGCCCCAAAAACGATAACGCGTTGCCAGCATAGCACGCGGTGGCCTTGACTATCACCGCGCAAACCGGCACAATCGCGCGACACCAGCCGAAGACCTGTTGCAGTGCGCAGTTCATCTGAAATGCAAGCGTAGGAGGTTTATGCTCTCATCTTCGAGCCCATCGGACACCCGTCGCAAATTTCTGCGCTACCTCGCCCTCAGCCCCGCGCTGGCCAGCCCCCTGCTGCTGAAGGCTTCACTCGGAAAGGCGTTCCCGCTCTCTCGCCTCGCCGCCGATGCAGCGCCCGAAGAGCCAGTGCACGCCGCCGAGTCGATCACCAGCGCCGACCAGGCTCTCGATGTAATGGAATTCGAGCCGCTGGCCCGCAAAGCGCTTCCGCCCGCGCACTTTGCGTATCTGGCCACCGGGGTCGACGACGATGCGACGGTAGGGATCAACCACGAGGCATACAGCCGTCTGGAAATACGGTCGCGAAGGCTGGTTGACGTAGGCAAACTGGACACTTCGGTGCAGCTTTTCGGGACGACCTGGGGAACTCCAATCTTCCTGTGCCCGGTGGGCTCGATGAAAGCGTTTCATCCCGAGGGCGAGGTGGCGGCGGCAAAAGCGGCACGAAGCCGACACCATCTTCAAGTGCTGTCGACTGTGGCCAGTTCATCGGTCGAAGAAGTTACAGCGGCGCGGGGAGCGCCGGTATGGCAGCAGCTTTATCCAACCAACGACTGGAACGTGACCCGGGCGATTATCAAGAGGGCAGAAACGGCGGGGAGTCCAGTACTGGTGCTCACGACCGATATTCACGTCAACGGCAGCAACAGGGAAACAATCTACCGCGCACGGCGCGTGGATACCCGTGACTGCTCTGTTTGTCATGAAAAAGGAATGGCGGGGTATCTGCGTCAGAGCCCAATGTTTAATGGCCTGGATGTCGCCAAGGTTACCGGTCTGTACGATTCGAGTCTGACTTGGGATTTCGTGAAGCGCCTGAAAGACGCTACGAAGATGAAACTCATCCTCAAAGGCATTGTGACGCGCGAGGACGCGCAGTTGGCGGTCGAGCACGGAGCGGATGGAATCGTGGTTTCCAACCATGGCGGGCGCGCGGAGGAATCTCTGCGCTCGACAATCGAGTGCCTGCCGGAAGTAGTCGAGGCGGTGAAAGGAAAAGTCCCGGTACTGATCGATGGCGGTATTCGGCGGGGCACAGATGTTTTCAAAGCTTTGGCGATGGGCGCGACGGCGGTTGGCATCGGAAGGCCCTACGCATGGGGATTGGCCGCATTTGGACAGCCAGGCGTCGAGGCGGTGCTCGCCATCATGCGGCGCGAACTGGAAACGATCATGCGGCAGGCGGGAACGCCATCGGTTGCCGGCATCACGAAGGCGTTTGTCACGGCTCGAACCTAGCCGGCCCCAAGGGCCGCGGGATTTCGGGAAAACAAAAAAGCCTCCCGCTTGCGCGGGAGGCTCGATTTTTGGCGAAATTATTTCTGTTGCTGTTGGCTCGTATCCGTCGATGCCAGCTGTTCCAGGTTGTTCTTCAGGAGGCTGACTTCCACGCGGCCACCCGTGATCCGCTTCTTCGGCTTCGCTTCGTCCGCAGCTGCTGACGGCAGCGGCGCATTGCCCATGCCGACCAGATAGATCCGGTAGACCGGAATGTCATGATTCAGTACCAGATAGCGCACTACCGACTCGGCCATCTTCTGCGAGCTGGAAATTGCCACCTGGCCGTTCCCCGACGAGAAGCCCTGCACCTCGACCACATAGCCGCGCTGGTTCTTCAGCGGGGTGGCCATTTCGTCGAGCGCTGCCTTGGCATTCTGGCTCAGGACGGTCTGTCCGGACTTGAACAGAATCTCGGTCTGCGTCGAAGGCTGATACTGATCGATGTTCGTGACCACCTGCTCAACCGTGTTCAGGCGCGTGCTCGCCTTATCGGCGGTCTGCTGTGCGGTCTGCGCCTTGTTCCCGGCATCGATCGCATGCTGGTCGGCCTCAGTCGCCTTCGCCGAAGCCAGCTGGATGCCCTGCTGTGCGCGCGAATCCACGTCTTTGATCTGCTTACTGTTGGCCGCGGTCAGCTCATCGAGCTCGTTGATGCGGTCACGAATGGGTTGGGTCTGGCGCGCCACGTATTTCTTGCGCGCAAATGGATTCACCTTGCCCCAGAAGCCCTCGTGTGTCTCGGGCTGTAAGGGATCCTTGCCGGTGGCCGTGTCGGCCTTGGTCATGGCCGGGGTCGCGGTAGCCGGGGCGGTTTGGGTCTGTGAGCCGGAACTCTGGGAATTATTTTGCGCGAACACTGGCACTGCCAGTAGCACGCTCAAGATCATCAATCCAATAATGGTGCTTTTTTTCATGTGAAGCTTCCTCCGTTTGGGGGAGTGGCGATTGCACTCCTGGCGCTTTCCGCGCACTTTTCAATTGCGTCATTTCTAACTTAGCCTACAAACTTGAGAGCACCCAGTGACGCCGTCGATGCCTCGCTGACTGGCCATGAACTCGTCTTTATGTAAACAGTTTGGATGCCAAATACAAACTTCAGCAGCACAACGTCAAGTACTTTGTTTTCATGAACATTGTAACCTATCTCCAAACGAATGCCGATTTCTCCAACGGTAATTTTGGCCGGAACTGATATAAAAACTGCGTATGTCCCGTCATCTTGGTTTCCAGAAGGAAGAAGTGAGGAAGCAATTGAAAAGGCTTAAGAGCCAGAGTCAACCACTGAAAACGCTGATTTATTCCTGCGCCGTCGTCCTTATATCCGCGATTCTACCCGCGCACGCCCAACTCAACCGGCAGACGTTGGCCTCGGCGCGCATCTCTGCCGATCGCATGCAGCAATACTCGGATCTGGCCGTCGACTGGATGCAGCAGTACCTCCGCATCGATACCACCAATCCTCCCGGAAACGAACTGGAAGGGGCCCAGTTCTTCAAGAACATTCTCGACCAGGAAGGAATAGAAAACCAGGTTTTTGAGTATGCCCCAGGCCGCGCCGATCTCTGGGCCGTACTGCCGCACACCTCCGAGCACCCGAAGCGCCCCCTGATCTTCCTCAATCATATGGATGTCGTCACCAGCGATGCCGCGCACTGGGCCTACCCTCCCTTCAGCGGCCAGATCGTCAACGGCTCCATGTATGGCCGCGGCGCGCAGGACATGAAAAATGAAGGCCTTGCGCAATTGGTCGTGCTCGTTATGCTCAAGCGCGAAAAAGTGGCGCTCGATCGCGACATCATCTTCCTTGCCGTCGCCGACGAAGAGGCCGAAGGCACCGGCACCGACTGGTTCATTGCCAACAAGCGCGACTTGCTGCGAAATGCCGAATTCCTCATTAATGAAGGCGGAGAGAATCTGTTGCAGGATGGCAAAGTGCGCTACGTGGGCGTAGACGTAGGCGAGAAGACGCCGCTCTGGCTGCACATCACGGCGCACGGCCGCCCCGGCCATGGCTCGCGGCCTATCCCGGAATCCGCGCCCAATCGGCTGATTCGCGCCCTCAACCGTCTCCTCCAGTATCAGCCCCCGCTGCGTGTGCTGCCGGTGGTGGACGAATTCTTCAAAACCATGGCGCCCTACGAGCCTCCGCAACGTTCCCGCATGTTTGCCGACATCCGCAAGGCAATGCAGGACAAACGCATTCAGCAGCAAATTGCCGACGACGAATCCATCAACTTCCTCTTGCGCGACACGATTGCGGTCACCATGTTCAGCGGCTCGAAGCAAACCAATGTCATTCCCGCAGAAGCATGGGCGAACGTCGACGTGCGCCTGCTGCCGGGCGCCGATCCCAAAGCATTTCTCGAGTCGATCCGCAAAGTCGTCAATGATCCCGACGTTACCGTCGAACCAGAGACGCCGGAGTTCCGCGTGGCGAATTCGTCCCCGACCAATACCGCCCTCTACAGCGCAATCCGAGAAGTCTCCGAGGCCTACTTCGGAAAAGTCCCCGTGGCACCACGCATCACCAGCGGCTACACGGAGAACCAGCGCTACCGTCCGCTCGGCATAAACGCCTATGGATACACTCCCTATACCGCCACGGAAGAAGAAGGTTCCACCGAGCACGGCAACGACGAGCGCGTTCGAGTAGAAGAACTACGCCGCGCCCCGAAAGTCCTCTATGATGTTGTGACGCGTGTTGCGGCGCAACCTTAGTCAGGAGGCCGTATGCGCATTTCTGTGTCCCAGGATTGGGGGATTGAGTGGGTTTTGCACTGGCAAGAGATCTTTGTCCTTGTCACCGGCTTCGTATTGGCGATGATTGAATCGCCCGGGGCCCGAATCGTGGTCGCAATATGCTTGGTGTTGGGCCTGATCTTCGCCATAGCACTTCGTATCTTGGATAGAAAGAGCAATCACGGTGCGACGAGCATCCTTCCGTTGCCGCCGGTCATCAAGTAATTATGCGTCGTTCATTGTGGATTGTACTTTCGCTCGCGTTAGCGCCGTTTGTTTCCGCCGAAAAACCCCCCTTCGATCTGAAGCAACTCAAACTCCCCGAGGGTTTCCACATCGCGGTCTTCGCTTCCGATATCGATGGCGCACGCATGCTGACCTTTACTCCAGGCGGCGTGCTGCTGGTCAGCGAATCGGGCGAAGGTAAGGTAGTTGCGCTGCCCGATTCCAAGCACACCGGCAAGGCCGAGCGCGTGGTTACCGTGCTCTCAGGTCTGAATGAACCGCACGGAATTGCTATCTTCGAAGGCAAACTCTTCGTAGCCGAAAACGACAAAATCCGCCGCTACGATTTTGACGAGTCCAATCTGCGCGCCGCCAATCCCCGAACACTAACCGACCTGCCGACCGGAGGGGGTCATTCCACGCGCAGCCTTTTGTTTCACGGCGGCAAGATGTACATCTCCGCCGGATCAAGCTGCAACGTCTGCATCGAAAAGGATCCACGCCGCGCCACCGTAATGGAGTTCAATCCCGACGGCACCGGCCAGAGAATTTTCGCGAAAGGCCTGCGCAATAGCGTCGGCCTCGCCGTGAATCCGAAGACCGACACCGTGTGGGTCACCGTCAATGGCCGCGACTGGCT
>Ga0182014_10001215_pt1 | contig 34770 bp, 28 predicted proteins | sample 612S2DmetaG_FD_120489 | JGI IMG/M metagenome (GOLD analysis project Ga0182014, IMG submission 120489) | Permafrost microbial communities from Stordalen Mire, Sweden - 612S2D metaG | ecosystem: Environmental > Terrestrial > Soil > Wetlands > Permafrost | place: Sweden: Stordalen | collected... | reverse complement strand
TACCTGGAGCACGATTGCCGTTGCCGGGATTACCGTTCTTGGGAGCCATGACTCGTCACCTTCACTGAGATTTCAAAACCTGATTATACGCCGCGAATTGAGTGGAGCAGCGAAGCTCGTCACGCGATGGGAGCGCCGAACCGTCGATCCGTCGAACCGTCGATCCGTCGATCCGCCGAACCGCCGAACCGCCGATCCATCGAACCGTCGATCCATCGATGCGCCCGAAGCCGAGCATAGTGCGCAGAGCAGCATATCCTTTTCTTCGCTTGTCCGTCCAAGCCCTTAGGCTTAGAATCTGAGCTTCGAATCCAGGAGGTCCCATGCGCCTATACCGTCTGTTGCCAGCATTTTTGTTGCTTTCAACCGTAGTCATCTTTGCTCAGACTGATTCGGCCACTAAGCCCGGCCCGGGTTTCAGCATCGACAATATCGATAAGACGCTCGATCCCTGCGTCGATTTTTATCAGTACGCTTGCGGGAACTGGCTGAAGACAGCGGAAATTCCTTCGGACCGGAGTTCGTGGGTCAGCTTTATCGAATTGGACGAGCGCAATCTGACGACTCTGCACGACATCCTGGAAAAAGCTTCGGCCGATGATGCCAACCGCAGTCCGATCAAAACGAAGATCGGTGATTTCTACAGCTCTTGCATGGACGAAAAGGCAGTGGATGCGAAGGGCCTCGATTCTCTGAAGCCGGAGCTTGAGCGGATCTCAGCCGTGAACGACAAGGCTGCGCTGATCGATGCGATTGCGCGCGTCCATCTGATCGGCCCCAACCCGCTGTTTGAATACTATTCCAGATCTGACCTGCACAATGCGGATCAAGTCATCGCGTATATCGACCAGGGTGGATTGTCGCTGCCCGACCGCGATTACTACATCAAAGACGATGCCCGAATGACGGAGATGCGCAAGCATCTGGTCGAATACGTGACCCAGGTGTTCATCCTGGCGGGGCAGTCGTCCACGCATGCGGCGGACTCGGCGCAGACTGTGTTGCGCATCGAGACTGCGTTGGCCAAGGATTCGATGGACCGCACACTCCGCCGCGACCCCAAGACGCGGGACCACAAGATGACACGAGACGCGGCCGTCGCTCTCGCGCCGAATTTTTATCTTGACCGTTATTTTGCGGCGACGGGTTCACCCAGTTTTTCAGAGTTGAATGTGAGCAATCCGGATTTCTTCAAACAGGTGAATGGTGTGCTGGACTCCGAATCGCTGGACAATCTGAAGACCTATGTCAGTTGGCACCTGCTGCGCGGCGCCGCGCCCTGGCTCTCTCAACCCTTCGTGGAGGCAAACTTCAAAATGCGGCAGGCATTGACCGGCCAGAAAGAAATCCAGGCCCGATGGAAGCGCTGCGTGGAACTCACCGACGAATCTCTGGGTGAAGCGCTGGGCCAGAAATACGTGGAGATCACTTTCGGGGCGGAGGGCAAACAGCGCATGTTGAAAATGGTGGATGCGCTGGAGAAGTCGCTGGACGAGGACATCAAGGGCCTGCCCTGGATGACCGATGAAACCAAGAAACAGGCCAAGCTCAAGCTGCAGGCCATTCGCAATAAGATTGGCTATCCCGATGTGTGGCGCGACTACAGTTCGCTGACCGTGGTCCGGGGAGACTTGCTGGGAAACTTTCTGCGGGCCAACGAATTCGAATCCAAGCGCCAAATCGCGAAGATCGGCAAGCCACTCGACCGCAAAGAGTGGGGCATGACGCCGCCCGAGGTCAACGCCTACTACAGCTCCAACTATAACGAAATCGTGTTTCCGGCGGGCATTCTGCAACCGCCATTTTTTGACAGGAAGATGGATGATGCGGTGAACTTCGGCGGAATCGGACTGGTGATCGGGCACGAGTTGACCCACGGCTTCGACGACCAGGGACGCAAGTTCGATCCTGAGGGCAATCTGCACGATTGGTGGACGGCTGAGGATGGCAAGGAATTTGAGAAGCGAGTTAGCTGCATCGCCGATGAGTACAGCAACTTTGTCGCGGTCGACGACCTCAAGCTGAATGGACGGCTCACGCTCGGCGAAAATACCGCCGACAATGGTGGGGCACGGATCGCTCTGCGGGCGCTCGAGCACATGATCGCCGAAGACACAACCGGAAAAGAGGGCCAGAAAATTGATGGCTACACGCCCGAGCAGCGCTTCTTCCTGGGTTTTGCCCGAGTGTGGTGCGAGAAACGGCGTCCTGAGTATGAGCGTATGCAGGTCACAGTCAATCCGCATTCACCGGGAAAGTGGCGGGTCGATGGCGTGGTGCAGAACATGCCTGAGTTCGAGCAGGCTTGGGGCTGCAAGGCAGGGCAACCCATGGTGAGCGCGAACGCCTGCCGGGTGTGGTGATGTGGCGGGGACACTCATGTCCGCGGTTTGTTCGCCATATGATTTATCGAGCTCGGCCGTAAGACCAACGGCGGCGGGCAGGACTGTCGGCCCTACACGTTGCTTGACCTTGGCCGAGCCTCGGAATAGAGTTCGTATAGACGTGGGGTTTTCTTAATGTCCAGCGAAACCAGCAGATATCTTAAGTTTGGCGGTGCGACGGTAGTCATCCTATTGTCGCTGGGATACTTGGCTTACACCGGCGTGCAGGAGAGCAAAAGTTATTATGTCACCATCAAGGAGTTGCGCGGCATGGGAGATTCCGCCCACGCCAAGCGGCTGCGCGTTGCGGGGAACGTGCAACCCGGTTCGATCAAGCGGAACGGCACGAAAGTTGAGTTCGTCCTGGTGGAGAACGACCAGAGTCTCGCGGTCTCGTACAGCGGCACCGAGCCGCCGCCAGATACTTTCAAGGACAATTCCCAGGCATTGGCCGATGGCAGTTTCGGACGCGATGGCGTCTTCCACGCCAAGCAACTGCAAGCTAAGTGCGCGTCGAAGTACGCGCCGCAACAGCCGGGAGCGCCCGCCAGCGGCGGATCTCAGAATGCGCCCGCGAAAAGCATGACCCGGGTCGAGACCGGCGGCTCGGGCGCGATGTCAAACTAACTTTTCTTTTCTGCAGCTCTTCAGGATCGTTAGGCCCGGACGCCTCCGTCCGGGTGGCGAGCGAAGCTCGCTGGAGACATCGTGGCGGAGCTGCGGCGCTTCGCGCCGCCCCTACGTGACTGTGTTATCTTCGGTTCCGATGCCTCCCGCTGTCATCGTCACTGATCTCGTCAAGCAATTCGGGCGCTTCGCGGCGTTGCGGGGCGTGAGCGCGGAGTTTGCTCCCGGGCGTCTCTATGCGATTCTCGGCGACAACGGGGCGGGGAAGACAACGCTGCTGCGGGCGTTGGCGGGTTTGACGCCTCCCACGCGCGGCAGCATTTCGATGTTGGGAACAACCGATCTTCGTTCTGTCTGCGGCCAACTGGGATACATGGCCCACCCTTCTTTGCTTTACGACGAAATGAGCGGGATGGAGAATCTTGGCTACTTCGCGCGGCTTTACGGTATCAACAATAAGGGCCAGAACGAGAAAGACCAGCGCTGTGGCGACGTGATCCGGGCAGTGAAACTCGATCCATCGCTGACCCGGCCCGTGGGGCAATATTCGCAAGGCATGCGGCAACGGATGTCGCTGGCGCGCGCGCTGCTGAACGATCCTAAAATCCTTCTTCTGGACGAGCCGTTCTCGAATGTCGACGTGCGTTCGGCGCGGGAGATGGTGAGCTTGCTCGTCGGCCTGCGCGATGCCGGTAAGACGATCTTCGTGGTCACGCACCAGGCCTCTCTGCTCGAAGGCGCGGCCGATGAGTTCGTGTGGATGGAGTTTGGAAAAATCGTCAGCCGCACCGCTGACCTGCGTCCTCCAGAAACAAGATTGGAGACGCAATGAGCAACGCCGCCGGCGTCACGCGAGCGACTTTGGACAAAGACCTTCGCCTGGAGTGGCGATCGAAAGACGCCATCAACTCCATGTTGTTTTTCTCTTTGCTAGTGGTGGTGATCTTCAGTTTTTCTTTCGACCCAACGGCGGAAGAGTCGCGACGTATTGCCGGGGGGCTCGTATGGGTGGCATTTCTTTTTGCGGCTGTGGTGGCCTTGAATCAGACGTGGGCGCGGGAACTGCGCAATCAAGTGCTGGATGCTTACCGGGTTTCTCCTGCTCCTCCAAACTCGCTGTTCATGGCAAAAGTCATGGGGAATTTTATCTTTGTCACCGTCTTGCAGGCGCTGATGACGCCGCTCTTCATTGTGTTTTACAACCTGCGCGCGCTTGGACCCGCGTACCAGTTGCCCATCGTTGCGGCGCTAGGGACGTGGGCTCTGGTGGTGAACGGAACGTTCTTCGCGGCCATGTCTTTGCGCACCCGCAGCCGCGAGATCATGCTGCCGCTGCTGCTGTTTCCGATTTCCATCCCGGCATTGCTGGCCATGGTCGAAGCCACGGGCGCGATTCTGACGGGAGAGTTCTCCGCCAAGTTCTGGATCGTCTTGCTTGCCGCCTATGATGTAGTATTTACTATCGCTAGCTTGTTCTTATTCGGATTCGTATTGCAAGCGGAATGAAGCGCGTTTTCCCTATCCTCGCGGTTCTCACGGGCGTGCTGCTCAGCTATGCACTGTATCAGGCGCTGGTTGCTGCTCCTACCGAGCAGACCATGGGCGACGTGCAGCGCATCTTCTACTATCATGTGCCCTCGGCGTGGACGGCCTTCATTTTATTTTTCATCAACTTCTTCGCCTCGGTCGCGTACCTGATCTGGCGTAACCCCAAGGCGGACATGGTTGCGCTGGTGACGGCGGAAGTGGGCGTCGTATTCTGCACGGTGGTGCTGGTGACCGGGCCGATCTGGGCGCGTCCGGTGTGGGGGATTTGGTGGACCTGGGATTTGCGCCTGACCCTGACCCTCGTGCTTTGGCTGATTTACGTCAGCTACCTGGTTCTGCGGAGGTTTTCCAGCAGCGGGCAGACTCCCTTGTTGGCCGCGGTGCTGGCCGTGTTTGGAGCCCTCGACGTTCCGCTCGTTTATTTTTCCATTTGGTTCTTCCGCACTCAGCATCCCCAGCCGGTGGTTGGCGGAGGTGGTTCACTTGATCCCCGCATGCTGCACGCGTTGCTGATCAATTGGCTTGCCTTCTCGTGCTTCGCTGCTTTGGTGTGCTGGTCGCGCTACCGGTTGGAAGCGCTGCGGCGGGAAGTGGACGAAACCATGGCCCTGGAGGCGCTGCTCGAACCGCGGGCCCCGCAAACGAAAACCTCACGCTCTGGGATTGCCGGATGAACTATCTTTACGCCGCATACATCGCAACATGGGCCATCCATATTGGTTATCTCAGCAGCCTCGTGCGGCGCTATACCCGCTTGAGAAACGAGGTCGCAGAACTCAAGACGCGGGTTGAAGAAAAGTAGCAGGTCGAGAAGCGGGACCGCAGATCTTATTGGACGACCAACGTAACCACTGTGCTCCGCGTTGCGCTGCCCGAGACCGCGTTGACTGTCACCGAATAAGTTCCCGCCGGTGTGCCAGTCGTCGTGCTCGTCGTCTTACTTGAACTGCAGCCTGCCAGGAACAAAAAGAGGGTGAAGCAGACGCCCAGGAGCAGCCCCATGATCAACCGCCGCCGGCGAGAGAGTTTGCCGCCGAGTCCCACACCGAGCAACGCCAGCCCTGACACCGGCAACCAGGTTGCGTAAAACGGAAAGCGCGGACCGCCTCCATGCCGCAAGTCGGTCGTGGTGGTCACGCGCGCAGTGGTGTTGATGACCAACTGCGAACTTGCCGGACCGCTGTTGAGGTTCGGGATGGGGTTGTTGTTGCCCGGCAAACAACTTGCGTCGACGGGGAGCCCGCTACCGCAGGAAATCGAGACGCTGTCGGGAAATCCGTTGTTCGCACTGGGCGTAACTGTCGCGGTGAAGACCGCAGGCACACCGGCGGGAACCGTCGCCGTCGCCGGGGCAACCTTAAGGCTGAAATCATTGACCGTGACGCTGGTGCTGGCCGTGGCCAGCATCGACTGTCCGACAAACGCCGAACCGCTGTTCCCCAGGATCGTCGAATCGCCGGGCAACGTAGGGGCGACCGGCGTAACAATTACCGTGACGGTTGCGCTAGCAGCGGCGTTCAGCGTTCCAATGTTGCACAACACCGTATTGTTCGTGGGCGAACCGCAAGTGCCGGGACTGGCGGCCGCGGACACAAAGGTCGCGCCGGACGCCGGCAAGTAGTCGGTGAAGGTCACACCGTTGGTAAACTCACCGCCGTTCGTAATCGTGTAGGTGAAAGTGACCTGGCTGCCCACACCAACTATCAAGGGAGTGGCGGTGGGTGTCGGCATGGTCAGATTCAGAACCGGCGCAAGCTTGCTCACAAAAGCATCACTGGGTCCGCTGAGAACACCCTGAAAGGGATTACTCAGCGGGAAACCAGTGGACGAAGAGGTTTCTCCTGTCAGATAGTTGGAGCCTTGCGGATCCAGCGCGATGCTGGTGCCGAAATCCGCGCCGGTTCCACCGAAGTAGCTCGTCGAACTGGTCACGGCACAAGTGGGAGTTGTGATCGGACTGCAGGTTGCCAGCGTGTCGATGCTGGCGAAGAATGCGTCGCTGGTGCCTCCCCCATATGTCGACTGCAGAGGGCTCCCGACGATGGGAAAGTTCGGGGAATCCGTCCAGCCGGTGATGTGCGCTCCCGAACTGTTATCCACTCTGACAGACGTGGCCACGTCGGTCCCCGAGCCACCAAGATAGGTGAAGTAATCCAGAGGAAGAGGCGTGGTGCAGGTCGAGGCGGTGCAGAGCAACCCAAATTTTGCGAGGAACGCGTCGGTTCCGCCACCGTTTGTGACTTGTAATCCTGTGGTGCTGACTGTGCCGGCGTTGAAATTCGTGGATGTCGTAGAACCGACGACGTAAGTGTTTGGCGTCGAATCGACGGCTATGCCGTAGCCCACATCATCGCCCGAGCCGCCGATGTACGTCGAAAACACCAGCTGAGTTCCGGTAACGCCGGAGGGATTGATCTTGGCCACGAAAACGTCCAACCCGCCCTCGTTAATCGCTTGAAAGGCATTGAGCAGGGGCATGTCGATAAAATTCGTGCCCCCGGTAATGTAGGCATTCGAGTTGGTGTCCACTGCGATGCCGCCCCCGACCGTGACTCCATCGCTGGGGTTGCTGCCGCCAAAGTAGGTGGAATAGGGCACGCTCGAGGATCCGCTCGCACTCGGGTCCACCTTGGTGTAGAAGAATTGATTCGCCGCTTTCGGTGCGGTTTGATAGGCGCCCAGCGTGGACGGAAATCCGGTCTCGACCTCGGTCGACGTGGTTGTGCCGGTTACGTTCGCATTGCCGCCGGAGTCAATCGCCAACCCCGAGGCAATATCCACGCCACTGCCGGAAAGATAAGTCGAATACAACAGGGTTTTTCCTGTGGGATCGAGCTTGCTCACAAAGACGTGCTTGCCGCTGCTCACTGGCTTGGTCTGAAACGCTGCGTTGCTGGAGCCGCTGGTGGTGGGAAAGTTCGCGGAACTCGTGGTTCCCGCCACGATCAGATCAAACCCGGAATCCACCCCAATCCCGGCCGTATAGTCAGTGCCGTTTCCGCCGAGATAAGTGGCGAATAGCAGCGAGTCCGGCAGCGAACCCGAGGGGCCGATCTTCGCGATAAAAACGTTGGCGGTTGCTCCCGGCGCCAGCGCGGGCTGGTATTCCCCAACCGTGCCGGGAAAATTCGTCGACGTGGTCGAGCCCGCCACATAAGCGTTGCCCACTGGATCGACCGCAATCGCGGGACAGCCGGCAGGCGGCGCGGCGATGCCCACAATCGTAATCGGAGCGATGATTGAGCACGCTTCATTTCCGCTGCCGCCCAGGTAGGTCGAGTAAGTAAGTACCGGGTCGATAGTCAACGTCCGGCTGCGATCATAAGCGCCCAACTCAAAACCGGCTTCGTTCTTCTCCGGTCCGCGCAGTACGAAATGGCCGGCAACACTTCGCTCCTCCGCTCCAAACTTCTGATATACGCGCGGAGCTTGCAGCCGCACGTCACTGCCGCCGGCGGCCAGAACCAGATCGCCAGCGGAATCGATTTGCGGATTCCGCGAACCCTGAAACTTCAGCGCGATGAGGTTCGGATCGGCGCCCGGCGCAACTTCAAAGTCATATTCCAACCGCCCCTGGTTGCCGTAGTACACCAGATCAATGCCGGGGTACGCATTGCGATACCGGACGCGAGCATACAAAGGAATATCACGATGCCATTGCGCGGGATCGTTGCCGATGAGGTAATTGCTTTTCCCCGGGAGCTCGACGTCACCAACTGGTTCGGTGGTGGAACTTGCTCCCGGCAAATTCATGCTGACTACAGAAATTCGTGGAGCAGGATGCTGAGCGTTGACGGCCGATTCCTGCAGGCTGAGGACCGCTTCGCGCGCCGTGAGGTACAGGGCATAACCGTTGCCGCGTGCCAGGAATTTCACTCGCGCATCGGTCTGCCCCCGATTGGGTTCGAACATCAGGGGGAGATGACTGTACGTGGCCAGGACTTGCTGCGGGCCATGCTTTGACGGAGACTGCGCCAATGGAGCACGCAGTGCCGACGCCGCCGCAACCCGAAGCCGAGCCGCACCTGAGCCCACCGTCAGACCCAGAGCGGCAAGCATCATCAGCAGCGTGATTGCCACCAGAATGCGGGTTCCCGAACAAGTCTTTCCCGACCGACAGCGATTCAATCTCACCAGCTCCTCCGGTTTCCCGATGTCTTTCCCGATTTCAGGGAGAGGAAGAAGAAACGGCGCACTACCAGCACCCCGAGACGCGCCCGCGAAGCGGCTTGCGCACATGTCAACGAAATAAGAGCAAAGAGTAAGTAACTACTTAAACATCTGACGGATAGACTGTCAAGGCAGTGCAAGCCGCTACCCGATTCCATTCTGCCTTAAGATTCGTCAGATGCAGACCAGGCTAGCGGGAGATGCCGGTTGGCAGCAGAAAATACGGACACGCTTGCGATCAGGCGCGCGGCGGAATGTCGAGACAGCGCAGACTTTCTGCAAATTGTTTCATGCGCGCTCGGACGGACGGCGCGGCTCCCGCGGCTCAACAGGCTGCGGAAAAAGTATGATGCAGCCAGACCTTGGGAAGGGCCCGACTTCAGTCGGGCCGCTAAGCCGTTGAAAATGTGTAGGCGCTTCAGCGCCTGAGGTGCGCTTTTCGCGTTCTCGACGAGTTCTTCTGCAGCCTGTCAAGTCGTTCATTCTCAGGCCAAGCGTGAATTTTGAATGCACTGTTTCTGTGGCAGTGCGATTGCTACCGTGGTTTGAGCCTTCCCCCGCCCTCCCCCGATTGATCTCTCCTATGCCAGTTATGTCCGCGCTGTCATCCTGAGGGTTTGTGACTTTTTTGGCGTCCTCAAAAATTGCCCTTGCAAACAATACGGTTACAACGACAAAATGACGCAAAGTTCAAAAAAGTCACAAACTCTGAGCAAAGCGAAGGATCTATGTACTTTGCTCGCAGCACCGACGCATTATGCGTCGCGTCGAACAAACGCGAGCACTTATGCCGCGTATTTCCGGGACACGACAAACGGGAATACGTTTCTGATCTGGGTTCCGTTACTTACGCGCCGGCGGAAAGTTTGTGGCTCTTGGATTGGGCGATGCCGTATTGGCGGATTTTGTACAGCAGGGCCTTGTAGCTGATCTTCAACAGCGCGGCGGCCTGCTTGCGGTTCCAGTTGGTTTCGTCGAGAGCCTTGCTGATGGCTTCGGCTTCGGCTCCGTCCTTGGCCGTGCGAGCCAGAGACTTTAACCCTCCGGATGAGTCGCCGTGGCCCTGCGCAGCCGGATCGAACTGGGCTCCGCTGCCATCGCCTTTGGGACGCAGTTCCTGGATTGCCAGCTTCTCATCGCCGAGAACCAGATACCGCTTCACGAAATTATTCAGCTCGCGTAGATTCCCCGGCCAGGAATAGTCCTGGCAAGCTTGCAGCAACTCGGTCGTAAGCGGCAACGGAGGCCGGGCGTAGCGCTCCGACATGTTGGCCATGAAATGTTTCAGCAGGATGGGAATTTCTTCCTTCCGCTCGCGCAGCGGAGGAACCTGCAGGGTAAAAGCGTTGAGCCGGTAATACAGATCCTCGCGCAGGCGCTTGTTGGCGAGCGCTTCGGGAATATTGATGTTGGTCGCAGCCAGAATCCGCACATCCACTTTGACCATGGATCGGCTGCCGAGCCGCGAAAACTGCTGGTCTTGCAGAACGTGCAGCAACTTGGCCTGTAAGCTGGGCGGCATTTCTCCAATTTCGTCGAGCAGGATGGTGCCCTTGTTGCACAACTCGAATTTGCCGGGCTTGGCGTGATTCGCGCCGGTAAAGGCCCCGGCTTCGTAGCCGAACAGTTCGCTCTCCAGCAAGTCGGCGGGGACAGCGGCACAGTTCACTTTCAGAAAAGTTCGATGGGCGCGCGGCGAGAGCTTGTGAATCAGCCGCGCCATCACTTCTTTTCCCGTGCCGCTTTCGCCCAGCATGAGCACGGGAATATCGACGTTGGCGACCAGCGCCGCCTGGGAACGGAGCTTTCGCATGATCGGGCTGGCAGCGACAAAGAAAACCTCATCGCCAACTTCTTCAACTTCGCCGGGATAATTTTGCTGATTGGTACCGAGACACTGGTCGATGACCGTGTCCAATTCGCTTTTTTGGAAAGGCTTGGTCAAGTAATCGTGCGCGCCCAGGCGGATTGCCTGGACGACCTTGCGAGTGTCACTGACGCAGGAGAGCATCACCACTTTGACGTTGGGTTGGAGCTTCCGCAGTTGTTCCAGGGTTTGCAGGCCATCGATGCCGGGCATGAGCAAATCGAGCAGCACCAAGTCAGGATGCAGACCTTTTTGCACTCGCTCCACCGCCTCTTCGCCGGTGCTGGCAGTCTCGACTTTGTAGTCGTCCACTTCGAGCAGAGTGCGGATGTAGCGCAGCATTCCGGGTTCGTCGTCTACCAGCAGGATCTTGTTGGCCGCTGCTTTCATTTGTCTTTCCCTGGGTTGACTGCGTTGTTGGTTACGTTCGGCGGAGGCAAGAGCGGGAGAATGAAAGAAAATTTACAACCCGCGCCGGGTTCACTCTCCACCCAGATCTTGCCGCCCATACCGGCGACCAGGCGCCGGGCGATCGCCAGTCCCAATCCCATCCCTGCCTGGCTTTCACTCTGGGGCCCGCGGAAGAAATCGTCGAACACTTCAATATGGTATTCCGGAGGAATGCCCGGCCCGGTGTCGGATACGCTCACCTTGACGGAATTGGGATGCGAGATTACCTGCCGCCGGCGTTCCGTGAGATTCTCCGGATTGATGACGCTGCGGCGTTCCCACATGTAAGGCTCGGCATGCAACCAGACCGTGCCTCCCGAGGGTGTGAACTTGGAAGCATTTTCCAGAAGGTTCGAAACCACCCGCTGGATCTTGGGAACGTCAAAAGGAAACTCGGTCAGTTTCTCGTTAGCCAGAAAGTAGAGCGCCAGCCCCTTTTCCTGAAAGGAATGCGACCACAAACGGCAGACTTCGGATAGGCACGCGTTGAGATCGGCGGGCTCGAAGTGCATCTTCATTTCGCCAATTTCAAGGATGCTGAAGCTCAGAAAGTCCTGGATAAAATGCTGCAGGCGCTGGCCGCTGGTGCGCATGTCGCCGAGGATCTCGCGCTGGCGTTCATTCAATCCGCCTAGCTTTTCACTCTGCAACAGTTCGACATAGCCATTCAGAATGGCCAGCGGTGTCTTAAGATCATGGGCGGCCGAGGCGAGGGCATTGGTGGTGCGCAGAAACCGTTCCTGCAGTTGGTTGAACTGCCGCAGCAAATCCTCGTTGCAGGCTGGTTCCGGGCAGACAGTCTCGCCCTGCGGCTTCGCCGGGCACACCTCGGAGTAGCCTGCTTTCGATTCTTTTACGCGGGGGAGACACGTCTTTTCTGGCGTCGCAGCCATTATTTAGAACTCAGTGGTTGGTAACTGCGAGGGAGGGCATTCAACTCATACAGATGAATGCTATGTGGCGATGCTATGACATGGCTTTCGGTCTGTCAACGAAAAACGCAAGGAAGTTGTCACGGAGGGGGAAAAAGCTTGCAGTCCGAGGCATCGGGCAGCCCTGGGCCAAGCCCGGAAAAAGGCGAATGCATGGCAAATGCTGGGACGCGTAAGTTACCGCCTTTTAGTCTGATTCACCGAAAAGAGCCTGGCTGCATGGGAGTTGGCCGGCAACCGTGTCCAGATTCGAGACTTGGTTTGGCCCCCAAGGTGCGGTAACAAATGGGTTAAGTTCACCTTCGAGGGATGGAGTTGAGGCGAAGAAAGCCGGAAACGGAAAACCGGAAGTGGCCTCGTCTGCCACTGGCGATTCCCATCTTTGTCCGCAGCCGGGACGAGGGTGGAAAAGAGTTATTGGAATTCGCCACCGCGTTGAACATTTCCGCCGGCGGTGCGCTGGTTGCCGTGCGCCGCTGCTTGCCGCTTGCGGCGCAGCTTTTGCTCGAAATTCCCAGCGCACCTCTGGTTTCGGGAAATGCCTTCCCCAAAGCCTTCCGGATCTTGCGGGCGCGCACGGTCCGCATTACCCACCTGAACGGTTACCACTTGCTCGGCCTCAAGTTCTCCCAACCCTTGGTGGACGGCAAGTCGGAAAAGCCCGTCAGTCGACGGAAAGTTAGTTCTCCTGTGTGAAAAGTTTTTCCTACCCAAAAACCTGGTTATGAGCCCTATGTCCACGGTCTTTCGCGCCTCTCGCCGGACCGGTGAATATCCATTAAGTCATTGAATCATCTATATTAAAATGATAGTCACAGCGGTAACCAAGGGCTTGTCCAATTTGGCTCTCCGGATGCACATCAACCGGTGGTAGAGGAGCTAGACGCAAAACAATGCCTATTCCAACGACAAACTCTGTCAGTTCTTTGGTCCATTCCTTAGGCGAGTTTCCTCCCGACTCCGTCGTGTTTGGCAAGTCCGAAACCATGCAGGCCCTCCGCTCCCGCATGGATAAGGTTGCCAGCGCGAACGTTCCTGTCCTGATCAACGGCGAGAGCGGCACTGGCAAAGACATTATCGCCCGCATGATCCACAACCTCTCGCCATGGAGAAGTGGGCCGTTCGTCAAAGTGAACTGTCCCGCAATCCCGGGCACGCTGCTCGAAAGCGAGCTTTTCGGATACGAAAAGGGAGCTTTTACAGGCGCCTATGGCACTAAGCCGGGGAGGGTGGAAATGGCTCACCGGGGGACGCTTTTTCTGGACGAAATTTCAGAGCTGGATCTGGCGCTGCAGTCGAAGCTGTTGCAACTTCTGCAGGATGGGCAATTCTGCCGCATCGGGGCGCAGGAAGACAAGAAAGTCGAAGTCCGCATCGTGTGCGCCACCAACCGGCAACTCGATCTGGAAATTGAGAATGGGACCTTCCGCCAGGATTTGTACTACCGCATCAACGTCGTGAATCTGCGCATGCCACCCTTACGGGAGCGCAGCGGCGATATTGAAGCTCTGGTCCACTACTTCCTCGAATATTACAACCGCAAATACAATTGCCGCGCCCGCGCCCTTTCTCTCGACTTGATGGCCGTGCTGCAGAAATATCATTGGCCAGGAAACATCCGCGAACTTGAGAACATGATCAAGCGCTACGTCATCCTGGGCAGCGAAGACGTGATCAGCAACGACCTGGTCGCGCGCAGCGAGCAGGAATTTTTCAATCCTGACATCAACCTTGACGGCCCAATCTCTCTCAAGGTCTTGACCCGGAAGGCAACTCGCGAGCTGGAACGTAAAATCATCCTGAAGGTCTTGCAGGCCCACCACTGGAACCGCAAACAGGCAGCGCGTGCGCTGTGTATCAGCTATCGCGCGCTGTTGTATAAGATCCGCGATGCCGGTCTGCCTCCCAACCGTTCTACGCGGCGGCGAGTGGAAGCGGCTGGCGTGGCTGCGGACTAGAATTCTGCCTCTGCCAATGCGCGGGCGTCCCTCGCCCGTGCGGCGTGCGGATGAAGTTCATATCCACCTACACGGTCCCTTGCCTGCAACTTTTCCGCCGTTTTGGGTTTATACAATCAGGCAGGCACTTCAGACGGAACCAAGATGCCTGAGGGCCATGCGATTCGCTTGATCTTCACTGAGGATCGCGGATCGGAAGAGGAGGTCAAATGCGGTATTTAAGGTTTCTGGCTTTGCTCGGGATTTTCCTGCTTCCCGCAGCTTACTCGCAAGCCCAGGTTGCAGTTGGAGTTCGCGTCGGCCCCGCTTACGTAGGGGCGGCTCCGGTCTGCTCCTATGGCTACTACGCTTACTACCCATACGCGTGTGCTCCGTATGGATACTATGGGCCGCAATGGTTTGCCGGCGGCGTTTTCATCGGCGCGGGACCGTGGTATCACGGCTACTGGGGACGCGGCTTTTACGGTCGCGGCTATGGCTGGCGCGGCGGGTACTGGGGCGGCGGGTACTGGGGCGGCGGCTATTGGCACGGCGGGTATGGCTATAACGGCCGTGGCTACTACCGGCCTGGAGCCTACGGCTACCGAGGCGGTGGGTGGGGCTACGGTCACGGCTATGGCTACGGTGGCGGTTATGCACGCGCCGCGGTTGGCGGCGGCTTCCACGGCGGCGGTGGCTTCCACGGTGGCGGCGGACGCCGCTAAGAAAATGGGTGGCCCACCGTTTTCAGCTCGGCGCGGCTTCTAAGTCAGCGGAGCGGAGAATGGGTGGGCCACATTTTAGATCAGTTCCCCCGCTCGACGCCCATCTTAGAAATCCGCTGACTGTCCGGCGCGCTGAATTACCTTGAAAGACGCTCTCTTCTCCCGTAAGACCCAGAAAACAAAGGGTTGAAATTGACGATTCATGCACTTGTCCGCGCTGGACAGAAAGAATCCAGCGCGCCGGTGCCGCAGAAGTGACCGGACGCTTCATGAAAACGCCGAACTATGGTAAGAGTAGGATGACAGGGAGGTAAGAACATGGCAGCTCTCGATTGGTCGCAGTGCCCGGCAGTGGAGAGCATCCCCGGCAAGCGTAGTGGCGCGTGGGTATTCCGGGGAACGCGGACCCCCATTTCGACCGTGTTCGAGAACCTTCAGGACATGAATGTTGACCAACTTGTGGAAGAATTCAGGGTGACGCGGGAGCAGGTTCAGGCTGTTCTGCAATTTGCCGCGCACAGTGCCGAAGCTCCCGCCCCCGCCCGTAATGCTTGTTTTGTTCGGTAACGGCACGCCGCGCACTCTTGCCCGCTATTTGATCGACCATCACGCGGTCACGGAAGCCCGCGCCCGTGGCTGGGAACAATTAGAAAACGGCGATTTGCCAGGCTGCCCCACTCGTCGCGGATTTCGACGGGTGGGTACTGCAGACCTCTACCTCTTGTTCCCTCATCTTATTCGGTGCTGGACAATGAGGCGGGGAAAGCTGAACTGCGCGTGCGCCGGATCGCAGGACAAGGTCTCCGCGAAAACCCCGTCGAGGTTCATGGTGCCCACTCGTCGAAAACTGCGACGAGTGGGGCAGCCTCTTCCGTGGTGATCGGATCAAAATCAAGAATCAGACGGTATGGGCCAGCCCCCTGCGTGACCTCATCTTTAATCTTTGCGAAAAAAACCGCAAAGGTGGGCCAGCCGCCTCAAAGCAGGTGGGATACAAGAAGCCAGTTGCCGGTTGTCAGTTCTCGGTTCTCAGTTTGTTTCTTAGAAGTGGAATGGGCAGTGGGGCAGCCTCTTCCGTGGTGATCGGATCAAAATCAAGAATCAGACGGTATCGGCCATAAAATCTCAGAACTTACTCCTGCTTGCACGGGTGTTGATCAAATTGAAGTTTGAGGGACTCTTGCGCGGCCGCGGCCTTCTTTATGGCGGCCACGGGGACCTTGAACTCGCGATTGCAGAGAGTGCAGACTGCGACGGCGGGGATGGTTCCGAGCCATTTGAGCACCCGAAGTCTCCTCTTTTCCATTCTAGTAGTTTCTCAAACAGTCGAGGGTTGGTGGTATTCAAAAAGGACAAGAAACGACCAAGATTGGCAAAAGGCCTTTGCCGATAAGGGGGTGATATCGGGGAAAGGCTTTTGCCGATCTGCGGCTTGTGCGCGCTTGCCCACGTCTTGAAAACCGAGGCTGTTACGAAACTCAAAATCGTCCGCCTTGGATCGCAAGATGTTGCGCTTCGCGTTATGCTCGACCACAACCTATCACAAAACCGCCGAGTTTCGTAACAGCCTCAAACCGCAAGACGTGGGGCACGCGGTTTTTTCATTTCGCTGCTTTTCACTTTGTCCCCTCGGTCGGACGGGCCGCTCCCAGGCGGAGCAGGTCCCAGGCTTCGCGGTATTGCTCGAAGAGGGCGCCGCCGTGCCTTATTGAGCCCTCGGGATAGAGGCGGATGTGTGCCCGACTTGCAATCTCAGCGACGGGGATGATGTACCAGACATCGTGAGGAACCACGTAGGCCGCGATGAAATCGATCTCCTGCGCGGAATACTGAACCATGGGTCGGCCTTGGCCGTGGCGAGCCACGGCGATGCTGTATCCCCAGCGGTTCGTGGTGAAAACCGATTTCACCTGAATGCGAAGCAGGCGGCCGTTCTCTTCGACCACGATGTCGTAGGGTTCGCTGTCACCGTAGGGCTTGAGTACTGCGAATCCCATGCTGGCGGCTTTGATCACGAATATCAATTCCGCGATCATGCCTTTGTGTTTGGAATACTTTGTCGTGCATCGGGTCGAGCGGAGCTTGGGACGCGGCTTTGTCGAAGCGGCGGAATTTTCTGTCATAAGCGTAGAATGCGCAGGCGTTTGCCTGGGCGCATATTTCTCCCTTTGATTTGAGTTGGGTCCGACATTCGCGGGCGAGGGCCCCTTCGACTGCGCTCAGGGCAGGTCCGCGCCACACACAAAACAAAAGGCGCGGGCTGGATGCCTGCGCCTCTTTCTTGTCTATATATTTAGCTTATCAAATTGAAGGGGGTAACTATGACATGTTTTCGAACTTTATATTCGGTTTGCAATGAGGGAGTTGAGGAGAATGGGGCACAAAAGGGGGCTTGACAAGATTTTTCCCGAATCGGGAAACCCGGCCAGAGTCGAGCATCGAGCTTCAGCTCGATTCGATCTGAAAATTGTTCAGGCCTCTTCCGGCGGTAGTTCGAAATCCACCAGGTTGCCGCGGAAGCCATGGGTTTTCCAGGCGCCGAAGGCTATGCCCGCAGCCATCCAAATGGCGCCAAAGATGAGCGCCTTGGTGCTGAGATTCAACCAAAGAAGCAGGCAAATGACAAAGCCTAAAACCGGCGGCAGCAGATTGCTCAGCTTCTTTTTTTCTTCGTGGAGATAGTAGCGCACAAAGGCCGCGGCGTTCACTCCCATGAAAGCGATCAGGGCGCCGAAATTCAGCAAGTTCGCGCCCAGTTCGTAGCCGGTTGCGGCTCCGGCTATGGCTGGCAGAAGGAAAGCGCCGGCCATAGCCAGAACGCCGACGAAGAGAACGTTGTTGCGGGGAACGTGCCGTTTGGCATCCACGGCGCCGAAAAAAGATTTGGGCAAAGCGTTGCTCCGACCCATGCCATAGAGCAGGCGGGCAGCGCCGAGTTGCGCACCCATGCCAGAGCCGAAATTGGCGACGACCAGAGTGACTCCGATAATGGCAAAAAGCGGCGCCCAGGTACGGCCAGCCACGAAGGTGAACGCTGTGTCCACGTTCGGAAAAGGCTGCGACGCGGGCCAGATCAGTTGCGCCGCATAAACCTCGACGGCCGACAAAATGCCGATGACCAGGCAGGTCAGCACGGTGGCCAGGAGGATATTGCGCCGCGGATTCTCGGCCTCTTCCGAAAGCGTAGAGATGCCGTCGAAACCGATGTAGGTCAGCACTGCGACGGAAGTGCCGCCCAGCACGGCTTTCGTGTTCCACATCTGCGGGTCGTAAAAAGGACGAGTGAAGAACGCGGCTCCGTCATGCGGATTTCCAAAAATGTAGCGGGCAGCGGCCACAAAGAAGATGGCAATCACCACGCCCATGGCAGCCGCTAAACCGGAGTTTACCCGGGCCGAGGTTTTCACTCCCTGCACGTTGAGGCCGGTGAACACGAGTGCGAAGAAGACGGCCCAAGCGCCGTACGGAACGCCGGGAGCAAACACGTGGGCCTGTTGGCTGATCCAAATGATGCAGATCATCGGATTCAACATATAGTCCATCACCATGCTCCATCCGGTAACGTAGCCGAGCGCTGGATTAATCTCCTGTCCAACATAGGTGAATGCGGAACCGGCGCTGGGATAAGCCCGCGCCATGCGGCCATAACTGATCGCGGTAAACAGCATGGCCACCATCGCGATGAGGATGGTTGTGACCACGTGGCCGTGTCCGCGCTCGCTGAGCACGCCGAACACTGACATGGGCGCGACCGGCTGAATCACGATCACGCCGTAGAGGATCAGGTCCCAAAGAGTCAGGGTTCGCCGCAGGCGCGCGGCGGCAGGGGTGCCGGTGGAAGCGGATGCCATGTCCGGGTATTGGATTATGCCGCGGCGAAACTGTCAACTATTAAAACGATTTGGTAGTGGGCGCGGACGCTCACTCGCTAGGGAACGGCTGGCGCCGGGAACGCGGGAACGGAACGGGCTTCTTCGATGATTGGCTCGGCCCTCTCGCTTACGTAGAACGCGACTGCGGTGGCGCGCTGCCAAAAACGCATCGCGAGAAGCAGAAGCAGAGTCGCCTCGCCGATGATGAATGCGCCCAGAACACTGCTGGGTGGAACAATCGCCTCCCAGAGCCAGACTCCAGCCACCAGAACGGCCAGGGCAGCGATTGCGATCACCACGTAACTGCCCAGGAGGCGTCCGAGATTGCGCCGTGTGCTGCGGAATCCAGCGGCAACCGACTTGCGCACTGCGGGCTGGTCCCGCAGGACCACCTCGGTCTGGGCGAGGTCGAACCAAATGCGTATCACCGTCAGCACCAGAAAAATAATCAATGTGCCAAGGAGTTGGATAAAAAACGGCAGCCGTTCATTGGAAGTCTTATCCGCGGCTGCGACCAATGCGTTCAGCGCTCCGAAGAGAATACCTGCGACAATGCCCGCGATCACGATGAAGAACAAAAACAGGCGAACGAATCGCCAAACATTCCGCCCGCAGACGCGATAAAACTCATCGCGTGGAAGCCGATGGTCGGAGGCATAACCCAGCAGCACGCCCGGCATGAACAGGAGGTTCGCCAGGAAGAACACGACGGCGAAGATCATTGCGGGATGGGTTGCGGCCGGAGAAGCCCCAAATTCCGGACGCCCCAAAAACTCGATGAACACCCCTAGATTGAATCCATGAAGCAGTTTGTCGGCATGAAGGCTGTGGTCCAGAATGGCATGGGCATTGTCGTTGAAGGTGGTGGCTCCAAAGTGGGCAAATGCCAGGTTCAGCAAGTAAAACCAGACGACATAACGCCGGTTACGGTTTGCGATGCCGGCACCCGCGGAAACCAAACTTGTATTCTCGCTCATTGCGATGCCTCTTATACCAGCCACCAGGTGAGGAACTGCGCGAAGAACTGGCTGATGCAGGTCCAGTAATTTGTCAGCTTGCGCGCCGGAGCGCCGTTGGCCTCTTCGGTTCGGCTGTTATTGAAGTTGTTGCGGTCGAAAAAAATCTTGTGGTCGGGATCGATTTCGACCGACTCTATTTTCGCCTTCTTCTGGTAGGCATATCTCACCCAGCGCTCTTGTCCGTCCCAGTGCTCGCGAACCTTGTCTCCATTGTCGAACTTGATCTCGACATCGACGGGCATCACGAACTCGCCCTTGCGCTGAATCCAGACATTGCAGATGTATTCCGTCTCGCCTTTTTTCTCCTTCAGGTTTTCTTTGTACCAGTCCAGAGGCGTGGAATCGATCCTCAGCACTCCGTAATCCAGCACCTGAGTGCCATAGACTGCCTGATTGAAGTACCAGCGCAGGTCTTTGCCGGAAACCTCCTCGATGGTCTTCAGGAAATCTTCTTTGGTGGGATGCGTGAAGCGGTAGCGCAAGAAATACGTGTGCATGGCCTGGCGCATGGTGTCTTCGCCGATCAGGTTTTCGAGCGTGCGCAGCACCAGGGCGGTCTTACCGTAAGTGATTCCGCCATACGTGTTGCTATCCACATATTGCCAGCCATTTTTCGCGATAGGATCAAGATCCGCGAGACGCACATAAAAAAACCGATCTTCGTCCGTTTGCCCGGCGGTCACTCCCCACAGATTGAGATTCGAAGTGGACGCGCCAAAGATGGAACTCATCACCTTGATTTGGGTGTACTGGTTTATACCTTCGTCCATCCAGGCGTCTTCAAATTCGTTGGTGGCTACCATCCCATACCAGTATTGATGGCCAAATTCATGTTCGATGGTTTCCGCAGAGCCGAAATATTCGCCTTCCGGCTCCCACCAGGTCGTTCCTCCCGTGATGAAGGTTGGATACTCCATGCCAAACGCTTGCGAACCCGGGTCCGGATCGACCAGCGTGAGGCTCTTGTAAGGATAGGGCCCGTACCAGCGGTCGAAGCGGTCCATGCTCTCTTTGAGGACGCGCGCCTCCCGCTGCACCTGACTCCAGTGCGCAGGCTGCAGCATGATTCGCAACTTCACTGGGCCCATGCTGCCCTGAAAAGTGTCGTTATAGATCAAGTAGTGCGGGCTCGCGGTCCAGGCGAAATCGTGAATGTCCTCTGCATGATAGGCGACGGTTTTCGTGCCGTCGGGATTGTTGGTGCTGCTGACTTCAATGCCGCCGCCCCCGACTACTTCGTTCTGAGGCACAGTCAGCTTGACATCAAACACGCCGAAGTCGGCGAAGAACTCTGTATACGCGTGAAACTGATGGCAGTTCCAGGCACCATGCCACCAGACTCCGACCTTCGGAAACCACTGGCCGCCCAGAACAAAATCACGATTCCAACCGGTTCGCTCCAGGGTCTCCGGAAACTGGTCGTGGAACTTGATCTTGAATTGCACATACCCATCGGGCGGGATAGGCTTGAGCAAGCGCACTTGAACTACGCTGCGATCGTCTTTGTTGTCGTCATCGGGATGGATGAATTCCAGTCGCGAGGTGAAGTCGCCCTGGCCCACGACTTCAAAGCTTCTGATTTCCTCCGCGCCGTAGCTCTTCTTATCCCACTTCTCAAAATTCTGCCCGCGAGTCTCTTCACGTTTTCCTTCCCGCACCCAAGTGGATGTGGGCTGAAAGGCGTTCAGGTAAAGATGAAAGGGAAATGTATCGAGCGCCTGCCCGGTGAGATTGTGATAGGTGAGAGTTTCGCTGGCTTCGAGAGTGTGAGCCTTGGCATCGTATTTAGCGTCCATGTCATAAGCCACAACTCGCTGCGACAGCGGAGTGGCAGAGTTGATGGCTGAGGTCGTGGCAGGAATTGTCATCTCAATGTCGCTGCCGGTTTGCCCGAAGGCGGGCACAGCCATTGACCCGGCAATCAAGCACAGCGTGAATCTCAGGCGCACAAGCACGGATAACACTCCCCTTTCAAAAAAACATGATCGGCGCGAAGTTGAAATCATAGCGCAGGAAGCGGCACCGGCATAGCCGAAACCAATCCCGCTGCTGCTGACATTGGTTACGTCATCGCAGAAGACTGGGTTCCATGGTTTTCGGAAGTGCCGTTAAGGAACGAGTCAGGAGCGTCGTTCTTGGCGATCGCTGCGCGAGTCGAAGGGACCGCGGTTACGCGGTGTCCTCTGGCTGGCGAGAATTCATTCGGCAGGTCACAAGTTCCGTTCGGCTCGTCGATTCAGCTTCTTCGTGACGCCTAGCTAGTGGTGTTCCAGAAATACGCGTCGTAAGTCCGCAGGCTTGTTCGACGCGACGCACAATGCATCGGTGCTGCGAGCACAGTACATAGATCCTTCGCTTTGCTCAGAGTTTGTGACTTTTTTGAACTTTGCGTCATTTTGTCGTCGTAACCGTATTGTTTGCAATGGCGATTTTCGACGACGCTAAAAAAGTCACAAACTCTCAGGATGACAGCGCGGACTGATGACGCGAACTTGCGGGCCACACTAGGCGTCTTGCCGTGATCGTGAGCCTCGCGATCGTTTGGGCTCGTGGCGCACGCTGCGGCCTTCCACCAGATGCACCAACTCCTCGCCCAGATTCTTGGCGTGATCTCCGGCGCGCTCAAAGGCTTGGGCCATCAGCAGGAGATTAGTGCTGTAATCGCGGGGCCGGTCTTTCTTGCTTTCCAAATGCCGCTGGAAGACTGCCCGGCAGACTTGATCAATCTGCGGATCAGTCTTCAATATCCAGTTTGCCGATTCCAAATCGCGGTTCACAAATCCCTTATGCACCACTTCCAGCATTCGTTCCAGGATGTCCGCCATCGCAATCAAATCCCGGCGGTCGTCGCGCAGAATTTTCGGGTTCAAGCGCTGCAGGCGCTGGGTCACCGACCATGTCAGATCGCCGATGCGTTCCAGGTCGATGATGAATTTCAAGCAGGCAAGCAGTTCGCGCGCCTCCGCTTCACTGACTTGGGTGATGGCGTGGGTAATTCCGTCGTCGATCTTGCGTTCCGCGCGGTCCAGTTCCTTCTCGCAGTCCTTGACCGCAATGAAGGCCATGTTCGAAGAATTCTCGAGGAAATCCCGCAGGTTGAACGCGGCGTCCTTGGCGACCAGGCAGGCTTGCTCCACCAACCCGGTCATTTCCTTCGTGGACTCCAGGGCTTGGGCGGCTCTCCGTTTAATCGCGGTCGTCTTAATCGCGGGCATCTTTATCGCGGTCATCTTTATCGCGGTCACCAAGGCTCTCGGAAGAGTGAAGCCCATGATAACTCGTGAAGGCCTCAACCCCAACCTCGCCCAGGTAGCGCTGCAACAGCGCCCGCTCGGTTTGCCGCAAGTCAACCAGTACGAACCCGTCGAGGACGCCGGAGAAATCCTTGTCCACGTTGAAACTCAGCATCCGCCCACCCAGCTTTGCATAATGCTTGAGCAGGATGGGAATGCTCTTGCCGTCGCTTTCGACGTCCGCGATCGGGTCGGTGAGGTAATCCAGATGGTTGAGTTGGCCGCTCACCGGACGGATGTCCGCGGAACCGACCCAGCGCGGACGGAACGGACAACGAGGACTTACCAGCTTGCGCAGCCCGTCCTCTTGTTCTCGCTCTCGAAAGAAGCGAACGATCAACTCGCGCGACCATCGGCTATAACGGTTACTGATGCTGACCGCCCCAAAGAGCACGGCGAATTGGGGATGCCCGGCGAGGTAGCGGCCAATGCCTTTCCACAAGGTCAGCAGCGGCGCATATTGCCGCTGATACTCCGGACGAATGAATGAGCGTCCCAGCTCCAACGCCGGCCCAAGTTGCCGAAATAATCCAGGATCGAAGCGAAACAAGGTGCTGGTGTAGAGTCCCGGGACGCCCATTTGCGGGAGAATTTCTGTCGTGAGCCCCATCCGGTAAGCGCCCACGAGTTCGCGCTTGGCCTTGCTCCAAAGCAACACATGAGTGTAGTAGTGGTCGAAGCGGTCAAGATCGGTGCGGTTGCCAGTGCCTTCCCCCACTTCACGAAAAGTGGTCTCACGGAGACGCCCGACCTCTTGCAAAAGTTCTGGAATCTCTCGCGCCTTGGCGTGATAGACGCAAAACTCGCGATTTTCAAAAAGACAAGCATCCGGCCCGAGTTTTTCCACGCTGCGGAGAAGAACCTCCGCGGGAATCGCGTCGGCAATGGGCTGTGACTTTCTCCGCGTGAACATCGAGGTGAGAACCGGCGGAATACTTCGCTCGGGCTGACCGCGTTGCGCCAGGATGTAGGTGCGCCAGCGCAGGTAATTTGCCGCCTCGCGATCCGGCCCAACAGTGCGCAGAATATCGGCGGGAATCCGGCTGCCAATGCGAACTTCCACCGTGCGGTCGGTCTGCGCCAGAAATTCGTTGGGGAGCCACGCCGTCCGCAGTTGCGAATGTACCAGGCCGAGAGCCTGAAAGGTCGCGCTATTGCAACCCGGCAAAAACACCGGCAGAGCGACTGCGCCGGTCATGCGCACCAAACGCGCCGCCATCGAGTTCCACTCGGGATCGGAAATCCCCAAACCTGGCTCGGAAAAACGCAGGTGAGAAACTTCGCCAGCCGGAAACGTCACCAGCACTCCGCCTGCGGACAACCAGGCCAGCGCCAGCTTTACCCCGCGCCGGTTTCTGGCTGAAGAGCCAGTTTCTCCGAAGGGATCGACGAAAATGCAGTGCTCATGGAGTTCCGGTATTCCGGCCAACCAGAAATTGGTGAGGATCTTTACGTCCGGCCGCACTTGCGTCAAAAGTGCCCCGAGCACCGCGCCATCGAGCAGGCCAAATGGATGATTAGCGGTAACCACCACGGCCCCGGTCGCCGGAATCCGCGCCAAGTCAGAACTCGTTACTTTGTATTCGACTCGCAGCTCGGTCAGGACGTTCTCAAGAATCGAACGATTCACCGGCTGTTGCGCCCGGCGATAGAGCTCGCGAACTCGCTCCAATGGCATGAAACGCCGCACGAAGCGCTGGAAGGGAAACAGATCAGGGCTTTGAACCGGCGCCGCCGGTTGCGTCGGCGTGAGCAGACCAAGGTTTGGCATACTCTCTGACTAACTGAAACTGGTTGCAGCCAGATGATGAGAATGTTAAAAGCCTGTGACAGCATTAATCGAAAGGGTACGTTGCCCGATGTACTTGTGGCACCATTTTGCACCATCACCTGTGCAAGTTGCTGTTTCTGATTCCTTTAGAGCCTTATTTCCACTTGCCAAAACAGCCCCAACTTCCGGATAATGAGCCTGAACGTTTTCTATTATCGTGTACCGATACAGTCGAGCAGATCTGCTCCGGATACTTCGGCTCACGGCGCGTCAGTTGGCAGGTTGGGAAAAAGCCGGACTGATCGCCGCCGTGGAAAGCTATTCCTTTTTTGATCTCCTGCAAATCAAGAAGGTGCGCGACCTCTGCGCTCATAAAGTTCGGCCTGCGGTGATCCGGCAATCTCTTGAGGCTATGCAGAAGCAGGCAGCAGGCATGGAGAATCCATTGCTCGAGGCCAGCTCTTTTAGCACCGGCCGCCGCATCGCCTTCCGCCACGAAGGCAAAGTGGTCGAGCCAATCGCGGGCCAGTTCATTTTCGATTTCTCCGCCCGAGACCAGGTGGTCACCAGTACGACAGCTCCGCAGGCCAAGCCGAGGCTGGTTCCATCCGATGTGGCCGACCTGTTCGCGCACGGCATTGCGCTGGAGGAAGATCCCGCGACTCAAGCGCAGGCCATCGAGGCTTATCAAAGAGTGCTGGAACTGGATCCCGAGCACGCGGCCGCGCACATCAATCTGGGCACCCTGCTCTACAACCGGCAGGAGTTCGCGCTGTCGGAGAAGCATTACCGCGCCGCCATCGAAGTCGATCCGCGCTATGCCTTGGCCTATTTCGATTTAGGCAATGTCTTGGACGAGACCGGCCGCGTGGCAGAGGCGATCCAGGCTTACAACACCGCGCTGCAACTCGCGCCCACGTATGGCGACGCACACTACAATGTAGCGCTTGCCTACGAGAAGATCAGGGAACCGCGCAAGGCCTTGAAGCACTGGCGTGCGTATGTGAAGCTGGATACCAGCGGCCCGTGGGCAGTCCATGCCCGCAATCAGATTCACCGCATTCTGCAGGCCGACGGCCTCAAGCTGGTTTACAAGCAAGGCTAATTCTCCCGGAAATTTTTCCGTCCCTGATCGTGTAGTACGGCAAGATGCCGAAATCCTCCGTCGCAAAGATGCTAGAATTCCTAGTTCGTCATACTCCTCTGAAGGTGCGCTCATGCCCGAAGCCACATTGCAAATGCCCTCGCCCACTCCTCTGACCAGCTTCACCGAAGATGAGATCCTTTTCCGCGACAACATCCATCAATTTGCCGAAGAAAAGGTTCGCCCGCTAAGCAAAGAGATGGATGAAAAGGGCGTCTTTGACAAAGACCTCGTCCATCAGTTCTTCCAGCTTGGACTGATGGGAATCGAGATCCCCGAGCAATACGGTGGCGCTGGCGGCAAGTTTTTCGAGGCGATTCTCGCAGTCGAGGAACTTTCGCGCGTGGACGCTTCCGCGGGCGTCATCGTGGACGTGCAAAATACGCTGGTCAACAATGCGCTGCTGCGCTGGACCACCGAGGACCAAAAGAAACGCTATCTGCCGCGAATGGTCGCCGACCTCTGCGGCGCCTACGCCTTGAGCGAGGCCGGTTCGGGCTCGGACGCGTTTGCTCTCCAGACGAAGGCGGAACTCAAAGGCAGTGATTACGTTCTCAATGGGCGCAAGTTGTGGATCACGAATGGCAAAGAAGCGGGCGTCTTCATTGTGTTTGCCACAGTCGATCCGGCGGCGGGATATAAGGGCATCACCGCTTTTATCGTCGAAAAAGATTTTCCCGGATTCACCGTCGGCAAAAAGGAAGACAAACTCGGCATCCGCGCTTCCTCCACTTGTGAATTGATTCTGGAGGATTGCCGCGTGCCCAAATCGAACGTTCTCGGCGAAGTGGGCAAGGGATACAAGATCGCCATTGAGACTTTAAACGAGGGCCGGATCGGCATCGGCGCGCAGATGGCGGGCGTGGCTCGCGGCGCCTGGGAATGTGCCGCGAAATACGCGCAGGAACGCAAGCAGTTCGGCAAAGCGATTGCCGATTTCCAGGGCATCCAATTTCAGATTGCACAGATGGCCACCGAAATCGAAGCCTCGCGGCTGATGGTCTACAACGCGGCCCGCATGAAAGACGCCGGCATTCCATTCGTTAAGGAAGCCGCCATGGCCAAGCTGTTCACCTCGCAGGTGGCCGAGCGCGTCACGTCGCTGGCCATCGAGATTTATGGCGGCTACGGATTCACCAAGGATTATCCGGTGGAGAAGTACTGGCGCGATTCGAAGATTGGCAAAATCTACGAAGGCACTTCGAACATGCAGCTTGCCACCATCGCCAAGCTGGTGATGGGAGGCAAGTAGGTCTGGAAACCTCGAACGTCCGCGCGGCGGTTTCTTGCTTGCAAACAACGGGCGGAGCCAGCGCAGCGAATCCGCTGCTCCTGACCCCGCCCATGACTGACGCCGTAGTTCCTAGTTCACCGTGACGCTAACCGCTTTCGACGGAATCCCGTTCGCCACCACCACCAGCGTGCTGGCTCCGGTTTCCGCTCCCGCAGGAACGTCGAAGTTCGTCGAAACGATCGTTTTGCCCGTGGCCACGCCCATGGTGCTATGGTCGTGGGTTTTCGCGTAGACCACATGGCCGCTGGCCTTGTTGGTGATTCGCACCAACGGATAGTTCGTCGCAGTTTCGTTCTCGTCCCCGTAAGAGGCGGCTTCCGACAGACCATTGAACTGCCGGCCCGAGATCTTGTAAGTGGAACCGCGCGTGACGCTGTGCGGATAAGTCGTGATGCTCGGCGCCCACGCGGGCAAAGGCTTGCCCGTGGAAGTGTAGACTTGGGCGCCGCCGACGATTACCTCGCCGGTAGGCAGCACGAACAAGCTGCTGTCGTAACCTACCTGCGGACCGGGGTTCAGCTTCTTGCCATCGAACTCGTAAAGGGTCCCGGAGTCGCCCTCCACCAGCACGCGGCCGTTGGTCAGCAAAGCAGCATAGGAATCGCCAGCGTTATCGTTATTCGGAAAGTCGGGGCCAACGGTCCATTTCCCGGTCGTAGGATCGTAGATCGAAGTGTGCCCTGGGCCGCTGCCGCCGCCCGAACCCGAGCCAGTGGCGAAAACCGTGCCGTCGGTGCGAAGCATGCCGGGGCCTACCTCGCCCGGGGGGTTATAACAGCCGCCGGGATAAGGGATGCAACCTCCGTTGTGAGGAGAGTGCAAGTCCACGATCGTACTGCCCGCGCTGACCCACTTCTGCTCCGAGGGGAGATACCGTTCCGAATGGGGAGCATCCTTGACGTCGTAGGTCAAGACGGAGCCGTCAGGCATAAGGGTCCAGCCCTCCTCGGCGTTGAAGTCTTTTTTCCCGGGAGTGCCCACAATCGTCCACGTAAGAGTAGCGGGATCCAACATCGCCGCGGCCTTCGTCAGTTTTTGCCCCACCAGGAACTTCCCGTCCGGCAGTACTACGCCCGGCGAATCTCCGATGTAGCCCCAGCCTTTGGGGTGACCGAGCGCGGTCCAGGTGTCTGCCTTGGGGTCGTAAATCGCAGCCATGTTGGTCAACAAAAAGTTGAGATTGTTGTATTCTCCGCCCACAATCACCAGTCGGCCGTCAGCGAGTACGGCGGATGCGAAGTATAGGGGCACGTATCCGGAAGGCAGACTGGCGGCTTGCTTCCAGGTTCCGTTGATGTAGCTTCCTTTGTTGTCGGGTGTGAACCTCCACCAATCGGACTGAGCGTTACCTTGAAATATCAAAGTACCATCAGTCAACAGGAAGCCTATTCCGGCGCCGTCAGGCGGTTGGTTCACCAGGTTTTCAAGTTTCTGGGCCTGAGAGACGCCGGAGACCGCGAGCAGAAGCACGACTACCGCAAAAAATAGTTTTTTCGGCAAGATAGATCCTCTTTTCTTGAAGGCTGCAATCTACAGCACTGCAACTCTTCGGCAAGGCTCGAGGCAAGGCAGTGCAAGAATTCCTCACCCGAATAGACAACAAGACCGATGCGAAGCGACGTATCCAAATCCCCACTGCATATCAATGCTGGATCCCTCGCTCCGCAACAATGGCCGACATTTGAAGCGGCACCTTCTACTCGACCGTGATACTCACCGCCTTGGAGGGGATGCCGTTCGCCACCACCTCCAGCGAACTTGCTCCCGTCTCCGCTCCTTCAGGCACATCGAAGTTGGTCGAAACCGTAGTCTTGCCAGTAGCGACGCCCATGGTGCTGTGGTCGTGCGTCCGGGCATAGAAAACGTGACCGCTACTCTGATTTGTGATCCGTACGATGGGGTAATTGGTCGCGGTTTCAAACTCGTCTCCAAACGAAGCAGCCTGCGACAAGCCATTGAACTGTTGTCCGGAAATTTTGTAAGTGGAGCCGCGCGTGACCGTAGATGGGAAAGAAGTAATTTTCGGCGCCCACGAGCTCTTATACGTTCCCTTGGAAGTATAGGCCGCAGCGCCGCCGATCAGCACCTCGCCGCTGGGCATCACGATCAAGCTGCCAGAATCCGCCGCCGTGGCGGTCAGGGTCTTCCCATTGAACTCATACATGGTCCCGGAATTACCCACTACCAGCACATTGCCATTGGTGAGCAACGCGGCAGAGGAATCGCCGGCGGCATCGCCATTGGGGAAGTCGGGGCCGGCAGTCCATTTATCCTTTCCGGACTTCTTCGGGTTATAGATCGCGGTGTGTCCTGCGTTGGCGCCCTGGTGGAGAGCTCCCGTGGCGAAGACCGTGCCGTCTGGACGCAGGATCGCCGGTCCCTCTTCTCCTGGCGGGCAATAAATATGCTGGTTATTTTTGCCATAATGCAGGCAGCCTTCTTGCGGAGGTCCCTGCAAATTGGCCACGGTGCTGCCCGCGGTAGCCCACGCTTGCCCCGACGGAGTGTAGATCTCGGAGTTGGGATTGTTCTTCACATCGTAGGTCAGGACGGTGCCGTCCGGCATGAGCGTCCAGCCTTCCTCGGCATTGAAATCGCTTTTGCCCTTTGATCCGACCTCGGTCCAAGTAAGCGTAGTGGGGTCCAATGTCGCCATGTTCTTATTGGTCTTCCGTCCTACCAGGAACAGGCCATTCGGCAATACCGTCGACGGTGAGTCGCCAATGTCATACCATCCCTTCGGCGGCGCGACCATGGTCCACTTGTCCTTTAGGGGATCGTAAATTGCGCTTTGGTTGGTGAGGGTGAATTGGCCGCCGCAGTTACTGTATTCGCCGCCGCTGATCAGCAGCCGGCCGTCGGCCAGGACCGCCGCGGTGTTGGCATACGGAGCGTATCCGGAAGGCAGGCTGGCAAGTTGCTTCCAGGTTCCCTTGATGTAGCTCCCGTTGATATCGGGGGTCAGCTTCCAATAATCCGAGCACTGGCCGCCTTGCACCACAATGGTGCCATCGGTCAACAGATATTCCACAATTGCGCCGTCCGGCGCGGGGTGTTCGAGTTGCGTTATTTTCTGCGCTAGCGATACGCCCGAGAGCGTAAACATAAGTAGGGTTACTGCGAGCGATACTTTCTTTGGCATAGGGTCACCTTTCTTGGATTGCGACAACCGATAGCAATTACGGCGCTGGGAGGCTGAGCGCAGGGAATGGATTCTATCACACCTTTGGGCAACGGTTGCCAAACAAAATCGAGCCTGAAGGCCCCGCCCAGCGCGGCATCACATTCTCTGCTGCCATCCCGAGCAAAGCGGCTGTTGTCCTGATCCAAAGGCTGTCATCCTGGGCAAAGCGAAGGATCTCTGTACTCGCGTGCAGCGCGGAAATCATTGCACAGAACGGGGACAAAGCAGGAAAGCCAAATCCGCACCAGCGGGCCTGGAATGTACCACCAAACGGAACGTACTCTCGACTAGTCTTTCAGTGGCACGATGGGCTGATTGCCACGGCAGAAGGTAGCCACATGCTGTAATCCGCCGTTCGGCTGCTTCAGCAGCACGACTGGACCGTAGCAGAACACGGCATGACCGCTCTCGGCCATGTACCACGTTCCGCTGGCGTGCGACTGGTGGGCGACTGAAAGATCGACGGGCTGGCGCGCCGGTGCGGCGAATTTGGAACCAGGCAGCGACAGCGCCAGTAAAAATGTTGCGAGAGTTTTCATCCTACCTTGCCGGAACCTGAAATTTAAATCGTCTTCGCGATCCTGCGTCCGTCCACAACGTCCGCAATCCCCAAGGGCGGCGCCTGCGGGACTGGCTTGCGCAGTTTGCCCACTTGCCGGCTGCTTTGCGTGTTGCCTCCGGGTGCGGTCTGGGTCATTGGAGCCTGGGTCGACGGAGTTTGGCTCTGGGAGCTAGTTCCTGTCCCGGCCTGAGCTTGCGGGTGTTGGTTTTGAAATATCTTCCCTTTAAGAGCGGTGAGTTCCGTGCTGTCGCTGAACAGAGATGTAATCAACGCGCGCTGCGAAGCAATCGTCTGATTTTGTTCCACGGTCAAGACAGCCATCAAGCCATACGAAACCAGAAAGAGCACGATCAGCACCGGCAGCAGCGAGTGCTTGCGCTTGGGACTCGGCTCGGGCAATGCCTGCGGAACTGTGGTGGTATCTTGCGTCCAGCTTAACAATTGAGACCCCGATCTGCGCCCCAAGGCGGCGGGCATCAGGGGAAATGCAGCTTGAACGCCATCGCGCCAACATTCCCCAAACTGCTCGAACCCCGCTACTTAGCCCTGAGTTGGCGGCGATTGCCGTGCCCGGCAGGTGCAACCCGGTGCACATTATAGGTAACAGGAGTGGGTGACGGACGTCACTTGCAATGCCGGAAACAGCCACTGGCGCGAGTTACCCAACCCATGCCGAGGGCAAAGACCGCACATCCCCGCCCCGGATCAGGCTCTGGGCCTCAATTGCGGGTCAATTCCGCCTCTTTCTTGCCAGTTATCGTGACCAGCCGAATCACGCCCTCGCTGTCCTCGAAAACCAAGCCAGTTCCGTCAGGGTTCACCACCGCCGCTACCAGATGGCCATACGACTTGGGAATCCCCCCGCGCGTCGGAGTCTGGTCATAGCGCGCCAACTCCCCCTCTTTCATCCCGGTCATGGCGACGAAGCGAACCACCCCTCCGTCGTCCTCGAAAACCAAGCCGGTCCCTACCTGGTCCGGGATCGCCGCAACCAGGCGGCCGTAGGATTTGGGAACGCTGGCCTGTACGGGAGGTCCGGCATAAGCGACCGTCGCTCTGCGATTCCCAGCCAGGTATCCAGCGACCAGCAAAAGCGCGCTACCGACGACCAGCAAAATCCTCTTTCGCATCTATCTCACCTTCCTTGGCGCCAGGATTATTTTGGCAGGACCAAAATCTTGTGCATCATGCCAAGATCCTCGTGCAGCAGGATATGACAATGAAACACAAAAGTACCCGCAATCGTCGGATCGCGGAAATCAAACCGTCCCTTGAAGCTGTGGTAAGGATGCCCGGGGCCCTCCCAGAAGGGAATCTCAATGGTGTCTCGCAGATCCTGATCCTCGACCGGTTTTCCGTCCACTTCCAACACCTTAAAGTGGATCTGGTGGATGTGGAACGCATGGGTTTCCAGCGCATGGTTCTCCACGATCCAGTCTTCCACGGCTCCCACGTGAGTCGTGATCACCGGCTTCTCATTGGCTTCGAAAACCTTCTGCTTTTGTCCGTCGACCGTGATGTAGAACTGAATCGGGCCGTTGGTCCCGCCAAATTCCTCCGAGAAGTAGAGTTTTCGAACTGTGGTTGGCTTCTGTTCGCTCAAGTCGGCGAACTTAATATGTCCCACGGGCGCGGAAGGCGCGGCTGCGATGTTCTTTGCCTCTTGGCTTTCGTCGGCATCGTCGCTGACTTGAATCTTACCCAATTCTTGTTGCAGATCAGGGTTGCCAGTTGGACCGGTCGAATAAGCCAGCGAAATGAAAATCGCCTCGTTGTCCTGAGGCGGAGCCTTCACAATAAACTCCGCACGCCCCGCCGGAGGCACCAGAATGGTATCTTGGAGCCTCGGCTTCGCCAGCGGATACCCGTCAAGAGCAATCAACTCCAACTGCTGCGGCTTGCCGTTAAACCACACTTGCAAGGGCATGAAATCCTGGATGGTGGCATTTGCCACTCGCCAGAACTGCTTCTCGTTGGGTTTCATTTTGATGATGGGGCTGGGAAACGACGGGAAAGCCGCGACCTGGTAGTTGATGCTTAATTGGTACGGCCCCGGCACCCAGGGAACCAGGTACTGCTGCCGGATCACGAATACCCGCTCTGTAAGCCCAGCCACTTCTGGGTGCAGCTTTTCCATCCCCCCCACAACCAGCGCCCCGGCGGCGCCGCCATTTACCTGGAACTCCGCGAACCCGTGCACATGTGGGTGGTACCAGTACAGCCCCGGCGGCTCGTCCTTCGGAATCTGCATGCTGTACTCGAACGCCGGTTTGTCAGGTTGAAGCAACGTAGTCAGCACATCATCCTGATGGCAGATCGGCGGAACATTCAGACCATGGAAGTGGACGTTGGTCGAAGACAACGCCGGCGTTCCCCCATCGCCGCAGGACGCCAAGCCGGACATGTCCATGTCCATCCCGCCAGAGGTATCGTCGCTCTCGATCCGGTCTTTCACGTCCAGAACCAATTGGTCGCCCTGGTTGAGGCGCAACGTCGGCGATTCCACCTCTCCTTTGTCAGTCTTGTAGTTTTGACAATAGTGATTGTATCCGCTGCTGTCGACCGAGTGCCTGGTGGTCAATTCGGCCTTGAGAACCCCATTCACACTGTTGAGGCTCACGGCATCCTCGACCACGGTGCCAGGGTCGGGCCGCTTCGGACATTGCGCCGCTGGCCTTAAGAAGGCAAATCCACATATCACGACCGCAAGCAAATATCGGGACGCAAATCGCATAGCTACTCCTTAAACATTTCTATAAACCAAAACACCCTGCCTCTTAACTACTAGAACGGCCCGAGGCGGAAAAGCTCCGATCGACAGCAACCCCGGGCCGTTGGTATCAGCGACCGGCGATTTGGAAGATTCCTTCCACGTCCTCATGATTTGTTACATGCCACAAAATGGCTCCCGATCAACGTAACTAAGCACGGGCGCAGCAGTTCGATCACCATACCCACCTTGATTGGAGATCCAACATCACGGTTGAAAATGTTTGCGGAAAAGTGGAAAAACGTCCTGCCCGTCACCCTCAAGCATCTCGGGAAGCCCGCGCCCCCACAGGCCATAAACTAGCGTTCATAATGTACACCAAGAACCGAACCGCTACTCTCCTTATTTTGTCATCTTTTGTCAATTTTTATTCGGTCTCTCATCCGCTTCCTTATCGAACTGAACTCTGCTCCTAAACCTCCGGGATTTCGACGCGGAGGTTTAGAATGTAGAAATGGCGACCCTCCGCGATATCGTTTACGAACAGGTCCGCGAGGGAGATCTCTACGAGAAGCTCGACCGCAATCGAGTACGCTGCTATGCCTGCGGTCATTGCTGCCCCATCCCGGATGGACAGCCCGGCGTCTGCAAAGTGCGCTACAACCTCGGAGGCACCCTGTACGTGCCCTGGGGATACGTTGGTGGCGTGCAGTGCGATCCCATCGAAAAGAAGCCGTTTTTCCACGCCTACCCGGGCGCGCTGGCGTACAGCTTCGGAATGCTGGGATGCGATCTGCACTGCGGCTACTGCCAGAACTGGGTCACATCGCAAGCCTTGCGCGATCCCAATGCGGTTTCGCCGCCGCTCGAGGCATCTCCCGAAGCGCTGGTGCGCGACGCCCTGCGGCAAGGCGCAAAGGTTCTGGTCAGTACCTATAACGAGCCTCTGATTACCAGCGAGTGGGCAGTCGCCGTATTTAAGGAAGCCAAGGCTGCGGGTCTGATCACCGGATTTGTTTCCAACGGCAACGGCACGCCGCAGGTGCTCGAATACCTGCGTCCATGGATCGATCTGTATAAGGTTGACCTGAAAAGCTTCGACGACCGCCGTTATCACGAACTGGGCGGGCGCATCGGCCCCATTCTCGATACCATCCGTCGCCTGCACGAGATGGGCATTTGGCTGGAGATTGTCACCCTTCTAATTCCCGGCTTCAATGACTCTGAAGCCGAACTGCACGGAATGACAGAGTTTCTCGCCAGCGTCTCCCCCGACATTCC
>Ga0182014_10001214_pt1 | contig 34783 bp, 27 predicted proteins | sample 612S2DmetaG_FD_120489 | JGI IMG/M metagenome (GOLD analysis project Ga0182014, IMG submission 120489) | Permafrost microbial communities from Stordalen Mire, Sweden - 612S2D metaG | ecosystem: Environmental > Terrestrial > Soil > Wetlands > Permafrost | place: Sweden: Stordalen | collected... | reverse complement strand
GGGGCATGAGTCCGGGCACCAGACCGTTGACGCGGATGCCGTAGGGCGCCCATTCGACCGACAGGGTCTCGACCATGTTCTTGACCCCGGCCTTGGCGGCGGCCGAGTGGGCGAAGCCGGGCCCGCCGGTCCAGGCGTAGGAGGCGCCGACGTCCACGATCGAGCCGTCCCTGCCTGCCGTGATCGCCCGCCGGGCGAACTCGCGCGAGCACAGGAAGGTGCCGTTCAACACGATGTCGACCACGGTGCGCCAGGCGTTCGGGCTCATGTCCTCGGCCGGCACCGGGAAGTTGCCGGCTGCGTTGTTGACCAGGTGGTCGACGGGGCCGAGCCCGCGCTCGACGGCATCGAACGCCGCGGCCACGGCATCGGCGTCGCGGATGTCGCAGGCCACCCCGAGGGCACGGCCCCCGGCGGCCTCCACCGAGACCACGCCGGCCGCCCGGTGCGCCTCGTCACGGCTCACCACGGCCACGGAGGCGCCGAGCCGGCCGAACTCGGTGGCGATGGCCTTGCCGAGGCCCGTGCCGCCGCCGGTCACCAGGACGACCGAGCCGTCGTAGGTACCGGCCGGAAGTGCCGAGGCACCGGTGGGCGGGGGCTGGGGAAGGCCGGGCGGGGTCATGGGCGACGATCCTATCCAGGCGAGACGACTCGGCCCCGGGTCGCCGGCGTGCCCGTCGAACAGGTCGGCGCGTCCGGCGGTGTCACGACGTGTGGGAGCATCGACGGGCGATGGTCACCACCCGCCGCACCCCGGCACGCCCCCGTGCGCGCTCGTCGCAGGCGGCGCCGGCACCCCCATCGGCATCAGGTCCGTCCCCGGTGCGACGTCGTGTGGGTGCCGCCGGTGTTGGCACCGCACTCGCCATGGCACTGGCGGCGGCGGTCCTGCTGGCCGGCTGCGGGGGCTCCTACACCGCCACGCCCCTCGGGTCCGGCACCTCGACGACCGGGCCGGGCTCGACGACCGGGCCGGGCTCGACGGGCGGCGGCAGCCATGCACCTGCCGCCGCCGCCGGTGCACCGGACGCACCTCCCGCCGTGCCGACCCACGGCGCCTACCTCGGGGCGTGGGTCCACCCGACGACCGCCACCGCCGGACAGTCGTCGTTCAGCGAGGAGCAGGCCAGCGTCCCCTCGGTGCTGGCCGCCACCGGCCGGCCGCTCGGGCTGCTCCACCTCTATTCGCCGTGGGCCCGTCCGGCGCCGGTGAGCCAGCTGCGCGCCATCGTGGGCGACGGCTCGGTGCCGATCCTCGACTGGGGGTGCGGGACGGACGTGGCCCAGGTGGCCGGGGGAGCGGACGACAGCCTCATTACTGCGTACGCCGAGGCACTGAAGGGGTTCCAGGGCCCGGTGTTCCTCCGGTGGTGCTGGGAGATGAACCTCGTCGCTTCCCACCCCCAGGTCGGCGGCCCGTCGGGGTTCACCAGCGCATGGGACCACATCCGGGCGCTGTTCCGGTCGGCCGGGGCGTCCAACGTGTCGTTCGTCTGGTGCCCGGCGGTGGCCGGCGTCGACCCGACGCCGTACTTCCCGGGCGCGTCCGAGGTCGACTGGATCGGTGTCGACGGCTACGACCGCACCGGCAGCCAGACGTTCGCCTCGGTATTCGGCGCCTTCGTGCGCACGTGGCAGGCCCAGGGGAAGCCCCTCATGGTGGCGGAGACGGGCGCTTACGGCAGCGACCAACCCGCCTTCATCGACAGCATCGGCGCCGACGCCCCGGCCCTGCCGGCCGTCAAGGCCGTCGCCTACTTCGACGCGCCGGGACCGGCGAACTCCTGGCAGTTCACGCCGGCCGGGCTCGTGGCCTTCGGCCACCTGGCGGCCACCCCCTATTTCCGCCCGGAGTGACGATTCCCCCTGAGGAAACACTATAAGTGGTGTTATAGTCACGATAAGTGACATAAAGACCGGACCACAGTTCGGACCGGTCACCGGTGGCGCGGTCGATGCGCACCGAACTTCCCGGGCAGGGGGATCACGTGGGTCGAGGAGAGGGTCAGCGCACGGGCACGCACCGGCACGCCACCACCCGCACCGCCCGCACCACCCGCCCGCTGGTCGCACTCGCCCTGGTCGCCGGACTGGCTGCGTCCACCGGCGTCCCGGCCATGGGCGGCTCGGGGTCGCCGCCGCGGCTGCGGGTCCATCTCCTGGCCGGCACGCGATTGCCGTCACGTGCGCTGTACGGGTGGGGTGGCAACGACTCGGGCCAGGTCGGCACCGGCACCGTCGGCGGGGGTTCGGCCACCGGCGTGACCGTTCCCGCCCCGGTGGCACTCAGCGGGGTTACGACCATGGCATCGGTGGCCGCCGGTGGCTCCTTCAGCGTGGGCCTGACCACCACGGGTTCGGTCGAGGCCTGGGGAAGCGACCTGCTGGGTGAACTGGGTGACGGGGCCACGACGTCCACGCCGACGCCGACGCCCGTCCGACTGCCGGCCGGCACCGTGGTGACCCAGGTCGTGGCGGGCAGTAGCCACGCCCTCGCGCTGACGTCGACGGGCGAGGTCTTTGCGTGGGGGTCCGGAACCGACGGCCAGCTGGGCGACGGCGCGACCCAGGCCAAGGACATGCCGACTCCGGTGTCGCTGCCGGCGGGATCGGTCGTGACGCAGGTGTCGGCGGGCGGCGACCACAGCCTGGCCCTCACGTCGACCGGCCAGATCTACGCCTGGGGCGACGACCTCCACGGCGACCTCGGCGACGGGGCCACCACGCCGGAGGACGTGCCGGTGCCGGTGACGCCGCCCGCCGGACTGACGTTCACGGACATCGCGGCCGGGACGACCCACAGCGTGGCCGTGGCGTCCGACGGCTCGGTCTGGGCCTGGGGCATGGGTGCCTCAGGTCAGCTGGGCGACGGCTCGACGGCGGACGCCACGACCCCGAGCGCCGTGTCGATGCCGGCCGGCACCCCGGTCACCCAGGTGGCGGCCGGCGGCGCCCACAGCCTCGCGCTGACGGCCGGTGGCCTGGTCTTCGGCTGGGGGTCCGACGTGTTCGGCCAGCTCGCCACTCCGCTCGTCCTGACGCAGCCGGTCGACAGCGACGTGCCCGTCGAGCCGAGCGGCCTGCCGCGCACGTCCGCCTTCGTGGCGATCGCCGCCGGCCAGGACAGCTCCTATGCCCTCACGTCCGAAGGCGCCCCGTGGGTGTGGGGCGGCGACTACTACGGCCAACTCGGCGACGGCGCGCCCAGCCTGAACGGTGTCGTGCCCGAGACACTGGCCACGCTCCCGCCGGGCACGTTGGCCACCGGGCTCTTCGCCGGGCCCGATTCGTCGGCGGCGTTCCTCGTCACCCGGGCCGAGCAGACGCTCACGTTCCCACCCATCGTGTCCCCGACGTACGGCGACCCGGCCGTCGACGCCCTGGCCACGGCCAGCTCCGGACTCGGCGTGACGGGCACGGAGTCGGGTTCGTGCACGGGCGCGCTGGCCCGCCTGCTGCTCGTGGGGACGGGGCCGTGCACGGTGACGGCCACTCAGGCCGGCTCGTTCGCCTTCTACCCGGCGACGGCGACCACCGCCTTCGACGTGGCGCCCGCGGTACTCGAGGTGGTGCCGGACCCGGCAACCGGGACCGCCGGCCAGCCGCTGCCGACACTCACCTACCACCTCACCGGCTTCAAGGACGGTGACACCGTGGCCGTGGTGTCGGGCCACGCCACGTGCACCACCACGGCCCAGTCCGGCTCGTACCGCGGTACCTATCCGGTCACCTGTACGCCGGGCACGCTGTCAGCCGCCGACTATGTGTTCCAGGCCGGTCCGGCCGCCACGCTGACGATGGCCGGAGCCTCCGGGGGGTACGCCGTCGTGGGGAGGGACGGGTCGATCTGGACGGAGGGGACGCCGTCGCCCGGCTTCCACGGATCGATGGCGGGTACCCCGTTGGCGGCCCCGGTCGTCGGGGCGGCCTACACGCCACTCCACGACGGGTACTGGATGGCGGCGTCCGACGGCGGCATCTTCTCGTTCGGTTCGGCCCGCTTCGCCGGGTCGATGGGCGGCCACCCGCTGAACCGGCCGATCGTCGGCATGGCGTCCACCCCGGACGGCGGCGGCTACTGGGAGGTGGCGTCCGACGGCGGGATCTTCGCCTTCGGCGACGCCGGGTTCTACGGGTCGGCCGGGGCCATGCCGCTGGTGGCGCCCATCGTGGGCATGGCCGCGACCGCCGACGGCCGGGGCTACTGGCTGGTGGCCGCCGACGGGGGGATCTTCGCCTACGGCGACGCCCCGTTCTACGGCTCGGCCGGCGGCCAGATGGGCCTCGACCCGGTGGTCGGCATGGCACCCACCGGCGACGGCCACGGCTACTGGCTAGTCACACGGTCCGGTGCCGTCTTCCCCTACGGCGACGCCGTCTTCGAGGGCAGTCTCCGCTACGTCATCCTCAGCGCGCCGGTGGTCGGCATCGCCCCCACGGGCGACGCCCGGGGCTACTGGCTGGTCGGCGCCGATGGCGGGGTGTTCGCCTTCGGCGACGCGACCTATCTCGGGGGCGCCACCGGACCGCCCGCCCCCATCGCCGGGATCATCTGAGTCGGGAGCCAGCGCATGCCCACCCCACACCTCGAGGCACACGACGGACCGGACCGGGCGACCCGGTGCGCCCGCCGCCGGTCGAACGCCCGGGCCCGCGCCCGACGGTTGGTGGTGGGCGCCGCGGCGGTGGTGGCCCTGGCCGCGGCCACCGGTGCGGTGACGGACGCGGCCACGGCGGCCCCCGGCGGCCCCGTGCCGCACGCCGCTGCGTCGGGCACGCTGGCGCAGCCCGCCGTGCCCCAGCACAGCGCCTACCTCGGCGCCTTCGTGGCGCCCCACGTCAACGAGGACCAGGCGCAGTCCGACGTACGCCTGGAACTGGCGCAGCTGGGGAACTTCGACGGGGCCATGGGCCGGTCGCTCGGGCTCGTCCACGTGTACCAGCCCTGGGCCATGCCCGTGCGTGCCTCGACGCTGGCAGCACTGGCGGCGACCGGAGCCACCCCGTTCGTCGATTGGACGTGCACGTCGGACGCCTCGATCATCAACGGCAGCCAGGATGCCCTGATCACCTCGTACGCCGACTCGCTGAAGGCCTACGGGCGCCCGGTGTTCCTGCGCTGGTTCTGGGAGATGAACCTGGTGAACCTGCCCCGCACCAGCGGGTGCCTCGGCTCACTCGGGGCTGCCGGCTACATCGAGGCGTGGCAGCACATCTGGACGATCTTCCAGAACGAGGGTGCCGCCAACGTGGCCTTCGTCTGGTGCCCGTCCATCAACGGAGGGATCTACGGTTCGGCCTACTACCCGGGTGACGCCTACGTGGACTGGATCGGGTGGGACGGCTACGACCGTACGCACAGCCCGTCGGAGACCATCGCCCAGTTCCAGCCGTTCTACGCCTACTGGGTGACCCACGGGAAGCCCATGGTCCTGGGCGAGACGGGCGCGACCACCGACCAGGCCCCGTACCTCGCCGCACTGGCGACCGCCCTGCCGGCCTCGTTCCCGCAGGTGCGGGCGGTGCTCTACTACGACTCGAAGTCGACGTCGGACTGGACCCTGGTCGACGTCCCAGGCGACCTCGGCGCCGACCAGTTCGCCACGTTCGCCCAGATCCCCTACTTCGGGTTCCCGTTCGTCGGTAGCTGACCGAGGGGATGCACGGCGGTCGGGAGTGCCGTGGACCTACGAGCCGGGAAGGGGATCGAGGCCGACGATCCGCTCCTGCATGGCGGTGATCAGTTCAGGGGAGTGCCCCTGCCACTCCGTGCACTCGCCGGTGACCCGCAGGGGCTCCTGCGAGCGGTACGACTCCGTCGGGTTCACCCCGTCCTTCGTCAGATTGGGGTCCGCCATGATCGGGCCGGTCGGCTCCACTGTGTAGATCCGGCCGGACCCGGCGCTGAGCGCCAGTTCCGCGCCCCACGCAGCCGTGTCCAGGCTGCTGGTCAGGTAGACGTGGCCCGACGCCTTCCTGGTTCCGAAGTTCGAGCGATAGCCGGGCTCGATGAGGTCTCCCGGCGCCAGGTCGGCCCGTGTGCCGTGGTAGAGCTGCTGCGGGTCCGGATCGTCGGTGGCCGGCATCGGCCGTCTCCTTCCACGTCGGGGTTGCGCCGCAGCACCCTAGTGCGCCCCGATCGGCGAACCGGTCGCTCGACCGGTCGCCACCCGCACGGATGGCCCCGGGGTGGAGTAATTGCTCAGAACGAGACGTCGACGGTGAAACCGGCCAGCTGACCCGGCGTCGGCACCGACGTCAGATCGGTGTGGTCCGGCGTGTAGGAGAGGGTGTGGTCGCCCCGGGCCAGGGTCACGAGGTCGACCCGGAAGTACGTCTCACCCGACTGGGTGACGGGGGTGCGCTCGATCTGGCTCACCTCGACGGTCAGCGTCGTGCCGGGTACGGCGGGAAGTGTGGCGCTGGCCCGCTGGCCGACGTGCACCTGGCCGATCGACGTCTCGGGTACCTGGACCACCATCTGGTTCCGGGCCGAGTCGAGGGTGATGAGGGCGGCGTAGGTTGGCGCACTCGTCGACCCCGACTGGGGACCCTGCGGGAAGATCTGGATGCCGGTGGTCTGGCTCGGGGTGAGCGCCGCCGGCGACGTGGCCTGGCGCACGCCCTGACTCGAGACGACCTCGCCGACCGTCCCGTTGATGGCGGTCACCACGCCGGCGAACGGTGCGGTGACGACCGACTGGGCCATCTTGCCCTGGTCGGCGGCGATGGCCGCATCGTCCTGCTGGATGGCGGCCTGGGTGGCGGCCACCTGCTCGGCCGTCGCCGGCGCGTTGCCGGCGGTGAGGGTGGCCTGCGCGGTGGTCACCGCGGCCGCCGCCTGGGCGACCCCGGCCTGGCTGGTCGTCAACTGCGCCTGCTGGTCGGCCTGGGCCTGCGCCAGTGCGTCCTGGTCGGAGGTCAGGTTGCCCTGGTCCACCTGGACCTGGCGCTGGTCGGATCCGCAGGTGGCCGGCGGCGTGGCCGACGTGCACTCGGGGATGTCGTCCTGGTACGCCTGCTGATCGGATACCAGCAGGGTCTGGTCGGTGCGGATCTTGGCCTGGGCGGCGGACACCTGGGCGTCCGTGGTGGCCGTCAACCCGTCGAACTTCTGCTGGGCCGATGACAGCGCGGTCTGGGCCGCCGCCACCTGGTCCTGCAACTGTTGGACCTGGGTGGGCTGCCCGCCTGTGTGCTCCTGGGCCAGCGTGGCCTGGTCGGCGGTCAGTTTGGCCTGGTCGGCGGCCAGACGGGCGTCGACAGCCGATGTGTCCTGGGTGGCGAGCACCTGGCCGGCGTGCACCACCTCACCCACGTGCACCGAGATGGCGCTGACGGTGCCCGTGGTCGGCATGTTGAGCTGCGCGTCCTCGGTGGGTTCGACGACGCCGGCCGCCGACAGGGGACTCGACAGCAGCAGATCATTGACCGCGGTGCCGAGCACGACCATCGCGCCCACCACGAGAGCGCCCACCACCACGCCCCGGGCGCCCCGCAGGCGGCTGCGGTGGGGATTGCGGGGGGCGAACCTGCCACCGTCGCCCGGGGGCGCGGTGGGCGGCGGGTCCGTTGTGGTGGTGACGGTGCCCGGGGCGGCAGTTGGAGTGGCGCCTGGAGCGGCGGTGGGGGCTGCGCCGTGCGGCGTGGACGTCATGACTGCGCCGGGCCCGGACGGCGGGCGGGTCGCTGCTGTGCCGGGATCGAGATGGTCGGATGCGGCCGTAGCCCCGGCTGCTGCGGCCGCACCGCTGGCGACTGCCGCCCCGTCCGCTGCGGTACCGGTCGTGGCCCTTGTGGCCGCGCCCACGGCGGATCCGACGCCGGCGCCCACGACGGCACCTGCAGCCATGACGCCGACGCCGGCCGGGCCGTGACCGGCACCCGCCGGGTCCGCCAGCGGCGACGGTCCGGGCTCGGTGGGTGTGGGCACGTCGTTGCGGGGTCTCGTCAGCCCGGCGATGACGTCGTTCAGCCTCGCCACAGCCGGCAGCCCGGCGTCCAGCACCGAGTGCATCGGGTCGGGTCGGCCGCCCAGCTGCGCCGAGACCCAGTGGTTGAGCCGGTCGCCGAGCTGGGCGACGACCTCGGGATGGCGGTCGGCGACATTGACCTGCTCGTGGGGATCGTCGGCCAGGTCGTAGAGCTCGACGCCGTCGCGGCCGTAGATGGTGGTCTGCAGGAACCTGATGTACTTCCAGTCGGGTGTGCGCACGCCCCGGGCGGCCTGCCAGGTCGCCTCGCTGAGCATCACCGCGTCCCGGTGGCCAGCGGTCTCGCCCCGCATCAGGGGGAACAGCGACCGGCCATCGATCCCGTCCGCCCCGGGCAGGTCCATCGCCTCGAGGATCGTGGGCATGACGTCGGTGAGGGTGACCATGGCCGAGGACTCGACGGCCGGGATGCGCCCGGGCGCCCACATGATGAGCGGCACGTGGGTCACCGAGTCGTAGAGGCCGGCGTGGTCGAACCAGGCGTCGTGCTCGGTCATGTTTTCGCCGTGATCACCGAACAGTACGACCATGGTGTCTTCCAGCAGGCCCTCGGCCTCGAGGTGCTGGAAGATCCGGCCGATCTCGAAGTCGAGGTAGGCCACCTCGGCGTCGTAGAGGTCGGCGATGTAGTCGAGGTTGGGCATGGCGTCGAGGAAGTCGTACAGGTTCTGCTTGAACAGCGGGTAGCTCGGCCGGCCCTCCAGCTTGGCGGTGATGTCCGGGTCGATGCGCCCGGCGGTGCCGTGGGAGTAGCGCTCCTTGTAGGGCGTCGGCGGCACGTAGGGGATGTGAGCGTCCCAGAAGTGGAGGAACAGGAAGAAGTCCTGCTCCTTGTGCTCGCTCACCCACGGCAGGCCGATGCTGTTGATGACCGAACCGGGGGAGCGGGACCGCCCCGGCGGGGGCATGTAGTCGTCATAGCCGCGGATGAACCAGTCCTTCATGGCGAAGAGGTGATCCACGGCCCCCGTCACGTAGCCGTTGCGCCGGAGCATCGACGGCAGCCACAGCGTCTCCTCCGGCAGGTAGGCGGCGGGGTGGAAGTGGGACACGATGCCCGAGTTGATGCCGAACTTGCCGGTGAACAGCGCCGTGTGTGACGGCTGTGTCGGGATGTCGGTGGCGTACGTCTGGGAGAACAGCGCACCCTCCGAGGCGATCCGGTCGAGATTGGGGGTGAGCCCCCTCCCGTTGCCCAGACAGCTCAGATGGTCTGCCCGAAGGGTGTCGAGGGAGCAGATGATCAGGTTCATGACCATTCCGTTCCGGTCGTCCCGTACGTTCCGGTCGTCCCGTACATTGCGGCCACCCGGACCGCTTCCGGCTCCCGGGACGCGCCGCCCGGCACCGGCCCGACCCCGCGACCGGGTCGGCCTGATTCCAGCACGTGCTCCATGTGCTCCTGCCCTTCGCTCTGCAGGAGCGCCCACGGACGGAGACCGCCGGCAACGCACCCTGCCCCACCGGTTAGCGTACTCAAAGGCCACTCATTGTGCACGAGGCTTCACTCAGAGTGACATTATGGAGTAGTCTGGGACCGGGTGGGGGATAGAGGCCGGACCGGAGCCGGTCGACCCCGAGGCCTCACGACGCAGCACCTCATAACGCAGCACCACGCGACGCAGCGCCTCACGACGCAGCACCACGCGAACGACAGGGGCGACCACACCACCGATGCACCTCGATCTCCTCGCCGGCCTCCGACCGTTCCTGCTCCTACTCACCGCTGATGCCGTGCTGCTGACGTTCCTCGCCTACCCGCTCGTCACGCGGTACCCGGACGACCAGGGGGACGGCCTGGCCCTGGTCCTCCTCCCGAAGCCCAAGCTCCCGTCGTACTGGCGGGTCCCGGCCTTCGGCGCGCTGTTCCTGGTGCTGATGGTCGGCTACCACGGGCTGCGGGGGAGCTGGGACCCCGACACGGTCTACGCCGACCTCGTCGCCCGGATCTGCGGCGCGGTCGTGCGCTCGCCCGCCGAGGTGTCCGGCTACCTGGCCGGGTTCACGCTCGGCCTGCGGTTCCTGACCGCCGGCACCATCGTGTGTCTGGCCGTCGTCGGCCGGGGAAACCTGGTGCGCCGGCTGCTGGTGGCGTTCCAGGCGGCGGTCTACCTCTTCGTGATGGCGTTCCTGGATGCCACCCTGGTGGTGGTGGAGGTGCTGCTCGGCGTGCCGATCGCGCCGACGACCCTGCTCGGCAACTTCGTCGCCGTCGGCCTGGCCATCCTGGCCATGACCCGCACCCAGTACCTCAACTACGCGCTGCCGGGGCCGAGCGCGGTGCCCTTCGCCAAGCGGCCCCGGGCCTCGGACGCCGCAACACTCATCGGGGTGACCGTGGCCGCCATGGCCATCTGCATGGCCGGGCTCCTGCTGATCTTCCACCTGGCGAATCCGGCGCTGCGACCGGCACTGTCCCTGGTACTGCCGGTGCCGTTCGCCGAAGGGTCGTTCGTGATCCGCAGCATGCTGCTGGCCCTCGTCAACGGCGTCACCGTCCGGCCCGACCCGCCCGTCGCCGCGGTGCAGCCGCCGATCGACGTCATCATCCCCGCGTACAACGAGGAGGAGGTGATCGTGGACACCCTCCTCGCCATCGACACCGCGGCGTCGAGGTACGCGGGCCCGGTCCGGGTGATCCTCATGAACGACGGGTCGACCGACGGCACGCGCGAGGTGGCGCTGGCCACGATGGCCGCGTTCACCCATGCCACCGGCGAGGTCCACGACGGCCGCCACGGCGGCAAGTCCGAGTCCCTCAACGCCGCACTCGCCCTCACCCGGGCCGATCTCATCGTGCGCATCGATGCCGACACCATCGTCGGCGAGTGGTCGCTGCACTACACGCCCCGGTGGTTCGAGGACCCCGTGATCGGACTGGTCGAGCCGATGTGCTTCCCCCGGGCCGCCCGGCAGCGCACGGTCTTCCCGTACCTGCGGCTGTTCGAGGAGCTGAAGCAGTTCGGGCTGAACCACCTCACCATCCAGACCGTGGACGGTGTCAACGTCGTTCCGGGCGTGTTCACCGCGTTCCGGCGGAGCATCGCCATGGAGCTGGGCGGGTTCACCGTCGGGATGAACGGCGAGGACGGCGACTTCACACTCCGGGCCAGCCGCCTCGGCTACCGCAGTTGGATGGACACCGAGATCATCGTCTACGAGGACGTCCCGCCCACGTATGCCGAGATCCGCGAACAGCGGGTGCGCTGGGGCCGGGCCGTCCACCACAACCAGGCCCGCCACGGCCCCTACCGGGCCGGCGTCGCCACCCCGAAGGTGTGGTTCAACCAGACCCAGCAGTTCGTCAAGTCGGCCTTCGCCCCGGCCCGCCTCCTGCTGCCCCTCTACCTGCTGCTCACCGCCGCCTTCCAGGGCACCGACCGCAACGTCATCCTCATCTTCCTCGGCGGCTACGTCCTGGCCGAGATCGTCTTCGTGGCGCTCCAGGCCGTGCTGACCCTCGGCTTCCGCCAGGGCCGCCACCTAGGGTGGGTCGTGTTGTGGCCGATCTGGCACGAGTTCCTGATGGTGTTCGCCACCGAGGCGTGGCTGAGCATGCCCGGCCGGCCCCTCGGGGTCCACGGCACGCGACCGGTCGTCATCACCCAGGCGGTCATCCACTGAGCGCGGACCCGAGCGACGTCGGCGACGGGCACCGGGCAACGGGGGTCATCCGGTGCGCCTGATCTACGTCGACATCGACACGCTGCGCCCCGACCATCTCGGTTGCTACGGCTACCGGCGGCCGACCAGCCCGGTCATCGACTCGCTCGCCGCCCGGGGCGTCCGGTTCACCGGGGTGCACGCGTCGGACACCCCGTGCCTGCCGTCGCGCACGGCACTGTCGACCGGGCAGTTCGGCATCCGCAGTGGGGCGGTCAACCACGGCGGGCCTGCCACCGACCCCGAGCCGGAGGGCGCGCGGCGCGGCTTCCGGACCCAGGCCGCCACCCACGGCTGGATGGCCCCCCTGCGCGACCTCGGGATGTGGACGGCGTCGATCAGTACCTTCGCCGAGCGGCACAGCGCCTACCACTTCGACGCCGGGTTCAACGAGTGCATGAACCTCGGCACCCGGGGGCTCGAGACCGCCGACCAGGTGGTGACGATGGCCCAGGACTGGTTGACCCGCAGAGGCGCGCACGACGACTGGTTCCTGCACGTCCACCTGTGGGACCCCCACACCCCCTACCGGACGCCGGCCTCCTTCGGCGACCCGTTCGACGGGCAGCCACTGCCGGACTGGTTGACTGAGGACGTCCGTGCGGCCCACTGGCTGCTCCCCGGGCCCCACTCCGCCCAGGAGCTGGCCGGCTTCGGGCCACGCGACGTGTGGGACCGTTGGCCGCGCCAGCCGCTGCAGGCGGCGTCGATGGACGACGTGCGGCGGATCTACGACGGCTACGACACCGGGGTGCGCTACGCCGACGACCAGGTCGGCCGGCTCCTCGGGACCCTCGACGACCTCGGCCTGACGGAGGAGACCGCCGTGCTGGTCTCGTCCGACCACGGCGAGAACCTCGGTGAGCTCGGCATCTACTGCGACCACCAGACCGCCGACGAGGTCACCACCCGGGTCCCGGCGGTCCTCGCCTGGCCAGGCGCCGACCTGGTGCCGGGCACCGTCGACACCGGCCTTCACTACCAGTTCGACGTGTGGGCGACCCTGGTCGACCTGGCCGGCGGCGACGTGCCCGGTCGGTGGGACGGCCGTTCCTTCGCCGACCACCTGCGCGGTGGCGGGCCTGCCGCACGCAATGACACGGTCGGAAGGGACGAAACGACCGGACGGGACCACCTGGTCCTGTCCCACGGGGCGTGGACGGCCCAGCGCTCGGTCCGGTTCGACCGCTGGTTGTGCATCCGCACCTACCACGACGCCTTCCACGGCTTCCCCGACGTCCTGCTGTTCGACGTGGAGGCCGATCCCTACGAGCAGCACGACCGGGCAGCCGAGCGCCCCGAGGCGGTCGAGCACGCGCTCGCCGTGCTGGCCGACTGGTCGAGTGACGCGCTGGCCCGCTCCCACCACGGGACCGACCCGCTGTGGTCGGTGCTGACCGGCGGCGGGCCGTGGCACAGCCGGATCGACGTGGCCTGGTACCTGGACCGCCTGCGGGCCACCGGCCGGGGCGACTGGGCCGAGCGGTTCGCCGGGCGGGGCTGGCCCGGCCCGGACGGGAGCCGGTACGCCAGCTGCGACGGGCCTCCGGTGCTCGAGGCCTGACTCACTGCACTCCGAGACAGGGCCCGCACCTCCCCTCGGGTAGCCTCGACCTCCGTGGACTTCGACCTCTCGCCCGAACTCGCCGCCCTCCAGGAGACCGTCCGACGACTCGCCCAGGACAAGATCAAGCCCCGCGCGCGGGAGATCGACTCGACCGGCGACTACCCCCAGGACATCTTCGACGCCTTCCGGGACGCCGACCTGCTCGGCCTGTGCCTGCCGACCGAGCTCGGCGGTTCGGGGGCCGGCATCCTCGGCCTCACGATCGCCATCGAGGAGGTGGCCAAGTACTCGAACACGGCGGCGCTGATGCTGCTGCTGACCCGGTTGCCGACCGGACCGATCCTCATCGCCGGCAACGACGAGCAGAAGCAGCGCTACCTGCCCGGGATCGCCACGGGTGAACTGCGCTGCGGCTTCGGGTTGTCCGAGTCCCAGGCCGGCAGCGACGTGGCCGGCATGCGCACCCGTGCCGTCCCCGATGAGCGGCCGGGCCACGACGGCGACTGGGTCCTCAGCGGCACCAAGTGCTGGATGTCCGGCGTGGTCCAGGCCGACTGGTACACGGTGTTCGCCAAGACCGGCGACCCGTCGTCCCGGGCCCACGACTCGATCACCGGCTTCATCGTGGAACGGTCGTGGGACGGGGTGTCGGTCGGCACCACCGACCGCAAGATGGGCGTGCGGGGCGTCGACACGGGTGAGCTCCTGCTCGACCAGGTCCACGTTCCCAAGGAGAACGTGATCGGCGAGGTGGGCGGGTTCCGCCTGGCCATGCTCGGCCTCAACGCCATGCGACCGATCGTGGCCGCACGCGGCATCGGCCTGGCCGAGGGGGCTCTCATGTACGCCACCGAGTACGTCCAGCAGCGCCAGGCCTTCGGCCACACCATCGCCGACTTCCAGGGCATCCAGTGGGAGATCGCCAAGGTGGCCGTCGACATCGAGGCCGCCCGGCTGCTCACCTACCGCTCGGCATGGCTGGCCGACCAGGGCAAGTTCACCAAGGAGTACGTCCCCTACCTGTCGATGGCCAAGTACCACGCCACCGAGCTGGCGGTGCGGGCCTCGGGCCTGGCCGTCCAGCTGCTCGGCGCGGCGGGCTACATGGAGGACCATCCGACCGAGCTCTGGTACCGCGACGCCCGCCAGCTGACGATCGTGGAGGGCACGTCCCAGGTGCAGCTCGGACTCATCGGTCGGGGCGTGCTCAACCACGACCTGTGGTGGGACTGAGCCCGGTGGCGGCGGGCACGTCTGAGGCGGGGACTCCCTCGCCGGTTCCGGGCTCCTTCGACGCCCTCGGCGCCTGGCCCGGGGTGCTGACCCGGTTGCTGGACGGAGCGTCGCTGTCGGACGGCGAGGCGGAGGCCGTCTTCGGTCAGGTCCTGTCGGGCGAAGCCACGCCGGCCCAGATCGCCGGACTGGCCGTGGCCCTGCGGTCCAAGGGCGAGTCCGTCGCGGAAATGACGGGCTTCGTCCGCGCCATGACCGCCCACGCCGTCCCGCTGCCGCTGCCCCCCGGCACCGACGTCGTCGACACCTGCGGCACCGGCGGTGACCGGCTGCGCTCGATCAACGTGTCGACCATCGCCTCGCTGGTGGTGGCCGCGTCGGGTGCGAAGGTGTGCAAGCACGGCGGCCGTGCGTCATCGTCGGCGGTGGGTGCGGCGGACGTGCTCGAGGCACTCGGTGCGGTGGCGGACCTCGGTCCCGAGGGCGTGACCCGTTCCATCGACGAGGTGGGGCTGGGGTTCTGCTTCGCCCCCCGTTACCACCCGGCCATGCGCTTCGCCGGCCCGGTCCGCCGGGAACTGGGCATCCCCACGGTGTTCAACTTCCTCGGGCCTCTCGCCAACCCGGCGCGGGCGAAGTTCCAGGTGATCGGGGTGTCCGACCCGGCGATGGCCGACAAGATGCTCGGGGTGCTGGCCGCCAACGGGACCCGTCGGGCCATGGTCGTCCACGGTGACGACGGGCTCGACGAGCTGTCCACCACCGGGCCGTCGACCATCCACGAGCTCATCCGGACCCCCGACGGGTCGGATCCGGCCGGCGACGGAAGCGTGTCCGTCGACGTCTACCGCATCGACCCGTCCGATCTCGGACTGGCCCGGGCGTCGCTCGACGACCTCCGCGGCGGCGATGCCACCGTCAATGCCGACGCCATCCGCCGCGTCGTGGCGGGCGACGCGTCACCCCACCGGGACATCGCGCTCCTCAACGCCGGAGCCGCCCTGCTGGTCATCGGGCAGGCTCCCGACCTGGCCGGCGGTCTGGACCTGGCCGCGCAGCTCATCGACTCGGGCCGTGCGGCGGCCGTGCTCGACGACTTCATCCGCGTCACCAACGAGGCCTCGGCTCTCGAGCACGCCTGAGCCGGTCCGGCCGACGACGTCCTCGTCATCGGCCGGCGGCGGCGGCGAGCCGGTCGGAACCGATCAGATCGCCTGCTGGTCGGTGGCGACCGGCCCGACCCCGGCGGCCAGGGCTGCGCACAGTTCGCCCAACGTCGGGATCCGGTCCGCCGGTTCGGACATCCCGTCCGGCCCGTCGCTCGCCACCACCCGGACCTTGTCGGCGTTGGCCCGCAGCCACTGCGCCACGATGAGTCGCTCGTTGTCGTGACCGTCGGCGGTGACGGCGAAGGCCGCGTCGAGGCCACCACCGTCGACCGGCGACGTCCGGTCGGGTGCACCGTCGAAGAGGGTGCCGCGCTCGACCAGGAGGCCGTCGTGGAGCTCGACCGTGCCCTCGTCCTCGATCAGCAGCACCAGGCACCCCGACCGCCGCAGCGACTCGACCGAGCGGTGGCGGACCACGAGGTGACGGAGCCGCTCGGCGTCGTCCCTCACGCGGGCGGCATCCTCGTAGCGCTGCATCCGGGAGAGCTCGGCCACCCGCTCGGCGAACGGGGCGAGCAGTTCGGCCGGGGCGCCGGACAGGTCCTCGGGGGTCCACGTGCGCCGGCGCCGGCCCGGACGTCTCGGGCCCGAGCGAGGGGTGGCGCCGTTCGGCGGCGGGACGGACGGCACGTCGTTGCGCGCTGCTGCCCCGGGTTCCCGGCGCCTCACCTTGCCCTGGCGGTTGAAGGGCGGTGCCCAGGCACGGATCAGCCGCCCCTCGAGCACCTCGGCGGTCAGCGGGCCGGGGCAGACCCGGTGGTGGATTTCGTGCATCTGGCGCAGCAGTCGGCCGACCTTGTTGCGGGTGTCGCCCGAGAAGTAGGAGCGAACCCGGCTGTGGAGGTCGGTGGCTTTGCCGACGTAGAGGACGTCGCCCGTGGCATCGGCGAACCAGTACACGCCCGGACGGTGGGGGAGCCGGGTGGTGAGCTTGAGCTTGGCCCCCTGGGGGTGGCCCACCATCCGGGGGAGGTCGAGGAGCTCCTCGAGCCCGACGATGCCGAAGGTGCCGGCCCGCTCCAGTAGTGCGTGCAGGAGGTCGCCGGTGGCCAGGACGTCGGTCAGCGCCCGGTGGGAGGGCTGATGGGGCAGCCGCAGCGTGGCGGCCAGTGTGCCGAGTTTGCAGTTCGGCACCATGTCCCGGACCAGGCGACGGGCCAGTGCGAGGGTGTCGACCGTGGCGTTGGCGAGGCGGTCCCTGCCGGTCGACTCGAGGGCGTGATTGAGGAACGAGAGGTCGAAGCGCACGTTGTGGCCGACCACGACGCCGCCGCCCAGGAACTCGAGGAAGGACGGGAGCATCTCGCCGATGCGGGGGGCGTCGGCCACCATGGCGTCGCTGATGCCCGTCAGGGCGGTGATGTAGGGCGGGATGCGCTCGTCGGGACGGACGAAGGTCTGGTACGTGGCGAGCAGCTCGCCACCCCGGTACCGGGCGGCGGCGACCTCCGTGAGCGACGCCGATGTCGGCGACCCGCCGGTGGTCTCGACGTCGAGCACCACGAACGTGACCTGGCTCAGGGGCGTGCCGAGATCGTCGAAGGACCGCTGGACGGCGGGGGTCATGCGGACACTGTAGCGAACAGGTGTTCGCTGACCGGAGACAGAGGGTCGTGGCGGCGCGACTACCGTTGGTGGCGTGACCTCCGACTCCGCACCCGCTGCCACCGCCACCGGCCCCACCACCGGGGACGCCGTCCGCTACCGCTGTACGTCGTGCGGCAACCTGACCCGGTTCGACGTCGTGACGACCCGGAAGACCACGGCGTTCCACCACTACTCGGTCGGTGGCGACCTGACGGTCGAAGACGTGGAGGTCCTCGAGGAAACCGTCGACGACGTGACCTGTCGGTGGTGCGGCAACGGCAAGGGCATCGAGGTGCTCGAGTCCGACACGCCCGCCCCGGACCAGGGCTGACGGGACGACCGGCCGGTGCGGAGGCGGCGCCGGGATCCGGCGGGCACCGCACCTGATCCCGCCGGGGACCCGAGCGGGGCGTCGGCGGTGCCTGCGTCCCCGTTTACCGCGTCGAATCCGCTCGACGACCCGGAATTCGTGTCCGGCCTGCGTCCGGTGCCGTCAGGGATCGGCGATGCACCCGTGGCCTGGCCAGCGACCGATGTGTCCGGAGTGGGGCCGGGTGGCATGCCCGTCCGTGTCGATCTCGGGACCGCCGTGCGGCCCGTCCTGCTCGTGTTCCTGTCGACCAACTGCGACGGGTGCGAGCTGTTCTGGCAGGGACTGCGGGACGATCCGCTGGCCGGAGCCGACGTGGCCGTCGTGACCAAGGGCCCCGCCATCGTGTCGCCCGACGAGGTGGCCGGACGTGCTGCCGGGATCACCGTCCCGATCGTGATGACCGACACGGCATGGGTCGACTTCCGCGTGACGAGCTACCCGTTCCTGGTCCTCGTCGAGCCGCACACGAGACGGATCCTCGGCGAGTCCGTCGGATTCGGCTGGTCGGACGCGGCCGCACTCATCGACGCCGGTGTGGGCCGCTGACCAGTAGCTGATGGCCGGGACACGAGCTCGAGGCGCACGGCGCCCCGTCCCGACGTCGACGGTTCACAACTATCAGGTGGGTGGGCCCCACTCGCACCCGTTCCACCAGCGATGCGATCCGCTTGTCGGATCCGGGTACCACCCGGATGGCGCAGCGCCCTGTGGGACGACCGACGGAGAGGGGCGTGACCAACAGGCCATCGCCAGGGAGATCACCCAGCCGAGGAACGTCCACCCGAAGAAGACGTTGATGACCAGCACACCTGCCTTGTGCGGCCGTTCGCGCTGGAAGGCGATCAGCGTGGGGAGCAGATAGAGCCCGACGATCACGGCGACACCCAGGGCGAGAGCGACGACATCGGCGATCGGGGTGGATGCTGCGATCATCATGACCCGTCACCGGCCTGGTGCGGAAGGGTCTTTACGAGGGTGTTGCGAGTGGGGCGGTTGGTGTTCACGCTTCGAATCGCTCGCGACAGTGGGCAGTCATGGTCGCGGGTCTGCCAGAGGGGGGCGGCTGCCCCGAGCGCCTGATGGTGGGCGTCCCGCCGGGTGGGCCGGTGGATCAGCCGTCCGGCGGGACCGGCTCGGGCTCCTGTCCGAAGGCCGGCATCGGCATGAATGTCCAGCTCGGTGATCCGTCCACCGAGCGCCCAGACTCCTCGAGCGTCCAGCCCTCGTAGGTCTTGAGGTAGTGGTGGTGGTGGCAGAGGAGCGCCAGGTTCGCCAGTTCGGTCGGGCCGCCCTCTGCGAAAGGGCGGATGTGATCGATCTCCAGACCGTACGCCACGCCGCAGCCCGGAACAACGCAGCACCGGTCCCGATGAGCGAGCGCGGTGCGAAGGTGCCGGTTGATGGTCCGGCCGAAGTGGGAGACGGAACGGATGTCACCCGCCTGGTGGAACACGAACCGCAGGAAGGAGTCGTCCGCCATGTCCCGGGCCATGGCAACAGGGATCGGCCCCTGGTTGTCGATCTCACACACCTCACCCGGGAGCGTGTGACCACGCAGGAGGGCGTCCAGATCCACCCGGACCATGACCGAACAGTTCGGAGGTCGCTCGATGACCTGGCATCCACCGCCCTGGCCGATCGTGACGTCGGTCACAGCTCCTCGGGTCCGTCCGGGCTCGAATAGCTGGGTGAGCTGTTCGTCGGGTGGTCCAGGGTCGTCATCGTCGACCGGAACCATCAATCGCTCGACGAGGTCGCCCGTCGTCCCACTACCGGTCATGAGGAGGAAGAAGGCATCGGCGCGACGGTTGCCGTCCGTGGTTCGGGGCGCCTGCGGGTCGTCGGTCGGCGTGCTCCGGTCCTCGGCCAGGCGGAGGCGGGAAGTGGTGAACTCCAACTGTTGCAGAATGCGGGCCCCGCGGTCGGCGGTGTCGCGGCCCTGGAAGCAGAACGCGCCTTCGGCATCGGTCCACGAGGAGAACTGTCGAGCGGCGTGGATCCGCCGGACGGCATCGACGGGGTCGTTCCGGGCTGATGTGGCGCGGGATCGCCTGCAGCGTTCCTTCAACTGTTGCAGACCTTCCTCGGCGGCACCATGCAGCAGGCCCGCTTCACCGGTCGGATCGAGCACAGCCGCACCGGAGAGCTCGGTCACCTTCGGACCGGAGAGGCTGCCATTGCGGAGCGCCTCCTCCGTTCCCGGTAGTCGATGAAGCCGCTGGCCGACCTCGAGGGTGTTGCGCGCCTGTCCGGTGGGGACGCCCTCCAGTTCGGCAAGCATGACGGCGGTGTTGCGGTGACCCGAGTCCCTCCAGACCCCCGACTCGTCGATGCGGGGCGCCAACAGCGTCTTGCCGGCCATGGCGAGGCGCTCGACCCCGGCGAGGAGTCCGTAGAGCAGGGTCGCGTCAGCACCCGTCAGGCGGCCGGGATCGAGCTGGGCGAGGACGGTCCCGAGCAGGTCAGCGGCCTTCCTGACCTGCGGACCAAGGGGGCCGTCGGTCGGGAAATCGCCGGCTGTATCCGCACGGTACGGCGTCCCCGCGGGGCCGACGCGGGACGGAACGGCGGTGTTCGGCAGGGCATCGGACAGGACCATGCACGCCGGCGAGGGCCCGGAAGGGGGTGCGTTGCTGGCCATGGTCGCCGTCATGGTCATAGCCTTCCAGTGAGGTGTGACAGGACGCTGACCTGGGACGTAGCAGAGCGTCAGATGGAATCTTCAGGTGCGACCCTGCTGATTCACAGGTTGGTCACAGGTTCAGGTCCCACGATTGGCTCGTCGAGATGGACCACGTTGACGAGCAGAATCCATGAACGAGACCCACCACCAGGAGTCAGAGGTCGGGCAGGCATCGGTCGACCCCTTCGCCGTACTCCACAAGCGCCGTCGCGGCGTCCGGGTGACGACCGCCGCCGCCATCGCTCTCGGTCTGGCCGTCACGGGAGGCGCAGTCGCCGGTGCGGCGACCGGCTCCTCGACGTCGACAACCGCCCCCTCGAGCCACACGGGCCAACCCGCCGGTCGTGACGGGTTCGGTGGCACCCCGCCCGCTGCTTTCGGCACCGTGAAGTCGGTCGGCACCGACACCTTCACCCTGACCGCCCACGACGGGACGATCGTCACCGTGGACGTCAGTTCGTCCACCACGTTCGCCGACCCGTCGGTGACGTCACCCGGCTTCTCGACGGTCAAGGTGGGCGACCACGTGGCCGTGTTCGGCACCGACACCTCGAACACGGTGACCGCCACCAAGGTCGCGATCGGAGGCCCCGGAGGCCCCGGAGGCCCCGGCGGGCCCGGTGACCACGGTTGGCCCGGAGGCCAAGGTGGCACCCCACCCGCCGCATTCGGCACCGTGAAGTCGGTGGGCTCGAACACCTTCACGCTGACCGCCCACGACGGGACGACCGTGACCGTGGATGTCAGCTCGTCCACCACGTACAAGGAGTTCGGCAAGGCGTCGGCCTCCCTGGCCGACGTGTCCGTCGGCGCGCAGGTCGTCGTCTTCGGCACCGATACGTCGAACACCGTGACGGCGACCTCGGTCGGCATCGGGGGGCCGGGCAACGGCCCTTCCGGCGCATTCCACCCGGGCGGTCCGGGTTGGTCCCCCCCCGGCGTCGTCCTCGTCGGGCAGTTCGTCGTCGGGTAGCTCCGCCACCAGCGCATGGGGGAGCAGCTCGCTGGGCTGACCATCCTGACCATCCTCAGCACCATGATCTCCGGGATGCCACCGATCGCCCGATACCCTCCGCCCCCTTCGGACTGGCCGCCATCCCGGATTCCGACGGGCCCGTCGCGCTTGACCTGTGCGTGACGGGCCCCGTCGCGTCACGCACAGGGCTACTCGACCGGAGCGTCCTGCCGACAGGAGGCACAACCCTCGGGCAGTGTGGAGGGCGTGCTCCACGCCTGCGCCCTCACCGTTGACATCCGCGTTCCGTCCAGTCACTCCCTGAAGGAGAAGCGGGCGGTGGTGCGGCACCTCGTGGACGGCGCCCGCGCACGATTCGGCGTCGCCTCCGCCGAGATCGGCTTCCAGGACCAGTGGCAGCGGTGTGAGCTGGGGTTTGCTGCGGTCGGCGGCAACCAGGGACACGTGGAGTCCGTGCTCGAGTCCGTGGAACGCTTCGTCTGGTCGTCGCCCGAGGTGGAGGTGGTGTCGACCACGTGGTCCTGGCTCGACACGGACGCATGAGGCGGTCACACGGGGAGTCTGGCGCCCCCGCGGGTACGGGTCCGGTCCGGGTGCAGTGTCGTAGCCTTGTCCCATGACCACGCTTTCCGACCTGCTGGCGGATCTCGACGCCGAGTACGACGCGCTGCGCTCGGTGGTGATTGGCCTGGCCGATGACGACGCGCGGTGGGACCTGGACACGCCCGCCGAAGGGTGGGCCATCCGTGACCAGGTCAGCCATCTCGCGTACTTCGACGATGCAGGACGGCTGGCCATGGTCGATCCGGACGCCTTCGCCCGTTCGGTCGACGAGGTCCTTGCGGCGACGGGCGATCCCATGGACGTCCACCTCATCCGGGGCCGGGCGATGGGCGGCGACGAGTTGCTGGCCTGGTGGGACGACGCGCACCGGGCGATGGTCGAGGCGTTCGCGGCCGCCGACCCCTCGGTGCGCGTCCCCTGGTACGGGCCACCGATGGGGGTCCTGTCGTTCATCTCGGCTCGCCTGATGGAGACCTGGGCCCACGGCCAGGACATCTGCGACGCCCTCGGGGTCGAGCGGGGACCCACGGCACGCCTGCACCACATCGCCCACCTCGGCGTCCGGGCCCGACCGTTCTCCTACCTGGTGCGGGGGAGAGAGGTGCCTGCGGGGCGCATCGAGGTCGAGCTGACTGGTCCGGAGGGTGACGAATGGCGGTGGGAGATCGGCGGTACCGACACCTCCGACACCTCCGACACCACCGGAACCGGCGCAACCGCAGGTACCGACACCGACACCGACGCAGCCGCAGCCGCATCCGCAGCCGCAGCCGCAGCCGCCGGCACGGTCAGGGGCACGGCGCTCGACTTCTGCATGGTGGTGACCCAGCGCCGGAACGTGGCCGACTCAGGGCTGGAGGTGGAAGGTGAACTGGCGGAGGACTGGATCTCGGTGGCGCAGGCGTTCGCCGGACCTCCCGGGCCCGGCCGCCCGCCCGCCTGAGCCCGCCCGCCTGAGCCGGCCCGGATCCTGAACCAGGGGTCTGCGAGCGCCGCTACCGCCGTCCGGCCATCAGCTCGCCGAGCCGCGCAACGAAGGCGTCCACGTCGGACTCGGCGGTGTCGAACGAGCACATCAGCCGCACCACGCCGGTGTCCTCGTCCCAGACGTAGAAGGGCCACTCCGCCTGGAGTCCCTCGACGACCGGCGTAGGCATCACGGCGAACACCCCGTTGGCTTCCACCGGGTGCGCGAGCGACACGCCGTCCACGGAGGAGAGGCCGCTCCCGAGCCGGGTGGCCATGGTGTTGGCGTGAGTCGCACTGCGCAGCCACAGGTCGTCGGTCAGCAGCGCCACGAACTGGGCGGCCACGAACCGCATCTTCGACGACAGCTGCATCGACTGCTTGCGGAGGAAGCGCAGCGACGTCGACGACTCGGAGCGGAAGGTGACGACCGCCTCGGCCCCGAGGGCACCGTTCTTGGTGCCGCCGAAGGAGACCACGTCGACGCCCGACGCCTGCCCGAACGCCCCGAAGTCGACGCCCAATGACGCAGCGGCGTTGGCGATCCTGGCACCGTCGAGGTGGACGAGCATTCCCTGGCTGTGGGCCCACTCGCTCAGTGCCGTCAGCTCGTCGAGGGTGTACACGGTGCCGAACTCGGTGCTCTGCGTGACCGACACCACCCGTGCCTGCACATGGTGCTCGTCGCCCACGCCCTGGACCCTGGCCGCAGCCAGTTCCGGGGTGAGCTTCCCGTCCGGCGTGGGGACGGTCAGCAGCTTGGAGCCGAGGAAGCGCTCAGGTGCACCGCACTCGTCGACGTTGATGTGGGCGGAGTCGGCGCAGACAACGGCCTCGAACGGGCGGAGGAGCGATTGCAGCCCGACCACGTTCGTGCCGGTGCCGTTGAAGCAGAAGTAGACCTCGGCGTCGTCACCGAAGTGCGATCGGAAGAGGTCGAGGGCCTCCTCGGTCACGGCGTCGGCGCCGTAGGCGGGAGCGTGCCCCACGTTGACCCGGGCGATGGCCTCGAGGACCTCGGGATGTACGCCGGCCCAATTGTCGGAGGCGAAGGTGCGGTGGGGGTGCAGGGGTTCGGGTGGCATGAAGTTCCGCAGCTCAGTCGCGTACGAGCGGCTTGTAGCGGAGTCGGTGCGGCTGGTCGGCATCGACACCGAGGCGCTTGTGCCGGTCGGCCTCGTAGTCGCTGAAGTTGCCCTCGAACCACCGGACCTCGGAGTCGCCCTCGAAGGCGAGCACGTGGGTGGCGATCCGGTCGAGGAACCACCGGTCGTGGCTGATGACGACTGCGCACCCGGGGAAGCCGAGCAGGGCCTCCTCGAGGGCGCGCAGCGTGTCCACGTCGAGGTCGTTGGTCGGCTCGTCGAGGAGCAGGACGTTGCCACCCGCCTTCAGCACCTTGGCCAGTTGGACCCGGTTCCGCTCGCCACCCGACAGCTGTCCGACCTTCTTCTGCTGGTCGCTGCCGGTGAACCCGAAGCTGGCCACATAGGCCCGGCCGTGGATCTCGCGGCCGCCGACCACCATGTGGTCGACACCGCCCGTGATCTCCTCGTACACGGTGGCACCGGCGTCGAGCTGGTCGCGCGACTGGTCGACGTAGGCCAGCTCGACCGTCGTGCCCACCTCGAGTGATCCCTCGTCAGGCGTCTCCTCGCCGACCATCATCCGGAACAGGGTCGTCTTTCCGGCGCCGTTGGGGCCGATCACGCCGACGATGCCACCGGGGGGAAGCAGGAAGGAGAGGTTGTCGATGAGAAGGCGGTCGCCGTAGCCCTTGGACAGTCCCTCGGCGTCGATCACCCGGTCGCCGAGTCGGGGGCCGGCCGGGATGGCGATCTCCAGCTTGTCGGCCCGCCGCTCGGCGGCTTCGGCTTCGGCCACCAGGTCGTTGTAGGCGTTGATGCGGGCCTTGCCCTTGGACTGGCGGGCACGGGGGGACATCCGGATCCACTCGAGCTCGCGCTGGAGCGCATCCTGGCGCGAGGTGTCCGCCCGATGTTCACGGGCCAGGCGGTCCTGCTTCTGCTCCAGCCAGGAGGAGTAGTTGCCCTCCCACGGGATGCCCGCACCCCGGTCGAGTTCCAGGATCCAGCCGGCCACGTTGTCGAGGAAGTAGCGGTCGTGGGTGACGGCGACGACCGTGCCCGGGTATTCCTGGAGCGTGCGCTCCAGCCAGGCCACCGACTCGGCGTCGAGGTGGTTGGTGGGCTCGTCGAGGAGCAGAAGATCGGGCTTGGACAGGAGGAGGCGGCAGAGGGCGACCCGGCGCCGCTCACCACCGGACAGCGTCGAGACGTCGGCGTCGCCCGGGGGGCAGCGCAGTGCGTCCATGGCGATGTCGAAGGTGCGCTCGAGGTCCCAGGCGCCGGCGGCGTCGATCTTGTCCTGGAGCTCGGCCTGCTCGGCCAGGAGCTTGTCGAAGTCGGCATCGGTGTCACCGAAGGCGGCACACACCTCGTTGTAGCGGTCGACCATCTGCTTGGCCTCGCCCACGCCGTCGGAGATGTTGCCGAGGACGTCCTTGGTCGGGTCCAGCTCGGGTTCCTGGGACAGGAAGCCGACGGTGAACCCCGGTGTGAGTCGGGCCTCGCCGGTGAAGCCGTCGTCCTGCCCGGCCATGATCTTGAGCAGCGAGGACTTGCCCGAGCCGTTGCCGCCGATCACGCCGATCTTGGCCCCCGGGTAGAAGGAGAGGTTGATCCCCTTCAGGACCTCGCGGTCGGGCGGGTAGAAGCGTCGCAGGTCACGCATGGTGAAGATGTACTGGGCAGCCATGCATGACAGTGTGCCAGCCCGACGGCCGGGGCCGTTCCGCGGCGGCGTCCGACGGGTCCCGCCGTCAGGGAGGTTGGGTAGCCTGTGCCCATGGGCAGCCCCGCGGACCTCGACCGCCGCCGCCGGGCCGCTACAGGGTGGGACGTGGCTCGCCCGCCGGACCGGCGCCCACATGGCTGCTGACCCCGGACCGGCGCAGACATCCGCGACGGGTCCCGAACGGGAGGACCTGTCGGTATCGACCGGCACGGCTGCTGCGGGTGCCACCGGCACGGCCGCTCCCACCGGCACGGCCGCTGCCGCCGTGGCGAAGACGGCCGGTTCCCGTCGTGAGCGGGTCGGTGTCCTGTTCGGGCGCCTGGTCGAAGCCGTCCGTCATGGCGATGACGACACCGTCGAGGCCGCAGTCCTGGCCCTCAGCACGCGCAGCCGGTGGCTGGCACCCCTCGCCCTGCTGGTCGGCGGGCTGGCGATGCTGTTCCAGGGGGTCAAGACCCTCTTCATCAACTGGCGCCTCACCCTCGTCCAGATCCTGCCGGCCATGTGGATCTGGGTGGTCATGGTCGACATCAAGGCCCATGTCCTGCACGGCAAGGGATTCCACATCTTCAAGAACCCACTGGTGGCGGCGGCGGTCATCGCCGCAATCGCGCTGTTCACGGCTGCCAGCTTCTATCTGAACGCGGTGTTCGCCTTCGCCATCGCGGGCAAGGGCACCCCGGAGATCCGGCCCGCGTTCGCCATGGCCAGAGCGCACCAGCACACCATCCTGACCTGGGGGCTAGGGGTCGGGGTCCTGACCGGGTTCTCCGCCATCGTCGTCGACCGCTGGGGGCAGTTCTGGTTCGCCTTCAGCCTCGGGATCATGGCCGGCGTGCTGATGTTCGCCTACGTGGCCATCCCGTCCCGGCTGCTCGGCCTGCGCACCCAGCAGTCCCGGCGGGACAAGCTGAGCGCCGCCGCGGTCGGCGGGGCCATCGGGGCGATCATCTGCTCGCCGCCCTATGCGCTGGGTCGGGTCGCACTGATCCTGCTCGGGTCACACAAGTTCCGGTACCTGGCGATCCTGCTCCTGATCATCGCCGTCATCCTCCAGACGGGCGCCACCAGCGCGGTCAAGGCCGTGAAGATGAGCGCCAAGATCGTCGCCGGCAGCACGCCGGAGGAAGCCGACGCCGAGGTGTTCGGCACGACCTAGGTTCGGCAGCAAGGTGAGATGGATGTGTCCAGAAAGACACACCCTCACCTGACTTCCGAACCGGGCACACCCGCCTCGCCTTGCGGCTGAGCGACTGCACCCCGTCCACGTCTTGTACCTACTGCACTGATACGAGTGCGCGGCTGCGTGGTTCTGCCCTGCAAGCGGCCAGTGCCGGTGTGCCCATGAGCACCTCGGTCTTCTCTGTCCTCGGGTCAGCGTTTCTCGTCTCCGGTCGTAGCCCGGCGACGTGTTGCGTTGGTGGTGTCGGCTGGAGAGTGTCCAGCTTCGCCGAGAGCAGTCGCCTGCCCTCGGCCTCGATGCTGATGGCCGCGTTGATGTCCCGGTCGAGGGACATCCCGCAGGTGCTGCACTCGAAGACCCGATCAGCCAGGTCCAGCTTGGCTCTCACTGCACCACAGGCGGAGCAGGTCTTCGAGGAGGGGTAGAACCGATCGACCACCACCAGGGTGGTCCCGCGGTCGGACATCTTGTAGGTGAGCTGGCGCCGCAGCTCGGACAGCGACACATCGGCCAACGCCCGGCCCAGGTGCCGCTTCTTCGTAGCCATGCCGGCCACGTTGAGGTTCTCGATGGCCACCACGTCGAACCGGTCGGCCAGCGCGTTGGTGACGCGATGGATCTCCAACTCCCGGGTCTTGGTGATGGCCCCATGGAGGCGGGCCCGCCGGCGCTTCACCTTGGACCGGTTCTTCGAGCGCGCCTGGGTCCTGGCCAGCTTGCGGTCGAGCTCGGCCAGCCTCTCCAGCTGCTTCTCCAGCACGCGGGGGTTGGCGATGTGGCCGTGTTCGTCGGTGAGGCCAGGGACTGGCTGGGACAGCGTGGCCAGGTGGGCGATGCCGGCGTCGACGCCAATGGACTGCAGCTCACCCGAGCTGCCGCGGCTCCCGGTAGAGCGGATGGACGCAGGCCGCACCAGGTACCGCACCAGCACCGAGGCCTGCCAGCGCCCACCGGTGTAGGAAACGGTGACCTTCTGGATGGAGCCCGTGCCGGAGGCCACCTTCTTGGCCAGCCTGCGGGTGGACTCGGTGGTGTGGATCCAGGTGAGGTTGGCCCGACGGCGTTGCACCTCCCGGTCGGGGGTGCTCTGGGGCAGCATCAGTCGGATGCGGTGGCCATTGGGTGAGGTCCGACCACCCAGCACGTCGGGGTCCTCGAACCACGACTCCTGGTGGTTGATCTCCGTGAAGGTGACCGATGGCTTGGCTCGGTCCCGCGACTTGAACCGCGGGAACCCGACGGTGCGGCCTTTACGGGTGCCCTTCTGAGAGTTGCTGAAGTTCTCGAGCCCGGCGGCAGCAGTTGCCACCCCGGACCGGAAGGCGTGCATCGAGACCTCCTGCCACCATGGGGGCCGCCTCCTCCTTGGCCGCGTTCCACGCCTTGCCGAAGGAGTAGGCCGACCAGGACTGCGACGGGGTGAGGTCGGCTTCGGTTACACCGGCTTCGCGCTGCTCGGTACGCATTGTGAGGTTCTTGTTCACCAGGTCCAGCGCCCAGTTGTGGGCGAATCGAGCAGCCCCGCAGTAGGACCGGAGCAGGCGCTCCTGGGCCGGCGTGGGGTCGAGCGGGAAGACGACGGCGCGAGTGAGGTACTGCTCGGCAGGGGCCCCGGACATACCTATGACTGTCCGTCATGGGTGTATCAGCGCCTGATTTTGGATACATGCCATCTCACCTTGCTGCCGAGCCCGGCACGACCTGAGGAGTGGGGCCGGATCGTCCACCCGGCCTCCGGAGCCGAATTCGACGCGGCCATCTAATTGCCGCTCCGTGACGTGATGGCCACCGTCCGGGGTCGGCGTCTGTGGTCGTTCCGAGTACGGGTGGGCACGTGAACCGGCGCGACATGGGGCGCCCGGAGTCCGGTCGCCCGGCCCCCGCCCCGTGCACGGTCGAACCGCGGGCCGCACGGTCCGATCAGGGGTCGGACGCGACCGGGAAGCCAGCAATGGCAAGGGATGCCGCGTCTCCGGCGCAAGGTGCACGAGATCGACCATGAGGTCGGCAAGGTGACGGGCAAGGGCTGCAGCAAGGTGACGCGAGCAGAGTCGGCGCATGTCCCACCGCCCCGCATCGACTGTTTCTTCGGTCGCTCGGACCCGCTCCGCTGCCCGCCGTTCGACGAAAAGTAGTTGCACCTCAGGTGAAACCTTTTGCAGGTCCGTGCGCCGGCTCTCCCTAGGGTCTCTCCTCCATGCGCGACGACCAGCACCATCGACCGCCGGCCAACGACGGGACCGACACGACCGGCACCGACGCGACCGGGACCGACGAGGGGGCACCGCCATGCGCTCGCCGCTGAGGATCGTCGGCACGGCGGCCGCGGCCGCGCTGGCCGTCGTCATCGTGGTCGTCGACCCCGTCGCCCCGCCCGCCGGAGCGGATTCCGGCACGGCGGGTGCCGGAAGTGGGGGCGGCACGGTGACCGTGGGCGCAGGAACGGGCTCCGGATCTGGTGGTGGTGCTGGAGGTTCATCCGGGGGTGGGCCCACGAGCGGATCCGGGTCCGCGTCCCCGTGGCAGTGCACTTACACCTACCTCGCGCTGAACAACGACGGCGGGTTCCCGCCCGGTGGGCCACTCCCGGGCGCCTGGTACTCGGTGACGTGCGACGATGCGACGACGGGTGCGCAGGTCACGCAGACCGTGTGGGTGACCGGCGCCCCGCCTGCCGCCGTGCCTCAGGTCGATCCCCATGCTCTCGCCATCCAGGCGGAGCAGTCGATGACCTTGTCCGACCCGACGCTCCTCGACGACCCCGCAGGCTCGTCGGTGGTCGGGCTCGCGACCTGGTTGTGGATCGACCCCTCGCTCTGGCACGACGATTCGGTGACGGCCACGGCCGGTGGCGTGTCGGCGACCGCGGTGGCCCGACCGGTCGGGGTGACCTGGACGACAGGGGACGGCTCCCAGGTCGCCTGCGGTGGCCCGGGCGTGCCCTACGCGACGGGGGTGCCGTCGGCTTGGCAGACGACGTACTGCAGCCACACCTACGTGGACAGTTCGCTGGGACAGCCCTCGCCCGACGGCGACCCGGACGACGGCAGGTTTGCCGTATCCGCCACCGTCGAGTGGGCGGTGTCCTGGACAGCGGTCGGCGCCGCGGGCGGCGGGGTACTGCCCACGCTCTACACGACGGGAACCACCAGCCTCCGGGTGGTCCAGGTGGAGAGTCTGAACGCAGTGGCGTCGGCTGCGACCGACGGTGCCCAGGCGTGGATCGGGGGTGGGTCGTGAATTCCGTCACCGATCGGATCGGCGTCCGGATCCCGGGGAGGAGCGCTGCCCGTCCTGACCCGAGCGGCCGTGATGCCGTCACGCCGGCACCGGTTCGGCCGGCACCGCCGACCGGCCCACGCGATCGTCGCGCCCTGCTCGCACTCGCATCGATCGTGGTCGTCGGCGCCAGCATCGCCACGTTCGCCGGGCTGTACGCGTCAGCGGGTCGCCGGACCTCGGCCGTCGTCGTCGAGCACCCACTGGTCCAGGGGCAGACGATCACCTCGGCCGACCTCGGCCAGGCGGACGTCTCGGTGTCTGGGAACGTGGGGTACATCCCGGTGACGGAAGCCTCGGTGATCGAGGGGAAGCGTGCCGCATCGGCCATTCCGGCCGGGTCACTGCTGACCACGGGCGATCTCGCCTCGGCACCGCCGGTCGCCGCCGGTGATGCCGTGGTCGGCGTGGCATTGAAGGACGGCCAGTTCCCGGCAGCGGGCCTCATGGCCGGTGAGCAGGTGCTGGTGGTGCAGACCGGCACCCCCGGCTCGCCCCTTGCGGCTGCGACAGCGGCATCGGGTGGCTCCGGAACGTCGTCGACCACGGGGTCGTCCTCGGACTCGGCCCTCACCGGCACGGGAACGGGCGTGCTGGTCCCGGTGGCGACCGTGGTCTCGGTGTCCGCTCCCGGATCGGCCTCGGGTGGGAGCTACGCGCTCCTCGTGTCCGTGGAGGTGGCGTCCGCGCTCGCGCCCGACGTGGCCACCGCCTCGAGCGCCGACCAGGTGAGCCTGGTCCTGTTGCCGGCGGGCAGCACCACCGGTGCGCCGGCATGACCCTCCTGGGAGTGCTGTCGGTCAAGGGGGCGCCTGGCGTGACGACGCTGTCATGCCTCCTGGCTGCGGTCTGGCCCGGTGTCGGTCCTGTCGCGGTGGTCGAGGCCGACCCTGCAGGCGGCGACCTGGCCGCCCGATTCGGGCTCTCGTCCGCCCTCGGTCGGACGTCATTGGCCGCCGCCGTCCGACGAGGTGGGGCATCCTCTCCGGTGGCACCCCACCTGCAGCACCTCCCGGGAGGCCTCGACGTGCTGGTGGCCGGAGGATCCGGTGATCCGGGTGACGCCGACCAGGGCGTGATCGGGGCCATCGACCTCGCATGGTCGGACGGTATGGCCGTCGTCGACCTGGGCCGCGTCGCAGCCGACGCCCGGCACGAGGACGGCTGGTTGGAGCGATGCCACACCTCGGTCCTGGTGGTCAGCGGTGACCCGGCAGCGGCACTGCACGCCCGTGCCCACGCGGCCCGGCTCCTCGACTCGACGAGGGGGCGACTCGGGATCGTGGTTGTCGGCTCGGGCACCCGCGACAGCACTGAAGTCGGTGCATTCGCCGGGATCCGGGCCCTCGGCGACATCCCCTTCGACCCGGGAGCGGCCGCTGTGGCGAGTGGTGCGTCGAGCGCCGGGCGCCGACTCGAGCGTTCGGGCCTGCTCGCCGCGGTGCGCCGGGTCGCGAGCGAGCTCGCGGTCGATGTCGCCGCATCGGACCCGCCGGCCCGATCCGGTTCCGTGGGACGCGAGGACGCTACCCGTCCACCCGGACGCAGCCTGCCCGACGACCGCACGGACACGGCGCGTGCGGAGGTCGTGGTCCGATGAGCGAGACACTGACCACCGCCATCCGCCGCCGGGTTGCCGAGGACCTGGCAGCAGACGGGGCATCGACCCTGGATGCCGACGACCGTCGGGAGTTCGCCCGTCAACGGGCCTTCCTCCACCTGGACTCGCTGTCCGGCGCCAACGGACTGGACGGCGCCCTGCCGCACTCGCCGGTGGAGGAGCAGGAACTCGCCCAGGCGGTCCTCGACGCCCTGTTCGGTCTCGGCAGGCTCCAGGTGCTCGTGGACGACGAGCGCATCGAGAACATCGACATCAACGGGTGTGACCAGGTCTGGGCGACGTTCGCCGACGGATCCAAGCGGTCCATGGGGCCGGTCGCCGACTCCGACGACGAACTCGTCGACCTGTTGCGGTCCGCCGCAGGTCGGCTCGGATTGACCGAGCGCCGATTCGACACGGCGCGTCCGGAGCTGGACCTCCAGCTGCCCGGAGGTGCCCGCCTGTCCGCCGTCATGGCCGTCGCCGCACGGCCGGCGGTCTCCATCCGACGGCACCGGTTCGCCGACCTGTCACTGGACGAGATGTGCGACATGGGGGCCATGGACGAAGGCCTGCGCTCGCTCCTGGCCGCGGCCGTGCGCGCCCGGAGGAACATCGTGGTGTCGGGAGCGATGAACTCCGGCAAGACCACCCTGCTTCGTGCACTGGCCGCCGAGATCGACCGACGTGAGCGGATCGTGACCATCGAGCAGGCGTTCGAGCTCGGCCTGGACACGGGGTCGACACGCCATCCGGACATGGTGGCCCTGGAGGCCCGGCCGGCCAACATCGAAGGGGAGGGCCGGATCCCGGTCGCCGACCTCGTCCGCCGCTCCCTCCGCATGAACGCCGACCGGGTGATCGTGGGCGAGGTGCTCGGCGACGAGGTGCTCCCCATGCTCAACGCCATGAGCCAGGGCCGGTCGGGGTCGATGTGCACCATCCATGCGGAGTCGTCGGCCGGCGTGTTCCGACGGATCGCCTCCTATGCCGTGCAGGCGCCGGAACGACTGCCGCTCGAGGCCACGAACCTGCTGATCGCCGGGGCCCTGCACTTCGTCGTCCACCTCGACTCCGAGATGCACGACACGGCCGTCTCCTCACGGGTCGCGACTCCATCCGACACGGATGCCACTGACCCCTCCTGGTCCGATCTCGGTCCCGCGGAGTTCCCGGCACGAGGTGCACGCCAGCGATTCGTGGCGTCGGTCCGGGAAGTGGTCGACGCCGAGGGCGTGCAGGTGGTCTCGAACGAGGTCTACCGGCCGGGGCCCGACCGGCGTGCAGTCCCCTCTGCCCCCCTGCGGCCGGAGACCGTGGAGGAGCTCGTCGCGTTCGGGTACGACCCGGCACTCGTGGCCCCACACGGGTCGTACCGGTGAGCGCGTCGATGTCGACCTGGTCGGTCGGAGCGGTCGGACTTGCCTGTGGTCTCGGGATCGTGGGTGTCGCCGTCGGGCTCCGACGCGGTCGAGCACCAGACGGGTCGACGTCGGTGCCCCCGGGTGCCGCTCCACAGGTGGGGCCCGGGTGGCGGGACGCCCTCGACGGGCCGATGCTCCTCCTGGCTGCCGTGGTGGGCGTCGTGTGTGTGGTGGTCACGGGGTGGCCGGTCGCCGGGGTGGTGGGTGCCGGGGCCGCATACGGCGTGCCGCGATTGTTGCGCCAGACGTCGGGAGCGGTGTCCATCGCCAAGATCGAAGCCGTAGCCACCTGGACCGAGATGCTCCAGGGCACACTCGCCGCATCGGCAGGTCTGGGTCAGGCCATCATCGCCACCGCCGACCTGAGTCCTGCGCCGATCCGGGCGGCCACCGAGCAGCTCGCCGCACAGCTGCGGGTCGGGGCACATCCCCGCGACGCCCTCCTCCAGTTCGCCGACTCGGTCGCCGACCCGTGCGCCGACCGGGTCGTCTGCTCGCTCCTCCTGGCGTTTACCTCCCGGGCCCAACGGCTGGGGGACCTGCTCCAGGCATTGGCCGAGTCCACCCGTGAGGAGGTGTCACTCCGTCTGCGCATCGAGACGAGCAGGGCGTCCGTCCGCAGCGGGGTGCGCACCGTGGTGATCTTCTCGGTGGCCTTCGCCGCCGGACTCGCAGTGTTCGCCCGTTCCTATCTGGCGCCCTTCGGCTCCGCCGAGGGTGAGGTGGTCCTCGGTGTGGTCGGCGGCCTGTACGCATGCGGCCTCACGCTGATGGTCGCGCTCGCCCGTCCTCCGGCACCTGTCCGGCTCCTCGGCGACTCGGTGGTGCTGACATGACGATCGTGGTGGTGCTGGCCGCCTGCATCGGACTCGGTGTGCTCGGCGTGGCCTTCGGAGTCCGCCGACCCCGCCTCTCCCTCGACAACGTGCTCCTGACGTGGGAGCGCCAGGTCGTCCCCGGCACGGCGCCGGCCGCGGGCGGCCGTGGAGCGACCGTCGGATCGACAGCGGTGGCTCAGCTGCTCCGCAGCCGGTGGGCGGGCCACCGGTGGGTCGGCACGCTGGTGGCGGACCTCGATCTCACCGGGACGGATCCCGAGGCCTTCGCCACGCGCACGCTCGCCGTCATCGGTGCGAGTGCGCTCGCGCCGCTCGTCCTGTGGCTCCTCGCCACCATGGCCGGGGTGTCCCTCCCCACCGCTGTCGCCGGCATCATCCTGGTGATCGCCGTCCCGCTGGGCGCCACACTCCCGGTGCTGTCGCTGGTCCGACAGGCCACCGAGCGCCGCCGGCACTTCCGGGTGGTCACTGGGTCGTTCGTCGACCTCGTCGTCCTGAGCCTGGCCGGAGGTGTCGGCATCGACGGCGCGCTGCACGCGGCGGCCGGGGTGAGCCCGGACTGGGCGGCACAGCGCATGGGGCGCGCCCTCTCGACGGCTCGGGACGGTGGGACGACTCCCTGGGCGGCACTCGAAGCGCTCGGCCGGGAGCTCCGCGTGCCGGAACTCGTCGAACTGGCGACCACCGTCCAACTCGCGGGTACCGAAGGTGCGCGCATACGGCTGTCCCTGACCGCCCGCGCTGCGTCGCTCCGGCGGCACGAGCAGGCGGAGGCCGAGTCGGCGGCCAACGCCATGACCGAGCGGCTGTTCCTTCCCGGCGCCCTCCTCCTACTCGGGTTTCTCCTCTTCATCGGCTATCCG
>Ga0182014_10001213_pt1 | contig 34793 bp, 33 predicted proteins | sample 612S2DmetaG_FD_120489 | JGI IMG/M metagenome (GOLD analysis project Ga0182014, IMG submission 120489) | Permafrost microbial communities from Stordalen Mire, Sweden - 612S2D metaG | ecosystem: Environmental > Terrestrial > Soil > Wetlands > Permafrost | place: Sweden: Stordalen | collected... | reverse complement strand
TACGCCGAGGCGCACAACAATCTGGGAACTGTCTTTTTGCAGGAGGGGAAGGTCAGCGATGCCATCGGGCATTATGAACGAGCGCTACAGATCAAGCCCGATTACGCCGAGGCGCACTACGATATGGGGGTGGCTTTGGAGAAAGCGGGTAGAGTGCCGGAGGCAATACAGCACTACCAGCAGGCGCTGAAGCTCCGGCCAGACCTTACTGCGGCTCGAAACGCGCTGGCGCGACTGCAAGGCAGTCAATAAGCGGTTGGCGAGGCGGCGTCTTTGCGGAGTGTCTCAGTCTTACAAATCTTCGTACCCGACATGGCGCAGAAGTTGAAAACGGGAGGTTGAACTCGGACGATTGCCGACGCGTTCAAGCTGCCAGAGCGGCAATTTCTCCTTCACCTTTGCTCTGGCCATGCTCGCGCCGCGACCCACGACGGACTGCTGCTGTGCCGCGCAGGCGCGGACGGCAACCCGAATGCCATTACCATCGACCGACTGACGGGCGAGATCGTCTGGAGCAAGCCGATCCTGATCGTGCTGGTCCGGCCGAGCCGCTTCGCCCATGGCCAGCTCGACAATCAAAGGCTTATTCAGTATGTTTTCTCCAGTTTGACATTGGTCTTGTCTACACTTAACCGCAGTTCGATGATCAATAAGGGAAAACCATCAGGACAGACAACCGTGGGCCGAAGCGTAGTCGAGGAGAACCAACATGCTTGACCTTCCAAAACTTACCGAAGCCATCGAGAAGGGAAACCGCAACGAAGCCAAACGCTTGACCCAGGAGTTACTGAACGCAGGGGCGGCTCCGCTGGATATCGTTGAGAAGGGTTTGGTGCCCGGAATGGCGATCGTCGGCGAGAAGTTCAAAAACAACCAGATCTTCGTGCCCGAGATGTTGATTGCCGCCCGTGCCATGAAAGAAACCATGGCGCTGCTGGAGCCGCTGCTCGCCAAAGCCGGCATCAAACCAAAGTACACTGCGGTGATCGGCACCGTCCAGGGCGATCTCCACGATATCGGCAAGAACCTCGTTGCCATGATGTGGAAAGGCGCGAACTTCGGCGTGGTTGATCTGGGCACGAATGTGCCGCCCGAGAAGTTTGTCGCTGCCGCCAAGGAGCACCACGCGCAGATCATTGGATTGTCGGCACTGCTGACAACCACAATGCAGGCCATGAAAACGACCATCCAGGCGATCCGCGGAGCTGGTCTGAATTCGGTCAAGATCATCATCGGCGGCGCGCCAATCACGCAGGAGTTCGCCCGCGAAATCGGCGCCGACGGTTACGGCCCGGATGCGGCGACCGCGGTGGATGTAGCCCGCCAGTTGGTGGCAGCTTAAGATGAAGCCATCGCAGGGATTCTTCCTCGACCTGGGCGCCCACGCGCTGCGGATGCCGATCAGCACTGACTTGGTGCTGGCGGAGAAGCCCGACGCCGAAGCCATCAAGCTGGATGGGAACCGCTGTCAGGGCGGTAGCCTGGTGCGAGACGGCGACGTCAAGATACTGGACCGCGAACGCGGATGGCTTGACAGCATTCAAGACAGTGTCGAAACTCTGCCGGCGGAATCGGATGAGTTCATCGCCCAGATGGTGGGAGTAGCGGACACGACGAAGTTCGTCGCGGCGGATTATGAACTTTCTTGAAGTACTGCAACAGCAAGCGCCCCTGTTGGCCGATGGCGCGACCGGCACGATGCTGCAAGCCGCCGGCTTGCCGGTCGGCGAAGCCCCCGATCTCTGGGTGCTGGAGAACCCTGCCGCCGTGCGGATGCTTGTTGCCCAATACATCGATGCCGGCAGCAATCTGGTTTACACCGACACGTTTGGCGCGAGCCGCGTGCATCTCCGCCGCGGTGGCAGGGAGGAAGAACTCGAAGCCATCAACCGGACTGCCGTACAACTTGCCCGCGAAGCGGTGGCTGGCCGAGCAGTCTTCCTTGCCGGCTCGATCGGGCCGACCGGCGAGATGCTCGAGCCATACGGTGAGTTTAGCCCCGACGAAGCCCGGCAATCGTTCGCCGAACAGGCTGCATTACTCGCCGCAGCCGGAGTGGATGCGTTGGTGTGCGAGACATTTACCGACTTGAGCGAAGCCCTGTTGGCGGTCGAAGCCGCACGTGCCACGAACCTGCCCATACTGGCCAGCATGACGTTTGACCAAAGTGGCCGCACGATGATGGGCGTGACACCTAAAGATGCCGTCGCGCAGTTGAGCGATGCCGGAGCGGTGGCTGTCGGCGCGAATTGCAGCGTCGGCCCGGAGGTTGTTGAACACGTCATCCGCGCCATGAAAGCGGCTCGTCCGAATGTGCTCCTGCTCGCAAAACCAAACGCTGGCCTGCCGCAGTTCGTCGACGGCAAGGCCTTGTACGCTACGACGCCCCACGCGATGGCTGAGTTCGCCATGCGCATGAACGAAATCGGCGTGGCCATCCTCGGCGGTTGTTGTGGTTCGACGCCCGAGCACATCCGCGCCATACGCGGTGCAATCCCATCATGAAACTGACCGGCCTTGAACGTGTCAATCGGATGTTCGCCCGCCAGGACCACGACCGCGTGCCCCGCCACGATGGTTACTGGCCGGAAACCATCGAGCGGTGGCAAGACGAAGGACTCAACGGCGACGTGAAGCAGGCGCTCGATTTGTTGCAGAGTGATTTCCACGCCATAAATTGGCTCTGGCCGCAGGCGTTCCCGGGGCGCGAGGAAATCGTCAGCATCGACAAGGACACTCGCGTGGTCCGCGACAGCAACGGCAAGCTCGTCCGCTACTGGCGCAACAAGAGCGGCACGCCGGACCATCTCGGGTTCGAGTGCGACTCGCGGGAACAATGGGAGCGGGTGTTCAAGCCGGCATTGCTCAGCACTGGATTGCAGAACGATCCCGAAGCGGTCCGGCGCGAGTACCAGCGCGGTCGCACGCGAGGCCGGTGGTGTTATCTGGCCGGGGTTGAGAGTTTCGAAGACACGCGGTCGTTGATGGGCGATGAGACCACACTTATCGCCATGGCCGAAGATCCCGACTGGATTCGTGACGTGTCACAGACATACACCGACGTGATGTTGCGCAACCTCGACGCCTTGATGGCCACCGGCATCCAGCCGGATGGCTTGTGGATTTTCGGCGACATGGCGTTCAAAACCGCAACGGTGTGTTCGCCCCAGATGTACCGGGAGTTGATCTGGCCGGACCACAGACGACTTTGCGATTGGGCGCACGCGCATCGGATGAAATTCATCTACCACACCGATGGCGATGTGAATGGCGTGCTGGATTTGTATGTCGCGGCCGGCTTCGACTGCCTGCAACCGCTCGAATGCAAAGCCAGCATGGATATCCGGAACTTGTGCCCGCGATACGGCGACCGGTTGGCGTTCTTCGGGAATATCGACGTAATGGTGTTGATCACCAACGAGCGGGCCAAGATTGAAACTGAAATCCGGCAAAAACTCGCCGCCGGCATGGCGACCAAAGGCTACATCTATCACAGCGACCACAGCGTCCCGCCACAAGTCAGTTGGGACACGTACCAATTTATCGTTTCATTGCTCGATCAATATGGCCGGTATACATGAGCGGGAATCACAAGATCGCGGTCGTCACCTGCGCCGTGTTGGAAACCGAGATCGCGCATTTCGCGCGCGAGCTTTCGCACGTCGTGTGCATCGAGATCCTCGAACAGGGATTGCACAACGAACCCGGCAAGCTCCGCGAAAAACTTCAAGCCGCCATCGACCGGGTTGAGGGACAGAGTGATGCCGGAACAATCGCGCTCGGTTACGGCTTGTGCAGTCGGGGCAGCGAAGGCGTGCGGACGCGGCGTTGCCGGCTGGTGATCCCGCGCGCGCACGACTGCATCACGTTGCTTCTCGGCAGCAAGGAACGCTACGCTGAATATGTGCAGCGGCATCCCGGCACCTATTGGTACAGCCCCGGCTGGAACCGGCACACCCCCATGCCCGGCCCAGAACGCTACGAGACGGTCCATCGCGAGTACATCGAGAAGTATGGCGAAGACAACGCCGACTTCCTCATGGAGAGCGAACAACACTGGTTTAAGACCTACAACAACGCGGCGTTCGTCCACCTCGGTTGCGGTGACATCGAGAAGGAACTGGCCTACACGCAGCGGTGCGCCAAATGGCTCGGCTGGAAATGCGATTATCAATGCGGTGATCCGGCGCTGCTGAAAGCGCTCTTGAGCGGACCGTGGGACAATGAGCGGTTTCTGGCTCTCGAGCCCGGTCAGACCTTTCGCGTGACCGCCGACGCGCGTGTGATTGAGGCTGTCCATGCCGGTCACTGAGATTATCGTCGAGCCCGCCACACGGCAGAAGGGCATCCGTCTCACCGAATGGCTGCGCCGCCGGCATCTGCCGCTGAACACCCGTTGCGGCGGGCGCGGCCTCTGCAACGGGTGCCACGTTGAACTCGTCGACGCCAGCGGCCAGTCCCGGCAGGTGCGCGCCTGCGAGATGTCTGTCGCCGAATGTCGGCACCTGCGCGTGCGCATACCGGAGCGCTCGCTGATCGCGCATCGGCCGCAAGCGGTCAGCGATTTCCGCATCAACGTACCGCAGGCTCACGCTCCGTTGGTGCGCGAAGGTCTCGGCGTGGCCATCGACGTCGGCACGACGACTGTCGCCGTTCTGGTCGTCAACCTCGCGTCCGGCCGAATCGTTGGCCGGGCGACTGATTTCAATCGGCAGATGCACTACGGCGACGACGTCCTGACGCGCATCAATCTCTGCGCCGGCCATCCGGCAATGATCACGCAGTTGCAGGCTGCGGTTGTGAAGGAAACCATCGTGCCGCTTCTCGCCGAGGCTGGCGCCACCGAACGCCTGGCGTGTGTCACCGTTGCCGGCAACACGACTATGTTGCACCTGCTGGCTGGCGTCGACCCGACGCCAATGGGCACGGTGCCGTTCACGCCGGCATTTCTGGATCATCGAGTGATTCGCTTGCCGGACCTCGGTGCGGTGGATGTGCATCTGCTGCCTGGCATGTCGGCGTATGTCGGAGCGGATTTGTGCGCGGGCGTACTGGCGAGCGGCCTGGCCTACGACGACGGCCCCAGTTTGCTGGTCGACGTCGGCACCAACGGCGAGATCATTCTCAAGAACGACGGCTTGCTGTACGGTTGCGCGACCGCCGCCGGTCCGGCGTTTGAAGGAGCTGGCTTGACCAGCGGCGTGCGCGCCAGCCCCGGCGCCATCGAGCGCATCCGTTTCGACTGCGAGCCGTTTGCGGTGCACACGAAAATTATCGGTCGCAAAAAGGCCGTCGGGATTTGCGGTTCCGGCTATATCGATCTCCTGGCCGAAGGTCGGCGCGTCGGATTGCTTAACGAACAGGGACGGTTTGCCACACCGGACCGGCTCCGGCTGGCGGATCAAGTGTTTGTCACCGAAGTGGACATCGCGCATTTGTTGCAGGCCAAGGCGGCAATTGCTGCCGGCATCCTTACGCTGCTGCATCGCGTCGGGTTGGAGCCACCGCAGATTAAAATGCTGTATCTGGCCGGAGGGTTCGGACTGCATCTCGACGTGACCAACGCGATTGCCTGCGGGATGTTGCCGGGTTTCGTTCCCAAGCAAGTACAGGTCATCGGCAACAGCTCGTTGGCCGGTGCCTACCTCGCCTTGCTGGACTACGGCGTGCTTGATGAGCTCCGCCGCCTGGCCAGGGAGCTGAATGTCGTCGAACTCAATCTCGACCCCGGCTTCGAGACGCGCTACATCGACCAACTGACGCTGTCGAGGTAAGTCTCAAGCGTCTTGTCTAAACGGCGTTTAAACAGTGCAGCCGCGAGCGACCTGCAGATTGCGCGGGCTGGAATGGAGCCGGCGATCAGACTTGAACTGATAACCTGCTGATTACAAATCAGCCGCTCTGCCAATTGAGCTACGCCGGCTTGAAGACGGACAGAAATATGCCATCGCCCGCGCGCTTAGTCCAGCGTGGCGAATGCCGCGCCCAAATGCCCGATCAAATCTGAGGTCAACATGGCGCGTTCGCCGACCGCCTGGCTCGCGAGATCGCCCGCCAGCCCATGAATGAATACCCCTGCGCGCGCCGCATCCGCCGGCGCCATGCCCTGCGCCAGAAACGCGCCGATGATCCCCGTCAACGCGTCGCCCATGCCGCCCTTGGCCATCCCCGGATTGCCCGTTGAATTGATCCACAGTGGTCCCGATTTCTCCGCGATCACCGTCCCGGCGCCCTTCAACACCGTGACCACGCCGTATTCCCTCGCAAAACCGCGCGCGACCTCCCACCGGTTCGCCTGCACATCCTTGCTGGTCTTGCCGATCAGCCGCCCCATCTCCCCCGGGTGCGGCGTGAGCACCATCGGCTTGTGCAGCTTCTTCAACGCGGCCACCCCTTGCGCGATCCCATTCAACGCATCCGCGTCCACGACCATCGGCGGGAACCATCCGCTCACAACCTTCCAAATCACCTTCTGCGTCCTCGCGTGCTGCCCCAACCCCGGCCCGAGTGCCACGGCATTAAACCCGGCAAAATCCGTCGGATCGAGTTTGTCGAAATCCGCCGGGCGCGGCATCACTTCCGGCGGACAATTCGCCGCCACAATCCGATAAATGCTCCGCGGCACGGCCAGTGTCACCAACCCGACCCCGGCGCGCGCCGCCGCTTGCGCCGTCAGCACCGGCGCTCCGGTGTAACCTTCCGAACCGGCAATGACGAGCAGGTGGCCAAAATCTCCCTTGTGCGCCGCCCGAGGGCGCACCGGCAATAGCGGCCCGACGTCCCGCGCGGTCACCAGTTCCACGTCGGTCTGTATTTCATCCACGAGCTTCCGCGGGAACCCGATGTCCACGGTTTCGATCCGACCCACAAATTCCGCCGCGCCGGGTTTGAGCAAGCCGACCTTCGGCAGCCCCATCGTGACCGTCGTGTCGGCGCGCACGCACACGCCACGGACTTCGCCCGTATCGCTGTCGAGACCCGACGGAATATCGATCGCCACCACCGTCCGATGCAGGCCATTGATCACCTTGACCGCCGTGGCGTACGGCTCGCGCACGTCTCCCTTCAACCCCGTGCCCAGCAAACCGTCCACGACGACCGCAGGCTCCATCTCCCCGACAAGCTCGGCAAATTGGTCGAGCGTCGGTAGTTCCAACACGCGCACCGCGCTCACGAGCTTCTGGAAATGCCCAAGCGCGTCGCCCTGTAATTCGTTACGGCTACAAAGCAACACCAATGCGGGCTGGCAACCGGCCCCCGCCAGATGCCGCGCCGCCACGATCGCATCGCCGCCGTTGTTGCCCTTCCCGGCCAGAAGCAGCACGGACCGCGCATCCTGCCGCCGCAAGTATTCCATGGTCGTGCGGGCAACGGCATAACCCGCGCGCTCCATCAGTTCCGCTCGGGGAACGCCCGCAGCGATGCTGCCTTGGTCCAGTTGCCGAATCTGTTCCGTCGTAACCGCTTTCATTCAAGGTCAGTGTAGCGAACGCCATGCCCAAAAGCAACGAGACGGCGGTGCGGTTACTGTTACCTCAAACCGAGTCCGACAACACGCGCCAAATGCGTATCTTCAGACGCTATCACCGACCCAAACAGGCAAAACAAAGCCATTTCCGGCAAAACAAAGCCAAGTGACAAAATGGCACACTTGGACTACTAACATCTTGTCCCTCAAGCCAATCCACACTGTCCAACACTCCAAAAAATTGGCTTCGTTTGGTAATTTTACATATATGGGGGCACCCCTCTCCGCATTGTAGCCGCGTACCGTGTACGCGGACCGGTCATCCACCCCTCCCACCGTCGTCTCCGTTCGGAGGGTCGGGCTTCCGCACGACCGTTGGTTGCCGTGGTGCTCCCCGGCCATTGCCCTGTCATTTCAAAGAACAGTTGCGATCCCCGACCGCAACGCCAGCCAACAACTCTTCCTGCTCCCGGCAGGATATCGCAACTCCGATATGGAAGTCAACTGGAAAGCCGAGCGGCGAGGGTAGCGTGCCGGTCGATGCCAGCACCCTCCACTCGCCGCCCAACCACCAACTGTGCCCGGTCCAGCAACGATCCACAACGACCCCACCCGATTCCATCACCGCTGACTGATCAAGTAGAGCCAGTACGCCTCATCCACGATCGCGGTCCGAAAATCCGCGAGTAGCGAGATCTTCATGCGTGGCTCCGGCGGCGGCCCTGACAGAGTGCAACCGCTGCCATCCGGGCTCAGCCATGCGCTCTCCAGTGGCTGCGTAATGCCGTCGTGTGAGATTGTAAACGAGACGCTCCTGACCAGAAGCGTATCCCCGTGTGCTTTCATGGCCATCTGCGCCACTGACTGCAGGAGCTCCTGCGGAGAAAGATCATGTCGGGCGCTGTTCTCACAGGAGAACGTCCCAAACCTCTTGCTATCGGGGTAATAAATCGGTTGATCCAGATAGGCAGTCACGGGAGTAACATTCAACTCCCTGCTCCCAATAATCAGCAGATTCGCATAGCCGTGTTGTCGAATGAAGTCTGCGGCCAGTTTGCTGGCGGAAAACGGCGTCATCAGATGGAGCGTCCACGCATACGCGCCTGCAACCACCTGAAGGGCCAGGATCAATGGGAGAAACAAACGCTCCATCCGCACGGGTAGAATCGCGGGGGATGACTGCGGCTTCTGGTCGCGACTCCATGTGAACCCGCACCACAAGCACGCAAGGTACAGTATAAAATACAGACCGTCATGCCGCACCGCGGCCTCTGAGACCACGAAATGAAACACCAGCATCAGTCCCGTCCCGAACAAGTACCACACGACGGCCATCAGGCTCCGCCGAAGCGTCCAAACCGACATCGCCAGCAGGCCGAGAGATAAGGTCGCACCCAATGCCAATGTTTGAGGTGCGGAATCCAACAGGAAATTCGATCCCCATATCAGCTTCACCAAATGAGGGAATGGTCCGGGGATCGGGACATAGCCGCGCCAAACGTCGCCGAGCGCCGCGGCAAAACTTAAGACGGTCATGGGGCGCGGCCAACTTTGGAAGGCTAACGCGTCTTTGGGCCTGATCGACTGAAGCGCGACACCGATCAGGGCCGCGCACAGAATCACGCCACTGAGGATCAACGCTCGTTTCCTCGTGGCCCACAACTCTCCCACGTCTCGGCGACGGATATGCTCCAACGCTGACGCCGCGACAAACGAGAAGGCAATGATCGTCGCCAGCGCGTTGATGTTGGAGAGCAGGAACAGGAGCACCGCTTGGGCAACGAAGTTGTCCTTTCGCCGGGTGCACACGGCGCACAAACTGAATACCAAAAGCGCAATCAAGACATATGGCCGCGCGATCAAGCAGTACTCAAAGATGGCGAAGTATCCAAAACAATACAGGGCCTTCTGCAACCGGGTAAACGGGCTCAACCGAACCACTACCCAGACGCTGCACGTCGCCAGCGCGAGGTGCAGCCATTGCATCGCCTGGCAGTGGTGAGTGAATCTCGTCAGTATCCACAGCACAACGTCCCAAAGCATAAAATGAACGTCGTATCGCGCCACCAGATACAGATCGCGCAAGGAGTTGCCGAATCTTGCCCTCAGCCACGTATAGACCTCATCGCGCCACATCGCGTGATGCAGGACGCCGATTACTCCCAAGACCACGAACGCGCCCACCAGCGAATAGGAAAACAGCGCCTCGCCTCTGACCACAGCCTGCGGATTGGATGGCTTCGACTTCACGCAGCCGACTTCGGTTGCTCCAAGTAAAACATGGCCCGTTGAATACAGCAAGACACACGGAAGACATATCTGTTAATTCCTAACACGTCCTTTGATCTGTTTCTTCAGGACGCAAGAGGACGGGCTTACACTGCCATCGAAATTCAACCATTCCCGTCGTCAACCCAAATCCGTTTGACAACCTCGCGCGGGTTCGCCTAGCGTGCCGGTCGATGCCCACGACCGCACCAACGCCGATCTCCCCATCCACGACTCGTCTCGGCTGGATTGGCACGGGTGTCATGGGCCTCTCCATGTGCGGGCATCTCCTGGAAAAGGGCTACACCGTCACCGTTCACAATCGGACCAAACCCAAGGCGCAACCGTTGCTCGACGAGGGCGCGAAGTGGGCCGATTCGCCCCGGGCCGTCGCCTTGCAATCGGACGTCATCTTCACCGTGGTCGGTTACCCGCGCGACGTGCGGGAAGTCTACTTCAGCGACGATGGCGTGCTCGCTGGCGTGAAGCCCGACAGCGTCACCATCGACATGACCACCACCAACCCGAGTTTGTCGAAACAGATTTACGCCGCCGCCAAAGCAAAGGGAGTGGACGCCATCGATGCGCCCGTGTCCGGTGGCGACGTGGGCGCGCGCAATGCCACGCTCTCGATCATGCTCGGCGGCGACGCGGATGCCGTGGGGCGCGTGCTACCCCTGCTACAGGTTCTTGGCAAGACCATCGTGCACCAGGGCGGCGCGGGCGCGGGTCAACACGCCAAGATGTGCAACCAGATTGTCATCGCCGGCACCATGATCGGCGTGTGCGAAAGCCTGCTCTATGGCGCCAAAGCCGGCCTCAATCTCGAAACCATGCTCCAATCCGTTCGCCCCGGCGCCGCCGGTTGTTGGACGCTCGACAATCTCGCGCCGCGCATTCTGCAGCGCAACTTCTCTCCGGGATTCCTCGTCGACCACTTCGTCAAGGACATGGAAATCGCCCTCGCCGAAGCCGAACGCATGGACCTTACCCTGCCGGGGCTGAAGCTGGTGCGCGAACTCTACCGCGCCGTCCAGGCACAGGGACACGGCAAGAGCGGGACCCACGCCCTCTATCTCGCGCTGGAAGCGATGTCGAAGAAACAGCCGTAACGAGCGCCCGCGCCTACCGAACCATTTCCCCGCCAAAAGTCGAATTCTTCGGCTCACCGATTTTTCGTTGCCGAGTCCGCATCCTGCGCCTATAGTCTTGTACGCATTTCTTTGGCGGGTGCGCCCATAGCTCAATTGGATAGAGCGTTGGTCTACGGAACCAAAGGTTGCAGGTTCAACTCCTGCTGGGCGCGCCACTTGTTTTCCTTGAAAACCGGGGCAACTCACGCACGACAAGGCACTTCGCCGGACGATGGCTTCTGGCGCTTCCGAGCACCATCTGGCGCCATCCAGCAACAGATTTGGCACTTCTTGGCACTTGTCGGAGCCGCGCAAGACCACTCGTTGGACCCAAGCGGATAAGCAGTTTTACGCGACAAGTCCCCGAGACCTATCGTCGTACCCACAGTTTTCCCATCGTGCAAGCCGCTATCAGTTGCAGTGGAAAACACGACGCGTTGCTGGGCGCGAGACGGCGCTGCCTTGCCTGCGCGGAGTCAATTTGCTTGACCCCCGGCGCGGTGAGGAGTTGACTTTGACAAGAGGCGGGACCTACCTATGAAGAAGGAATCTTTGACCGCACCAGCGCTGGAAGCTTTGCTGCAGGCGCCATTATTGGCAATTCATGCCGTGGACAAACAAGGATGCGTGATCATGTGGAGCCCATCCGCCTCACGCATGTTTGGCTGGACCGAGTCCGAGGTGCTGGGACGCTTCCTCCCCATTGTCCCGGAAGAGCACCGCCAGGAAGTTTATGATCGGATTGAACGTGACCTGAAGGGCGAAAGCATCAGCCCGCTCGATGTGCGCCGCGTTCGAAAGGACGGCTCGCTGGTCGATACCAACCTGTGGAGCGCACCCCTGCGAGACAGCAAGGGTGAGGTCATCGGGATACTGGGTCTTTATGCAGACATTACTGCGCGCAAGCGGGCGGAGGAGGCAGTACAGGAGAGCGAGATGGAACTGCGCCGAGTGCTCGCCGCAGTGTCGGATTGTATCTATAGTGGTGAATTTGATTCCGATGGTCGGTTTTTTTACCACTACTATTCGCCGGCGGCAGAGCGGATCCTCGGGCGGTCACCGCTGTTTTTCCTGGCGGGCCGGGAGCGATGGCTGAGCGCTGTCCACGCTGAAGATCGCCCTCGCCTGGCACAGGCATTCGCCCGGTTGCGGACCGGCCAGTGGGCCTTCGCGGAAGAAGAGTACCGCATTGTCCTGCCCGATGGCACGATCCGGTGGGTGCGCGACAGCGTTACTCTGTCACAAGAGACGGATGGGCGTCGTTTTGTAAACGGTGTGGTGAGCGATATCACCGCGCGCAAGCAGTCGGAGGAAACACTGCAACAGGCCCAGGCGGAACTGCAGCGGGTGCTTGCCACGGTGTCAGACTATATTTGGAGCGGTCAATTTGATTCCGATGGTCGGTTTTCCTACCGCTACAATTCGCCGGCGGTGGAACGGATCCTCGGGCGACCAGCAGAGTTTTTTCGCGCGGGACGGGGGCGATGGCTGAGCATCCTTCATCCTGAAGATCGCCCTCGCGCCGCTCAAGCAATAGATCGGTTGCTGACCGGCCAGTCGGCCTCCGAGGATGAAGAGTACCGCATTGTTCTGCCTGACGGCGCAATCCGGTGGGTGCGCAACAGCGTTACCATCTCGCAGTCACCGGCTGGTCTTCGTTGCCTGAATGGTGTGGTGACCGATATCACCGCGCGCAAGCAGTCGGAGGAAGCGTTGCGAGAGAGTGAAGAACGCTATCGTCTCATGGCCGAAGCGATTCCCCAACTCGTCTGGAGGACGAACGACCGTGGGGAAACGACGGAGTGCAATGGCCGCTGGTACGAATACACAGGGCAGACACCGGAAGAGACCCGTGGGAACGGCTGGATGAAGGCGTTGCACCCGGACGACGCGGGCCGCGTGATGCAAAAGGTGAAAAGCGACGTGGCCGGCGGGGACATTTACCAAGCGGAGTACCGATTACGGCGGGCGTCGGATGGCAGCTACCGGTGGCATGTGGCCCGCGCGCTGCCCATCAAGAACAAGGACGGACGAATCGTGTGCTGGTTCGGCTGCGCGGCCGATATCGACGACCAGAAGCGCGCGCAAGAGATGCTGGAGCAGCGCGTACGGCAGCGCACCGCGGAACTGGCGGAAGCGAACGTGGCCATGCGATTGCAGAGCACAGCGCTGGAAGCCGCAGCCAACGGCATCGTCGTTTACGACCGCGAAGGCCACGTCGTCTGGGTTAACCCAGCCTTCACGGAGTTGACTGGATACGAACTCTCTGAGGTGATCGGCAAGGACCTGCGTGTGCTCAAATCTGGCCAACACGACGAGACTTTCTACCAAAACCTGTGGCAGACCGTGCGCTCCGGGCAGGTTTGGCACGGGGAACTGGTCAACAAACGCAAGGATGGCAACCTGTACACCGAGGAGCTGACCATTACCCCGGTGCGCGATGCCGCAGGCGAGATCAGCCACTTCATTGCCATCAAGCAGGATATCACGGAAAGGAAATCGGCTGAAAAGTCACGGCGGCATCTGGCGGCAATCGTGGAGTACTCGGACGACGCGATAACCAGCGGGGATCCCGATGGAACAATCACCAGTTGGAATGCAGGGGCGCAACGGCTTTACAACTATGCCGCCGAGGAAATCCTGGGACGACCTGTTTCCGTCCTCGTCCCGCGCAACCGCAGAGGTGAGGCAGAAAGGTTTCGGAAGAAGGTCCTATGCGGCGAGCACATACAACACTATGAAACAGTACGCCTCGGGAAGGGTGGATTTCCGGTCGATGTCTCAATCACCGTCTCTCCTATCAAGAATGACAGGGGCCAAGTTACCGGAGTTTCCGCCATTACCCGTGACATCACCGAGCGGAAGCGGGCGGAGGAAGCGTTGCAGAAGAGCGAGGCGCAATACCGGGCACTGGTTGAAACGACCGATACCGGCTTTGTCATTATTGACTCAAAAGGCCGGGTCCTTGATGCAAACGCGGAATATGTCCGTCTCACCGGACACCGTGATCTTGATCAGATACGCGGCAGAAGGGTTGTTGAATGGACTGCCGCTGCCGACAAGAAAAGGAATGCCCAGGCGGTCAGGACGTGCCTCAAGAACGGGTACATCAGAAATCTGGAAATCGGCCACGTGGATTCTCATGGCAAGGTCACTCCCATTGAGATCAATGCGACAGTGGAGAAAACCCAGGGAACGCTGCGAATTGTTGCACTGTGCCGCGACATCACCGAGCGGAAGGGGCTGGAGCAGGCGGTTATCGAGGCCAGTAGCCGCGAACAGAGGATAATCGGGCAGAATTTGCACGACGGCGTCTGCCAGCAACTCGCGGGAATCAGCTTTCTGTGGAGGACGGTTGCGCAGAGCGTGGTGGCGCGAGGCCTGCCCGAGGCCGCTACGGCGGCGGAGATCGGCCAATTGATCACCAAGACGATTTGTGAGGCCCGTGATCTGGCGCATGTGTTGTGTCCGGTCGAGTTGGAACGCAACGATCTTGGTGTGGCCCTGAAGAACCTCGGCTTGTCGATGGAACGACTGTTTGCAATATCATGCGTTGTCCGGTGTCAACAGCCCGTGCGGCTGGCAGACAAGACGGTCGCCACACACTTGTACCGGATTGCGCAGGAAACCATCAGCAATGCGATCCATCATGGCAAAGCTGCGCGCGTGTGGATTCATCTCGGTTGGAAGAAGAACAGCCTTACGCTTCGGATCAGGGACAGCGGCTCCGGGTTCTCGAAAGGACGAGGTTTCAAGGAAGGCATCGGGATGCGCAGCATGAAGTACCGGGCGCAGGCGATTGGCGGCTCGCTGAGCATTGAGAGCAAGCGTGGCGCCGGTGCCACCGTGGCCTGTGTCTATACCCAGCCACGCTCACGATTTGCTGGTGAGGCTCGTCGCCACACCCCGGGCTGAATTAGTGGTTTCCACGATGGCGGCCCTTGCACGCTTCTTGATGGTATGCCAGACGGGCACCCACCGCCTAACGCAAACAGGATTTGCTTCCGGGAGGTGGGGGTGAAGACATCCCGGCGTTGAGCAACATTTCCTGTTCCCATGGTTCCAGAGCCCCGGGAATACGTCATCCGCGCACCATGGGGTAAACACCCCATGGCGAAGAATCGCCCCATTTGCCATTGTCACTAACACGAGCGACAGCGACGTATGACAACGAAGCTACATGTCCACCGCCTGCCGATCAGCACAACGGACGCTGAGTTGCAGAGACTGTTCGAGAGAGTGGGCCGAGTCATCAACTGCGACGTGGTCACGAATGGAACTACGCGCGTGTCGAAGGCAATCGGATTCGTGGAGATGGCGACGGTGCAGGAGGCACGAAGAGTCATTGACCAACTCAACGGCAAGGAGTTGGCCGGACGAGTAATCCAGGTTTCCGAGGGCGCGTAAGGGGATTTCGCCGCGACCGTGGGTGGCCGCTCACCGCTCGATACTACGGTTGCTGTGTGCCGTCAGGCGCATACGGAACTGTGGCCCAGGCGACAAAGGCTCAGAATCAGAGTTTTCAGCGCTGCGAGAACTCCACGAACCGGAGCAAGGTCACCGCACGTATCGTAGAGAGAACCGTAAATAGTTTGTGAAAAACAGAAAGGATCGAGTCATGAAACGAAGCACCATGGAAAATCCAAAAGCGCCGGAGTTGTATGAAACCGAGAATGATATTCCACAAAATGCGCGACGAGAGTTGAGCGCGTTGCTGAATCGCCGACTGGCCGATGCCATCGATCTCCAATTGCAGATGAAGCAGGCGCATTGGAATGTGAAAGGTCCGAACTTCATTGGCCTCCACGAGTTGTTCGACAAGATCAACGAGGCCGTTGCGGGCTATGTCGATCTGATCGCTGAGCGCGGCGTGCAACTGGGAGGTATTGCCGAAGGCACGGCGCGCGTCGTGGCGACCCGGTCGCGGCTGGAGGAATACCCTCTCGCCATCGCCGAAGGCGCGGCCCATGTCAACGCCGTCGCCAAGGCGCTATCGACATTTGGCCATGAAATCCGCAGTTCGATTGACGAGGCCACGGACCTGGACGATGCTGACACTGCCGACCTGTTCACCGAGGTTTCACGGGGCATCGACAAATGGCTGTGGTTTGTGGAGGCCCACTACCAAGCATCAGAATAGCAGAAGCGCTTACGAGAAATCAGACGAAAATGAAAACGGACGAAAAGCAAGAGAGTTTGCAGCAACTGAGACTGGAGAATCTCGGCGAAGCTTACTGGGATTTGCCAACGCCGGAGTTGTACGAATGGGCCATCCGCCGTCGAGAGGGATTGCTCAGTCACCTGGGGCCGTTCGTGGTGAAGACAACCCCCTATACGGGCCGATTGCCAAAGGACAAGTTTCTCGTGCGTGAGCCGTCCAGCGAGAACAAGATTTGGTGGGGCAAGGTCAACCGGCCGTTTGATCCCGTGAAGTTCCAGACGCTATGGCTGCGTGTATGCGGCTATTTGCAGGGGAAAGACGTTTTCATCGAGAGTTGTTACGTCGGCGCCGACGGTCGTTATCGCACCCCGATTCGGATCGTCTCCGAGCGGGCGGTCGGCGCGTTGTTCGCCCGAACGATGTTCATCCGAGAACTCTCTTCGCCCAAGTTGAAGCGTCATGTGCCGGAGTTCACTGTCCTGCACGCGCCCGGGTTCCATGCCGATCCGGAGGTCGACGGGACCCGGTCGGACGCGTTCGTGATGCTGGACTTCGGACGAAAACTGGTGTTGATCGGCGGCACCGCTTATCTCGGTGAAATGAAAAAGTCGGTCTTCACCATTATGAATTATCTGCTGCCGGGACGGGGCGTGCTCCCCATGCATTGCTCCGCCAACTACGGTCAGGACGAAACGGACGTGGCCATTTTCTTTGGCTTGTCGGGCACAGGCAAGACCACGTTGTCAGCCGACCCGCAACGCACTTTGATCGGCGACGACGAACACGGCTGGAGCGAACATGGCGTGTTCAACTTCGAGGGCGGTTGCTATGCGAAGGTCATCCGCCTGTCACAGGAGCAGGAGCCCGAGATTTTCGAGACCACCCGCCGTTTCGGTACAATCCTCGAAAATGTGATGATCGACATGCGCACCCGCCGCATCAATCTTGATGACGACTCGGTCACGGAAAACACCCGCGCGGCCTATCCCATCAGTCACATTCCCAACATGACCCGCCGCGGCACCGCCGGTCATCCAAAGAACATCATCATGCTCACCTGTGACGCCTTTGGTGTGTTACCGCCCGTGGCGAAGCTGACACGCGAACAGGCGATGTACCATTTCCTCTCAGGCTATACTGCCAAGGTCGCCGGGACCGAGGCGGGCGTGACCGAGCCACAGGCCACATTTAGTCCGTGCTTCGGCGCCCCGTTCATGGCGCTGCCTCCGAGCACCTATGCCCAACTTCTCGGCGATAGGATCAGCAAACACACCGTCGATGTCTGGCTCGTCAACACGGGTTGGAGTGGAGGACCGTACGGCGTCGGTCAACGCATCAAACTCCCCGTTACCCGTGCGATTGTCAAAGCGGTCTTGGACGGGGAACTGAAGAACGTCGAGAGGAAGCAGGATCCCATCTTCGGAATGCAGGTGCCTGCTTCCTGTCCAGAAGTGCCGTCCGAAGTATTGGAGCCGCGCAAGACATGGAAAGACACTGCTGCATACGACCGGAAGGCGCGTGACCTGGCAACTATGTTCGAAAAGAACTTCAAAGAAGAAGCCAGCGACGCGCCTGCGGAAGTCAGGGAGGCCGGCCCGAAGGTGTGATGGGGCCGACTACCGGCGTTATTGAAACCCTATTCACTTCTTGCATCGCCGGCGAAACCTGTCATAGTGAAGGGCTTCCGAAGTAGGGAGAACTCTCGCAGCCGGAGTCAAAGCCTGTCCTTTGACAGCCGAAGTTCATCACGTCTTGCGTGGAAACCATGACAGGCATAAAACCGAAAGGAAATGATCATGGATCAATTGGTGGATGTGGAAGGCACGGTGACCAAGGTCCTGCCCGGCACGATGTTCCGCGTCGAGTTGATTAACAAGCACGAGGTTCTCGCGCATATTTCCGGCAAAATGCGCAAACGTTTCATCCGCCTGTCCGTGGGCGACCGGGTGAAATTGGAAATGACGCCCTACGACCTCAGCAAAGCCCGCATCGTCTATCGCCTGAGCTAACCGCCCACACCGTCAGCGGCAACTCTCAATACTTCAGCGTGAGCTTGTACCGCAGCACGTTGTGGCAGCGGACGGTTTGGATGGTGGTCTTGCTGCGCCAACCTCTGCAGGTCTTCTCGCCGCTCACACTGGTCTGGCGCGCCGCGATCGCCTTGGCCAATTCCTTCGACAAATCGAAATCCCCGCGGACGCACTCCGCATTCGGGCAATTGAACCGGAACACCGACTTGGCGCCGTTGAGGTTGACCTGGTATTTGAGTTCACTGCCCTTGCTGACACGGTCGGGATCGTAGTACGTCAACTCCACCGTCAGGGATTTCAATTGCCCGAACCGGCGAGCGAGTGTGGCCGAGTCTTTGACTCGCTGGCTTTCCTGCTCACGATATTCCGCCCGCGCACCGACTCGTTGTTGATACATAATGTCTTGATTCTTCTGGTCTTCTTGGTCTCAACGGTACACAGGCAGAGTATCGCGAAAAGGATGTGCCGTCGCTAACAATCGCCCTGCCTATCGGCGACCGCGACCGTCACCAAGAGCGCGCTCGTACCTCTTAATCCTCTTGCCGGTCATCCCACCGGGACGGCGGAACTACGGCCCCTGTCTGTCATGGTCGCGGTCGTGTTCGTGGTCGCGGCCAGTGGATCCTTCCCGTCGCGGCTCGCCCCGAGGTTCGCCATGCGTGACCCGCTCATGGTCAACCCGTAGCGCCTCGCGCTCACGATCCCGGACTTCTTCATGTCGTGTTACGGTAATCGGCCGGCCCGTCAGATGTTCCAAGTGCCCGCGATCCAACCCTTCATGGATGAATCGGCCATGGTCGTCACGATGAAACCGGTTGATCGCGCTCGCCCGAAACGCATGGTGCAACCCTTCGCCGCGCAGGGTGTAGTGGTGGTAATCATGCTCCCACAAGTGTCCGTAGCCGACGAATATGAAGAACGACTCGCCGAAACCGAAGTCGTATTCCGCCGCAAATCGATGGCCGCGCCACGCCCAGCCTCCGTCCACAAACACGGCGCCATACGGCAGCGGTGCCCAGCCCGCATAGTCCCCGCTGTGACGCCAGATGACCCATGCGGGCCCGTATTCGTAAGCTGGCGCCCAAATCCAGCCGTAATCTCCCACATACGCCCAGCGGCCATAATGAAACGGGACTGCGCCCCAAGCATAACCCGATTGCCAGTATAAACCCGCGTCCGTGTACACCCAGTATCCGTTGTCATAGTACGGACGCCAGCCATACGGAAGTCCGTACGGCTGCCAGCACTCGCCGTATCCCGGCACATTGATCCACAAGCCGTAGGGTGAAAGTTGCTGTTGGAAATAATCAAAACTCACCGCAGGTTCGGGAGCCGGTGCCGCAACGGACGCGGTTGTCGGCGCTGAACTCCCGACATCCGGCGGCACGGCCAAAGGCGGAGGAGCCGATGTCGAAGTTACGGTCGTCGTTGCGCTGGGCGCGGCCGCCTCGGACTGGGATGGCGGCGACGGTGGCGCCGAAGTTGTGCTGGCGGGAGCCGCTGGAGCGCTGGCTGATCCTTTCTGGAGCAACGCCGTAATGACATTTTGGGAGACCCCCTGCTCTTTAAGTTGCAGGATGTCGTCAGCACTCAATGTGTACGACGCCCCTGAATTCTTGATGTACGCCAGAATGACACCGTCACCCAGATGGGCTTGGGCAAGCTTCACGACCTCCTGCAATGCGGGTGACAGATTTGCCGGGGGTGCTGCATCGCTGCTGAACGCGTTGCTCGCGCTCCAGAACGTCCCGGTGATGGTAATGCAGACAACCGCAAAAACAGCTGTGGCCTTCTTGTTTGATAGTTTCGTCGTCTTCATGTGCTGTATTCTTTTGAGACCTGCTCTGGTTTTCTCGTTCAAGATACGTAAACACCGCAATTCCAACACGGTTTCCACCGGTTAGGGATCACACCGATTGTAGTCCTCCCACCGACTGTGTGCAATGCGGGAGAAGCGCTACTCGAAGATGGGGGCTTTGCTGCGCTTGCGGACGCGGCGCATGGCGTCGCGATACCTTCGTTGACGCCCCAGGGCGCAAAATCGGCGGGCTTCTGCGCGAAGGCACAGGTATCGCACAACCGTGTCGAAGTACATCACAAACGCGAAAACGATCAATGCTTCTGCCATGACGAAAATGCAGTCGCTTTGGTAATACTTCTTTCATCCTCTCCGACACAATCATCTCCGCATGCCTCTGATTTTCAGCTTCTTAAGGCGCACCCGGTTTGATGTCCATCAATCATCTCTTGCTTTTGTCCGGCGAATATGAAAAAAAAGTTGACAGCCAGATGGGTAAAAACATTAAGATTGCTGTCGGTTCGGATCATGGCGGGCTCGATCTGAAGAACCAGCTTCTCAGTTACTTGCAAAGTCGCGGCTATTTCGTGCAGGATTGCGGCACGCACAGCAAGGACGCAGTCGATTATCCGCGTATTGCCTACACCGTCGCGCGGCTGGTGGCGAGTGGCTCCTGTGACCGCGGCGTCGTGGTGGATGGCGCCGGCATCGGTTCGGCCATGGCCGCCAACAAAGTCCGTGGCGTGCGCGCCGCGGCGTGTTACAGTGTTGCGCTCGCGAAGAATTCGCGGGAGCACAATGATGCCAACGTGCTCACTCTCGGCTCGGGCCAGACCGATTTCGAGACGGCGAAGCAAATCGTGGAAACTTTTCTGGCGGGTGAATGTGTTGAAGAGCGGCACCGAAAGCGTGTACAACTGATCAATGAAATCGAGGACGGACCCATCGGAGTCGGAGCGCACCAAGCGACATTGTTGGCCGCGATTGGAGACCCGCGCGTGAATGCCTCACAAACCGACCTCGAACGCATCGCCAAACGCGTCCAGGAACTGCTCGCCGCGCAGGGCAATCCGCCCATCGCCGCCACGACGCCAAGAACGCGCCTTTCCCCATCCCAGATTGCGCAACTCATCGATCACACCGTGTTGCGGCCCGACACGACCCGCGCCGATATCGAGCAACTCTGCCGCGAGGCGCGCCAGAACAAATTCTACTCGGTATGCGTGAACCCGACCTGGGTTTCGTTTGCCCGCCAGGCGCTCGACGGCACGAGTGTGAAAGTCTGCTGTGTCGTCGGTTTCCCGCTCGGGGCGCAGCCGCCCGAGACGAAGGCCATGGAGGCGCGCGCCGCGATCCGCCAGGGTGCGAAGGAAATCGACATGGTCATCAATGTCGGCGCACTAAAAAGCGGCGACGACGAACTGGTGCTGCGCGATATCCGGGGCGTGGTTGAGGCCTGCCGCGACGGCAGCGCCAAAACCAAGGTAATCCTGGAAACGTCACTCCTCACCAATGAAGAGAAGGCGCGCGCGTGCGAATTATCCGTGAAAGCCCACGCCGACTTCGTAAAGACTTCCACCGGTTTCAGTTCGGGAGGCGCGACCGTGGAGGACGTGTCGCTGATGAGCCGCATCGTTCGCGACAAGGGACTTGGCGTGAAGGCGTCGGGTGGTGTACGGTCGCTGGCGGATTTGCTGAAAATGGTCGCCGCGGGTGCCACGCGCATCGGCACGTCCGGCGGTGTAAAAATTCTGAAGGAAGCTGCCGGCGGAGTGATTTCCGGCGAAGGCGCGAAATATTGACGAAGAAAGGAATGCATCATGGCCGATTTACGCTCGTACATTTTTCTCGATAGTTTGCAACCGCAGGTGGCATCGTTTTTTGCCACGGTATCGCAGGGCTTCCTGCCCATCGCCGGCCAGGCTTCGCTCTTCGTCGAAATTTCGCCGGGGATGGAAATCAATCGCGTCACCGACGTGGCCCTGAAATCCACCAAGGTCACGCCTGGCATGCAGATCATCGAGCGTTTGTATGGGATGCTCGAAATCCATTCCGAATCACAGGCGGATGTACGTCAGGCCGGCGCTGCCATTCTTCAGGCGCTCGACCTGAAGGAAGAAGGGCGTTACAAACCGCAGATTTTCAGCAGCAGCGTTATCCGCCGCATCGACGATTATCACACGATGCTCATCAATCGCACGCGCCACGGCAACATGATCCTCCCCGGGCACACACTGTTCACCATGGAACTTGCGCCGGCCGCCTACGCCGCCTTTGCCGCGAACGAGGCGGAAAAGGCCGCGGAGATCAACATCCTCGAAATCCGCGCGTTCGGCAGTTTTGGCCGCATGTACCTCGGCGGGGATGAGAAAGACATCGACGTGGCTGCCAAGGCCGCCGAGCAGGCCATCAATAGCGTTACCGGCCGCGAGATGAAGGGTAGTGGCGGTAGTTAGACAACGATTTTAGAATGATCACAATAACGTAAGGAGACACAGACATGGCAGATGCATTAGGTCTATTGGAAGCGCGTTCCTTCGCCGCGATGGTGGAAGGGGCCGACGCAATGGTCAAAGCGGCAAAAGTCGAGCTTGTCAGCTACGAGAAGACGGGTGGCGGTTACGTCACCGCCGTCGTTCGTGGCGATGTGGCTGCGGTCAAGGCTGCGACCGATGCCGGCCGCACCGCCGCCAGCCGCGTGGGCGAAGTCGTGGCGGTCCACGTCATCGCGCGTCCGCACCAAAACGTTGACGACGTCATCCCGCTGGGACGCGGCGCCAAAGCTGCCAAGAAGTAAATTGGACATTTAACCGCAGGGGCGGGGCTCATGCTCCGTCCCTGACGGGAGGTTCTGTTTATGAATCTTGGCAAAGTTGTCGGCACCGTCGTCGCCACGCGCAAGGAGTCCAGCATGGACGGCCTGAAGTTCATGCTCGTCAAGCACGTGGACACCGAGGGCAAGGAAACCGGCGGCCAGGTCGTGGCGGTCGACGCTGTGGGCGTCGGCCCGGGCGAGCTGGTGCTCGTCGCCACCGGCAGTTCGGCCCGCCAGACCCTCGCCACCAAGGATCGCCCCTGCGACGCCGTCATCATGGCGATCGTGGATACATGGGAAATCGGCGGCACCGAGAAGTATCGAAAGGATTGACGCCATGGCCCTCAGCGACCAGGAAATCGAGCTAATTGCGCAGCGCATCGTCACGGACCTGACGGGACGCGGCGGCGCGTCCGCCCCGGCATCATCGTCGGGCTCCTCCCCCGCTCCGTTGCGCGACATCGGCATCTTCGACACCATCGACGAGGCGGTGAAGGCCGCGAGTGTCGCCTTCTGCCAGTTCGACCAGTTGGGATTGAAGAAGCGCAACGACATCATCGCGTCCATCCGCCAGTCAATGCGCGAGCACGGCAATGCGCTGGCGCGCATGGCCTACGAGGAAACCGGGCTCGGTCGTTACGAGGACAAGATTCTCAAGAACCAACTCGTCACAGAAAAGACACCGGGCACGGAGGATCTGCTCTCGAATGCCGTCACGGGCGACGACGGCCTCATGTTGACCGAAGCCGCGCCGTTCGGTGTCGTCGCCGCCATCACTCCGACAACCAACCCGACCTCGACAATCATCAACAACACGATTGCGATGCTCGCGGCGGGCAACGCGGTCGTGTTCAACGTTCACCCGAACGCCAAACGCGTCTCCTGTCACAACGTCGCGCTGATCAACAAAGCCATCGTCGCGGCTGGTGGACCACGCAATCTCATCACGTGTGTCGCGAACCCGACGGTCGAAAGCGCGCAGGCATTGATGAAGCATCCCGGCGCGCGTCTCGTCGTCGTTACCGGTGGTGGTGCCGTCGTGAAAGTCGCCATGGCCAGCGGCAAGCGGGCGATCTGCGCCGGGCCGGGCAATCCACCCGCTATCGTGGATGAATCGGCTGACATCGACCGCGCGGCGCGCGACGTCGTCTTCGGCGCGTCGTTCGACAACAATATCATCTGCGCCGACGAAAAGGAGTGCCTGGTCGTTTCGAGCGTCGCCGACAAACTCATCAAGGCGATGACCTACAACGGCGCGTACCTGATCACCAAAGAGCAGTTGCCCGCCGTCGAGAAGGTCATATTTACGAAAACCGAAGGCCCGCGCCAGGAAGCTCACATCGAACGTTCGCTCATCGGCAAGAATGCCAGCGTCATTCTGCAGAAAGCGGGAATCCGTTGCGACGACAGCATCCGCCTTGGCATCTGCGAAGTGGACCACGACCACCCATTGCTGTGGACCGAGCAGATGATGCCGATCTTCCCGGTCACGCGCGTGCGCGACGCGGACGAAGGCATCGACTTCGCGCTGCAGTTGGAGCATCCGCGCCGACACACGTTCACCATGCACTCGGACAATCTCTCGAACCTCAGCCGCATGGCGTGCGAATGCAACGCCAGCATTTTCGTGAAAAACGGGCCGGCGCTGGCGGGGCTCGGTTTCAAGGGCGAAGGCCCGACGTCGTTCACGATTGCCAGTCCGACGGGCGAAGGCATGACCACGCCAAGAAGTTTCTCGCGCTGGCGGCGCTGCACGCTGGTCGGGGCGTTCAGGATTGTGTGAAGAAATACCCCGCCATCGCGGTCGTCGAATTCCGCAGCATCGCGGATGGTATCTACACCACCGACGCGATCCTGAAGAAGGCCCCGATTGCGATGATCAAAGGCGGCACGGTCAGCGGCGGCCGCTACCTGACCATTTTCGGCGGCACCACGGGCAGCGTCAGCGAATCGCTCACCGAAGCGCTCACCATCGGCGCGGGCAGCGTGCTCGACCACGCGTTCCTGCCCGATGTTCACCCGAAAGTGCACGACGCCGTGCTTGGTCGGCGCACCGGTACCGAACAACAGACGGTCGCGATTTTGGAAACCGATACCATCGCCGCCAACGTTCGCGCCGCCGAAGTCGCGGTGAAAGGCACCGAAGTGCAGTTGGTGGAATTGCGGCTCGCAGAATACGAAATGTCGGGTAAAGCCATCAGTGTCTATGCGGGCGAGTTGCACGAGGTCCAGGCCGCGATGACCATCGCCAACGACTTTCTGCGCGGTCGCCAGGCGTTCACGCATCACCGCATCATCGCGCGGCCCCACGAGGTCATTTCCCAGCAACTCGACCAGACCACGCGCTACAACGACGCGAAGGTGCACGAACTCGAAGGCGAGGAGGCGTCGTAATGCTCCTCGGCAAGGTCATCGGCACGCTCACGCCTTGCGTCGTGTACAAGGGTCTCGAAGGCGTCCCGATGCTCTGGGTTCAGCCGCTCGACAAGCAGGGCAATGTCAAAGGCGAGCCACTGGTCGCGTGCGATTCGACGCGGATGGCGGGCCCCGGCGAACTCATCTACTTTGAAGGCGGACGCGAAGCCGCGCTCGCGTTGGAACCGTGGTTTGTGCCCGTCGATCACACCATTATCGGGATCGTCGACGAACTGTATCACGAATCATGATCCTTGGAACCGTCAGAGGGAATATCGTCTCGACGATCAATCATCCGTTCTACGACGGCAAGAAGCTGCTCATCGTCGAGAAGGAGGATTTCGCCGGCAAACCCGGCGGCTATCTCATCGCCATCGACGGCGGCGTGAGCGCGGGTGTTGGCGAACGCGTGCTGGTCATCGATGAGGGAAATTCCGCCCGCCAGGTGGTCAAGAACGACAAGGCCCCGCTCCGCTCGATCATCATCGGCATCGTTGACCGCGTCGACTCCGAGGCGTAAATTTCTGTCGGCGTGCGATTCGATGTCACAGTGGAGTCCGGCAGCGACGGCTTCGTCGCCGAATGCGAAAGCCTGCAGTGCCGCGCGACGGGCCTCAGCGCTACCAACGCCCTCGATTCCCTCCGCGACGAAATCCGTTACCGCATCGAACTCTGCCCCTGCACCGCTGTCAACGACGACTACGTCGAACTCAACATCGTCTCCGCGCTATAATGCCGGCTGCAGCCATGATTCTCTACAAGTACTGTAGTCCACGGGGCGTCGACATCTTGGAGTCGCTACGGATCAAGGTCACGCCACCAATTGAATTCAACGATCCTTTCGAATTTACCCCACAGATCGTTGGGACCATCCCTCTTCAGCACATCGAGCGAATGCTAACAGATCCGGCCTTTCTGAGTCATGCCTATCCTGTGCACATGGCCGCAGGAACGTTTAGCGGAAGCAAAACGGAATTCGATCACTACATGCGGGAGCAGAAAACAAGTCAGGCCCAGGAATTCCTGAAGGGAGGGCTTCCGATTGTTGTTAAGGTGCTGCGGACAATCCACTTGGTCAATCTGAGCAAGGACATCGGCTTGCTGTGTTTGTCAGAAAAAGATAAGGACATTTTGATGTGGTCTCACTATTCCGATGGCCACACAGGACTAGTCGTCGGCTTGACAACAGACCACCCGCCGCTAAGTGTCACCGAAAGACTCTGGAAGGTGGCCTACGACTCCGAAAGAGTGAAGCTTGATCTAGCTTGGCTGCCGGACAGCGAGGAATACAAGCAATACACCAAGGAACTAGTGACGACGAAGAGCTCGCACTGGCAGTATGAACAAGAGTGGCGACAATTTTTCCCATTGCAGAAATGCCATGTGGACAGACACGATGATGCCACACACTATTTTCTGAAGATCCAGCCGCAACTGATTACTAAAGTCATATTGGGTTGGAGGTGCTCGGATGTAACAGAGAACTCCGTGCGCCGTGCATTGACAGAGTCTCGCTTGCAGCACGTCCTCTTGGAGAAAACAGTTCTAGACGAACGCAAATTCGAGTTAGAAACCGTGAAGGTTTGAACGAGAATCTGGGTGTAATCGGGGTTACGCCTAATCATTATAACAATTGTAGATTAGTTCTCCGTCCAACCCGCCAATAGCAGCGGCTGCGTCCCTGAGCGGATAAACGTTGCGATGCATGAACCTCTTGATCCCAGCTTGCCATCTGCTGTCGCGGGTGAGTGACAGCGGGCGCATATTTGGCGCACCTCGTCGGACTCGGCTTGCACCACCAAAGCGGGGGCGGCGGGTTTCCATTGCCCATTGTTCCCGGCGGTTGCTACACTCGCTGACCGTGAAGTCAGCAACATTGCCAGACGATGGAGCAGCCAGCGAGCCCGGGCGTATTCCCCGACGCGTCATCGTCGCCGCGGCGGTGCTGGGGTTGCTCACCGTCGCGCTGTTCGCGCCGACGTGGCAGGACCAGATGCTGGGTTGGGACGATGACGAGAATGTGTTGCACAACCCGCTCGTGGTCATGTCCCCGGCGGCGGGATTGAAACAGATTTTCACCGCTCCGTTCTCGACGGACTACTATCCCCTCACCTATATCAGCCTCGCCATCGATCATGCGGTGTGGCGGGGCCAGTTCTTCGGTTATCACGTGACCCAAACCCTGTTGCATGGCGCCAACGTGTTCCTCGCCGTGTTGCTCGTATGGCGGTGGACGGAAACGCTCGGTGTGGCGTTGTTGGCCGGAGCGTGGTTCGGCTGGCACCCCGTGCAGGTCGAAACCGTCGCGTGGATCGCCGAGCGCAAATGCGTCCTCGGGACATTCTTCTTTTTGCTCGCCTGGCTGGCCTACCTCAAAGCAGTTGACTCAAAACGCGGCACACGATGGCGGTTGGCGGCGCTGGGATTGTTCCTGCTCGCAGCGTTGACCCATGCGCTGGTGATCGTGATGCCCGGCCTGTTGATCGCCTACGAACTCTGCCTGCGCCGCACGCGATTCACGGAGGCGCTCCGCCGAACGTGGCTGTTTTTCGTGCCGACGGCGTTCGCGGCGATCCTGCGCGCGCTCGGTCACGCGCAGTCAGGTCAACTCGTCCGGCCATTTCGTAGCGTGAGCGAGGGAATTCTGACAATGATCAAGGTTGTCGGGCTTTATCTGAAGACGTTGTTCTGGCCGACACAATTGAGCAATCATTACACCGTCACGACCGCGAACAGCCTCGCCAACACAGGTGTACTCATGGCCCTGCTGTTATTCATTGTGTGGGCTGCGCTGCTGTTGTGGGAGCGCCCTCTCCGCCGTTGGTCGGCATTCGCGCTGGCCTGGTTTCTCATCTGTCTGGCGCCCGTGCTGCAACTCGTGCCGCATCCAACTTTGCGCGCGGATCGGTACCTGTACGTGGCGGCCCTCGGAGTCTTCGTGCTGGTGGCGTTGCTATTACACAAGAACCGAGCCGCATTGGCGACTGTCGGCTCGCTCTCGGCAATCTGCCTGGTCGGGCTAACGCTCGCGCGCATTCCCGATTGGAAAGATCCGAAAACTTTGTGGACCGATTGCGTCAAGAAGAATCCGCGATCGGCCATCGGCTACTACAGTCTCGCCGGTTGCGCCATTGGCGAAAAGGATTGGCATACTGCCGATGCGCAATTGCGGATGTGCATCAACTTGAAACCCGAATTCGCCGAGGCGCAGGCCCGGCTCGGCGCGGTCTGTCTGCTGGAGGGAAAGACCGCGGACGCGCGCGAGCATCTGAAGCGGGCGCTGGCGTTGAACCCGCGCCTGGCCGAGGCGCAACATAACCTCGCCATCCTCCAACAGCGGCCATGACCAACCAGTTTCTCACCCTGCCGGATGACGAACGCCTGCGCATCGCCTGGCCGACTGCGAACCATTCTCTTTTCGACGCGCCCGAGAAATTCTTTGCCCGCATACGCGTCAATTCGGATTACGGCAAACCCGGTTGGACGCGGGACTGCGGCAAGCGATTCCATCGCGGTTGCGACATCGCACCCGTCAAGGTCACCGCGACGGGCCGAACCACGCGCGTTATCTTTACCAATTGCGCAACGAATACGGATTTCGAGAGCGACGAACCCACGTTCGTCCCGCTCGACGATGTTTTCTGCGTCTTCGACGGCACCGTCGCGGAAGTTGTCGCGGATGAAAACGTCTCCGACTTCGGAAAACACGTCGTCATCGAACATGCCTGGCCACTGGGCGGCGCGAAGTTCTTCACGCTCTACGCCCACCTCTCCGAAGCGCCCTCTGTTACCGTGTCATCACGGATTCTGCAAGGCGCCAAGGTCGGTCGAATGGGGCAAACGAGCCGTAGCGCCGACGCGCGCAACTGGATGGCCATCGCCCCCCACCTGCATTTTGAAGTGAGGGACACGGACGGACGATCCTACGATCCAGTGGAATTCTTGAAGCGGTTCTTGCCGCCCGGACCATAAGCTCAAGCACCCGATCACGCCCTGCCGAAAAGTCGGTCGCAGATCTGGCGCGCGGCAGTCTCACGACCTCTCGTTCCATGCGGCATGACACCCAGCAATGGCGTGTTGCACAGTTCGGGCACGGTCTTGATGTTGGTTCCTGCCGCCTGGTCGCGTTTTCCGCCGACCGTATCGTTCAGGATTATCCCGCGCACCGTCAAGCCGTTGGCTCGCGCCTCGTTAACGGTCAACAGACTGTGATTGATCGTTCCCAAACCGAGACGCGCGACCACGAGCAGGGGCAGCTTCAATGACCCGGCCAGGTCTGCCACGAAATACGTGTCACGTATCGGCACCAACAATCCACCTGCTCCTTCCACGAGCACAATGGAGTACGTGGAAGCCAATTGCCGGTAACATTCACGAATACGGCGGAGGTCGATGCGTTTGTGTTCAAGCCGCGCCGCGATGCTCGGCGCGAGCGGGCGGCGGAGATAGATGGGGTTGATCACGTCGATGGGTTGCTCGTGCTTCATGATGGCCGCGTAAATTTCGGCGTCGTGTCTTCCACCAGCGCCGCACGTGATCGGCTTGAACGCTGCCGCGCGGACGCCGCGACGACGCAACTCGGCCAGCAACGCTACGGTGACATGCGTTTTGCCGACATCAGTGTCGGTTCCGGTAATGAAAAGTCCCGCACTCACGTCTTCTTTTCCGATCCACACGCGCCCGCCACGGCCAGCACCGCCAGCAAGGGTGTGATAGGCACACGATACCGGCTGTAGGTCACCGGGCTTGCTGCCAGCGCGACGAAGTACAACAATAAGATTCCTGGCAGCAGTGCCGACTGCCCCAGCTTGCACATCCCGATCATGCTCAATACAATCACCACGAGCAGCGCGAGACTGTACAATGGTGGCCACCAGTGCGATGGCGGCTCCGGCTTGAGCAACGAGGGTTCCAACGTCCGTTGTCCGGGCCCGAGCAGGAGTTTCCCGCATCCCAGCACCGCTTCCTTCAGCGCGATCAGCGGGGCGGACAACACAATCTGGCGGGACATGCGGGAAGAGTTCTCCAGTCGACGCGCGAACGATTCGCGATCATCGAAGAATTCGGCGGTGCCAACTCCATGTCTGAATTCGTTTTGCACAGTAACGACATCGATTCCTCTCCGGTCGGCGTCGACGCCCGCGGCCCATGAGAGCAAAAAATAATCCGCCGAATTGCTCGAGAAGAAACATTTTCCGGTCAGCGCAGCATTTCGTGCCACCCAAATCCCGATGAGTGGCAGAAACCCGACGAGAAACATTGCGAAGCACGCCGCTCGCCGATGCCAAACAATTGTCAGGATCAGCGCGATGACCCATAACCACATGGCGATGGGCCGGCACAGACTTGTCAACGACCACAGCAGACCTGTCCAAAACCAGTCCCATGGCCGCTCGTTGCGCCATGCCAGTATGCACGTGCCGCCCAGCAACATAAGCGTGAACAGCGTTTCCGTGCGCAAATCCAGTCCGCGCATGACCGCGTTGGGGTCAAGAGCGACCAGCAATCCGGCGACCATGGCACGGTTCCAAGACAACCACCGCGCCGCGAGCAATATCGTCAGCCAGGAAATCACTCCCCACAACACGCATTGCACGGTCAGGAAAACGCCCAAGCGGTCTCCGCCCAATTTGATCAAGCTCGCGAGGAACAGCGGATATAAAGGCGGGCGTCCCACATCGGGCATTTCCCGGCTATCCGGGCCAGCAGCGACAAAGCCTTTTCCCGCCACCACGTTGCGCGCCAGAGAACGGTACGAGTCCATGTCGACATCGGGGTTTAGCTTCGGCATCCAATACGCCAGACAGATGAGCCGCAGCACCACCGCCACGCCGAACACCGCGATACACATTTTGGTACGATGGCTCATAGTAGTGACAGGGGGTCGACGTCCACGGCGACGCTGACATCCTCCGGGGGCTTAAGGTTTGCGAGCACCTGATTGAGAGATTCGACGACCTGCATGATGTGTTGCGTGCGCAGCATAATTTGGAAACGGTACTGATTCTGCACTTTCGCCAGCGGCGCGGGCGTCGGGCCGGCGACGATGCCCAGCGTGTCGGGGACACGCTTCTCCAGTTCGCGCGTCAACGCCTGAGCATAAAAGCTCGCCTTCGCTTCACTGCGGCTGCGCGCCGTGATGCAGATGAGGCGCGACACGGGAGGATATCGCAACTGCTCGCGAAACTCGATTTCCTGTTCGTAAAAGCCGACAAAATCATGCTGGCGGGCGTATTGGACCGCGGAGTGAAACGGCGTAAAGCTTTGCACGATGACTTCACCCTCGACGTCGCCGCGGCCGGCGCGGCCCGCGACCTGAACAAGTAGTTGAAACGTTCGCTCCCCGGCCCGGAAATCTGGTAGATGCAATGCCATGTCCGCGTAGATGATACCCACGAGCGTCACGTTCGGAAAGTGCAGCCCCTTCGCAATCATTTGCGTGCCGACCAGAATGTCGATCTTGCCCACGCGGAACGCGCCGAGGATTTCGCGGTACAGGGTTTTGCGCGTCATCATGTCCGAATCCATCCGCTGCACACGGGCCTTCGGAAACGCGTTTTGAATGGCCGACTCGACCTTTTCCGTTCCCATGCCTGCGTACCGAATGGCAGGATCGTGGCATTCGGGACAGTTTTTCGGCACGCCGCCAACGTACCCGCAGAGGTGACAGAGAAGCTGCCCGGCTTTGCGATGATAGGTAAGAGACACGCTACAGTTCGGGCACTTGGCAATATGCCCGCACTTCGGACAGAACATATGCGTGGCGTACCCGCGGCGATTGAGGAAAAGAATTACCTGTTCGTGTTTGTCGAGACGCGCCCGGATGGCATCGCGCAGCTTGCACGAGAGAACGTAGCGTCCCTTTTGTCGGATTACCTCCTGACGCATATCGACAATGCGCATGACCGGCATCTTCTTGTTGTCGACGCGTGACGGCAGAGTGGCCAAAGTGTAGCGTCCACGGCGGGCGTTGTAGAAGGATTCCAGCGATGGCGTGGCCGAACCGAGCACGACTGCCGCGCGCTCGATTTTGGCGCGCATGACCGCGATGTCGCGGGCGTTGTAGCGCGGCGCTTCGTCCTGCTTGTAGCTGGTCTCGTGTTCCTCGTCGATGACGATCAGCCCCAGCGCCTGCACGGGAGCGAACACCGCCGAGCGCGCGCCGATGACGATGTGCGATTGGCCATCGCGAATTTTGTGCCACTGATCATGCCGCTCGCCCGCACCGAGATTGCTGTGCAACACGGTGATCTGCTGATTCTGAAACCGCGCGCGGAACCGCTCGACGGTCTGCGGCGTGAGTGAAATCTCGGGCACAAGCACAATCGAGTCCTTGCCCTGATGCAGCGCGTGCTCGATGGCTTGGAGATAAACCTCGGTCTTGCCGCTGCCGGTGACGCCGTGAATCAAAATGGGCGATGAGGAGGAAGGCTGATCAATCGCTGCCGTGCAAAGTTCCAACGCTTTCTGCTGATCGGGCGTGAGAGACAACGGCGTTGTGGGAAGGAACACCTCGCCGCCGAACGGGTCGCGTTCATCCACCTGCTCGCTGAGTTGGACGAACCCCTTCTCGGCGAGTCTCTTGACTGCGGCAGCATCCGTGTCCGCGAGCTTCAGCAGCTTGAACACGAACATGCCTTCGGATTTCTGCAGAATGTCGAGCGCCCGGGCCTGTTTCGGCGCGCGTTTCCTGAGTTTGGCGAGATCTTCCGATGAAATCCTGCCCGGCTTGACGTACTGGCGTTCCTTCCAACTGATTTTCGCCTTGCGCACGACTTCCGGCAGCGCGCATTTCACGCACAGCTCGACAGGACAGAAATAGTACTTGCCCATCCAGCGGGTGAGTTCGAGAATTTTGTCGCCGAGCAGCGGTTTCTTGCCGATGACCTCCGCGATCTCTTTCAAATGCGGATACGCAGAGTTGTCAGCCAGACCAACGACATATCCCTGTGCCGTTGATTTGCCAAATGGCACCGCCACCCGCGAGCCGATCTGCACCGCGCCCGCCAATTGCGGCGGGATGCGATAATCAAACTCGCGGTCCAATGCGAGATCGACCACAATTCTGGCGACGCAGTTGCCCATGACAATAGCATACTACACGAGACTGGGAACTGTCAGGCGTTTGTGATCATGTGAGGGATAGGTACCACCGACTTGGACAGAGACCTCACCCTTCGATTGGTCTGGGTACGTACTTGTGGTTTGCTGTCGTCGTGACATGGCGGACCAGACGGGTCTGGGACACACATTCGTCGGCTGGATCCTAAATTACTGTGAACGTGAAGCTGCGGTTCGTGATATTTGATTGGGGTGACACGTTGATGTCCGAAGCCGGACCTTTGGATGTTCCCATGGCGAACTGGCCGGAGGTTCGCACCATCGATGGCGCCCGCGAGGTTCTTACACAATTGGCGAAGAGCTGTCGCATTGCCATCGCGACGAACGCGATTGTATCGAAGAAACCCGATGTTGTGCGCGCGCTGGAGCGGGTCGGGCTGAATGCGTTTATCGATGAGATCTTCTGCTTCACGGAGTTGGGCTACAAGAAGAGCGAGCCGGAGTTTTGGGATGCGGTACTCGCCGGACTCGGCGCACAGAAGAATGAGTTGGTCATGATTGGTGACTCATTGGAGCAAGACGTTCTTGGGCCGCTACGTGTCGGCATTCACGCGATCTGGTTCAACTGGAAGCAAGAGACCCATTCGAGATCGTTCTCGATTCGGTCGATCCAATCCCTCCGAGAGTTGCCCGCCGCCATCGAAGAGTTGACCTGACCCGCCGTTGGGCCAGGCATTCTCGTCGAAAACTCCATTACTCCATTGCCAAGCTTGCGTTATACTCCACACGTGTCACGCCGGAGAGCGAAGAAACTGGAGCGGGTTGGGAACTGGCTGGCCCTGATACTGGTGCTGGGGGCGGTCGGGTCGGCAGCGTTTGTCTATTGGCGATGGGCATACCGCGAGCAACGATTCAACCGTCTGATCGAAGAAATCGCTCCCCAGTACGGTGTGGACAAGTGCCTGGTGAAAGCGGTGATCCGACGAGAAAGCAAATTCGATCCCTTTGTTTTTGGCAGCCACGGGGAAATCGGGCTCATGCAGGTAACGGATGGCGCCGGTCAACAGTGGGCGCGGGCGGTCAAGCGGCGCGATTACGGGCGAAGCTTGCTGTGGGACCCGCGCGCAAATATTGAGGCCGGGACCTGGTATCTGGCGCGTGCGCTGAATCGGTGGCCGGACAAGGGTGACGACGACCGCATCCCGTTCGCTTTGGCGGAATACAACGCAGGTTACGCCAATGTCTTACGCTGGCTCCCGCACGCCCAGCAGACAACCCCAGATGAGTTCGTCGATGCGATCACGTATCCGTCGGTGCGGGATTATGTTACGGACGTAGTCGAGGATTACCAATTCTACAAAGCGCGCGGCCACCTCTAAAAACTGGCGGGTGCCCGCAAACTAACGGTGGTGTCCTGGGTGAGGCCAGGTGAGGCTAGGAGAAGCGCAGCCACCATTGTGGATGTTCACGGGCACCCACGTATTTCTATTTCTACTCTCATATGATGAGACACCGCCCCGTTTCGTTTCGTTCAAAAAACATTTTCCCCCGCAACCGTGCAAACCCCTGCCTCCCCCGCCACACAAAAAATCATCCCCCCAACCTCCCATCCTTCCCCCGCGACTCCTCCCCCAGCCGCGCCTT
>Ga0182014_10001212_pt1 | contig 34800 bp, 34 predicted proteins | sample 612S2DmetaG_FD_120489 | JGI IMG/M metagenome (GOLD analysis project Ga0182014, IMG submission 120489) | Permafrost microbial communities from Stordalen Mire, Sweden - 612S2D metaG | ecosystem: Environmental > Terrestrial > Soil > Wetlands > Permafrost | place: Sweden: Stordalen | collected... | reverse complement strand
ATCATCGCCAGCCGCATCGGCGCATTGGCGACTCTGGTCGAGGACGGCGCCAACGGCCTGCTGGTCGAACCCGGCAATCCGGCGGCGCTAGCGAGTGCTGTTCGACGCATCGCTTCGGACGGCAGGCTGGAAAGCGAACTTCGCCGCGGGGCGCGCCAGACCTACGAAGCCTTGTATCGGCCCGAGGTCAACGTGAGACTGTTGCAGCAGATTTATGAGCAGGCCCGAGACCGGGCCGCAGCAGCGCGCTGAGCCCCGCGCGGTGCGCCCTCATCGGAGCGAAGAGCGCCTTACACTGGGTGCATGGCACTGAAGTTCACGACCTCCTACTTTGAAGATTCCCTGGCGCTCTTCCGGCAATACAAAAGCCTTGGCGATCGCGCCATGGAGCAAGTGACTGACGAGAAGCTCTTCGCCGCGCTCGACGGCGAGGCCAACTCGATTGCTATCATCGTCAAGCACATGGCCGGCAACATGCGCTCCCGCTGGACCGATTTCCTCACCACCGACGGGGAGAAATCAGACCGCAACCGCGACAGCGAATTTGTTGAGCCGCCGACTACGCGCAAGGCGCTGATGGAGGATTGGGAGAACGGCTGGGCCATTCTTTTTCAGGCGCTTGAGCCGCTCACCGATGCTGATCTTGGCCGCACGATTCTGATCCGCGGCGAGGCGCACTTGGTGCTGCAGGCCATCAACCGCCAGGTGGCGCATTACGCGTACCACGTGGGCCAGATCGTCCTGCTGGCCAAGCATTATGCGCGCGGCCATTGGCAATCGCTCAGCATAGCGCGAAACCGGTCGGCGGAGTTCAATCGCCAGGTCGCGGCGGGTGAGGCGAGCCAGCGCTAAGACTGCGCAATCGCGCCCGGCCCGGCGTCTGCCGCGATTGCTACAATGATGAATGGGCCAAGGCCGATATTTTTGCGTATAGCGCAAGCACAGCAAGGAGCACTCTCTCTATGGCGATTCCCGCCACCCAAATGCGTCCGGGCATGATCATCAAGCACAACGACCAGCTTCACCTGGTATTCAAGGTGGAGCATCGTACCCCCGGCAACCTGCGCGCTTTCATCCAGGCCAAGCTTCGCAACCTGAAATCCGGCGCGATGTTCGAGCACCGTTTCCGCTCCGCCGATGCCATCGAAAAGGTTGTGGTCGACGAGGTTTCGATGGAGTTTCTCTACGCCGACGGCGATGACTACTACTTCATGAATCCAGTCGACTACGAGCAGACGGTGCTGAAAGGTTCCACGCTCGGCGATGCGGTGGAGTACCTCACGCCCAACCTGCAGATCAAGGTGAGTTACCATGATGGGCAGGCTGTCGGGATCGAGCTGCCCTCGGCAGTGGAGCTGCAGGTGGTGGAAACCGAACCGGGCCTGAAGTCGGCAACCGCATCCAGCGTGACCAAGCCGGCCAAGACCGAAACCGGCCTGGTGGTGCAGGTCCCCGCATTTATCAACGAGGGAGAAAAAATCCGCGTGGATACCAGCGAAGGCGCGTATCTCAGCCGGGCGTAAGAACTTCATTCGTGTTTTGCGCAACCAATAAGGAGTTCCCGTGCCAATTCCCGCAGCTATCGCATCACCGGCAGAGATCTATCGCTTCAACTCCGATTTTCTGGTGAAGATGGTCAAGGACCTTTCGCCGGAGGAGTGGTTGAGGCGTCCCAACGAAAAATCGAACCACATCGCGTGGATCGTCGGCCACGTAATCTGGTCGCGCAAGATGTTGGTCGGCCGGCTGGGCACGGAGTGGTCGCAGCCATGGCTCGGAGCGTTTGCCCGTGGCGGCAAATGCGAAGACGAAGCAGCTTACCCGTCGCCGGCTGCCCTGATGGATGCCTGGCGCGAGCTGTCCGGAATCCTGGCCAGCACGCTGGAGGGAGTTTCGGAGGAAGCGCTCGCGGAGCCTTCCACGAAAGGGCCTCCGAGCACCGACGGCAAGGTGAGCGGCGTGGTCAACTTTATGGCGATCCATGAAACGTACCATGTGGGCCAGGCATCGTATCTGCGAGGCTGGCTGGGCCACAAAGGGCTGATGGGCTAGCCGTCTTCTGTGCCAAGGTTGATTGAAGCGGCGCGGCTTCGGGACGCACACCCCTGTTTCGTTCATAGCCTGGTCAAAATGCAGCCGGGGGAAATCACAAAGCGAGCAGGATGACGATCACCACCGCCGCACCGATGATCAAGCTGATCCGGTCAGTAAGCGCAAACGCGACCGGATCTTCGTCGAGGCGGCCCCGCGCAGCCCGCAGCCACACCCGGCAGAGCCAGAGGATCATGAAGGGCATGATCAGCCACAGCGTCGACGGATGCCGATAGAGATTCACCACGTCCCGCCCACTGATGTAATTGGCGAAGATGACCACGGCGGCAAATGCGCTGGCCGTACCGAAGCTGCGCATCTGTTCGATATCGCTGGACAGGTATCCGCGGCCATTTCTTGGCGGCAAACCGGTGGATCTGAGATTCTCAAGCTCCGCGAAGCGCTTGACGAAAGCCAGGGAAAGAAACAGGAATATGGCAAATCCGGCGAGCCAATGGGAGATGGGGGTTGCGGTTGCAGCGCTTCCGGCGAGCAGGCGCAGGGTATACAGGCCGGAGAGCACCAGCACGTCGACGAGCGCAATCCGCTTCAGGTATGCGGAGTACGCCAGGGTCGTGCCCAGGTAGAGCAGCAGCCAGCCGTAGTATCCGGCAGGTAGCAATCGGGCCCCGGAGAGCGCCAATAAGAGGAGGATGGCGACAACGCCAATTCCCGTAAAGGCGGGCAGATCGCCTGAGGCGAACGGCCGCAGACGTTTCCGAGGGTGGCGCCGGTCGGCCTCGATATCGAGCAGGTCGTTGACAATGTAGGCGGCCGAAGCAGTGGCGCAGAAGCAGCAAGAGGCCAGCAATGCGGTCATCAACAGGTTGACGGTAATCACATGCGCAAGCAGCAGCGGCACAAAGATAAGCAGATTCTTCGCCCACTGGTGCGGGCGCAACGCTTTGAAGACGGATTGGAGCGGCCGGCCGCGTTCCTCGAATATGTGTGCGGGGACAATGCCCAGCGCGCGCATTCTCATCCGCAATCTCAGGCTCGGATTGGCTACCATCGGTTTGGCGGCACGGGCCAGCAGCGGCAGATCTGGAGTGTCGTTGCCGATGTAATCGAATTCATTCGAGCCCAGCCGCTGGCGCAGGCTGTCGAGCTTTCTGATTCCGGTCAGGTTGGTTGCGCCATCGCTCCCCAGCACCCCGCTGAAGATCCCCAGATGGTCGGCAACGCGCCGCGCCAGGTGCACATCTGCGCCCGTGGCAAGATAAATGGCGCGGCCTCGTACGCGCTCTTGTTGCAGAAACAGAAGCAGCTTGCGATTGTACGGCAGATGCGCGACATCGAGAACGACCCGCTCGGTCACATACGCCTTGAACGCCGCTTTGCCGTGGATAAGGCGCAAAGGCAGCGTCAGCACTTGCAGCGGTTTGGTCCGCGACAAGACGAGGAGTGAATCGATCAGGGTATCCGACTTGACCAGCGTTCCATCCAAGTCGACACACAGCGGCCGGAGCTGTGCTGCTGCGAATTCCGGCTGAGAGGGGCTCTGGTGCAACCGTTCACCTCGTCTGGAGTGGCCGAATAGGATGGTCGAGCGCGGCCAGGACGCGCGTCTTTCTTCGCATCCTGAAGATGAGCCGATTTCGCTGGCTGATGAAATGCCGGAACGGCTCAAGTATACAGCGATCCTGAAGCGCAGGAAAAACCGGCGGCAATCGGATTCGACAGGAAAAGCCTGTCTCGGAGAGGCGCCCAACCATGCAAAGCGGCGTTGACGAGATTTCAGCGTCCCGCTTCAGGCAGCTTCACCAGTTTTGCCTCCAGCAGCGCCTCGATGGACCGCAGCGCCTCCAGCACGGATTCCGATACCGGCTCGTCCACCTGCACTACCGCCAGCGCCTTCACGGGCTTGGCGCCGGTCCGTTCACGGCCGAGCGCGAAGTTGGCGATGTTCACGCCCTGCTGTCCCAGGGTCGTGCCGATCTGGCCGATCACGCCCGGCACGTCCAGGTTGCGGCACACCAACAGGCTGCCCTCGAGGGGGGTTTCGATGTCGATCCTGTCGAACTCCAGTAACCGCGGCTGCTCTCCGTGAATCACGGTCCCGCTGGCGCGGCTGGTTCCCGCCGGGCCATGCAGCACTATGGTGAGCACGCTTGCCGCGCCGCCGCGATGGCTCTCCTCTTTGTCTTCGTGCACACGAATGCCGCGCTCCTCCGCCACGGCTGCCGCATTGATCCGGTTCACGTGCTCGGAACCCTGCAGCAGGCCGGCAATGGCCGCGTTGCGCACCAGTTCCGTCTTGACCTCGGTGAGCGTGCCGCCATAAATGAGATGAATTGCCTCGATCCCGCTGGTGCCTGCCTGGGCGAGGAAAGAGCCCAGGCGGCCAGCGAGGTCGATGTACGGCGCAATCTGCACGTACTCCTCGTGGCTCATGGAGGGCAGGTTCACCGCGTTCTGCACCACGCCCAGCTTCAGGTACTCGCGCACCTGCTGCGCAATCTGCACGCCGACCGCCTCCTGCGCCTCGGCGGTTGAGCCGGCGATGTGCGGCGTAAGGATCACGTTGTCGAACTCAAGGTATGGCGACTCTTTGGGCGGTTCCTGGGCAAACACATCGAGCGCCGCTCCGGCTACGTGGCCGCTTTTGAGCGCCGCGACGAGGGCCGCATCTTCCACCAGCTCGCCGCGCGCGCAGTTGATGATGCGCACGCCCTTTTTCATGGCGGCGAGCGTCTTCGAGTTGATCACGCCCGCCGTTTGCGGCGTCAACCCGACGTGTAGCGTGAGGTAGTCGGCGCCCGCGATCAGTTCTTCGAGCGACACCACCCGGATCCCACTTTCCCGAGCCACGGCCGCCGAAACAAACGGATCGCTGCCGATGATCTCCAATCCAAAACCGCGCGCCCGCTTCGCCACTTCGAGCCCGACCCGTCCCAGGCCCAGAATGCCGAGGGTTTTTCCGCGCAGTTCCGCACCCAGCAAGCTTTTCTTCTCCCAATTGCCGGCGTGCATGCTTGCGTTTGCCGCTGGCAGCTTGCGCGCCAGGGCCAGCATCAACGCGATAGTCAGCTCAGCTACGGCCACGGCATTGGCGCCCGGCGTGTTCATGACCACGATGCCACGTCTTGTGGCAGCTTCGGTGTCGATGTTGTCGACGCCCACCCCGGCGCGGCCAATGACGCGCAGTTTCGGCGCGTGTTCGAGCAGCGCATCGTCTACCTGCACGGCGCTGCGCACAACCAGGGCGTCGGCGTCGGCCAGCGCGGCCGGCAACCCCTCCGGCAACTGATCGTGCGTTTTTACTTCCCAACCCGGCTCGGCCGCAAACACGGCCAGCGTGGCCGGAGAAACTTTTTCCGCCAGAACGATTTTCATCGCTTCTCCTCTTGCCTTCTCCGCGCCTTCGAATTCGTCGAAGCGGATGCCTTGCTGTTCGCAAAGCAAGTCGAACATGCGCATCACGGCGGCGTGCGGCTTTCCTTCGCCGCGCTCATACTTGGTCAGCGAGTTAGGATGGACCCCCAACCGCTCCGCCATTTCGTATTGAAAGAGATCAAGCTGTTTTCTCGCAATCAGCAGTTTCTCTCCAAATGCAAGCTCCGGCATGAATGCTCCAGATCAGTGAATGAGTGAATAAGTGAATGAGTGAGTAAGTGAATGAGTGAAAAAGTGAACGAGTGAATGAGTGAAGAAGTGAATGAGTGAAGGGAGCCGAACGAGGCTACAACCCAGATTTGCTCGCGCTCGATCTCGTTGGCTTTTTCACTTGTTCACTCATTCACTTCTTCACTCGTTTCCTCACTCCTTCACTGCCTTCGCATACACTTCTTGCGCTGCCGCCACAGCCTGCCCGTACATCACCGGCAGACCCAGCGTGTCTTTGACAATGTGTTCCATCGCTCCGAGCAGGGCTACGGTGTCAAGGTAGTCGAAGAATCCCAGGTGGGCCACGCGGAAGATTTTGCCCTGCATCTCGCCTTGGCCGTTGGCGATGACGAGGGCAAAACGCGTCTTCAGCGCCTTGACCACGTCGCTTGAGTTCATTCCCTCCGGCACCGCAACGGCCGTGGCCGCCGCGGCGGGAGCGGTGGGCGCAAACAGTGTGAAGCCCAGGGCCACCAGGCCGGCCCGCGTTGCCGCGGCGTTTACCTGCGCGTTCTCCACCAGCGCGATGCGGCCTTTTTCGAGATCGCCGCCCGCCTGCCCGGCGATGTAATCGAGCGCGGCGCCCAGCCCGGCTACCAGCGCCACAGCCGGCGTGTACGCGCTCTCACCCTTCACCGCGTTCTTCCGTTCCTTGCGCAGGTCGAAGTAGTAGCGCGGATTTTTTGACGTCTCCATGGCCGCCCACGCACGCTCGCTCACGCTCAGGTAGGCGAGGCCGGGAGGAATCATGACCGCCTTTTGCGAGCCGCCGATCAGGATGTCGATGCCCCAGACGTCCACATCGAAGTGGGTGGTTCCCAGGCCGGTAATCCCATCGACTACGAGGAGCGCCTGGCTGCCGGCCTCTTTGAGCAGCTTGGCGATGGCTTCCACGTCGTGACGTACGGCGGTGGAGGTCTCGGTTGCCTGCAGGAATACGGCTTTGTGCTCGGGCTTGAGTGCGGCGCGGATCTGGGCCAGGTCGAAAGTCTGTCCGTAGGGAGCCGTGACCACATCCGGCTGGCAGCCGAAGGCCTTCACGAGGCCAACCCAGCGTTCCCCGAACTTGCCAGCTGTGAGAACCAGAACCTGGTCACCCGGCGAGGTCAGGTTGGTGACCGAAGCCTCCATCGCACCGGTTCCGGAGCTTGACAGCAGCAGCACATCGTTCTTCGTGCCCACGAATATCTTCAACTGCGCCAATACTTTCTGGAACAAGGCGCGGAATTCCGGGGTGCGGTGATGGATGTCTGCCGCGGCCATGGCAAATTGGGCGGCGGGCAGCAGCGGGGTGGGACCGGGCGTAAACAGGCGGGTCTTGCGGATCATTTTTATCCCCTTTTCCGATTTGCAACAAGTGGGTTCGGGTGGACTCCGAAAATCACATAATACACAAATTTGTGACTTATGTGAATTATGATTTGTGGAAAATGGGGGGCAAGAGATATCTGGCTCGGTCCGTTTTTGGACAAACTGGAAAAAAGGATCGTCCCGGTATGAAAGGCGTGGTCGACTAAAATTGAAGGTACTGAGGAAACCACCCATGCTCGACGCCGGTGCACTTGAAAAGCTTGTCAGCGAGAAGATTGTGATCGCAATGAAGGCGCACGACGCGGAGCGCACGACCACGCTGCGCCTGATCAAGAACGCGCTCAAGAACAAGGCCATCGAGAAACGCGCGCCGCTGACCCAGGCTGAGTCAGAGCAGGCGCTGGCCACGATGATCAAGCAGCGCCGCGACTCGATCGACCAGTTCGACAAGGGCAACCGGCCCGATCTCTCAGCCAAGGAAGCCGCCGAGGTCGTGATTATCGAGGAGTTTTTGCCCAAGGCGCTGGACGAGGCAGGGCTGGCCGCGCTGGTGACGGAGGCAATTGCCGAAGTGACCGCCTCAACCGGCCAGAAACCGGGCCCTAAAGAGATGGGGTTGGCCATGAAGGCCGTTCAAGCCAAGCTTCAGGCCTCAGGCCTTCGCGCCGAAGGGCGTACGGTGAGCGAACTGGTGAAGAAGGCCCTGGCCGGCTAAGTAACGTTTTTCGGCTGGCGGGTGTTCCACTCGTTTTTGAGGCCCATTATCCGCTGCGACGGCCGCCTCCGCCCGGATTTGCGCGGCTCTCGGGAACTATTCGTTCAACTACGCGAAACTAATCCCGTGAAACGGGGTCATATTAGGTAACCCCTTCCCCGGAACGGCTTGTCCGGTGTTGCCGCCCGGACAAGCCGGAGGCGAACATTGCGCACCTGGTTACGGCTACTGTGAGGGATGATGAAACCCCGAAAGAATCTGCTGGAATGGTGCGTTGCATTGAAGCCGGGACTCAGATTGGCCCCGGCGCTGCTTCTGTTTCCGTTTGCGTCGACCTTTTTGCCTGCGCAGCAGCCGTATCCGTATGGATCGTATGCGAATCCGTATCTAGGGCAGTACGCTTCTCCCGGCCCGCAATACGCGCCGCAGCAGTACGCCCAGCCCCAATACTCGCAGCCACAGTATCCGCAACAGCAATACGCCCAACCCCAATCCTCACAACCCCAATATGCCCAGCCGCAGTATCCGCAGCAGCCTTATGCGGAACCGGCGCAGCCGTATCCGCAGCAGGATTTATCTCAACCGGAAGGCGCGCCCGCGCAGCCGCTTGACGCTGCCGAACTGGAGCAGCTTGTCGCGCCCATCGCGCTCTATCCCGATGCGCTGCTGGCGCAGATTCTGGCCGCGTCCACTTATCCGGCGCAGACGGCTGTTGCGGACCAGTGGTTGAACGGGATGAGGGCGCAGGGTTACGGTTCACCCGACCAGATTGCGGCAGGAGCCGACGAGCAATCCAACTGGGACCCCAGCGTAAAAGCGCTCACGGCGTTTCCCCAGGTCCTGGACATGCTGAACCACAACCTGGAATGGACCACCAACCTGGGCAACGCTTATTACAACCAGCCGCAGGACGTGATGCAGACCGTGCAGGTGCTGCGGGAGCGCGCGCAACAGGCCGGCAATTTAGATAGCACGCCGCAGGAAGAAGTGAGCAACGATCAGGGCTACATTGAACTGGCCCCGGCCGATCCGCAGGTGGTTTACGTGCCGGCATACAATCCGTGGGATGTGTACGGGCAGCCGGTTTCGCCCTACCCCGGATTCTCGCTTCTGGGCACGCTGGGCTCCGTTCTCGGCGGACGGTTTGGAGGGGGACCGATTCAGTTCGGCCTGGGCATTGCGATGGCGGCCTTTGAGCACACGCCGTTTGGCTGGTTGGGCTGGGGCTTGAATTGGCTCACAAATTCAATTCTTTTCAATCACTCGGACTACAACTCGCAGAGCACCACGGTGGCCGATTGGGGCTTCCCGCACGGCGGCCCGCGCGGGTTTGGCCGGGGAGTGGCCGCCGGCGGCTATCGCGGGACGCAGGGCTACATGCGGCCAGGAAACTCGTATGATCGCGGCGAGTCGTATCTGCGGCCTGCCGACAGATTTGCAGGGGAGCAGCGCGGCAACAACGGTTACGCACGCGGCTACCAGGGGCCTGTAAGCGGACCCGGAAGGGGACCCGGAAATAATGGAGTCCGGCCCGCGCTTCCCGCACAACAGGCTTACAACCGCATGCCTCCGGCGAGTGTTCGACCGCAAGGTTACGCGGGCCGGCCGCAGGCCTACGCGGGAGGCGTGGAGACGCGCGGGAACCCCGGGTATGGTTATGGCAACCAAAGCCGACCTGGGCAGAGTTATGCCGCACGTCCGGGCGGGGGCTACGCCAGCGCATATCAGTCTTATCGAGCGCCGTCGTATGGCGCGCAGTCGTATCGCGAGCCATCTTACCGAGCGCCGGAAGCGAGATCATCGCGCGGATTCAGCGGTCGGTCCAATGACGCGTATGGCGAGTCCTACGCGCGCAACGAGCACTCGGGTGGATTTCATCTCTTCGGGCACGGGCACGAATCGAATGGTTTCAACGGCGGACGCGCGCCGAAGAATTCCTATGGCGGCGGCCACGCGCCGAAGGGCTTCGGGCACGAAAAAGCGCCCAAGGCAAGCCACTCCGGCGGGGGGCACAAGCACTTCCGCTGAGTTACCGGTATGCGTCCCCGAAGATGAAAGCGCGATGAATATCAGAATCATCGCTGGACCTATGCCCCGCTCAGGCTCTAACATCGACTCTCAATGAAGCCGCTTTCCGGCTCTTTCAGGGAGCGTCGATGAGATTCCCCGGCATCGTGTCAAGGCTGTTTCCATGTCTGCTCCTGGCGCTCGCAATCCCAATGCTGCGGGCACAAGGGCCTCCGTATCAAACCGACGATCCGGTGCCGGTGGATCTGCATCACTACGAGTTCTACATCTTCGGCGGCGTCGACGGCACACCAGCCGAACTCGATTCCACGGGTCCGGCATTCGAATTTAACTGGGGCGCCATTCCAAGGGTGCAGATTCACGCCCTTCTGCCCTGGGGAATTGTCGCGCCATCGAACAATCCTGTTTATCTTCCGGGCGGCGTGGGCGCCACGGCGTTTGGCCTGATGGATATGGAACTGGGCGTGAAGATCGCGTTTATCAAAGAAGGCAAGCACATGCCGCAGATCGGCAGCTTTACCATGTTTGAAATGCCGACCGGCAGTTACACAAAAGGTCTCGGAGTGGGCAAGGTCTGGTACAAGCTTCCCATCTGGCTGCAGAAGAACTCCGGCAAGTGGCTCTTTGACGGCGGTGGCGGCTATGAAGTTGTGCCGCAGGCCGGTTACCGCGATTTTCCGTACACTGGATGGCTGGTGAAGCGAGAGTTGAGCGAGCGGTTGGAGCTGGGAGTGGAGGTTTTTGCCCACGGCCGGGAGGGTTTTGCGGCGCCGCAAACCGAAGCTTCCACGATGATCGACATCGGGGGGTACTACCACTTCAAGAATCATCCCGGCGAGCAGTTCCTTCTTGCCTACGGCCACTCGGTAGCGGGACAAACTGAGAACTACGCCTATGCCGGGATGTACTGGACGTGGGGCAAGGACGACAAAAAGACTGCCCGCAACGGGTTGTTCCCGGAACCGGCAAACAGAGGCGGACTCTAACGCTTTCAGGTTCGCGTGAAAGGATTGAGCAGATGGAAATCACGGCCCGCAGTCTCTGGACTCTGGTACATGGAATGGGGTTTGGCGCGCTCTATCTGCTGGCGTGCTCCGGCGCACTGGTGGAACTCCATCGCCGCTATGCGCCGGGCAATGCAGGCGCGATGCCGGCACGGGATGAATCCTTCTTGCGAATTTACCTGGTAGCGATGGCCGCGCTGGCATGGCTCACAGTGCTCACCGGGGCATACATCATTTATCCGTGGTATCGCGCGGTTGCGCCGCCGGGAACGGCGGATCTGGCTGCGTTTCCGCAGCGACTGCTCATGGCCAGCCCGTCCACCAGCGCGTGGCACTCTCTGGGCATGGAGTGGAAGGAGCATGTTGCGTGGCTTGTGCCCATCTCGATCACCATGGCCGCTGCGGTGGTTCTCGAATACGGCCGCAACCTGAAAAATCATCCCCAGCTTCGCGCCACGGTGCTTTGTTTCGTCTGGGTTTCGCTGCTGGCGGCGGGCATTGCCGGTTTCTTCGGCGCCATGATCAACAAGAACGCGCCTGTCGAGGGCGGCGCGAGGATTCACATCCTATCAGGAAAGTAATTCAACACGGAGAGCAACCATGCACGCATCTTCAGACAAGGCAGGCTCCGCACCAATCCCCAATGGCCGAGGCGCGGCTGCCATTCTCTCGGCCGGCGTCGGCGCGTTCCTGGTGGGACTTTTCGCGATCCTGGCGGATCAATCCGCGTCCATCAAGAGCTTCATGATTTTCTGGAGGCCGACTGGTCCGCTCTCCGGAGTGACTGCATCCGCCATATTTGTGTGGCTCGCCGTCTGGGCGATTTTGCATGCGCGCTGGCGCAATCGGGACGTGGCACTGGCGCGCATCAACGCCGCGGCTCTTTTGCTGCTCGGCTTGAGCCTGCTGATGACGTTTCCGCCGCTGGCCGATCTTTTCTGAAGAGGAGATCGACGGTCATTCTCGAAGTGGCCGAATGCAGGAAAATGCGCATGCTGCGCTGGTCTTAAAATACTTCGGCGCGGAGACCCGGCGGGACGGGCACATGTTTGAGCAGGCCCAACTCGCCGGCCAGCCGTTCAAGGCGGCCGCGCGTGGCGGGGCTGGGTGGAACCAGCGGCAGGCGCACCTGATCGGTGGTGCGGCCCATCAGGTTGAGCACTGTTTTCACCGGCCCTGGATTGGATTCCCAGAAATTCGCCTCGAAGAGGCGCGCATAGCGGCGCTCCAGCTCGCGCGCTTCAGCCCAGTTGTTATTGAGGGCCGCGCGAATCATGCGCGCCAGCTCGGCCGGCGCTTCGTTTGAGGCCACGCTGATGAGCCCGTGTGCTCCAATGCCGATGGCCGCGAGGGCCAGGTTATCGTCCCCGGAGAAGATTTTGAAGCCGCGCGGAAGCGTGTGCACCAGCTCGGCTATCTGCGGCAGCTTGCCGCTGGCCTCTTTAATGGCCTGGATGTTGGACGCCGCGGCAGCGAGGTGAACCACCGTTTGCGGCTCGAGATTTACACCTGTCCGCCCAGGCACGTTGTACACGGCAACCGGCAAGGGGTGCACGGCTTTTGCCAAGGCGAGGAAATGCTGGAATTGGCCCTCCTGCGACGGCTTGTTGTAGTACGGATTGGCGGAGAGAATGGCGTCCACGCCCTGCACGCGGCGCAGTAAATTGGCCTGGCGCACCAGCATGCGGGTGGAGTTGTGCGTGCAACCGGCCCAGACGGGAACCCGGCCCGCAGCAACTTCCACCACGATGCGGACCACGTGCAGCCACTCATCTTCATCGAGCGTGGCTGCTTCGCCGGTGGACCCGCAAGCCACCAGAAAATCAATTCCTGAATCGATCTGCCAGTTCACCAGCGCCCACAACGCCGGCTCGTCGATCGCACCATCGGTCCGAAAGGGCGTAACAATTGCTGTACCGCAACCCGTAGTTTCCATGACTAGAGAGATTATAACGGCGGGAGTTGGGAGATGGCAGATGGCGAATGACAGTGGCTGGGGAGGGTACCGATTCGTCAACTTTGGCTGCGGGCTCGGCTTGAAAATGGTAGCTTGAAGCTTCCTTTCTTGCGCGAAATGGTGGCTTGGAGCTTTGCGGTTTCGGGGTAATCGCGCGGCTGCAAGCTGCGGGAATGGAGCAAATGGCACCTGGAGAGCCCGCACCCGGCTCCCAGTTCGCGGATGGTCCTGCATGGGCCGGATCCCCAATCCCGGCATCGGCATTGCGGCTTTCCCTCGAAGGGCCAGGATGCGTATAGTTCGTAGAGCAGGTCAGCTTCGCAAAAGAGGGCATGCCATGGCACGGCGCATTTTCTTCTTCTTATTTTTCTCACTGAGTGCGTGGTTTGCGGGCAGCACACAGGCCGCGGCGCAGCCGGCTTTGAAGGCGCAGGCTAGCGGCACGGCGCACGTTACCCTGGGCCAGTCTGCCGTACCGCTCTACGGGCCGTGGAAGTTCACGGCGGGCGACTCGCCGCTCGATGGGAAGACCGGCAAGCCGCTCTGGGCCGAGCCGGACTTCGACGACTCCCGATGGGAAGATGTCGATCTGACTCCCGCAGCCGGCTCCATCGATCCCATCTCCGGCATGTCCGGATTCGTTCCCGGCTGGACGGCCCGGGGCCACGCCGGCTACTGGGGCTATGCCTGGTACCGCATCCGCGTCCAGGTCCAGGCGCAGCCCGGCCAGCAGTTGGCCCTTGCCGGCCCGGCGGACATGGACGACGTTTATCAGTGCTTTGACAACGGCAGCCTGGTCGGACAGTTCGGCCGCTTTTCCGGCAGCAATCCGCAGGGGTTTTACAGCCAGCCCATGATGTTCTCTTTGCCCACCCCCGCCGGCGAAGAGGGAAGTAACGGCGTCTCCACCCGGGTCCTCGCCTTCCGCGTCTACATGCTCCCCGCCACCCTGACCGAAACAGCCGATGTGGGCGGGTTCCACGATGCCCCCATCCTCGGCGACAACTCCACGGTGGCCGCACAGTACCAGATGAGCTGGCTGGAACTGGTTCGCGCGTATGCTCTCACCGCGGCACAGATCCCGGTGTTTGCCCTGCTGGCCTGCGTGGCCTTTACGTTTATCCTTTTCGACCGCTCCGACCGCGTCTATCTCTGGATGGGCTTCCTCTTCCTGGTGCAAACCGTATCGGTCGCCATCTCATCCGTCTCTTCCTGGGGGCAGGTGGTCACCATCACCAGCGCTCAGGTGCTCAATGACGCCACGCTGACCGCACTGATCACCGCCGGGTGGGTGATGGTCTGGTGGGTCTGGTTCGGGCGGCCGCGTCCGGCCTGGACACCGCATGCCGCTGCGGCTTTGGCTTTGCTTTACCTGGTGACCATCGTCCTCGGTCAGGAGATGGTGGTGGGCCTCGTCCAGCACCGGGTCGCCCCCGTCTTTCTCTCCGCTTCGGTGCTCGTCCGGTTGCTGCTTTTCGCCCTGCAACTGTGGATCGTCTTCCAGGGCATTCGCCGCCAGGGGGTCGAGGGTTGGCTGGTGCTGCCCGCCGTCCTTCTGTGGGGTGTCGCGGCATTTAATGCAGAGCTTGCTGTCCTGCATATCGTCGTCCGATGGAGCCTCTTTGGCTTGAGCGTGCGCCTTGGGGCGATCTCGAACTTACTTCTTGCCGCGGTGGTCGTCGTGCTGCTCCTGCGACGGCTTCTGAACTCCATCCACACCCAGCGGCAGATGGCTCTCGACGTCAAGCAGGCCCAGGAAGTCCAGCAGATGATCCTGCCCCAGGCCCGCACCGCCCTTCCCGGCCTGGAGATCGAGAGCGAATACCGGCCTGCCCGCGAGGTGGGCGGGGACTTTTTCCAGATCATTCCCCACAAAACCGACGGTAGCCTGCTGATTGTTGCGGGAGACGTGACCGGCAAGGGCCTGAAAGCGGGCATGCTGGTGGCGTTGATGGTTGGCGCCATCCGCAGCACCGAACGGTTCAGTTCCGACCCCGATGTAATGCTGCACGAGCTCAACCAGCGGCTCATCGGCCGCGCCGATGCCCAGGCCACTTGCCTGGCGCTGAGAATCGCAAAAGACGGCGCGGCGACTCTGGCCAACGCCGGGCACCTGCCGCCTTACCGGAACGGGGAGCCACTGCTGATGGAGGGCGCGCTGCCCCTGGGCTTGACTGAAGAAGCCAAGTGCTCCGTGATGCGCTTCCAACTCAGGCCGGGCGACCGCCTGCTGCTGCTTTCTGACGGCGTGGCGGAAGCTACTGACGCCGACGGCCGCCTCTTTGGCTTCGAGCGGGTTGCTGAGCTGGCGAGGGCGGCGACAACGGTGGGCGAGATTGCTCAGGTGGCGCAGGACTTTGGGCAGCAGGATGACATCAGCGTGATTGCGGTGACGCGTACGGGTGTGCTGGAATCGGCAGCAGCGTAAGCGCATCGAGAGGTGCGAGGGCTTGCTCTCGCAACCTCCTGTTGACCGGGGGCGACACGAGGGATCCTAACCCACCACGGGCGCTTAAAGCTGGTCGAATATCTCTCTGAAGTCCCAGGCGCCGGATTTGCCGTCGAGCCACTCGGCGGCGCGGACGGCGCCCACCGCAAACCCGCGGCGCGAGTGGGCGTCGTGGCGAATCTCGAGGATGTCGACGTCGCTGGTTGCGGTGACGATGTGTTCGCCCTTGGCGTCGCCTACGCGGTGCGAGGTGATCTCCACCGTGGTTCCGGGCTGCGCGGCTTCGACGATCTGCTGAAGCGTGATGGCCGTGCCCGAGGGCGCGTCGAGTTTCGAAGTGTGGTGGGTTTCAGAGATGGAGAATTGGTAGCCTTCGAGGCGCGCCAGTTCGGCCGTAAGGCGGAAGAGTTTTTGCACGCCCATGGAGAAATTGGTTCCGTACAAGAGCGCTCCGCCGCGCCTTGCCGCCAGAGCCTTCATCGCGTCCAGGTGAGCGTACCAGCCGGTGGTGCCCACCACGATGCGGCCACCGAGCGCCAGCACGGCGCGAATGTTTTCGAGAGCTGCCTCGGGCGCGGTGAAGTCGATGACCACGTCGACGCCGGCGAGGTTGGGAGCGGTGAGCGAAGAGGCGTGCCGGTTCTCAACAATGTCAAGGGCGCGGACGCCGTGACCGCGTTCGCGGGCGACCTCAGCGACGAGCGAGCCGGTTTTTCCTTTGCCGAGTACGAGGATGAGCATTTGTCAGCTCCTGGCTGCCAGCTCGATGCTGCCAACGATAAATCTCTCCGGCTTCCCGCCCAATTTCGTGCCGCTGACGGGAACTACTTGACCGTTTCCGCTGCTAGTTTGCGTGCTTCCACGTCGAAGATGGCCGGGTCGGGGCTTTGGAAGAAGGCGGCGTGAAGCGAGCGAATGGCTTCGTCGGCGTCGTCTTCATCGATCATGAAGCTCATGTTGATTTCACTGGCGCCCTGCGAGATCATGCGCACGTTGATGTGGCGGATGGCATTGAAGACCTGGGCGGCGATGCCGTTCTGGCCGCGGATATCCTCGCCCACCATGCAGACCAGGGCTTTTTTGCCCTCGTATTTCACATCGGCCAGCTTGCTCAGATCGGCGGCGATGGCGGGCAGGCTCGAGTTCGAATCGACGGTGAGCGAAACGCTGACCTCGGAGGTGGAGACCATGTCGATCGCGCATTTGTGCTTGTCGAAGATGGCAAAGATCTGGCTGAGATAGCCGTGGGTCATCAACATGCGGCTGGCCACCACGTCGATGATGCTGAGCTTCTTTTTGACGGCGATGGACTTGAAGGGGCTGCTGCAGTGGGGCGCGATGGAGGCGATGCGCGTGCCCTCGCATCCCGCGTTGCGGCTGTTGAGCACGTGCACAGGAATGTTTTTCCTGACGGCCGGAAGAATGGTGGCCGGGTGAAGGACCTTGGCGCCGAAGTAAGCCAGTTCGGCGGCTTCTTCAAAGCTGATGACCTTGACGCGCAGCGCGTCGGGACAGACGCGGGGATCGGTGGTCATGATTCCGTCAACGTCGGTCCAGATTTCGATGGCCTCGGCGTCGAGGGCGCCGCCGACTAAAGCGCCGGTGTAGTCAGAGCCTCCGCGTCCTATGGTAGTGGTCACGCCGGCCTCGTTGGAAGCGATGAAGCCGCCCATGACGGGCACTTGATTCTGCTGGAGGAGCGGGAGAAGCTTTTCCTGGGCACGCTGTTCGATGAGATCGTCCCGCGGAGCGGCTTTCTGGAATTCGGAGTCGGTGATGATGACTTCACGCGCATCCACGTGCGCAGCGTCAATGCCTTGCGCGCGGAAGGCCGCAGCTACGATGCGGCTGGAGATGCGCTCGCCGTAGCTGACAATGAGGTCGGAGATGCGCGGGGTGAGCTCGAGGATGGCGGCGAGACCGCGCAGGATTTCATCGAGCGAGTCGAATTTCTGGTCGATTAGGCTGACGAGAGCGGCGGCATCTTCGGGTTTCTTCACCAATGCGCAGGCGGTATCGCGATGGCGCGCGCGGAGGCGGGAACTGATGGCGAGAGAGCCGGTGCGGTCGCCCAGCGAGGCAGCGGCGGCGGCGCGCAGCAACTGGTCAGTAACCTTGGCCATGGCGCTGACCACCACGACGGGGCTCTTGCCCTGGGCGACGCGTCCAGCGACGATGGCTGTAGTACGACTGATGGCGGCCGAGTCTTCGACCGATGTGCCGCCAAACTTCATGACCACCAGGTTCATTTTTGAACGTCCCATGGTTCGATGTCCGCCGCGTCGAGCTGGACGAAGACAGTCCGACGATTCAGGCGTGCGCGGCGGCGGCGGCAACCGGCTCAAGCTTGCCCAGGCTGGCTAAAAGTTCGGCGTTCAGGATGGCCGCTCCAGCCGCTCCGCGAATCGTATTGTGCGAGAGAACCGTAAACTTCCAATCGAGCACGCCGCAGGGGCGCAGGCGGCCAACCGTCACGGCCATGCCATTGCCGCGATTGCGATCGAGGCGCGGCTGCGGGCGATCGTTCTGCGGCGCCCACTCGACGGGCTGTTCGGGCGCGGTCGGCAATCCCTGGCCGGCCAGCGGACGAAATTCGGCCCACGCGGCGAGGAGGTCTTCACGCGTTGCCGCCCGGCCCAGCTTGTTGCCGAGCTTGATCGACACACTCTCGGTGTGGCCGTCCTCGACGGCGACCCGGTTGCAGTGCGCCGTGATGCGCGCGGCCAGCGGCGTGACAGCGTGCCCTTCGAGTTTTCCGAGCAGCTTGAGGGTCTCGGCCTCCATTTTTTCTTCTTCGCTGCCGATGTAGGGAACCACGTTGCCCAGGATGTCCATGGAAGGGACGCCCGGATAGCCGGCGCCGGAGACGGCCTGCATGGTGGTGACAAAAATCTGTTCGATGCCGAAGCGCTCTTCGATGGGCTTGAGAGCCATGACCAGGCCGATGGTGGAGCAGTTGGGATTGGTGACCATGTAGCCGCCGGAATCGCGGCGCGAAGGCTGCTCCTCGATGAGATGGAGGTGCTCGGCGTTGATTTCAGGAATCACCAGGGGCACGTTGGCGGCCATGCGGTAGGCGCTCGAGTTGGACACGACCGCGCAGCCGGCGTCGGCGAAGCGGGGCTCCAAATCGCGGGCGATGGCCGCGTCGAGGGCCGCAAAGATAACCTTCGGCGCACCTGCCGGGTCGGCCGGCGAAACGGTCAATTTAGCGATGCGCCCGGGGAGCGGCGTATCGAGACGCCACCTGGCGGCCTCGCCGTAAGTCTTTCCGCTGGAACGGTCGCTGGCAGCGAGCCACGCGACCTCGAACCAGGGGTGGTTTTCGAGGAGCTGAATGAACCGTTGGCCGACCATGCCGGTCGCGCCCAGGATGCCGATTGGAAGTTTGGTTTTCATGGCCTTGAACATTCCAGTGTACAGGAGGATGTGTGCAGACGCAGCCATCCGGTTCCGCTGGAATACGGAATCGCACTGGAGTCGAGGTTGTTTCCGGAAAATCGGGGCCGAGTACTACATCGCCGCCAGAACGGCGTCTGCAAACTCGTGAGTGCCGGCCGAGCCGCCTACGTCTCGGGTGAGGGTCTTGTGGGCTGCGTAGACCGCTTCGAGGGCCTTCTGGACCTTGTCGGCCGCGGCGGTCTCATCCAGATGGCGGAGCATCAGGATGGCTGACTGGAGCAGTGCCGTGGGATTGGCGACGTTCTTGCCGGCGATGTCGGGCGCGGAGCCGTGCACGGCCTCAAAGATGGCGCACTCCACGCCGAGGTTCGCGCCGGGAACCAGGCCGAGGCCGCCGACCAGGCCCGCGCAGAGATCGCTCACAATGTCGCCGTAGAGGTTTTCGAGCAGCAAAGTGTCGTACTGGAAGGGATTCATGACCAGCTGCATGCAGGTGTTGTCGATCAGTTGCTCGCCGTATTGGACGTCGGGATACTCTTCGGCCACCTTGCGGGCGCAGCGGAGGAACAGGCCGTCGGAGAGCTTCATGATGTTGGCTTTGTGGATGGAGTGGATCTTTTTGCGGCCGTGCTTGCGCGCGTACTCGAAGGCAAAGCGCGCGATGCGCGTGGAGCCCTTTTCGGTAATGACCTTGATGCTCTCGACTACGCCGGGAACGACTTCGTGCTCCAGGCCGACATATTCGCCCTCGGTGTTTTCGCGCACGATGATCAGATCGACGCCGGGCCACTTGGTTTCAAGGCCGGGAAGATTGCGGATGGGGCGGAAGTTGGCGAAGAGGTCGAATTTCTTGCGCAGCGTGACGTTGATGCTCTTGAATCCGCCGCCGATGGGGGTGGTCACCGGCCCTTTGAGCGCCACGCGGTTGCGTTCGATGGACTCATAAAGCGCGGTGGGAATGTACTCGCCGTGAATCTCGAAGGCCTCTGCGCCGGCCGCAAAGCGCTCCCACTCGAACTTGACGCCGGTGGCTTCGAGAATGCGTACGACTGCCTGGGTGACTTCAGGGCCGATGCCGTCGCCGGGGATGAGGGTTACTTTGTGGGTGATGGACATTGCGTCTTGCTCCTGATTACCAACTGACAACTCTTGCTTATAGCTTGTTGTGAATTTGCCTTGCTGCGATTGGTCTCACCGGAGCAGGCGAAACCGGCTCATTTCTTGCCTTTGACGGGGACGTGACTGCGCAACAGCCCCTCAAGCTCCTCCTTGAATTCGCGCACATCCTTGAAGTCGCGGTAGACGGAGGCGAAGCGGATGTAGGCAACCGTATCGAGGCCCTTCAGGTGCTCCATGATCAGTTCGCCGATTTCGCTGGTGGTGCGCTCGCGCTCCGGAGCGTCGACCAGGAAGGTTTCGGACGCGTCCACAATTTTCTCCAACTGGCTTGACGATACCGGGCGCTTTTCGCAGGCGCGGAGCAGGCCGCTGAGGATCTTCTGGCGGTCGAAACGCTCGCGGCGTCCGTCTTTCTTGACCACCATGTAGGGAATCTCGTCGATGCGCTCGTAGGTAGTAAAGCGCCGGTTGCACTTCTCGCACTCGCGCCGGCGACGGATGGAGTCGGCCTCTTTGCTTTCACGCGAGTCCACGACCCGATCCTGCGCGAAACCACAATATGGACACTTCATGCTATAGGGGATTTTACGGCATCGACAGCAGGAGCGGAGAGAAGGGACCGAGAGATCCAGGAATTCTGGCGGTGCACTCCCGTTCAGCCGCCGGACCAACGGCCCCGGCCAAGGCGCTGCTATTGCATTCAGTGGAGTATAAGAAATGATAGTAAAAACCATATTAGGTTCTTTAATCGTTCTGTTATTGGACTGTAATTGATTTATATTAAGCTCTACAAAGAACCCAATTAAGATCGAAGGCCACCGCGCTTTGCATGGTGTTCCGGAAATTCTCGCGAAATTGTGCGCCTGACACTGCGTCTCCTCTTCATGGGCGCTCACATACATGAGTCAAGTGGCAACAGGTGTATACAGAAGTTTACACAATGCGCTATTCCATTCAAATAAAACCTATTAGCTACGTGAAAACTAACGGCGCCTAGATCCTGGACCGGGTCAGAAACGAGCGCGAGTCGATCATTATCACCCAGAATGGAGAGGCGTGGGCGGTCCTGGTGGATGTGTGCAGCTACGAGGAAACGCAGGAAACTTTAGCCCTCCTCAAAACCCTGCGGACTGAGCCAGAGGGATTGAGGCCAACCAGACCTGTTCCCTCAATGAGACAATCGCGGAGTTGCGGAAGGTTCGCTCCCACCACGGCGCCGACTCCAACATTTTTCTGGACAATGTGGGCGAAGAAGGCGAACGCGCCCTGCGCAGCGTGCGCCACGTTTACGCCCGAAGCGCGCTGGCCGGCCGCATCGCCACTCACATTGTCCTGGACGGCGCCGGCGCGGATGCGGCCGTCTCTCAGGCGCTGGGCTGCCGGAATTGGAAGCGGGCTTCATCGAGGCGTCCTCCTTGGCCTTCCTCCGCGCCAGATCCACCTCAAAATCTCCATGCCCCGTCCTTGCGATTCTTTCCTGTGCAAGGGCTGGGCAGCAAGCACAGAGCTCAACCAGCCTTCGTTCCCCAAACGCAACAACGGCCTGAGAACCGAGTTCTCAGGCCGCTGCCGGTGGACTGTTGGGATTGGACTAAGGCCATCGCGCTGCCGCGAGTGCCAGAGCCTTAGCGGAGAGCCCTCCGCAAGGCCTTATCTGGGGTCTTGGGCGCGATGCCCTAGGCCTCAGTCACCTCACGTAACGAACAACTCGAACAATCTTTTTGCATAGGCTGGATCAACCTCCTTTCCCGTGTAAGCCCACCGTACTTGAGTTGCGCGGCGGCGTCAAGGGCGAGAGGTTATGCCAGCGCCATATTGATGTTCTGGATGGCTTCGTCGATCTCCGCGTTGCTCTTGTAACCCACGGTCACGCTGTCCACGCCGGCATTTTTGAACGCAAAGCGCATGGCGCGCTGGCGGTCTTCCTGGTTAAAGACGCCTTCGCCCACCAGCTTCATGCTGATTACGCCCATGCCTTCCTTGCGAGCCTGCCTGGTATGCTCCAGCACTTCGTTCACATCGCCCAGGACGTCGGCGTCATGCTCTTCGGCATCCATGCGAACGCCCTTGTGGTTCATGCGGATCATGGCGATCTGCAGGAACTGGTTGCCTGGCACTCGGCGCAAAGCCGGCAGCCCGTGCACCGACGCGCCGTGGCTCAGAATGGTCTTCTTCCGCTCGGCCTCAAGAATCGCGTCCTGCCAGTGCCGCGTGTCTTCCGGCCAGGTCCCCGTGTGCTGCCAGTGGAGAAGCATGATGTCGAAGTAGTCGGTGTTTGAGTTTCTGCGCAGCTGTTCAAATCTCACATGCGGATCGACGCCCTCATCGGTGGTCACTTTGGTCATGAGCACGTAAGTCTCGCGCGGAATGCCTTTGAGCGCCACAGCCAGCATCTGCTGCGATTGGCCGTAGGATTCGGCGGTCTCAAAAAAGCGGATGCCGCGATCATATGCGTAGTGCACCAGCCGCGTGAGACCCTCCTGGCCAATCTGCTGCTGGATACGGCCGTTGAAGCTCCCGGTGCCGAGCGCGAGGCGTGTCACCTTTATGTCGGATTTGCCCAAAGTGACCAGGCTGGTGGCGGTTTGCCGCTCAGCATGCAGGGGAAGGGTGCCGACGCCTGCCAGCGCGCCCGCCACGACGCCGGATTTAAGAAAATTTCGCCTTGAAAGCTCAGTCATACTTGACCTCCGCAATTGGCCAAGGGGGGCCAATTGACCGCAATACTACCACAATGAACGACGGAAGGACATAAAACGCCAAGCCATGCGTTCCACTCCCGCCGGCTCAGGATTGACTTGCCGCGCAGAGAGGGGTACCTAGGAAGAAAACAAGTTCGTAAGTTGTTGAGAAATGAGTATAGGCCCCCAGGTTCATGCCGCCCCACCCATCGGACAAAAACAAAGACGTCCGATGGATGGGGCACAGTTTCATTCCCCGTGGGTCGGCTTTGCCAGTGGAGGACTGTTCCCTGTCGTTACCAGCTATGCAGCCACTCCTCGTCGCGGCCGATGCGCACCGGCGTATGAAACAGCCCGCTCAGCGTGGCTTCGGTCAGGAGTTCCTGGCGCGGGCCATCGCCCACAATGCGTCCGTCACGCATGAGGATGATCCGCTCAATCTCCGGCAGAATATCTCCCAGATGGTGGGTGACCAGCACCAGCCCGGTGCCTTCGCCGGCCAGCCTGCGCAGCGTTTCGCGCAGGTCGCGTTGCGCGGCGAGATCGAGGGCATTGGAGGGCTCGTCGAGCAGCAGTTGGCGGGGGCGGTGCACCAGGGCCCGCGCAATGAGAATGCGGCGCTTCTCGCCGGCCGACATGGCGCCGACCAACTGACCGGCGAGGCGCGTGGCCTCCATGCGTTCAAGCGCTTCCCAGGCGCGAGCGCGCATCTCTTCGGTCACATGCAGATTGGGCCACAGCGTAGATGCCGAAAAGAATCCCGCGATCACGGCGTCCAGGCCGGTGGTGACGGCAGTCCGCTCGCCCGGCAGATCGGTTCCCACCACGCCGAAGTGCCGGCGCAGCTCGGTCAGATCCCAACGCTCGCGACCGAAGATGCGAACGCGCATTCCGGGGCTCACAATTGGATAGATCTGGCAGGTTACGGTCAGGATCAGCGTGGATTTTCCGCAGCCGTTAGGGCCGAGGATGGCCACATGCTCGCCGGCGCGGATGCTCAGGTTCACGTCGTGCAGGACCACGCGCTCGCCGCGGGCCACATCCACTCCGCGGAGCTCAAGGAAATCCGCTTCGCTGTTTTCACAGGTTTGAATCTGGCTGGAAGGATTGCCATTCACAAATCCCAGCTTATCCGAACAGAATCCTCACGCGGAAATCCGCATCGGCTATTCCACGGTTGCGTGACCGCGGCCGCCAGCCTTGCTGCGGTACATCAGTTGGTCAGCCCGCTGCAGGAGCTGCTCCCCGGTTTCACCGGGACGGGAGAGCGCGGCGCCCACTGAAATGGATAGGGATATACGCCTTTCATCGTTGCTGGGGACCGAGGTTTGCGCGACCAGTGCAACACATCTCTCGGCCAGCCTGTTCAAGCCTTCCAGGTTCACATTGCGGGCGATGGCCAGAAACTCATCGCCGCCCCATCGCCCGACGGTATCCGTGGGGCGCAGCGACGCAGTCAAAGTCCGCGACGCTTCCTGCAGGGCACGATCTCCGCAGTTGTGGCCGAAACTATCGTTGATTCCCTTGAAGCCGTCAAGATCGATCAGCAACAATCCGAGCGGGTCCTTGTGTTCCACAACTTCGGCCAGCGCAGAGCTTAGCGATATCTCCATGAAGCGGCGATTTGGCAGTTGGGTGAGATGGTCAAGAAAAGCCAGCCGGTTCATGGCCTCGGTCTTGCGCTGGGCCTCGTTCCGCGCCGAATCGTCGCTGAAGATTTCGATGGCCCCGATAACGGCGCCGGCAGCATCCCGAAGCGGTTGCACGCGCACCAGCACGGGCACGCGCCGCCCCTGTTTATGACGCAGGAAGAGACTCGCCTCGTGCGTGTCTCCGCTGGCAATGGACTCGGCCAACGGACAACTCTCCTGGCACAACCTGTGTCCCGCATAATCCACGTGACACAGTATGTCGTCCTGGCAGTACCTACCCATCAGCTCATCGGACGAGTATCCGGTGAGCTGTTCGGCGCCTTTATTCCAATACTGAATGCGCCTTTCCCGGTCTACAAAGTAGACACCGTCGCTCATTTGATCGAGCAACTCACGATAAAAACCGGGATCGTTGATGGCGCTCTTGATGTCGGATTTACTGGACTTGGGGGTCTCTTTCATTTTTACCTAAAGTATTTGACCACGCTAGGCAGTTACACTAATGTGATTTGGATCACAAAACGCAGAAAATCTGCCAGGTTTGCCGACCCCGACCTACCTGTTAAATTGAAGGTTTGAAGCCATGAGTGACCTGTCTGGATTTCTCATTCCCCGCGGTTTCCGGTTTGGCGCAGCAAAGGCCGGACTCAAAGCCAGCGGCCGCCCCGATTTCGCCCTTATTGTGGCCGATGCGGCGGCGAGCGCGGCCGCGGCCTTCACCGCCAACCGGGTGATCGCCGCGCCCCTGATTATCGATAAGGAGAACCTTCGCACATCAGGTGGCAAGGTTCGTGTGGCTGCGATCAACGCCGGCAATGCCAACTGCGCCGCCGGCCAGGCCGGCCTGGACGCCGCGCGCGCCACCTGCGCTGCCGCGGCCCAGGTGTTCGGCTGCTGTCCGGAAGAGGTTTTTCCCTCCTCGACGGGCGTCATCGGCGTCCCGCTTCCCGCTGAAAAGCTGGTCGCCGCCATGCCCGGCCTGGCCGCGCGGCTTGGACCTGAGTCCGACCATTTTCTTGAAGCGGCACATGCAATCCTGACTACCGACACGGTGGAGAAGACCGCATTCGCACACTTCGAGATAACCGGCGAGGATGGCGTGGAGCGGGAGATCCGCATCGCCGCCCTGGGTAAGGGGTCAGGCATGATTCACCCGCAACTGGTGCCCCACGCCACCATGCTGGTCTACATCCTCACCGATGCGGCGATCGAGCCGGCCGGCCTCGACTTGTATCTTCGGCAGGCCATCGAGGTCAGCTTCAACCGCATTTCAGTGGATGGCGATACGTCGACCAACGACACGGTGCTACTGCTGGCGTCGGGCGCCAGCGGAGCTTCGATCGGCCCCGGGAACCCGGCGTTTCAGTCCGCGCTGACCCAGGTTTGCACTTCTCTTGCCCTGCAGATTGTTGCCGACGGCGAGGGCGTCTCCCATGTGGTGGAACTGCGCATCACCGGAACAGCCTCTGACGCCGACGCTTTGCGAGTGGCCAAAGCCATCGCCCACTCTCCCCTCGTAAAGACCGCCTGGGCCGGATGCGATCCCAACTGGGGAAGGCTCGCCGCCGCCATCGGCTACTCCGGCGCAGAAATCGACCCCAATCGAATCGACATCACCTTCGGTGAGCTGCCCATCTGCCGCGATGGAGGCCGCGCTCCCGAATTCGACGAAGCCGCAGCCCACGCCTATCTCAGCCAGGAGGAGTTTTCCATCTCCATCAATCTCCACCAGGGAGACGGAAGCTGCGTCTTCTGGACCACCGACCTGACCGCCGAGTACATCCACATCAACGCCGATTACTCCACCTAGACCTGGTTTTGTTCTGAGCAGTTTACAATCGCAGCAAACGCCGTTGAGGTTCCTCGAGCCCGATGACCACACCCAAAAAGGCGCAGGTTGCCGCCCCCGCTTCTGCAGGGGAGAACGACGGATTTTCGTTGATCCCGAACGAAAAGCTGCTTGCGCTTTACGCGGCGATGCTGAAATGCCGCATGCTTGAAGAGCGCATTCTCAACGAGCCCACCGACGCCCGTCGCCATGAGGCATCCGCAGTGGGCGTCACCATCGACCTGGTCTTAGGGGACGCGATCAGCCCTGCCCGTGGCAACATGCTGGAGTGCTTCGTGAAGGGCGTTCCCCTCAAGACAATCTTCACTTGGTTCGGTGGTCCTTCCGGCTCGATTCCCCGCGCTTATGGCCGCTTGAACGTGATTCGGTCCACCTCGAGCTTCGCGGCTCAATTTGAACTGGCTAGCGCAGCGGCACTGCTCAACAGGCGCCGAAGCCGGAAAAGCAAAAATATCGTTGCCCTGTTTTGCGATTGCGAGCAGCCGATGGCCGCCGCCTGGGAACAACCGCTGCGTTTCGCCGCGACACGGCGCCTGCCGATGCTCTTTGTCTGCCAAGCCGGCGCAAAGGCTGAAGAGATTGCTCCGCAGGCCCGGGATTACGGATTGCCTGGCATTACGGTGGATGGAGAAGATGTAGTAGCCATTTATCGCGTGGTATCTGAAGCGATTGCGCACGCGAGGCGCGGCAACGGCCCAACCCTGATCGAGTGCAAACCCTGGAGCCTTTCCGGCTCCCGGCAAAAACGCGGCAGCTCGCAGGGCGACCCCATTCTCACCATGGAGAGGTACTTGGCCGGCAAGCGTTTATTCAGTAGGAAACTCAAGGCCGAAGTTGTGGCGCAATTCGGACGCGAGCTGGACGAATCTCAGCAAGCGGCCGCGAACGGGAGATTCTTGCGCGCGGCTTCCAAGTGACTGAAATGGCAGTCTAATCCAGAAATCGCCGGGTACGGGAATCAGGGCCATCGAACCTGCGTATTGGTCCATTCGAGGGCTGCGCATGAGTGATAAAGTGAGGTTATGAGTTTGAGCAGGCGTGGGACGATGGCTCTTCGGCTCCTGGGTGGGACAGTGTTGGCAGGACTCATTCTGGGACCCGCCGGTTTTCTGGCGGCGGAGCAGCCTGGGAGACCGGACGGCGCCGGGCAACTGGCACGTGACCCAAGCCGCCCCGAACCGGTTTGCGCTCCATCCACGCTTGGCTCCCCGTACATTCCCGTCGACAGTTGGGTCTATCCGGCCACGTTGCGCCTTTACTCGCTGGGATTTGTCGACAATGTCTTTTTGGGAATGAGGCCGTGGACGCGGGCCAGCCTGGAACACATGATGGAAGACGCGAGCGCGCGCATCCAGGACGCGGATGCCGATGGCGACCCGAGCGCCGGGGAAGCGCAGGACATTTACGAAGCCATCGACCGCTTTCTCAACCCAGACGTTCAGGGCCCCTGCCTGACGCACCAGGGCAACACTCGCATCGAGTCGGTTTACACAGTGGCTCGCGGCATCGGCGGCACGCCTCTCCACGACAGCTTTCATCTGGGCTCAACGATCATCAATGACTACGGCCGGCCATACGAGAACGGCTTCAATAGTTACTCCGGCGCCAGTGGCTACGGCTCCGCGGGCCGTTTCGCGTTCTACGTGCGCGGAGAATTTCAGGGCGCGCCTTCGGCAACCGGCTACTCCCAGGGATTGGCGAACGCGCTCAGCACGTACGTGGACGGCACGACCTTTCTAAATACCACCACCAACCTGCCTTACAACCAGGCCACAATCCCCATGGGGCCCATCGGCGCGACCACCAGCGGGCGATTCCTCGAGGCCTACGTGTCCGCCCAGGTTCTCAACCATGTTTTCTCGTTTGGCAAACAGGACGACTGGCTGGGGCCCGGTTTGGGTGGTGCGATGGCCTTCTCAAATAACGCTCAAAACTTCTATTCATTCCATATCAACCGCATCGAGCCGTTGAATATCCCTCTTCTTTCCCGCCTGACGGGACCGTTCCGCTACGAATTTCTGGTTGGCGGCTTGCGCGGCCACACCTATATGCCCAACCCACTGAATCCCGGCGGCTCCAATCCGAAACTGGCCAACGTGACCAACGCCGGCGATCCCTGGGTTCATCTGGAAAAGATCAGCTTTCGGCCCACCGAGGACCTTGAGTTCGGCTTCGAGCGCACCGTGATCTGGGGCGGCGAAGGTCACTCCCCCGTCAACATCAGGGATTTCCTGAGAAGTTTCTTCAGCCTGTCTGCCGGCGTGGGCTCGGTGAACAAGTTCGGCGCCAACGACCCCGGCGCGCGCTTCGGCGCCTTTGATTTCTCCTATCGGCTTCCATTCGTCCGCAAATGGCTGACCCTTTATGCCGATTCCGAGGTGCACGACGACGTTTCGCCCATCGACGCGCCCCGCCGCGCCGCTTACCGGCCCGGGATCTATCTCTCTCACGTGCCCGGGATTCCCAAGCTCGATATACGCGTGGAAGCGGCGTCGACGGACCCCTCCTCCTCGACCGTAGCGACCAGGGAGTACGGCCGCTTCATGTATTGGGAGACGATCGAGAGACAGGGTTACACCAACCAGGGCCAACTGTTCGGCGACTGGATCGGGCGCGAGGATAAGGGCGGCCAGGCCTGGGTTACCTGGCACCTGAGCGGCAGCGAATGGCTCCAGGTGAGCGCGCGCAACCAGAAGGCCACCAAGGATTTCATTCCCGGCTCAACGACGCTGACCTTCAAGGGCAAAGGTTGCCCGCTGTCTACGCCCTGCCTGGTTCCCGGCGGGACGACCCTGAACGACATCAACTTCCAGGTGGTGAAGCGCATCGGCAGGGATTTCGAGGTGGACGGGAATTTCAGCCTGGAACACTGGACGGCGCCGATTTATATGACCGGGCAGCAGAGCGTTTCCACCACAAATATCCAGATCACGTGGTTCCCGGAGCGGAAGGTCAGCTTCTGACGAGCGTCTCGGCGCGCGATTCGTAGCCAATCGGCTACTCAGCAAATATTTCGGCTAGAACCGCGAGTGTTGCGCTCAGAATTGACGGAGTGACTGCTCCGGTGCGTTTTACCAGGCGGGTCTTGTCGATCGCGCGAATCTCATCAAGCAGGATGAGACCATTCTTGCCGCCATGCCTGACCGGAATGCGAAACGGCGCCGGGTGACTCCCCGTCGTCATCGGCGCAATGATCGCCGTGCGCAGGTAATCGTGCATCTCGGGAGGGGAAATCACTACGCAGGGCCGCGTCTTCTGTATTTCGCTGCCAATTGTGGGATCTAGATTTACCAGCCAAACCTCGCCGCGCTTCACCCGTCTGGGGCTTACCATTTCAGGTCCGCATCCGACGCATTGGCGAACTCCGGCATCACGAGAGCGTCATCGCCAGCTTCCGCCACGCTCCGGCTTGCAGCTGCCCAATCACTGCGCGGCGCGTTTTTGGGCCTGCGCAATACCAGCGCATCGCCCTCGACCCGCATTTCGGCTTCGTCCACCAGTCCAATCTGCTGAAGCAGGGGCTTTGGAATCAGAATCCCCTGCGAGTTCCCCAGACGCCGGATCGTCGTCAACATACACCCTCCATGTAATAACAATGTTATCACAAAGACACCGTTTGGACGGCTCGCTTGCGAAGGGTCAAACGATAGAGGGTGAGGTACTTCATCGAGATGCGAGAGGAAGGTTACGCGGAATAACTTACTTTGCCCGCGGATGCGTCCGGTCGTAGACTTGCGTCAACTGAGCTGTAGTCAGCTGCGTGTAGCGCTGCGTTGTCGAGAGGCGCTCGTGGCCGAGCAGTTCCTGAATGGAGCGCAGATCCGCACCCTCTTCCAGCAAATGAGTGCCGAATGCGTGGCGCAGCGTGTGCGGATGCACGTCGGAAGAGAGCCCGCGCAGAATGGCGATGCGCTTCACGATACGTCCTACGCTTCGCGTCGTCAGCCGCGCCTGGGCGGCTTTGCCCAATCCGCGCAGTTGCAAATTGACGAAAAGCGCCGGCGTTCCGGCTGCGTTTTCCCGGCCGGCAGCGGCCAGCCGCGCCGCTCGCTCCGCCATATAAGCGCGCAAGGCCTGCGCCGCCGCGTCGCCCAGCGGAACGTAGCGCTGTTTCTGCCCTTTGCCGCGCACCAGCACCGCCTCGTTGGCCCAGTGAATGTCTTCGAGATTCAGCCCGGTCAGCTCCGCATTGCGAATGCCGCAGCCATACAGCATTTCGAGAATGGCCCGGTCGCGCGCCGGCCAGCTGGCGGCATCGTCGCGGACCGAATCCACCACGCGATTCATCTGCTCGATGGAAGGCACGCGGGGCAAATGTCTGGGCAGCTTGGGCGTTGCCACCAGCCGCGCCGCGTTCTGCTCGATGTGCCCGCCCAGCGCCAGCCACCTGAACCAGCTTCGAATGGCAGCGAGCGCCCGAGCTGCAGAGGCTTTTGAGAGCCCGCGCTCGTAGAGCGTGCCCAGGTAGGCGCGGATGTGGGTATGCTCGATGCGGTCGACGCTCAACCCGGAGTCCGGTTCGCCGACCTGTTTGCTCGCCCAGGCAGCAAATCCCTCGAGTTCGCGCTGATAAGCGCGCAGCGTGTGCGGAGATGCGCCACGCTCGTTGGCCAGCACGCGAAGATAGCCGGCAACAAGTTCTTGAAGAGAAGACGCGATTGCCGGCGCTGCCGATGCGCTCATGCCCGCTCCTCAACCGTATCCTGCGCCTGGTCTTCGCTGCCGGCCCCATCTCCGGCGCCACTCGAATCGGGGTTAGCCTGACGCCGCGCCGCGCGCGGATGATGCATCCGGTGAACGGCCTTCAGCCGTCCCAGCGCCAGATGCGTGTAAACCTGGGTGGTCGAAATGTCGGCGTGGCCCAGCATCAACTGCACGCTGCGCAGGTCCGCACCGTGTTCCACCATGTGGGTGGCGCAACTGTGCCGCAAACAATGCGGGCTGGCCGCGCTATTGGCCATTTTGACCAGATGCCACACCCACTGCCGGGTCAGCGGCATTCCGCGCAGGGACAAGAACAAGCGCGCGCCTTCAGCACGCGCAATGCCTGACCTGCGGGCTGGGCTGATGCGCTCAAGATGCGGTCTTCCCTCGCGCAAGTACTGCTCCAAGGCCATCAGCGCGGAGCGGCCGAGCGGCACAATCCGCTCCTTGTCGCCTTTGCCGCGCACCTGCACGCGCCCGGCATCGAACGCGAGGTCGCTGGTGGAGAGCGCGGTGACTTCCGACACGCGCAGCCCGCCGGCATACAAGAGCTCGAGAATGGCGCGGTCGCGCAGCGCCGTGGCCTTGGCCTGCGGATGCGAAGCCGCCATGGCCGCCCGCTCCAGCATCTCAGATACTTCAGGCTCGGCCAACGATTTCGGGAGCACCTTCCAGGTCTTCGGCGACTCGATGTTGACAGTGGGATCGTGATGAATCTGCCGGTCCAGGAGCAACCACTTGTAAAATCCGCGCAGACAGCTCAGCTTGCGGGCCGAAGAGCGCGAATCGATTCCGTGATCGCGCAGATGCCCAAGAAACGCGGCAACATCATCCTGCAACGCCATCAACAGCACGCCATTCCGGCCTTCAATAAACTCCGCAAAGGTGCGCAGGTCGCCCAGATAAGCTTCGCAGGTAAGCGGCCGCAAGCCCTTTTCGACGCGCAGATAGGTTTGATAGTCCTTCAACAGCGCGAGATTGCGAGTGCCTTCCACACTTTCGATTATCCGCGCGTTCAAGATCGCCTGCCGCTGCGGAGAAAGTTTCCGTACCACGTTCATCAAGGAATCAACATCAGTAATAGCGAATCGAAAACGTTGAACGTGAAGCACTTGAGCCAGGGATCGCGGGAGCGCAAACTCGCTGCCGAGTATGGTTCAATCGGCATTTCGTCAGAGGATTATGTGCAAAGCCAAGCCGTTTTGGAAGAGAATAGTATTGGATGAACATTACAGACAGGATTGAGAAGAGTTTGACTACGGCACAGACGGAAATTCACAAGTGGACCGCGAAGGAATTTGAGCGGCTGGTCTTCGATTGCAAGCCCCGAGCAGCCGTTTTCGATTGCGATGGAACGTTGTGGGGTGGCGACGCGGGCTACGGCTTCATGGTGTGGTCATTGGAGCAGGGCCTGGTTTCCCGCTCCACCAGCGACTGGATTGACACGCGCTATCGCGCCTATCGCGCCGGCCAGGTGAGCGAAGAGGAAATCTGCGGAGCGATGGTGCAGATTTATGCCGGGCTGCGCGACCAGGAGCTTTCGGCCGCAGCGGCCCAGTACTTCAACGAGATTGTGCGCCCCAATATTTTCGCAGAGATGGTTGCGCTGGTGGCCGCGCTTCGCAAGGCGGGGGTCGAGCTTTGGGCTGTGAGCTCCACGAATCGCTGGGTGGTGGCCGAGGGGGTCCGCGATTTTGGGATTCCCATGGAGCGCGTACTGGCCGCCGAGGTCCGGGTGGTGAACGGCATCATATCGAGCGAGATTGTCGGCGTGCCCACGGACGAAGCCAAGGCGGTTGCGCTGCGGCGGGTGGGACTTCCCCGCCCCGACGCGGTCTTCGGCAACTCCGTGCACGACCTGGCCATGCTCGAACTGGCGCGATGCCCGTTCCCGGTGAACCCATCGCCGGCACTGCTCGAAGCAGCAGCCAAGCGCGGCTGGGGATACTTCCGGCCGCAGGCTGCCGAGGGCATTTCGGCAGCGGTTGAGGGCGAATAGGCGGTTCCCGCCAGCTCCCGATTGCAGCGCGAAAGCTGGAATGTTTCCCCGGCGACGACTTTCACGGGGCGAGTCCGGTGCAGCATCTCTTTTGTTTCGTTTACACTGGAGGCGTGAAAGAAAGCCGGTCCAACGCCGCCCCTCGTTACGCGGGTCCCGCGCTTCGCTTTGTGGCCGCGGCGCTGATCGTGCGCGCCGGCGAAGTCCTTATCGGCCAGCGGCGTCCCGATCAGCCCATGGCCTCGCTGTGGGAGTTTCCAGGCGGCAAGATTGAGGCGGGCGAGAGCCCGCAACAGGCACTGGCCCGCGAGCTTTCTGAGGAGCTGGGCATCAGCGCCAGTATCGGCCCTCCCGTGACGCGCATCCGCCACAACTACCGCCATGGCGGCGCGGTCGACTTGCAGTTTTTCACCGTGCGCGAGTTCACGGGCGAGATCGAAAATCATATCTACCAGCAGGTGCGGTGGGTGAAGCTCGAAGACCTGACGACCTACGATTTTCTCGCCGCGGACCGGGGGCTGATCCGGGATCTGGCGGCGGGAAAACTGCTGTAGAGAGGTTTCCCCATGCCGATGAAGAATCCGCCACATCCCGGCAGTGTTGTGCTCGGCGAGTGCATCGAGCCGCTCGGCCTCACGATCACGCAGGCTGCGCGAGCCCCGGGGTGTCACGCGAACCACCCTTTCCGAACTCGTCAACGGCAAACGCGGCATCTCGCCGGAGATGGCCATCCGGCTCTCCCAAGTCTTCGGCGGCAGCGCAGCAAGCTGGATTACACAGCAGGGCCAGTACGACCTTGCGCAGATTCCGGCCAACCACATTCGGCTGAAACGTCTGGCTGTGGCATGAAGATTCTTGCGCACTTTCCCAGATATGAGAATCCGGACTTATGGCACTCACGGTGCTTGCCGATGGAATAATATTGTGGGTATGGCAAACGCTATTTATAGCTTAAACGGCCATTATTTTGGCCTTGTGAATCAAGGGCATGGCGGACGTGTGTCAATGGGACGGTTTCGAGTAATGATGGAAAGTCCTCAAAGAGAAGAGAGAATAATTCAGGCATTTTGTACACAATGTGGAGCTAGAAATATCACCGCTTGCGAACCTTGCCAGACACCCATCAACCATCGATATGCCGGGGATGTTCACGACTATTGCGCTGGGTGTGGCAAGCCGTTTCCTTGGACAGAAATGGCACTCGTGGCTGCGAGGGAGTACACGGACGAACTTGAGGAATTGAGCATTGAGGATAAGACGATTCTGAAGGCATCGTTCACTGATTTGACGTTTGATTCTCCAAAGACAGAGATTGCAGCTAGCCGGTTCAAGAGGATTCTGCGAAAGCTCGCCCCGGATGTCGCGGAGACCATCAGGAAAACAATTGTCGATATAGCAAGTGAGACGGCCGTTAAGCTACTTAAGAGTTGAGAAAAGAGAAGTCATATTGGCGGCGGATAAATTGGCCCCACCGCAGGTGGTCAGGCAGCCAGCGGCCTGATCTTCGGCCGCTTCCTCTGCAATTCGATCCACAGGTCGTACTGGAGCTGGGCCTTCGAGAAGAAGTCGGGGGAGAGGGAAAGTGCCTCGCCGAGGCGGATGCTGAGGTCCGTCGAAACGGAGGTGCGACCATTGAGGATACGCGAGATGGTGGCGCGCGCCACGCCGATATGTTCTGCAAGCTCGGTTGCAGTTCTCTTGCCGAGGAACTCTTGCAGCAGTTCACCTGGGCTGGCCGGGTTGTGCATCATGGTCATAATCATTGCCCCCTTAGTCGTAATCCTGATAGTCCACGAGAATTGCATCCTCACCCTCAAAGCCGAAGGTCAGCCGCCAGTTGCCACTGACGCTCACCGACCAGTGTCCTTTGAACTCTCCCTTCAGCGGATGCCAATCCCATCCATCCCGGTTCATATCCAGCGGCGACGATGCCAGATTCAAAGTGGTCAGCAGGATGCGCAATCGGGCTTCGTGTTTCGGCTGGATGGCCGCCTTTGAGCCGGTCTTGAAGAATTTCTCGATACCGCGATGGCGGAACGTCCTGATCACAGCCGCAGTGTAACACTTAATGTTACGCTCAGGCAAGGCCACGCGCCTCAAGTCTCGATGGAGACCTGCTATGAATCCGTTCGAACTAGGAGCCGAAGGCAGTTGGCCCCACCGCAGGTGGTCAATGCCCCGGAATCAAGCCCCACAGCATCACCAGCGTCATGCCAATCACGATGATGCTCGT
>Ga0182014_10001211_pt1 | contig 34806 bp, 33 predicted proteins | sample 612S2DmetaG_FD_120489 | JGI IMG/M metagenome (GOLD analysis project Ga0182014, IMG submission 120489) | Permafrost microbial communities from Stordalen Mire, Sweden - 612S2D metaG | ecosystem: Environmental > Terrestrial > Soil > Wetlands > Permafrost | place: Sweden: Stordalen | collected... | reverse complement strand
CCGGACAATGGCTCTGGCGATTCTCCGCGACCTCCTTTCCTCACCGAATTCGTAAATCACATCGGCTAGCTCGCGCTCGTCGATGTGGTTTACCACTTGTTCGGCGGTCTCGCCGGACATCGGGTTCATCCGCATGTCCAGCGGTCCTTCCGCCTGAAAACTAAATCCGCGCGCCGGGTCGCCAAGCTGCAAACTGCTCACGCCCAGATCCGCCAAAATGCCGTCGATAGTCGCTGGTCGTTGGTCGTTCGCAAGTTCTGCAAACGATCCATGCAGCAACGTGATCGTTGGCCAATCCAAACCCGGCCGTTGGTCGTTAGTCGTTAGTCGTTCGGAAATTGGTTCGCTAACGACCAACGACGAACGACCATCGACTGGCGCGAGTTTCATCCGCGCCACATTCAGCGCCGCCGGATCCTTATCGAAGCCAATCAAATGTCCCGGTCCGCCGAGGCGTTTTGCGATTTCCAAACTGTGCCCGCCCAGGCCCACCGTGGCATCCAGATAAGTTCCGCCGCGCTTTACGGCTAGAAAATCGATCGCTTCTTTTAAAAGAACCGGGACATGGCCAACCGCCGTTCCATGCCCACCCCAATCGGGGGTGTCTGTTGAATCCGAATCCGTTTCCACTGGTTAACCGATCACTGCCCGCCCGATCGCTAGATGCCCAATTCGTCGAGAGTCTTCGTGTCTTCATCCGTAAAGGCCTGCTCGTCGATCTCCTTGCGGAACGCTTCCAGGTTCCTCACTTCCAGGTAGGTCAGATTGCCGAGCACTGCCACTTCCCCGCGAATCTGCGCCGACTCACGCAGGATCTGCGGGACCAGCAGGCGCCCCTGCCCGTCCATCTCCACGACCTGCCCGTAATAATTCGTGCGATTCAGAAACTTTTTCTTCGTCGGATTGAAAGTCGACAACGACGCCAGCTTCTGCTCGATCCGCTCCCATTCCTCGAAGGGATACACTTGAGCAATGTTTCCATCCAGACTCGTGATATAGAATTTCTGCGCATATTTTTCGTCGATCACGCGCTTGAATTCCGCCGGGACCTTTAACCGTCCTTTTTCGTCGACGCGCGTTGGATGATTGCCGCGAAACATATGCCCTGCTCGTTATTGGGCTCCGTTTTTTTATGGCTGCTACCACAGCCAAAAACACGAGGGAGGTAGAAGCGGTCACACAAGCAGTGGAATCGGGTTCGTTGGGCCTGTTCTTGTCGGTGTCAGTCTCAGAAACCACTGGCGCCTCGTAACTTACGGTCTATGCCCACAACCTCTGATACTTGTTCCACTTTCAACCACTTTTGTCCACATCCTACGCCTAAATCGTTTGTTGTCAACAAGAAAGTTTCAGGTTGAGAATCCGGAAAGGGACTCAAGGTGCAAAACGCGAAATGTTGCGGTTAACCACAAAGGTGACCACTAGGGCTTGTGTTTAGAGAAGTGGTTCGCGGACGGCGGAATTGCGAATTCTCCTCTTGCCGCTGCTTGGGCTCGCGAGGAATTTCCTTGGAGAAGTTGGCGCCGAACAGATTACGGGCCTTTCAGCCCGTGGAGAAAACCCGTTTTGCATCAGGCCGCGCATTCACAGCCTGCGGAAAAAACTCGGTTCGAGCGGGTTTTGGGAAGGGCACGACTTCAGTCGTGCCGTTAAGTCGTCGAAAACATGTCCGCGCTTTAGCGCCCGAGGTGAGCCTTTTGCGCTCTTATCGACTTTTTCCGCAGCCTCTTCAGGCATGCCATAAGCGCCGTGTATGAATGCGCCTTCAGGCGCTGGTTTGGAGCGCTGGAGTTTCACCACAGGTTGCTAGCAAGAGCTCGTCATGCGTGCCTGCGGAGCGGGAGATTCCACTGTATTCACATTGACCTGCTGGAGTAAACTTGTGCGATTTTAGAGTCAAACAAAAACAGGGGGCACAATGAAGCTGAATACGACTCGGGTGTGGCTGGGAGGCATTGCCGGCGGCGTAGTTTGGAATGCGTGGAGTTTCTTCATTCAGACGCGACTGGGCCCATTTTACGAGGCCGTCCAGAAACAAGGATTGTTCCTCAAGGAACCGCGCTATCCGTTTTTCGTCGGGCAGTGGATTTTGCTGGTGTTCGTGATGTCGATTCTCATCGCGTATCTTTACGCGTTGAGTCGCGCCACCGCTGGCGCCGGACCAAAGACAGCTCTCAAGATTGGAATGATCGTAGGATTCTGCGCCGGCATGCCCGGCAACTTTGCGCAAGCAACCTGGTCGGCAGCTCCGCGCATGTTGCCGCTTGGATGGATGCTCGATATGTGGGTAGGCGCAATCCTGGCCGCGGTGGTAGCGGGCTTCTTGTACAAAGAGTAAGCCGGACGCGAACGCTCCGAACGTCGCAGAAGCTGGTCGCTGAAACCGGGAATCTCGGCAGCGTGCCACCATGTGATCTTTCTTCGCCAATCGCTCGCAAACCACTTCCTGGATCTTCATCGCCCGCTCCACTGCGGCCTTCGAGTAAGAGAACACTCCTGGCATGATCTCTTACTCTCACCGCCTGCAAAGCGGAGATATCACGTCCTAATTCGTCCGGACATTTGATGTGTTAACGACACCAGATTTATGCACTTCGACACCTTGACAACGACTCCTTTTGAGCGCAATGTAGTCGGCACATTGTGGGGAGCCTGTTCCTAGCTCATCGGTACTTCCCTTCCTAGGCTCTGGCTCTCGAAGCGGTATCGGGGTCTTACAAACACAAGTTCAGCACGAGTGCGTCATGAGACGCACGTTTTGGCGATTAGCGTGGTGGCCAGCATTGCACCCGTGGATCGACTGTGTGAAGCCGCAGTTGGCTTCGCTAATTTCACTACGATAATTTCACTACGATTAGGAGATTCCATGAAGAAACTCGTACTGCTCGCATGCATTTTGCTCGCTTCGTTGGCGGCGCTGGCGCAGATGTCCTCCAACGTGTCGGTTTTCGCCACGGGCTTCAACAATCCCCGTGGCCTGAAGTTCGGTCCGGACGGCAATCTCTATGTAGCGGAGGGTGGCGCTGGGGGAACGTTGTCGAGCGCCGGAGTGTGCAGACAAGTAGTTGCTCCCATCGGTCCCTACACCGGCGGGTTTACCGCACGGATTTCGAAGGTCACGCCTGACGGAACCGTTACCACCGTCGCAGATAACCTGCCCTCGGACCAGACCTCGGCGGATCAGGGCAGCCTGGTAAGCGGCGTTGCCGACGTGGCCTTCATGGGCAACACGCTGTACGCGATTTTGTCCGGGGCGGGCTGCTCCCATGGCCTTGTCGGCACGCACAACGGGGTGCTTCGGGTGAACGGGGACGGCTCCACGACCATGGTCGCCAATCTGTCGTCATTCCAGAAGACCCACCCGGTCGCCAATCCCCAGCCCGACGACTTCGAACCCGATGGCACGTGGTACAGCATGATCGCGGTCGATGGGGTTTTCTACGCGATCGAGCCGAATCACGGGGAACTTGATACCATCTCGACCCGCGGACGAGTCAGCCGGGTCTTGGATATCTCGAGTATCCAGGGCCACATCGTGCCCACCGCCCTTGCTTTCGATGGCCATGATTTCTTCGTCGGCAACCTCGACACTTTTCCCATCAAAGATGGGTCGTCGAAAATCATGAAGATTACTCCGGACGGGCAGCTCACCACCGTCTATATTAATTTGAGCGACATTCTGGGACTTGCCTTCGACGGGCTAGGCCGGCTCTATGTGCTGGAGAACACGACGGGGAACCAGTTCCCGACGCCGGGAACGGGAAAGATCCTGCGACTCGATCACAAGAACAAATTCAGGGAGATTGCGACCGGTTTGTCGCTGCCTACCGCCATGACATTCGGTCCGGATGGAAACCTGTATGTGTCGAATCTCGGGTTCGGTCCGCCTCCGGTTGGGGCGGGACAAGTCCTGAAAGTGAAAGTACCGGCGAATTGAGCTTGGGGTGAAACCGCGCGGACGCTTCGCTTGCGGCGGAGCGTCCGCAGTTCTAGTTTGTCTTTCCGGCCCGCCCGCCATCTCTAGTTTTCTACTTCGACGGATGCGTGTGGGGAGGGACGCCCTCGCCCGTCCAAGCCGAGCGCAGCTCGGGAGCTGCCCGAGCCACAGCAACTTCTGGATTCGCGTCTAGGCCCTCGGTGCCGCTTCCACAAAAACGGCCGTCCCATACGCCAGAACTTCCGTGACCCCCTGCATCACTTCGGTGGCATCGTAGCGGGCGCCGACCACGGCGTTGCCTCCGATCTCCGCCGCGTGTTGCAACATCAGGTCGAACGCTTCGGCGCGCGTCTTCTCGCAGAGATTGGTCAGCAGCGTGATGTTGCCGCCGACCAGCGTCTGCAGCCCCGCTCCAATGGTTCCGAAAATGGACCGGGATCGCACCACGATTCCGCGCACCACCCCCAGCGTACGTACAACACGAAAGCCATCCAGTTCGAACTGCGTGGTCACCATGTTGTGCTGGACTATCCGTCCCGCGGTTACCGCATAATTGCCCATAGCTCCTCCGAAGAATGTGGCCGTTGTAAGACTTACTATTTCACCGGGACGCTGTAATGGGAGGCAAGCACCCGCCACCCGTTCCCAGTCCTCACCCAGACATCGGTCAACCGGTCATGATATTCGTAGGGCTTGCCGTTGGAGAGTCCCTTCTCGTGATACGCCCCGGTAACCACGGCGATCATGCCGCCACCGCGCACTCGCACCCGGAGGTCCGACAATTCGGCTATTTCCACCTTAACCGTGGGATCTGCACTGTGCGTGATGTAACCCGCTTTGCTGTATGTGCTGCCATCCTCGACCGTGATCACGAAATCCTCGGTCAGGAGCGTAGACAGAATGTCGATGTTTCTTTCCTTGTACGCTGCCGTCCATTTTTCTTCCAGCCTGCGCACTTGTGCCGCCGCGCCGGCCGGCTCCTGCGCAGCCAGGGAAATCGTCAAACAAAGGAGCAAGCCGAGAGTCAGGCGGGATGCCATGCGGATTCTCATGCCTTGTATCTCACACCCAACCGGCGAGCTATGACAAGTTCCTTCTGTGGCCCCTCGATAACCAAGGAATGTCCCCGCTTCGTCGCCTTTCGCGCAGAACGGCGGCAGATAGGGATTCTGCAATTCTCTAAAGCCCCAGCTAAGGAAATTACCAAATTACCCAATTGCAAAATTGCAAAATTCACTCCACCACCCATTCCCGCAGCCGCCGCAGCAGCGAGGCCGGCGCTTCCGCCTCCAGCACCACCAGCCCTTCCTGATACTGGCGGGAATAGATGCGGCCGCGGGCCTCCAACTGGGCCAGCAGCTTGCCCTCGGTTTGCGGGATGCGCAGCCGAACGCGGCGAGGGCGGTCTTCTTCGAGCAAGGCGTCGACGCGATCGAGCAGCGTGCCTAACCCGACTCCCTTCGCCGCCGAGACATGAACCCTCTGCTCGTCATCCCGCAGCGACTCGCGCTGCTTGGGCGGCAACAGATCGATCTTATTCATCACACGCAACCGCGGCTTCTTATCGGCTTCGAGCTCCTTGAGCACGCTTTCGACTTGCGCGTCCTGCTCGGCGGAAACCGGGCTGCTGGCATCCGAGACCTGCAGGATGAGCGTGGCGCGCTGTACTTCTTCGAGCGTGGCGCGGAACGCCGACACCAGCGTATGCGGAAGATGCCGTATGAAACCCACCGTGTCGGAGAAAAGAACCTTGCGTTTCGAGGGCAAGTCAGCGCCGCGGATGGTCGGATCGAGCGTGGCAAACATGCGCGACGACGCCTCCACGTTAGCCTTGGTGACGGCGTTGAACAACGTGGACTTTCCCGCATTCGTGTACCCCACCAGCGCCACCGTTGCCACCGGAACCGATTCGCGCCGTTGCCGCTGTTGCGCCCGTATGCGGCGCACATTTTCGATCTGCTGCTTGACGTGCCGGACGCGGCGGTAAATCTTCCGCCGGTCGGTTTCCAGCTGAGTTTCGCCCGGTCCGCGAGTGCCGATGCCGCCGCCAATCTGCGACATTTCCACGCCGCGCCCCGCCAACCGCGGAAGCATATATTCGAGCTGGGCCAGTTCCACCTGCAACTGACCTTCACGAGTGCGGGCGTGCCGCGCGAAGATATCGAGAATCAGCTGCGTCCGATCGATGACGCGTGTGTTGACCACGCGCTCGATGTTGCGCTGTTGCGAAGGCGAGAGGTCGTGATCGAACAGAATCACATCCGCGGAAACCGAGGCGGCCGCGCCTGCAATTTCCTCCAGCTTGCCCTTGCCGATCAACGTAGCAGGATCGGGCCGGTCCTTGTGTTGTGTGAATTCGCCGGCGATCTCGGCCCCCGCGCTCATGGCCAGCGCCCGCAATTCGTCGAGCGAATCTTCGGATGTGAAATCGGACCTGAAATCCGTGGCATCGGCCGGCAGGGACGAAGACGAGGACGAGGCGGCCAGGCTCGTGGCGTGATCTCGCGCCGCCTGCGCGCCCGGAGTGATGGCTGCTGATTTTGCCTTCCCTGGATGACCCGCGCGAGCTCCTGCGTGCCCTCGGGTGCGAAACTCCACGCCCACCAGGAACGCGCGTTCCTGACGCTCTGATGGATTCAGCACCACCTTGGGCTCATTCCGCGAACTAGTTCTCGAACGATCTCTCGAACTATCGCGGCCACTCAGTCTGGAGTCATCTCGGCGCAAGCAAACTCACTTCATCCTTCAGTGCCGGAAGCGGAGTTCGGAACCGCCGCCTCCCCAGGGGACGCCGCCGCCGCCGGCTTCCCATCCGCGTAACTATGGGCTGCCCGCGCGATCACGACCGTCGATATCGCATGTTTGAAGATGAGCTGCTCCTGGTTGCTGGTCTCGAGTACAACCGAATATTTGTCGAACGATCGAATACGTCCGGTAAGCTTCACGCCGCTGACCAGATAGATTGTGATATTGTGCCGTTCCTTACGCGCTGTGTTGAGGAAGGAATCCTGTATGTTCTGCTGTGCCGGCTTGGCTTCCATTTGCCGATCTCCTTCTTTCGGGTTCGATGCTGCGCCATGAGCTTAGGGAGGGCAATTGGCGGCAGCTCTGTTCCTGTCGGCTCTTACAATACGGCCTTGTCTCGCGCTTTTCAACGTCCGGCACAATAATATTCTTCGGAGTGGCCGTCCCATGGCTCGTTTCCAGCCGAGGCCCTCGGCCTCAGATCTTTCCTTCGAGTACCTTCGTGGCCTTGGTGGTGAACGGTTTCGCAAACTGCGCCACTACCGAAAAATCGACTGGGTTTCATTTCCCTCGCCAGCCGTCTACAATCGTCCCTTCCCGAACACATTTCACAACAGGAGCCCGGCCTTGACCGATATCAACCTCCCCACCGACTTCAACACTAACCTTCTAATGCTGTTTCGTTGGCTGCCCGCCCAGGGGCGACAAGCCATTATCCAGTATTTAGGAAGTAGTATCTGGTAATTAGTGTTTGGGAGACAGTGACCCAATGCGCGAGTATCTGGACACAATTGTGGAATGGTCCCGCGCCCGGGAAGATTGGCGTCCCGTTTCGCGCTGGGCCGTTATGGCATGGCTTGTCTTCTACGTTCTCTTCCTGATCTACGCATTCGCCATGCATGGTGGCTACCTGTTTATCGACTCCGCCAACCTTGTCGTCCACGAAGGCGGCCACCTGCTCTTCGGATGGTTCGGCCCAACGCTCGGCCTTTGGGGAGGAACCATTCTGCAATGGCTGGTCCCGTTGCTGCTGGCCGCCTATTTCTTCCACGAACGCCAACCCGCGGCTTTCGCGTTCTGCATGTTTTTCTTTTTTGAGAACTGGCTCTACACCGCAACCTACATGGCCGACGCCCGCGCCATGGTTTTGCCCCTGGTTACTACCGGAGATTCCGATTACGTCGAGCACGACTGGAATACGGTTTTCACGAGTCTAGGAGTTCTGCAGTACGACACCAGGATTGCCGCCGTCATCCGCCTCATGGGATGGTGCGGGATGCTGGCCAGCGTGGCGTGGATAGCAGCGCGTTTGAGAACACCCAAGACGTAAGTGGAGCGACGGGCGTCCCCGCAAGCCGAGCGAAGCCTCAACCCTGAGTTGCCGCGTCCCGAAGGAATGCCATTCACTGAGATTCGCACCGCCAAGCCAATGAGCGTAATCGAGATTTATCAACAGTTATGTCGCCTTGCTCTTTTAGTCGCGGCCTTTCCTGGCTCTTTGGGCAAAAAATATGCGAACGACAGCGGCTGCCGGAATAGCCCCGGCTAGAAACCACGCAACAATGAATAGGGGCGCCCACATGCGGTAGTCAGACATTACGAGCGCCCGGTGATATTCATCCCCATCGGCTTCGAGCCATGCCGCAGACCAGTAGAGACAGTTCGTGAGAGCCAAGGGCACGATGACAACCCAAACTTTGCGTAAAGAAGACGGGCACGCGAAGCACAATAGCCAAACAACGCCCGCTGAAAGGATTGCTATAAGAACGGCTCCCGAGCTAAAGGACAATGATTCGAGAAATGCCTTCACGCGGCACCTAGCACACCATGAACTTCAAACTAGCACACTGTCCACTGTCGAGAACAGGCATTTACCCTCAGAACCCCGTCAATGAGCTTTCGCCGCCAGCGTCCAGGCCTTGCCGTCGAAATGCCCGGGCAGCGCGATGCCAAACAGTTTCAGAATCGTCGGCGCCACATCCACAATCGCAGGTTTATCTTCGATGAACTTGTGGCTCGAAAACAAAACTCCAGGAACGAGCCGCGGGTCGATGCAATGGTCGCCGCTCCACGCCTTGATATTGTCCTCGAAAACCTGTCCGGTAACTTTTCCCATCACCGAATCCCATGAAGCCCGATAGCCCGCGCCATAGCCAACAATCAGGTCGGGCGAGTTATCCGTGTAAGGTCCGCGATAGACGTTGTCCGCAATAAACACGCCCGTGATCCCAACCGTCCCAGAAGCCGGATCTACCAGCCCATTCAGCTTCTTCTGCAGTTCGTCTTTCAGCGCGCCGGCTTCGACGGGATCGACAATCCCCTGCTTCTCGCGGCCCTTGATATTCAGATAAAGTCCGTTAAGGCCCATGGTGTAAGCGCGAGTGCGCGACCAATCCACGTCCTCGAACCAGTCGCCGCTCTCGGTCTTGCCATCTTTCAGAGCGAGATATCCATTCTGGTGCAGCCAGGCATTCACGTTCATGCAGCGCGCAAACGACTTGAATCCATGATCGGAGATCACTAGCAGCAGCGTGTCGTCATCGATTTTCTCCATCACGCGCCCCACGAGCCGATCCATGCGCTCGTACAGTTCCTGAATCACCGGAGGATGCTGGCTGTGCGGCACATCGCGCGCCGCCGGATGGTCTTCTTCCAGATAACGCCAGAACATGTGCTGCACGCGATCGGTAGTATCGAAAACACAGGTGCAAAGCCCCTGCTTGGTTTTATCGAGCGCGTCAAAAAGCATTCGCTCGCGATCTTCGTGATTGCCGTAGGCCTGCGCCAGGAACGCGTCGTCATCAAGCACGTGCTCGTTGAGCGCCCAGGTATCTTCCGCCAGCCCAAGCGTCGCATAGGGTCCAAAGAGCTTGGCCAAATAAATCGAATAAGTGACCGGGTGCGAGATCGGCAGGTCGGGATGTCCGGGATCGATGTTCACCGGCGTGACATAGACTTCAGTCTCCGGCGAGAGTTATACATAAAGCTGAAAGCGTGGATGCGTCTGCTTGAGATAAAAGCGGCAGATCCCTTTCACATTGCCGATGACCGGCATGAGTTGAAATTCCACCGGAATCCATCCACTCCACTCGCCCTCCTTCAGAACGAACTGCTGGTCCTGCACTCCGATGCGAGCCACCGATTCCAGCGGATCTACGTCAACGGTGAAAGGTTCTGTAGCAGGAGGCGATTTCTTGCGAAATGTGTTGTCCGGTCCGATCAGATTGGTCGCGACGCGATTGTTCTTCACTTCAACCTGCACCACTTCCCCACCCTCGACCGCTCCCACCGCCGCCGTGGGATCGTCGGTGTAGAAAGTAAACGTGCCGTACGTGCCGCGCAGATCGGGCGTGCCCATGCCAGAAAGAGTCTTCCCTTTTGCCGCGATCGGAGGAAAATTCGCCGGAATGCGGTAAACGTAATTGGGCACGCCGTGTTCGTCGAGAATCTCCCAGAAAACCTTGCCGTGCCGTAACTGCTCCGCCGAGCCGCCGCCCAGCGGAATCACCCAACTTCCGATATGAAGGCTGTGCTTTGGGCCTTCGACCCGCGACGTGGAAAAATAAAGCTGAAAAGTTTTCGGGTCGCGGTGGATGAAATCAAATATCCCGTGCCCGCCAGCATTCATGCCCGTAATCAGGTTCGACCACGCCACCGGACTTTGCGGCGGGATGCTGGTCGTCAAACGCCGGAACGACTCCTGCTCAGCCAACCGCGCGAAATTCGGCATCTTGCCCTCCGCCATGAATTTCGTGAGCAGGTCCGGATCGAGCCCGTCGATACCGAGGATGATCAGCTTTCTGGACTGAAGCGCTCCGCCCCGCGCGTGCTTGCATGAAACAAGCAGGCTCAAACCGGCGCCGCATAAGGCCAGCAGGCACACGACACGAAGACATTTTCTGAAGGACGCGGTCACTTTAAATAGATCTGCAAGTATGATTTGCAAATATGATCGAGCTTCACGGAGCCGCACTGAACCTGACTCGCTAACCATGGGCCGTGATCACGACGTCACCACAAGACTGGAGATCCCGAGGAGCAGGTCCATAGATTGTAAGATTGTACTTTACACTTACTGTCATGACCCGGAAACTCTTTGCCGGCGTGAGTCTGATCCTTCTTAGCTTCTCTTTCGCCGCTGCCGCGCCGAAACCCAACCTGGTGCTGATTACCCTCGACTCCGCGCGCGCCGACCGCATGGGCTTCCTCGGCGCCAAGGGTGGGCTTACTCCCAACCTCGATCGTCTCGCCGGAGACAGTATCGTCTTTGAGCACGCCTACGCCCAGGCGCCGGGCAGCGTTGTTTCGCACTCCACCATTCTTTCCGGAGCCTACCCGCAAAGCACCGGCATGAGCGAGATTGGCGGCACACTTCCGTCGTCACTGCTTTGCCTTCCGGAGTTGCTGAAGACGCAAGGCTATCGCACCGCCGCATTTGTGGGCTCCATCGATCTTGACCCGCAGAACGGGCTGGCACAAGGTTTCGACCGCGGCTTCCAAACCTATGACGCTGGCTTTCGGCCCGCGATCCCCGGCGACTCCCATCCCCCCGTAATCGAGCGCCGTGGAGACCAGGTTGTCGCCCGCGCTGTCGCATGGCTAGACCACAATGCGCAAAGACAAGGAAAAGCCCAGTTTTTTCTCTGGGTTCACATCAGCGACGCGCGCGCGCCCCGCACTTCCTACAACTCCGCTATCACCGCGGCGGACGCAGCCATCGGCAAGTTAATCGGCGCCTTGCAGCAGCGAAAGGTCTACGAAAACACCGCGGTGATCGTAGCCGCCGATCACGGCGAAAACCTAGGCGCCCACGGTGAAGACACACACGGCATCTTTCTCTACGACGAAACCATTCACGTCCCGCTGCTCATAAAACTCCCCGAAGGCCAGCCCGTCGCGAAGCCCACCCGGGTAGCCGCCAAGGTAAGGCTGGTCGACATTGCTCCTACTCTGCTTGAAATCGCCGCGCTCCCGGTTCCCTCGCAACTGCCGGGACAGTCGCTGTTACGCATCGCAAATTCGAAGCCCAGCAGCAGTGGTGATCAGCCCGTGTATTCCCGCAGCGATCTGCCGCAACGCGGATTCGGCTGGAGCCCGCTCGAATCCTGGCGCGCCGGCAAGTATCTCTACATCCGCGCCCCCAAGCCCGAGCTCTACGACTTAACCGCCGACCCGGCCGCTGCCCACAACCTGGCCCAGAGTTCGAAGGCCACGCTCGACACGATGGCCGCGCAGCTCGATAACTTCGATCACCGTCTCAACGGCGAGGCCGGCAAGTCTTCCACGGAGTTGAGCTCTTCCGAGATGCAGAAACTGGCGTCGCTTGGCTACGTCGGACTGCAAAAGTCGTCGAGCTCTGCCACGACGGTTGCAGGAACGGATCCCAAAGACAAAATAGCGACCGCCAACACAGTGATTGCAGCAGCGGCGCGCGAGCAGTCGAAGCCAGACCTCGCCATTGCCCGCGCCATTGCCGCGCTCGAGCCCATCGTCTCCGCCGATCCCAACCTCTACCTGGCGCAATACACACTCGGAGTGGCGCTAGCCCGGAAGGCGCGATACGCCGAGGCCACTAAACATCTGCACCAAGCGATTGAACTGCAGCCCGACTCCGCCTGGGCGCACTACGAAATCGGAGCAACCCTGCTGAAATCCGGCGACTTCAAGACCGCCATCGTCCACCTCGAAATCGCCACCGGACGCCTGCCCGCCTTCGCCCCCGCGCACCTCTCCCTCGCCGAAGCCTACGAACACACGGGGCGGACCGATGACGCGAAACGGGAGCGCGCAAGGGGATCTAAACAACCGTGACGCTTGCGAGGTTGCGTGCATCAGCGATCTTCAATAAGCGTGACTTCACAGACTGTCGATTGGCATTCATAGGTGCCACTCCCAGCTTCTTGACCATAAAGAAAGGGGAGCCTTTTCGGCTCCCCTGGAATTGCTGCTCTTTGCGGCTGTAGTTAGAAACTAAAGCGCAAAGCAAACTGCAGGTTGCGGCGCTCGTTTGTCGCGAGCCCTGGGTTGAAGCCCTTTTCGACGGTCACCGGAGAACCGAATTCTGAGTCCGTGCCGCCATAGTTCAGATAGTAGTTGCTGTGGTTGAAAAGGTCATACGCCTCAGCGCGGAACTGCATTTCCATACGCTCAGTCAGCTTAAAGTTCTTGTAAACGCCCAGATTCAAGGTATAGGCGTTCGGCGTGCGATAAGTGTTCCGTCCCAGCATGTTCGACGGGAACGCGCACACTCCATTGGTGCAGCTTGGAACGTCAGTCAGTCCAACCGGAAAAGCTCCAGCAGAGTTAGTGAAAGGACAATTTGGTCCTTCAGGAACACCAATGTACTCCAGGCACAAAATGTTAGTGCCCGTTACCGCTCCATTTACAGTCGCCATGTAGGGAGTGTAGGGAAGCGGAGTGAAGTAGCTGAAGGTATTCGGACTGCCGATGGGGTCGACCGGAGCAATCGACGAGTAGCTCGCTGAACCGCCATCGTTCAACTGACGAGCGCAGATGCCAATCGCAAATCCGCAATCGTACATGGTGAAGGGTGTACCGGAGTGCCAGTTCCAAATTGGGGCAAACGACCAGCCCCCAGCGACTTCCTGCAGAGCCTTGCTCCTGAAGTGGTCGAGATACGTTGGCGTGTAGACCGCGCTAAATGACACGCGATTCCGCACATCGTAGTCGGAGTCGCCCTTGTCGAAACGCGGATGCTGCCAATCGAGGAACCCCAGGCTTCCTTCCGCTCCACCCGATTGCGTCTCGGAGAACGTGGAACTCAGGTCGTCCTCGGAATGAGCCCAGGTGTAGTTGAACGCGAACTGCAGTCCTTTGGACTGGAAGTTGCTGGAGGTCGCGCGCAAATTCACCCCGTTGTACCAGCTATCGCCGTTGGCTCCACGGAAATTAATGTTCCCATATTGGTTATTGGTGCGGCTCGCCTCGACGCTCACCGGATCAATGTTGGCGTCGCCGTTGTAAGTGGGTCCACCGTCATAGCGGTTGACGTTTGTAATCGAGTACTGATGAATACCACGCGAGCCCGAGTACTCCACGGCAAAAATCGTGTTCCGCACTATCTCATGCTCCACCGCCAGCGAGTACGTGTTTGCGTAGGCGGTCTTAATGTGGGGGTCCACACCCCGCAGCGTGACTGGAGGAAGGATTGTCGATCCAGTTCCCGCAAACGGACCGAGATTATCCGTCGGGAGCGGGTATGGGCCACCACCCGAAAGCGCCACGACCGCATAGTTGGGTGGGTTCTGAATCACGTTAAAGGTGACGTTGCCGAAATTGCGCTCGTAGCTGATGCCATATCCGCCACGAATTGCAGTCTTTCCGTCCCCGAACACATCATAAGCAAAACCAATGCGGGGACCGAAGTTCTTCTTAGACGGCTCCCATAACCCGCCAATCGAACTGCTGGGAGCGAGGTTTACGAGGCCGGTCCGGATGCTCGCGGGATTGACCCCGCCCGTGTAATAGAAGTTGGAATCGAGCTGCGGATTGGCGTTGTGCTGCACTCCGAAATACTCCCACCGCAGACCCAGGTTCAAGGTCAAACGCGGTTTGATTTTCCAGGTGTCCGATCCGTAAGCCGCTCCGTCGTTAAAACGGTTGTTGCGGTTGAACGCGGGTGGGCCGACAGGCAAGTTTATGGTGCAACTCGCCGGGTTGATCGTCGCTCCGGTCGTAATGTCAGTTTGGCAGGGGTAGACGCCCTGCGGATCGATGGCAACCTCGTACTGGGCAACCGTGCCGGCAATCATGGCATCGAGAGAGCCCTTGGAGTTACCGGCCAGATCCGAGATGCCCTCTTCATAGGCGCCGAAAACGCGATTGTCGCGCGCCTGGATATAGTCTCCACCCAAGCTGAAGCTGTGCTTACCCCTGGTAATGTTGAGCTGGTCTGAGAACTGGTAGAGATTCTGCGGGCCGCCAAACGGAATCGAGTTGGCCTGGGATTGCGGAATATACCCAGGCAGAAGGATGCTTGAACTATTCAGCAGCGGCACCGACGGAGACAGGTAGAGTCCCGGCGAAACCGGCTGCGAGCCCAGCGGCTGAAGGTTGTTCAGCCGGTTGTAGGAAACTTTCGCCTGGTTGACGATCGTAGGCGAAAAGATGTGCGTCAGGTTGATCAAAATGTTCTGGTTGCGGATGTTCTGTCCGGTGTTGTAACCGGCATACGGACTGTCGGCGACGAAGCCCGGAAAATCGATCTCGTTCTGCAGGGCGTATCGGCCCCACAGGGTGGTTTTATCGGTCAGGTTGAAATCCACGCGATTGACCGAGGAGTAGGCGTTTTGGGGAGCGCCGGCGCCAGCATCGGTCGGGACTGTGAAATTCACCAACTGAAAAACCGGCAGCGCTGGGTTCGCTAGGGCGAGCGCGTCGAAATTCGGCGAGCGCGCTCCCGCATCCCACCCAACCGTGTTTGGGCATGTCTGTTGAGTTGGATCGCACGGTCCAGGCGTCGCGCCCGGGGGACCAAATGGAGGAAGTTCGTTGGCAGCCAGGGCGCCCGCGGTAACCGGCACGCCAATGTTGGTTACACCGGGTGCCAGGGTGCCGTACGTACTGAAATAGGTCTGCGTTGCCGCTCCAGTCAGTGCAAGGAACTGAGGAGTGACGACATAGGCGGAATTGTTCGCGCTGCTGCGTATGCGGGTCCACTCCGTATTCGAAAAGAAGAAGAGCCTGTTCTTGATGACCGGGCCGCCCACAGAGTAGCCAAACTGGTTGCGAACAAAGGTCGAGTTCGGAAGATTCGGCTGTCCATTCTGTTGATTGGCGTAGTTGTCCGCATCGGTTTGGTAGGTCTGCGAAGCCAGCGCCGAGACGCGATTGTATTCATACAACGAGCCGTGAAATGAATTGGTTCCCGACTTGGTGGATACGTTCACCACGCCGCCCGATGCGCGGCCATAGTCCGCTGTGAAGTTGCTGGTGCTAAGCTTGAACTCCTGCACCGAATCCAGAGGCACCGCCTGGCCGACACCCGCCGTGAAAAGATCGACGTTCTCTGCGCCATCGAGCAGGATGTTGGTGGAAGCGGAACGCTGTCCGTTGATTGACACACCCATCGCGCCGCGGCCGCCGGATTGATCGCCGTCAGCAACATTGCCCGCCGTCTGCACAAAGTCGTAGACGTTACGGGTCAAACTAGGCAGGCTCATAACTTGGCTCGGAGTGATCGTCGCACCGACGGTTTGCGTCTCGGTATCGACTTCCGCGCCCGCCACCTGTCCCACTACTTCCAGAACCGTGCCGCTGGCGCCAACCACAAGACGCGGATCGACGGTAGCTACCGATCCGACCGTCACTACGACCGTCTGCTTGAACTGGGAAAAACCCTGGGCGCTCACCATCACGACGTAGTTGCCCGCAGGGAGGTTGGTGATGGTGTATTCGCCCGCGCTCGAAGACGTCGCTTCTCTCGCCAGACCGGTATCGACGTTCTTAACGACGATTTTTGCCGCCGTAACCACTGCGCTCGTAGGGTCTGAGACCCTTCCACTAATCGTTCCGGTCTCTGCCTGGCCGAACATCATGACGCTCAAGCTGAGCACCGCGACAACAACCACGATTACTTGAATCGCCGTGCCAAAACCCGATTCATGTCTCATTTAGTCTCTCCTGAAAAAGTGAAGCCCCTATCGGGGATGTTTTCTGTGAACCCAACCAGCTAACGCTGAAACTCAACATAACCCAGTCAAAACAGCAACTGTGATACCAAAGCGTCTTTCTATCATTTCCTTTAGATTCATTTACTTAAATCCTCTGACCGACCACGTCTACCAAAATCGGTAGCTGGAGATCGATGTCGCTATGGAAAACGGTAGTTGTTGCTCTGGAATCGCCCCCGCCCCCGACATCAGGGGTCATGAACAGAAGCTGCACACTGACTGCCCCTGACTGACTGCGCCTGCTAGAATCTTGTCTCGTGAAGTCCAGCCACTTATCGCCAAGCCAGGCGTCACCGGGCACCGCGCCCCAGTCCGTCCCCCTCCTTGACTTGCGCCGCCAATACGATGGCATCCGCGAGCAAATGCTCGCCGCCATCGCGCGCGTGTGCGATTCGCAGACTTTCATTCTCGGTCCGGAGGTCGAGGCACTCGAGCGTGAGATTGCCGCGCTGACGGGAGCGGCCTCGGCGGTCGGCTGCGCGTCGGGTACGGAGGCCCTCTGGCTGGCGCTCGTCGCTGCGGGCGTAAAGCCCGGAGACGCGGTCATTACTACAGCTTTCAGCTTCTTTGCCTCGGCCAGCGCGATTGTGAGAGCCGGAGCAACTCCGATTTTCGTGGACGTCGATCCGGCCACGCTGAATCTCGATGCGGCGCTGGTTGGCCGGCAACTGCGCGATCGGCGTTTGCGCACGCAGCAAGCCGAGAAGATCAGCGCGATTCTTCCCGTGCATCTTTACGGGCAATGCGCCGACATGGACGCGTTCGACCGCATCTCGCAGGAATTCGGAGTTGCAATTGTCGAAGACGCCGCCCAGGCGATTGGCGCCGAATGGAGCGGGCGCGGCGCGGGCGCGCTCGGCGTAACCGCCGCCTTCAGTTTCTATCCCACCAAGAACCTCAGCGCTTACGGAGACGCGGGCATCGTCACCACTACGAATCCGCGGATGGCTGAGCACATGCGTCAACTTCGCAACCATGGCAGTCCGCGGCGCTATTACCACGACGAATTTGGCTGGAACGGACGCATGGACGCCATTCAGGCAGCCGTGCTGCGCGTGAAACTGGCTCACCTCGCCGACTGGAACCGGAGCCGCCAGCAGCACGCCGCGACCTACGACCAGCTGTTCGCCGGCTCCGGGCTGATCTCCAAGCAGACTTCGAGCCAGACTCTGAACGAAAGCAGCGCGCCGGTGCGCTTGCTGGCGCGGAGTCCGCAAGCCAAACACGTGTTTCATCAGTACGTGATTCGCGCCCAGCGGCGAGACGAACTGCGCCAATTCCTCGCGGAACGAAAGATCGGATCGGAAATCTACTATCCGCTGCCGCTGCACTTGCAGCCGGTCTTCTCCTACCTCGGACTGAATGCAGGAGACATGCCGGTCTCCGAACAAGCCGCCCGCGAAGTTCTCGCCCTGCCGATGTTCCCGGAGTTGACCGAGGCCGAGATCCAGCGAGTGGTCGAGAGTATCGCCGATTTCTACAGTTGACCTAACCGCCGAGACGCCGAGTTCGCCGAGAACACCTAAACAAGATTGTCATCCTGACCCTGAGCGCAGTCGAAGGGGAAGGATCTGCTTTTGCTCCGCAACCTCGGCGTCTCGGCGGTGACAGGGCTATCGCTTCCGCCGCGCCCTTTGCTTCTGCACCGCCCGCGCCGGCTCTTCTCCGGGCGCGTACACGCGGCGCACAATCGGAGTATTGAGCTTGTATTTGCGCTCGGTAACGTTGCCGTTATCGTCTTTCACCCGAATGGTAAACGTGGGCAGCACGCCTTCCTTGTCGAAGTTCTCCTGTGAAACGGTCACTGGCAGGACGCCTTCCATGCGCTCGCGATAGGCTGTCTCATAGCGATGGCGCTTCACGTTCCAGGTGAAGACGCGAATCTGGTTGAAGTCAAACGGCAGGCCATCCTTGGGTTCGGTGACCACGGTCAAGTACTGCGCGACTTTCTTGTCTCCATCTTGCACCTGATCGAGCACGAAGAACGCAACGATCCTCTGGCCTTCCGCGTATTGGGCAACCTCGAGCGGGATGTCGAGATCGATCATGCGTCCCAGAACCCATCCGACGCGTTCGTGAGAGTCGCGCACCAGCCACCAATCCTCAATCACCGGCACGGGCTCTTTCTTGTTTTGCGGATCGCCGCCCGGCGCGGCGGAGCGCGACGGCGGCGCGACTATGCCCGGTTTCTCGGCCGTGCCACGCTTCAGCAGCGACAGCTTTTCGCCGGAGGAAATCTGGTAGAGATGTTCGGTGTCGCGTCCCGGTTCGACGTGCAGATTGGTGTCGTTGCGCGTCGCGCCCTGCGCCTGCACGGGATCATTTTCGTTGTCCGCGGTCAGCTTCTGCAGCCGATCGTAGACTTCCTCGCTGACGAGGTAGCGCTGCTCCACCCATCCCATGGCGCCGGTGGCGGTGCGCACTTTGACAAAGTGGCGGTCATGGTCGAGCACTTCGACGCGCTCGCCGTTCTTTACCACTCCGGTTTTCTCATACACCGCGGCTACGTGGTCGCGCAGGTTGGCCTGGACGCCAGAAACGTAAGCGACCTCCAGCACACGTCCGCGAGACTTGCAGCCCGCAAAAAAGAGCGTGGTCGCCAAGCAAAGCGCGACCGCTATCGTGCGCAGGAGAGATGTTGGGATGAACTTCACGGGATCAGACTTTTACTATAGCGCGGCGTGATGGCGCTGGAAAGTAGCTCTCGAGGGTGGTGCGCTCGAGGGCCCTCGAAAAGAGCGGGGGGGGGCACCCGCCAGCCCCCGGCCTGGATTTTCAAAGGGTGGCCAGCCGCCCGAAATCGAAAAATCTAGCTACTGAACCGTCACCGTCAGTGTGTTCGAGGTCACCGTTCCACCCGAAGTGTTCGGGTAGCTCATTTGGAGCTGATATGAAGTGGCGCTGCCGCCCTGAATTAGTGAGCATTCTTGTGCCGGATTACCTGCTGGGTTGTTGGCAACAGTGCAGCTGAAATAGCTATCGGCCGTCGTAATCGTCAATGTGCCGCCGTCGTTCTCGGTAATGAAATCCGGCGGGCCCGGACTCCCAGCAAAAGTGAAATACACGGCACTCCCGCTGGGTGCGATGGTGCTAGCACTTTGGGTACCCGTAATAGCGGTGACGTCCCCGATTACACTGACGGTGCCTGTGCCACTAAGGCCCTGAGCAGCTCCAGTGATCGTCACTGCGGCGCTAGTCGCATTGACGCCGGTTACAACTCCCGCGGTAGTAATCGGTGCGTCCACCGTATCGCTGGACGTCCACACCAACCCGCTGGTAAGCTGCGCCCGGGTGCCATCCTGATACGTCCCCCACGCCGAGAACTGTTGCGTAGCACCAACCCCAAGATCAAGGCTCGGGGGCTGGATCGCAATCGACTCCAGAGTGTTGCGTTGGAAGAACCCCCGGCAGCCAACCCCAAAAGCCACTGCAACCAACACCGTGAAGGCAAGCGACAACGCCAGTTTGCGCCCAGTCAACATAAATGATCCCTCAGATAACGTGATTTTAGCAGAACGCCCGGCCTTCACTCGATCCTCAATAGTGCATGGCAGGAGTCGCCCCCTTGCCCACACTGCTCGCCGCGTGCCCGAAGCGTTCTCGAATATAAAGAACGGGGCACCGTCCGGAACTTGCACGGTGTTTCCTCGGGGGACGATCAGATTCATCCCCGCGCGTTCGCGGAAGACACGGCATCCCTAAAGCGACACCCTGATACGAAACAACTTTGATACGAATCCGGGTTTACTGAGAGCTGACAACTGAAAGCCGGTAGCTGACTCCCTACTTGCCGCGCTTCTTCCCGGCGTTCGCGATGCGCTCGTCAATCGGCTTGCGGGAGGCAAAGCCTTCGCTGGTTCCGTGCCAATGCGCGATCGTGGGCTCGCCCAGCTTCCAGCACAGCAGCAGAATCTCGCCTTCGACCTTGCAGGGGAAATCGAGCAATCCGATGTCGAGATCTTTCACCTGCACGCCGGTCGCGTCGATTTCCGCGAGAGCGTCCTTGATGCGCCGAATCGCGCGCTCGCGCTCCGCCTTGCGCCGCGCCAGATGGACCACATTCAACATCATGCCGCCGTTAAGAAAAACGCGGTGCGCCGTCTCCTGCAGTTCGGCGTCCACGTCTTCAATCAACTTCTTGCCGTTGATCCCCTGCCGGAGCAGCGACTCCAGAATCGGCAACAGCATATGCGCTTCATCGAGGGTAAAGGTGCGGTCGGACATGTACGTTCATTCTACTGGAATGCAGCGGAAGAGGGAGGTCTCAGGTGTCAGGTGTCAGGTCTCAGGTGTCAGGTGTCAGGTCTTAGGTCTCAGTCTGGATTGGATGAAGCATGGGCTGACGGTGGTCGTTTTTAGCTTTCCCTGAGCCAACGGCGCTAAACGGTCGAACTTACGCCGCTTGCAGATTGCTGTTCTCTGCCTCTGCCTTCGCGCCCATGCTATTTTCAAATAAACCCTCATGGACGATCCGGCTCTAGCGACTTCCGAATCCACTCCGCGCAATGTTTACGTCTTTGGCCTGACCTCGTTCCTCAACGACACGGCCAGCGAAATGGCGTATTGGGTCCTGCCCGCCTTTCTCACATCGCTTGGCGCCGGACCTGCGCAACTGGGAATGATTGAAGGCATTGCCGAAAGTATGGCTTCTTTTGCCAAGCTTTTCTCGGGCTATGTGACCGACAAGGTTGCGCGCCGCAAGCCCATCGTGGTTGGCGGATACTTTGTGGCTAACGCGGTGAAGCCGCTGCTGGCGCTGGTTTCCTCGTGGTGGCAAATTCTCGGGATTCGTTTTTGCGATCGCTTTGCCAAAGGCGTCCGGGGAACCGCCCGCGACGTGATGGTGGCCGAGTCGGTGGACGAGTCGGCGCTTGGCTCGGCCTACGGGTTGATTCAAGCCATGGATTCCGCCGGGGCCATCGCCGGTCCGCTGCTGGCGCTGGCAGTGATTGGACGCTTTGGCATGAGGGGCGTGTTCGCGTCGGCGGCTTTCCCGGGAGCGTTGTGCGTGCTCGTCGCCTGGGTGGGAATCCGCGAAGTGCGGCGCGCATCGGTGAAGCGACGGGCGTCCTCGCCCATCCAAGCCGAGCGCAGCTCGGCACACGTTACGCCGCGTTCAACGAGGACGGGCGAGGACGCCCGTCCCTCCACTGGCAAATCCGAGTGGCTGCCAAAATTGCCGCTTGGCTTCTACTACGTGCTGGCCGTGGTTACCCTGTTTTCGCTGGGAAATTCGAGCGACATGTTCCTGGTGCTGCGCGCCGGAAACATCGGCATTCCCGCATCACGCGCGCCTCTGCTGGGGCTGGTTTTCAACATCATGTTCACGCTCATGTCGTGGCCAGCCGGCAAGCTCAGCGACCGCTTCTCGCGCTCGGCCATCGCCGCCGCGGGGTACTTCGTTTTCGCTATCGTTTATTTTGTCTTCGCGCTGGCGCCGTCCCAACTGGCGATCTGGCTGACCATGGCCTTCTACGGACTCTTCTACGCGCTGACCAATCCCGTGCTCAAAGCGCTGGTGGTCGAAAGCGTGGCAGGCGACGTCCGGGGCCGCGCGCTTGGCGTGTATTCGTTTCTCACCAGCGTGACCACGCTGCTCTCGAGCGTGATCACGGGAGCGCTTTGGAAGATCTACGGCCCAGCGGTTCCGTTCTATTTCTCGGCGGGAATCGCGACCGTCTCGGCCTTTGCGCTGCTCGCCCACCGTTCGCCGGCACGACCCGCAAGAGCGTGAGCGGATTCGGCAGGTCGCGGAGAAATCGACGGCCGATTGCCCCCGGCCCCCTGAAGGGGCATTTGATTTGGAAGCTTGCGGTATCGCTAAAGCGATACCCCGATACGAAAACCCAGTTCGTCTGCAGCCGGAGACGTGGCAAGACGCGTCTCTACGGGGAATCAGACGCGCCTTCATCCGACCGGCGCAGCCGGAGATACGCAATCACCAGAAACGCCACGCCGGACACGCTGTCGAGCACGACATCCCACACCGTGCCGGTGCGCGACGGAATGTGGCTCTGGTGCCACTCATCCATCGCGGCAACAAAGGCGGTCCCCAGCCAGGAGAGCAGTGCCGCGCGCAGCAATAAAGTATAAATTCGACCGAGCGTAGCTCTCCAGCCACGCAGCAGCAGCAGGCTCAACATGCCGTAGCCGACGACGTGCCCGGCTTTGCGCAGATAGTGATGGAAGACGAGGAAGTGGTAGAAATTGACATTGCCGAACAAGCGCGTCAACAGCGTGTACAGCATGCTGCCGGTGTGCTCTGACGAGAAGAAGTCGGTGGACTCAAACGCAATGAGGCCGATCCAGACAATCGCCGGCCACCAGGCGCGCACAAGATTGGGACGGGACACGGTCAAATCGGCTTCGTCCCTCATTCCGCCGCGTAGTTCGGCGCTTCGCGCGTGATCATGACGTCGTGGACGTGGCTTTCACGCAGGCCGGCGGCGCTGATGCGCACGAAGCGCGCCTTCTGCTGCAGTTCCGCCACCGTCTCGCATCCGCAATATCCCATGCCCGACTTCAAGCCGCCCACCATCTGGTGCACGATCATCGCCACCGAACCGCGATAGGGCACGCGCCCTTCGATTCCTTCCGGCACCAACTTGCCCAGCCGGTTCGAGTCTTCGCCGATGACCGGCATGGCGATCGAGGCGTCTCCATCCGAGTTCTGGAAGTAGCGCTCACTCGAACCTGCCGCCATCGCTCCCAGCGAGCCCATGCCGCGATACGCCTTGAAGGTGCGGCCCTGATACAGAATCAATTCGCCCGGGCTTTCATCCGTCCCCGCAAACATCGACCCGATCATCACCGCGGAAGCGCCCGCTGCCAGCGCCTTGCTGATATCGCCCGAATACTTGATGCCGCCGTCGGCAATCACCGGAACACCCGAATCGCGCGTGGCCCGCGCCGCCTCGGCAATCGCCGTTATTTGCGGAACGCCGACGCCGGTCACAATGCGCGTGGTGCAAATCGAGCCCGGCCCAATGCCCACTTTCACTCCGTCCACGCCCGCGCGCACCAGGTCGCAGGCGCCATCGAAAGTCGCCACGTTGCCGGCAATCAGTTCCACTTCCGGCAACTTCGCTTTGACTTTCTTGACCGCTTCGAGCACCAGCGAAGAATGTCCATGCGCGCTGTCGATGGCCAGCACATCGACTTTCGCCTGCGCCAGTTCCTGCGCGCGCTCCAGGAAATCGCCCGTCGCCCCGATGGCCGCACTCACCCGCAGCCGCCCCTGATCGTCCTTGGCCGCGCCGGGATATTTCAGTTTCTTCTGGATGTCCTTGACCGTGATCAAACCCTTCAGGTTGTACTTGTCGTCGACGACGAGAAGCTTTTCGACGCGGTGCTCGTGCAGAATCTCTTCCGCCTGCTCCAGCGTCGTTCCCACCGGCACCGTGATCAGGTTCTTCTGGGTCATCACCTTGCTGATCGGAATATCGAAGCGGGTTTCGAAGCGCAGATCGCGATTGGTGAGAATGCCGACCAGCTTTCCATCCCTCAAAGTAATCGGCACGCCGGAAATCTTGTATTTCTTCATGACGTCGAGCGCATCGGAAACCTTGGCATCCGGCGACATGGTGACGGGATCGACGATCATGCCGCTCTCCGACCGCTTCACCTTGTCGACTTCATTGGCCTGCTGCTCGATGGTCAGGTTGCGATGAATAATCCCGAGGCCTCCCTGCTGCGCCATGGCAATCGCCATGTGCGACTCGGTCACGGTATCCATGGCGGCGCTGACGATCGGAATGTTCAGCCGGATGTTGCGCGAAAGCTGCGTCTGCGTGTTGGTGTTGGCGGGCACAACTTCGGAGCGCGCCGGCAGAAGCAATACGTCGTCGAATGTGAGAGCTTCGGGGACTGGAAAATGGATCATAGGATTTGGATGAAACTTCTATTGTAGGGAGCGGGTGAGCATCAAGCAAATGCAGGCAATGGCGTATTTTTCCGTTGCCGATTGCTCGCCGAGTGGAACGGACCATTCTGGGGTCGTGAGCGCTATGGCGATTTTTCGCCAGCAATCCTATTGAGGTTCTCCCAACTCCACGGGTTTCATTGACGGGATAGGAGATAGAGCTTTTTGAAATTGCCCTCGTAACCGAATAGTAAGCAGTTCAGGTTTGCGAGGAGGACACTGCGCGGTGAAAAAGATTCGTCACCCCGGCAGCAGACCCTATGAATTAAGCAGGTTAGGTCTCTGCCATTCTGCAAAATCTCGCTGGTGCTTCCGCGAGTGGACGCTAAATGGACGCTAAGAATCATTCTAGATAACTGAGCAGAATAGAACAGTGCGCGCTGGTGCGACATGTGTACTATTCCTGCTGTGTCCCATCGTCTACGGTAGCGGCATATTGCATTGAGCAGCACCAGTACGTAAGGAGCAATCAAATGAAGACATCGCTAGTTACGGTTGTAATTTTGCTAGCCATTTTTATTAGCGGTTGCAACACAAGCCAACCTGCGCAGCAAGGGCCCCCTGGCCAGCAGGGTGCCCAGGGGCAAGCCGGCCAACAAGGTCAGCAGGGCGACCAGGGGCAGTCCGGCCAACAGGGCTATCAGGGTGACCAGGGGCAGTCCGGCCAACAGGGCCAGCAGGGTGACCAGGGGCAGTCCGGCCAACGGGGCCATCGGGGTGACCAGGGGCAGTCCGGCCAACAGGGCCAGCAGGGTGACCAGGGGCAGTCCGGCAAACAGGGCCAGCAGGGTGACCAGGGGCAGTCCGGCAAACAGGGCCAGCGGGGCACGAGCGCACCATGTCCGGCGGGACAGCATCGCTATACCGACCCAGCTTCTGGAGAAGCGAAGTGCGTCAGAGACTAAGCAGTAGTTCGCTGTTCATCGTGAGAGAGGTCCATTAAATTCAAAGGCCCTCTCTTTCCGTTGAATATTTGACCAACCTCCCTGGCGGAGTAAAAGCGGAGCGCGAACTCGCGTAACTCACTTGCCTGATGGTCGAACCGAATAGCTAACCGAGCCCTTCAGAACCACTAGGTTTAAGATCATGCCCTGGAAACAGCAGGAGAAGAATCATGTGGCTTAGCTGGCGCGATCCTTCCTCCGGAATTACCTTAAGTCACTCTGCGAAAGTCCAACCGTCCTGAAGGAGACAATCCGCTCGCTTACCTCGGTTTGCTGTTTACCGATAGCTGCTGTAAACAGGCGATATGACTCGGGAGCGGGTGGGCTCACGGGCAACCCGATGAAAGACGGCGTGTCACCTCCAGAAAAAGGCGCCCGTTATGGACGCCTTGGTGCCTGTTGGGACGTTGGGACCGCTGCGATTACTCTTTCTTGTCGCTACTCTCGGTCTTCCCCTCAGTCTCATTGGCAGCAATATCCTTCTGCACTTGCGCTTCCGCGTCGGCATTTTCCATCGCCTTGCGGTTTTCCTCGGCCCGTTTGGCGCGGATTTCGGCACGCTTCTGGCGCTTTTCATCGATCACCTGCTCACTGCCCAGCAATTCGATGAATGCCTTCTCGGCGCCGTCGCCCTTCCGCCACGCGGTGCGAACGATGCGCGTATAGCCGCCCTTGCGATCGCCGAAGCGCGGAGCCACGGTATCGAAAAGTTTGGTGACCGCTTCTCCGGTCATCAAATACGAAGCTGCCTGACGGCGCGCTGCCAGATCGCCCTGCTTGCCGAGGGTGATCATCTTCTCGACCGACGGACGCACCGCCTTCGCCTTGATCACGGTCGTCTCGATGCGCTCTTCCATGATGATCGACGTGACCATGTTGCGCAGCATCGCGCGCCGATGTGAAGTGGTCCGTCCTAACTTGTATCCCGCAACTTTGTGACGCATGTCTTAACCCCAGTTGTCAGTTGCCAGTGGCCAGTTGCCAGTGGTTGTTAGTCAGAGGCCAGTGGCTGGGGTCAGATTTTACTGGCAACTGACCACTGGCCACTGGCAACTGCTTTCTACAGATCGTTATCGCCGTACGCTGAAGCGGGCAGCACCTGGTTCGAAGTCGGTCCGGGCACAGCGTTGCCGTGCTCGTCGATCTTCATACCCAGGCTCAGACCCATCGAGTTGAGGATCTCCTTGATCTCGTTCAGCGACTTCCGGCCAAAATTTTTCGTCTTCAGCATCTCGGCTTCCGTCTTCTGCACCAGTTCGCCGATCGACTGAATGTTGGCGTTCTTCAGGCAGTTATAGCTGCGCACCGAGAGTTCGAGTTCCTCCACCGAACGGTTCAGGTTCTCGTTCTTGATCTCCGGCCGGCGTTCCTCGCTCGAAGCCGCCGTTTCAATCTCCTCTTCGAAGTTGATGAAGATATTCATGTGATCCTTCACCAGCTTCGCCGACAGCCCCAGCGCATCGCCCGGAGTGATCGAACCGTTCGTCCAGACCTCGATCGTCAGCTTGTCGTAATCGGTGATCTGTCCCAAACGCGCCGCTTCGACGGTGTAGTTGCACTTTCGCACCGGTGTGTGCACGGAATCGATGGGAATGAATCCGATGCCTAGATCGTCCTCGAAATTCTTGTCCGCCGAAACGTAACCGCGGCCGCGCTTCAGGCGCATTTCCATGTCGAGCTTGCCGCCTTCGCTCACCGTCGCGATATAAATTTCCTTGTCGAGAATTTCCACATCGCCGTCGGCATCGATCATGCTGCTGGTCACCACCCCCGGCTGCTCGGCGCGCAGGTAAATCGCCTTCGGACCGTCGCCCGCCAGCTTGAATGGAACCTGCTTCATGTTGAGGATGATGTCGGTGGCGTCCTCGACCACGCCCGGAATCGACTGGAACTCATGCAGGACGCCTTCGATTTTCACCGCGGTAACGGCCGCGCCTTCGATCGAACTCAGCATTACGCGCCGCAGCGCATTGCCGATGGTCGTGCCAAATCCCCGCTCAAACGGCTGCGCCCAGAACATCCCGTATTTATCGGTGAGCGAAGTGACATCGCTCGCCAGTCGTTTCGGCTTTTGAAAACCTCTCCAGAGCATCGTGTGTTTCTCCTCTCGGCCATGTGGCTCAATCCTGCTCGCTGAGCGGCCCGGCTCAGGTCACAGCAGGAAAGGCTGATCTGGCACGAAAAAGTGGGCCAAGAAACAGTCGTTGGTCGTTAGTCGCTGGTCGTTCGCGAGTCGCCGGTTTTGCCAACGACCATCGACCAACGACCAACGACGCACCACTACTTGCTGTACAACTCTACAATCAACTGCTCGTTCACCGGCAATTGGATATCTTCGCGCTTCGGCAGGGCAAGCACTCGGCCCTTGTAATTCTCGCGATCGATTTCCAACCACGCCGGCGCCGGCTGATGACTGGCAAAATCTCTTGCGATTTCGAGGATTGGAACTTTCTTACTGCCCTCGCGAATCGCAATCTCTTCTCCCACGCCAACTTCGTACGAAGGGATGTTCACCTTCTTGCCATTCACCTGCACGTGCCCGTGACGCACCAACTGGCGCGCCTGACGGCGGGAGATGCCGAAGCCCAGACGATAGACCACGTTATCCAGGCGCCGCTCAAGTTGCTCCAGCAGCTTCGCGCCCGTCACTCCCTTGAAGCGGACCGCGTTCTCGAAATAATTCCGGAACTGGCCCTCCTGTGTGAAGTAGATGCGTTTGGCTTTTTGTTTTTCGCGCAACTGCAGGCCGTAGCCTACAACCTTGGTCTTCTTGTCTTTCCCGTGTTGTCCGGGAGCGAAGTTGCGTTTCTCAATAGGACATTTGTCGCTGAAGCACTTCGTGCCTTTGAGGAAGAGCTTGATCCCTTCCCGACGACAAAGACGACACACTGCATCGGTATAACGTGCCAAGTTATTCTCCTTTTTAGATGACCGGTTTACAGGTTTGGCTTCACCCTTCGTCCCGGACAAAAATCAGTCATTAGTCTTTCGTCGTTAGTCGTTCGACTGTGGTCGCTGGCGGTCAAGTTTTGGCTAACGACCAGCGACCAACGACCAACGACAGCCTTACACTCTCCGCCGTTTCGGCGGCCGGCATCCGTTATGCGGAATCGGCGTCGTGTCCTTAATGGACCGCACTTCGATCCCGGCCGAGGCCAGCGCGCGGACGGCTGACTCGCGCCCCGATCCCGGACCGCTTACCCGCACGTCCACGGTGCGCACACCGTGATCGCGCGCCATGCTGGCGGCGTTCGACGCGGCCTGCTGCGCCGCAAACGGAGTCCCTTTGCGGGAGCCGCGAAAACCCAGCGAGCCCGAACTCTTCCACGCCAGCACATTGCCGGTCATGTCCGAAATGGTCACGATGGTGTTATTGAAAGAGGCCTGCACATGCACCAGTCCATGCGGGACGTGCTTGCGCTCCTTCTTCTTGAACGTCTTCTTCTTGCCTTTTTTCTCGGGCGCCGCGGCGCCGCCTGCTGCTGCTGGTTTTGCCATAAATTCAAGTTTCCAGTGGCCAGTGGCCGGTTGCCAGTTCGTGTCTGCCTGCGCCAAGGTCGGTATAACTGGCAACTGACCGCTGGCAACTGGCAACTATGCTTTAGCCGTCTTCTTCTTCTGCGCTACCGTGCCTTTGCGCGGACCTTTGCGGGTACGAGCGTTCGTGTGCGTGCGCTGTCCGCGAACCGGCAGGTTCCGGCGATGACGGAATCCGCGATAGGACCCGATTTCGATGAGCCGCTTGATGTTCATCGAAACGTCTTTGCGCAGATCGCCTTCCACCGAGCCTTCCGCCTCGATCACCTGGCGGATGCGGTTGACTTCATCTTCCGCGAGGTCCGAAACTTTTTTCATCGGATCCACTTTCGCCGCGTCCAGAATGCTCGCCGCGCGTGAATTACCGATGCCGTAAATGTAAGTGAGCCCGATATTCGCACGCTTGTTGCGCGGAAGATCGACGCCTGCAATACGAGCCATATGTTTCCTAGTCCTTCTGAAGCCTCGTGCCAGCTACTAGCTTCTAGCTGCTAGCCTCTAGCGAGCCTCACCGTTTAGCGTTTGCTAGTAGCTAGAAGCTAGTAGCTCGATGCTGCTTTACCCCTGACGCTGTTTGTGTTTCGAATTCTCGCAGATCACCCGCACTACTCCCTTGCGGTGGATGACCTTGCACTTATCGCAAATCTTCTTAACCGATGCCCTTACCTTCATAAGTCCTCACGTAGGGACGGCCGCCCTCGGCCGTCCAGCGGAGCGAAGCTCCGCAGCTCACTTGTAGCGGTACACAATTCGCCCGCGATTCAAATCGTACGGAGAAAGTTCGACCGCGACTTTGTCTCCGGGCAAAATCCGGATGAAGTTCTTCCGCATCTTGCCGGAAACGTGCGCCAGTACTTGGTGTTTGTTTTCGAGCTCCACCTTGAACATGGCATTGGGCAGGGGTTCAACCACCACCGCCATCACTTCAATCGCGTCCTCTTTACTCATCACCCTCCTGAATCAGTGGCCAGTGGTCGGTGGCCAGTTTGCGGCGATTCTTGTCGTACCAACTGGCCACTAAGCACTGGCCACTGACCACTGCGTTACTGCGTCAAAATCACAGGCCCTTGCCGCGTCACAGCCACGCAATGCTCAAAGTGCGCGCTGTAACTGCCGTCGAGCGTTACGGCCGTCCACTTATCGCTCAAAACCTTGGTCTCGGGACCCCCCGAGTTCACCATGGGCTCAATCGCCAGCACCATGCCCTCGGTCAACTCCGAGCCCTGGCCCTTCTTGCCAAAGTTCGGAATCTGCGGCGCTTCATGCAGCTTCGTCCCAATGCCATGCCCGACAAATTCCCGCACCACGCTGAACCCGTTCGCTTCCACGTGCTTCTGGATCGCCGACCCAACGTGTCCAACCGTGTTGCCAATCTTCGCCTGCGCGATGCCCTTGTACAGCGAAGCTTCGGTCACCTCGAGCAGCTTCTTCAAATTCGCCGTCAGCCCATCGCCCACCGGCACCGTAATCGCAGCGTCTCCGTAGTATCCATCGTAAACGACGCCGCAGTCGATGGAAACGATGTCTCCCGTTTTCAGCGCCCGTTTTTCCGACGGGATCCCGTGCACGATCTCTTCATTGATCGAAGTGCACAGCACACAGGGATAGCCGTAATATCCCTTGAACGCCGGCGCGGCCCCGAGTTCCGCGATCAGTTTCACCGCGGCTTTCTCCAAGTCCATCGTTGTAACGCCGGCCGCCACCAAACCCTTCAGGTGGTCCAGAACCTGGCGGACCATCTTGCCGCTCCGCTTCATCTTTTCGATCTCTTCTGGCGACTTGCGGATGATCCGGTCTTCTCCAAAACTCATAGCTAACTCTAACTTCGCCCGATTCTAACTTCGACTCACTTACGAAACCACCTCTAGCGTCCGGCCTGGCAGTGACTGTCAATCACGCCGAAGATCTGTGCCGTAACATCTTCCATCGGCCGATCGGCATTGATCGCTACCAGCCGCCGCTGCGCCCGGTAGTAATCCGCCACCAGCCTGGTCTGCGTCTCGTAGGCAGTCAATCGCCCGGAAATCACTTCTTCGCGATCGTCGTTGCGGATCACCAGTTTGGATTTGTCCACATCACACAACTCGTCGACGAGAGGTGGCTGAAAGTGGATGTTATAGAGCCGTCCACAGGTGGGACACGAACGCCGCCCGGTAAGCCGCAGTAGTAATTGAGTATAGTCCACGAGCAACTGGATCACAACCGGCGGACACCGCTCCGATTTTCCCGAGCCATTTTCCGAACCCGTTTTCGAACCCGTTTTCGAAAACTTTTCCGAACTATTGTCAAAGACCTCTTTTTCCAGGAAAGCGTCCAGCCATCCTGCCTGGGCGGCCGTCCGTGGAAAGCCATCCAGCACAAACCCGCGTTGACAATCGGCCTCCCGCAGCCGCGTGGCCACGATGCCGTACATCAACTCGTCTGGCACCAGTTCGCCTCGCGCCATGATCGCTTTGGCTTCAAGGCCCAACTCGGTGCCGCGTCTTACATCATCCCGTAAAAGATCACCCGTCGATATCTGCGGGATACCGTAACGGTCGACGATCTGTTTGGACTGCGTGCCCTTCCCGGCCCCAGGAGGCCCCAGAAGAATCACCGGTCCAATATTTCGCGCGGTCTCATTGGCCGTCGAAATGGCCATCTCGTTGGCCATCGAAATGGCCCCTTTTACTCGTATTTCCCGTCGCGGCGCCCTGCTCCGCGAATCAGTTGCCAGTACTACGTTCGCCGGTTCTCACTGGGAACTGGCAACCGGCAGCTGGCAACTGGTTTTTACCAGGTCCGGCGTCCGCGAATCCGGCCGCTCTTCGGCGTGAAGCCGTCGTAGTGCCGCATGATCAGCTGCGCTTCAATTTGCGTAACCGTGTCCATCGCCACTCCAACTACGATCAGCAGCGAGGTTCCGCCAAAATAAAAATTGACTCCCAATCCGTTCGTGATCCAGGTGGGCAGGTTCTCAAACAGTCGCCCCAGCAGCGGAAGGTGGTTCAGCTTGATACCCGCAATCATCCATTCCGGAATCAGCGAAATCGAAATCAGGTAGAGCGCGCCCACCAGCGTAATCCGGGTGAGAACATCGTTGATGAAGTCCGCCGTCCGCTTTCCCGGCCGTATCCCCGGAATAAAACCTCCCCACTTCCGCATGTTGTCCGCAACCTCGTTCGGGTTGAACACGATCGAGATATAGAAGTAGGCAAAGAACACAATCCCCGTGCAATAAAGCAAGGTGTACAGCGGCTCGCCCCAGCGCATCGCGTCCAGCAGCGGGCCCACCACCTTGTTGCTGTGGAACGCCGCACCCAGCATCTGCGGCAAAGCCAGAATTGAAGACGCGAAAATCACCGGCATGACGCCGCCCGCATTCACCCGCAGCGGCAGGTGCGTCGACTGCCCGCCCATCACCTTGCGTCCCACCACACGCTTGGCATACTGCACCGGAATCCGGCGCTCGCTGCGTTCGACAAACACGATGAACGCCACCACCGCGACCATCAGTACCAGGAGCAAGAGGAGGGCCGGGGCCGTGAACACGCCCCAGGCGCTGGTGCTCGCCTTCTGGTACAGATCGATGACGCCGCGCGGCAGGCCGACCACGATGCCCGCAAAAATCAAAAGCGACATGCCGTTGCCGATGCCGCGCTCGGTGATCTGCTCGCCCAGCCACATGATGAACGCGCTGCCCGTGGTCAGCGTCAGCATGGTCATCAGGATAAAGCCCGGCCCGGGATTGAGGACGAAATCGGCGCCCTTCTGCAGGCTGATCGCAATTCCGAACGATTGCACCGCGCTCAGGACCACAGTGAGATAACGCGTCCACTGCGTTATCTTCTTGCGGCCCATTTCGCCTTCTTTTTGCAACTTAGCCAGCGGCTCATACACCACCGTCAGCAACTGCAAAATGATCGACGCCGTAATGTACGGCATGATGCCCAGCGCGAAAATCGTCAGCCGCCGCAGGTTGCCGCCGCTGAACAGATCGACAAAGCCCAGCACCGAACCCCGGTTCTGCTCGAAAAACGCCGCCAGCCGGTCGCCGTTGATCCCCGGCGTGGGAATGTGGCCGCCGATGCGATACACCGCCAGCAGTCCAAGCGTAAACAGCACGCGCTTGCGAAGGTCGGGAACCCGGAAGATGTTCGCCAGCTTTTCCAGCATTACTGCAAGACCTCGAACTTGCCGCCTGCCTTGGTGATCTTTTCTTGCGCCGACTTCGAAAACTTGTGGGCACGCACGGTAATCGCCACCGTCAATTCGCCGTTGCCCAGGATCTTAACCGGCGACTTGCCATTCACCACGCCCGCCTTCTTCAGCGACTCGGGCGTGATTTCGGTTTCGCCGAGCGCTGCCAGCCGCTCGATGTTCACAATGTCGTATTCCTCGCGGAAGATGTTGGTGAATCCGCGCTTCGGCACGCGCCGGTGCAACGGCATCTGGCCGCCTTCAAACCCGCGGATCAACCGCGCACCCGATCGTGACCACTGCCCCTTGTGGCCGCGCGTGGATGTCTTGCCCATGCCGGACCCCATGCCGCGCCCGACTCGCTTCTTCTTTTCCGTGGACTTCTTGGGTGCCCTGATCGTTGAAAGATTCATAAGTCAGATTCCATGTTTCAAGGTTTCAAGGTTTCAGAGTTTCAAGCTAAACCACAATGCCGCAGGGTTTGACTTTGAAACCTTGCAACTTTGAAACTTTGAAACCTCGCTACTTTACGATCTCCACCAGATGCGGGATCTTTTTGATCATGCCACGAATCGCAGCCGTATCTGGCCGCACAATCACCTGGTTCAGCCGGGTAAATCCCAGCCCTTTGACGACTTTCCTGTGCTTAACCGGAGTGCAGATCATCGACCGCACCCACTTCAACTGAATCTTGCCGCTCGCCACCGATTTTGCCGTCTTGGTTGTCATTTCAATTCCTTAAGGTTTCAAAGTTTCAAGGTTTCAGAGTCTCAAGGTAAAACCGTACGTCGTTGAGTCTCACTTTGAAACCTTGAAACGTTGAAACCTTGAAACCTGCCTATAGCTCCTCCACCGACTTGCCGCGCAGTTCCGCGACGTGTTCCCGGCTCTTGAGTTTCTTCAGCGCCTCGAATGTCGCTTTGATCACGTTGTGCGGATTGTTGGTGCCTATCGATTTCGTGAGCACATTCTGCACGCCCGCCGACGTCATCACCGCCCGCACCGCTCCGCCGGCAATTACCCCGGTGCCTTCCGGAGCCGGCTTCAGCAGTACCATGCCCGAGCCAAAACGTCCCAGCACAGCGTGCGGCACCGTCGTCTGGGTCAGGTTGATCCGAATCAGGTTCTTCTTCGCCGACTCGATCCCCTTACGGATGGCCTGCGGAACTTCCTTCGCTTTGCCCGATCCGAAACCGACCACCGCCGCCGAAGGATCGCCCACTACCACCAGCGCCGCGAACGACATGTTCTTGCCACCCTTAACCACTTTCGTCACCCGGTTAATCGAGACCACCTGGTCTTTTAACTGGAACGAAGCTGCATCGAGTTTCTTAGTAACTCTTGGCATTCTGAAATCTCATTTCTGTCTTTGTCGTTGGTCGTTAGTCGTTGGTCGTTCGCGCTACTGTGCTCTCCGAACGACGAACGACCAGCGACTAACGACTAAAATTGCAATCCTGCTTCGCGCGCCGCATCGGCCACCGCTTTAACCCGGCCATGGTAGATGTAGCCGCCACGATCGAAGACCACTTTGGCGATGCCCTTCTGTTTGGCCAGTTCGGCAATCTTCTTCCCTACCATCTTCGCCGAGGCCACGTTGCCGCCGGTCACGCGCCCGTCTTTATTCTTGCGGTCGTCGGCCGTCGAAGCCGCCACCAGCGTGACACCCTTCAGATCGTCGATCAACTGCACGTAGATATGGTTCAGCGACCGGTACACATTCAGCCTCGGACGCTCCGGCGTACCCATCACTTTCTTCCGGATACGATCATGCACCCGCTGCCGCGTCTGATTCTTTGAAGCGATTCTTAACATCGTGAAACCCTCGTCGTTCGCTATTCGCTTTTCGCT
>Ga0182014_10001210_pt1 | contig 34820 bp, 23 predicted proteins | sample 612S2DmetaG_FD_120489 | JGI IMG/M metagenome (GOLD analysis project Ga0182014, IMG submission 120489) | Permafrost microbial communities from Stordalen Mire, Sweden - 612S2D metaG | ecosystem: Environmental > Terrestrial > Soil > Wetlands > Permafrost | place: Sweden: Stordalen | collected... | reverse complement strand
CTGGAACCCGAACGCTACGAACTTACCGCGCCGCCAGCGTACCGCTTCGAAGTCGACCGGCGCGAATTCTTCAAATTCCTCGGCGCCGGCATTTTGATTGTCGGCGTGCTGAAAAACGCGCATGCATTTCAGGAATCGGGCGCTGGCAAGCGGCCTGACGAATCGCTCCCCAAGGAAATCGGGGCTTGGCTGCACATTGGAGAAAACGGTGCAGTGACCGTCTACACGGGCAAGGTGGAAGTCGGGCAGAACATCCGGACGTCTCTCAGCCAGTGCGTTGCCGAAGAACTGCACGTCCCGGTGAGGAAAATCCAAATGGTCATGGGCGACACCCACCTTACTCCGTTCGACATGGGGACCTTCGGCAGTCGCACCACCCCCACTATGAGTCCACAACTGAGGAAAGTTGGCGCGGCCGCTCGCAATCTGCTGATTGGTTTGGCGGCAACCCAATGGCAGATCGATGGCAAGCGCCTGGTCGCCGCTGACGGCAAGGTCACGGATCCAGAGACCAAACGGTCTGTTGAATACGCAGTCCTTGTGAAGGGGCAACAGCTCACCCAAACCATCTCCACGGACGAGCCTCTCATTCCGGCGGCTCAGTGGATGGTTCAAGGTCAATCACTGCCTAAAGTCGATGGACGGGATTTTGTCACGGGGAAGCACCGGTATCCATCCGACCAGAAATTGCCGGAAATGCTCCACGGCAAGATTCTACGGCCTGATTCTTTCGGAGCGACTCTTGTTTCCATTGACGCGCACGAAGCCGAACAAATTCCGGCCGTCATTGTTGTCCACGACGGCAACTTTGTCGGAGTGGTGGCGCCAAGCGTAGAAATTGCCTCCCGTGCTGTCAAGGCCATTCGTGCGGAGTGGAAGACCGAACCGCAGCCTTCGGGAAAGGACCTGTTTGAATATCTGAAGATGAATGTGGTCGAGGATGAGGACCCGACAGGGAATGCGTCCCGCGATACAGCCGGTTCGGTGGAGAAAGCGCTGGCTTCTGCCGATCATCGCCTTCAACAGACTTATACCGTCTCCTATATTGCCCACGCGCCGCTCGAACCTCGCGCCGCGTTGGCGCAATGGTCGGGTGACAACTTGACGGTTTGGACGGGAACGCAGCGCCCTTTTGGCGTGCGGAGTGAACTGGCTGACGCTTTTCGGATTCCAGAAGAACGGGTCCGGGTGCTGATGCCGGACACCGGGTCAGGTTACGGCGGCAAGCACACCGGCGAAGCCGCGATCGAAGCGGCGCGACTGGCGCGGGCTGCGAAGCGGCCGGTCAAGCTGGTGTGGACCCGCGAAGAAGAATTCACCTGGGCGTATTTCCGTCCCGCAGGCGTCATTGAAGTCACCAGCGGTCTTCGCAGCGACGGCACCATCGTAGCCTGGGAGTTTCATAACTACAATTCCGGTGAAGCAGGAATCAAAACTTACTACGACATCCCGAACCAGAAAATTGAATTTCATCCCACGCGTTCTCCATTGCGGCAGGGGTCGTACCGTGCACTGGCAGCCACGGCGAATCACTTCGCCCGCGAGTCCTTCATGGACGAATTGGCTCATTCGGTGAATATGGACCCGCTGGATTTCCGCCTGAAGAATCTGAAGAACGAGCGGCTTCGCGCCGTTTTTGAAGCAGCCGCAAAGAAGTTCGGCTGGGGACGGGCGAAGGCAGCCGGCCATGGCTTCGGAATGGGCGGTGGATTCGAGAAGGCTGGAAACATCGCGACCTTCGCCGAGGTTGCGGTCGATCGAAAAGCGGGCGAAGTCAAGGTGGTGCGCTTGGTCACCGCGTTCGAATGTGGCGCCATCGTCAACCCGGACAACCTGCGCAATCAGATTGAGGGCTCAAACATCATGGGGCTGGGCGGCGCGCTTTTCGAGGCCATCGAGTTCGAAAATGGACGTGTTCTGAACGGGCGATTCTCCAGCTACCGTGTTCCGCGGTTCAGCGATGTGCCCACGATCGAGACCGTCCTCCTCGATCGCAAGGACATCCCATCGGCTGGCGCCGGCGAATGCCCAATGGTAGGCCTAGCTCCCGCCATCGGCAACGCCATTTTCGACGCGACGGGTGTGCGGATCCGCTCGCTGCCAATGGTTCCGAATGGGCTGAAAGCCGGCTAGCTTCCGGCTCCACAAATACTCGTGCGAGCGAGATGTGGAGGTCACCAAAGTTGGACCTAAGGGAGAAAGCGCTCTCCATGTAGCCCTCAAGAGCCGTTTCCCCGCCTGACGGATGAGTGCTTCCAAGCGATAGTCACAGCACGCTGTGCACTCCGGCATGTACCCCAGATCAACAGCTATTCCGCAACTGCATTGTTTTGTTTTTGGTAGCCGATAGGAGCGCCTTCTGCATCGGAAAGCAAAGTTGCGTCCCAGCGGGGTTTCATTGAGAGGCAAGAAGATACCTTGCAAGTCATTGTTTTTAAGATGGATAGCGGATGAAGGGCCGGAAGCGCAAAAAATAGACGGGAAAATGCTTGACATGCGATATAGTGTTATAGTTAGATAGTACACATGGGATCGATCGAAGGTCATCGCTCGCACCCCTATAGGCGAGGGAAACCCCAGCCCGAAGTAAAGAAGCTTTAAGGAGAATGAAACATGAAATCCCTTCGTGTGATGTTGTCCGCCGTTGTTCTACTGGCGCTCTCCAGCGCGGCTTTTGCCCAGTCCGACGCGCAAAAGTCCTTCGACAAACTGAAATCTCTGGCGGGTTCGTGGGAAGGCCGCGTAACCACCGTTCCGCCCCAACCCGGGATGGGGGACGGAACCGTCGCGGACATCTCGCTCCGGGTGACTTCCCGGGGAAACGCCCTTGTGCATGAGATGAAGGCAGCGGGAACGGCAGACGATCCGACTAAGTACGACCATCCCGTCACCATGTTCTACCTGGAGAACGATCGCCTGCTCCTGACGCACTATTGCGACGCCGGCAATCGGCCGCGGATGGCGGCCAGGACATCGCCGGATGGAAAAACGGTGGAATTCGATTTTCTCGATGTCGCCGGCGGAACACAGTACGGACACATGCATCATGGTGTCTTTACCGTCATCGACGCGAACCATCACACCGAGGACTGGACGTACATGATGCCCGGCGACAAGCCGGTCATCGCGCACATGGATTTGCAGCGGACAAAGTAGCGGAGCGCATCCCAGCTAAGACGATCTGGAAAACATGATGGACCGTGAGTGGAACGACAGTCAGCCGATTTACCGCCAGCTTCGCGACCGCGTCGTCGCCATGATACTCGACGGCGTGCTCAAAGAAGGCGATCCACTGCCGTCGGTGCGCAATGTCGCAGCCGAATATCGGGTCAATCCAATCACGGTCCTGAAGGGCTATCAGCAACTGGTCGACGAGCAACTGGTCGAGAGCAGGCGAGGTCGCGGGATGTTCATCAATGCCGGCGCGCGCAATTTGCTGTTGCAGGGCGAACGCAAGAAGTTTCTTGCCGAAGAATGGCCCAGGGTTTACGCCAACATTCAGCGCCTCGGCCTGACTCCGCAGGAACTGCTGGATGCCACCGCAAGTCGCCAGCCGTCGCCAGAGGTTGCCGATCCGCATGAAACAGAAAACGAGGAGCCGAAGCCATGACAGTCATAGAAGCACGCGGTCTCCGCAAGGCATTCGGCGCAACCATCGCGCTCGACGGCGTCGATTTGCACGTCGAAGAGGGCCGCATCCTCGGACTCATCGGCCCGAACGGCGCCGGCAAGACCACCGCGCTCAACGCGATTCTCGGCCTCACCCCATATCAGGGAGAACTGCGAGTGCTCGGGCGCAACCCTTGGACCGAGCGCGATCAACTGATGCGCGATGTCTGCTTCATTGCCGATGTCGCGGTGCTGCCGCGCTGGATCAGGGTTTCGCAGGCGCTCGACTACGTGGCCGGCGTGCATCCGCGATTCGATCGCGCGAAGGCGGAAGGTTTTCTGGCGAAGACATCCATCCGGAGCGCCAGCAAGGTCAGGGAATTGTCGAAGGGCATGGTGGCCCAGCTGCACCTCGCTCTGGTCATGGCCATTGACGCAAGATTGCTGGTGCTCGACGAGCCGACGCTCGGCCTCGACATTCTGTACCGCAAACAGTTCTACGATTCCCTGCTGAATGACTACTTCGATCGCAGCCGCACCATCATCGTGACGACCCATCAGGTGGAAGAGATCCAGAACGTCCTCACCGATCTCATGTTCATCAATCGTGGCCGGATCGTGCTCAATTGCAGCATGGAAGAAGTCGAGTCGCGTTATGTGGAAGTGACGGTGCATCCCGAGCAAGTCGCCGCAGCACGGGCGCTCAAGCCGATCCACGAGCGCCAGGTGCTCGGGCGCAGCATTTTACTTTTCGATCTGATGACACTCGATAAGGTTGACCGCCAGCAACTCGCCGCGTTTGGCGACGTACGCACGCCCATCATCGCCGACTTGTTCGTTGCCGTGATGGGCAATCAGACCAGCGCAGCACCAGGAGCACCCAGATGAATGCTGAATCGAATGCCGTGCCCGAGTCCTTCGACTCGCAGCCAATCGCGCCCGCCGCCATCGCGCCGACTCGGCCATTTTACTGGTCAGTACAGCGCGAATTGTGGGAGAACCGCTCCATCTATATCGCGCCGCTCGCGGTTGCCGCCGTCATTCTGTTCAGCTTTCTGATCAGCGCGATTCATCTGCCGTCTAAAATGCGTGCCGCGCTGGCGCTCGACCCGATGCAGCAACAGGAGTTGATCGGAAAGCCGTACAACTTCGTGGCTCTTTCGATCATGGCGACCGCTATTATCGTCGGCGTGTTTTACTCTCTCGACGCGTTGCACGGCGAACGTCGCGATCGCAGCATTCTGTTCTGGAAGTCTCTGCCGGTTTCCGATCTCACCACCGTGCTCTCGAAGGCGAGCATCCCGATCGTGATTCTCCCCTTGCTCGCGTTCGCGATTACCGTTGCCACGCAGTGCATCATGCTGCTGGTTGGCACCGCGGTACTACTGGCAAGCGGTCAAAGTGTCGCGACCCTATGGACACATTTGCCCTTGTTCCAGATGTCCCTGATGCTGTTCTGCCATCTTCTGGGGGTGCATGGGCTCTGGTATGCGCCCTTCTATGGCTGGCTGCTGCTGGTCTCGGGATGGGCGCGGCGCGCGGCGTTCCTATGGGCGGCCTTACCGCTGCTTGCGATCGGCGTCGTCGAGAAGATCGTCTTCAACACTTCCCATTTCGGCGCCCTGCTAGCGTCCCGCTTGACGGGCGGTTCGGAGGGTGCCGCCTTGACAGGCAGTGCCTCGATGCATCCGCTGACATATCTCGCTCTGGGCAGATTCCTGACTAGCCCCGGTCTGTGGATCGGCCTGGCAATCGCCGCGGCATTCCTAGCCGCAGCGGTCAGGTTGCGCCGCTATCAAGGACCAATCTGATTAGGACTGGTCTCATAAATGGCTTTGGGTACGGCACGGCTTAATTCGAGGGCAAGCGCGGTTCTGATCGGATCACGGAGGGCCTTATGAAGCGAATTACGATTGCTACTTTTTTCGGCTTGGTTGCAGGTGTGCTTTGCGCAACCGCGGGATTCAAAAGCGGCTTTCTTAAGTTCACGGCTATCAACTTGGTGTGGGTCTTACTGAATAGGGCAGTGATGGGCTTTGCTATCGGCGCGTCTGGGCTGAAATTGCGTTGGGCCTGGAACGGCATCGTCATGGGGCTGGTCGTCGGATCGATCTTCTCCTATTTCCTTTTTATGAACCTGGGATTGGGACTGCTGCCGTTGGCCAACCTCCTCATTGGCAATCCGATATTCGGGTTGATCATCGAGTTCTTCACGACGGTGGTATTCAAGCAGCCCGCGCTTGCAGCCCCGCGCGAGAAGCTGGCCAGCGCAGTCGAGGCACGGCAATGAATCACGCCGTCCCGCTCCCCTTCGTACCGAAATCCCCATCCCTTCAAGTCATTCTGTCACCACCCCGCCCTCAAAGACTTCCGCCCACCCACTGTCGCGCCGCAGCAGCGTGGCCTTCACGTTGCCGAGTCGTTGACCGCGCGCGTGCCGTTCAGCAACATATCGGATCAGTCCGCTGCGCGCGATGCGAAATACCCGCACCGGCGCCAACTGTCCCAGCTCGCGACAATACCGGTAATGTACGTTCTCCTGCAGCGCCGCTTCCAGCTTCCCGCCGAGCGCCGCCAGTTCGGCATCGGACTTGCCGGCAGCCTCGACATACAGCGTGTACGCGTGATCTTCGCAGGCCACCAGCAGGAACTCCGCATTTGCGCCCTGCAACGCCGCACGAACATGCGTCTCGCTGATCTTCTCACCGAAGCGATCGGACACGTTGTCTTCCTTGCCAACGAACCGCAATAGCGGACACTCTCCCACAAACCCGGTCACCCGCACACAGTCACGCAAACGGTAACGGCACAACCCGCCACCGGTCGTTAGCATTACCGAATACTCTTCGCCCGCGATCAACTCATGCGCCAGTCGAGGACGGCTGTTTTTGTCGAGGAATTCGAAAAAATGCGAGCGGACCGCCAAGGCTGCGCCGTCGCGATCCCACATTGGCAGCGAGACGAAGCCTTCGGTTGCGATCAGTCCTTTTGGCTGAATCCGCGCCTGCGGGAACAACCGCGCCAGTTCCGCCGCCGGCTGGGCCGCTTCCGCGTCGGCCCAGCAACTGATCACTCGCAAATTCGGCCACAACTCAGGCAGCTCGTCGCGCCGCAGCGGCTCGACCAGCAACATCAGAAACGTCGGATTCCACACCGAGATGAATGTCAAATCCCGGCACGCCACCAGGTGCCGCAGCGTAGCGCGCCGCCACTCCTCGATGTTGGCAATGTGCCGCACGCTCGCAGGCACGGCAAGTGTGGATGCGACCAATCGCCGGGCGCGCCCGAGATATTCGGTGTCGTCCGCAAACTCGTCGCCGGTCTGTCCAGCCGGTGAAATCGCCCAATACGATCGGCCGCCGAGCATGGCCGGGTTGTGCTGGAACAGATCCACAATCCAGGGCGCGATGCCACGTTGAAATTCCCGCTGCAGTGCCGCCGTGTACGGAATCCATTTCGTTGCCGCAGTTGTGCCACTGGTCAGCACGCGCCGCAGCACCGGATCGGTCGTCTCCAGCGGCGCGTCAGACAGCGGCACTCGCTCTTGAAATTCCGGGATGCTCTGAATGTCCGCATACTCCCGGCTGCGCTTCAGAATCTCCCGCAACACCCGCCACTGCGTAGAGGCCACGCGGTGACAGGCGCGCCGAAATGCCAGCGCTTCCGGTATGCACGACGCAAACCAGAGCGAATTGGCGATGAGCGGATTCACAAAGCCAGCAGCCTGCGCGCGGCCGGAGTCTGGTTCGCGCCCGTCAACGGACACAGGCAGACAAGTTCATCGCCACGCACGTAACCGGGGTTGACCCGCGCAAAGAATTCCACATGAGGATCGCCGAGACGGCTAAGCGGAATTTCTCTCAACCCATTGCGCAGCACTTGCGGCGTCGCGAACCGCACAATGCCAGTGGCCGGGTCGTAGCCGCTGCCGAATCGTTCACGAGCCAACGCGGTGAGCATCGCCGGTAGCTCTGGCGAGTCGTGCCGCGGATAGAATTCCTTCCAGAATACGGAAAGAAAGCGGTACGTACGGAAGCCTGAAGTAATGAGCAGCCAATACAACGGCACGTCGCTCTTCCATGTGCTCACCGCCTCTACCCATGTGCGCGCCAGCGCGTTGCTGCCCCGCGCGTCGCGATGGACGATGGTATCGCCGGAGTAAACGACGCGCACCCGCTCCCCGCCCACTTGCGTCGCATACAGCAGCACCGTCGAGAACCCTCGCACCTGCCCCCGCTCATCCTCCAGCAGGATCACCCAGTTCTTCTCAGCGAGGTCGCGCCCAAACCGTTCAGCAGTCACGCCCGCGAAATGCTCCTGCATCAACGCGAGCATGAGGGCGCGCTGGGCGCTGGTCACATCGGGTTGCGGCAACAGGCGGCCTTTCACAATACCGCGACCTCCGGATGCGGGATGCGGCCATCCAGTGCTGGTGGCTGGTCCCGCAGTTGGTCAAAATGAACCGCGTAGAGAATGCTTACGTATTCGCGGCAGCGATAACATCGGCGCACCACTTCGCTGAGCGGATGCCGCCCGGCAAATCCGATGGTCACGCAATCCAGTTTGGCCCGGCGAGCGCCCTCGATTGCGGCGGCCAACAAGGCAGCGAGCACCTGGGGATCGTCATCTTCCACCGCAACGTGGCTAAGATGCGCGTGAGCCAGAGGCTGGCCCACTGCCGGAAGGCGGCCGCCAAGCAAATTCAGCAATGGCCGACGCCATGTCATCGTCCGATCGTATCCGCGGATGACCACCTGCTTGAATGCGCGTTGGTCCCAAAGCGCCAAACATCCGGCGATGTGATTGCCCGCAAGCGCAACGTAGAATCGCTCCGGCGGCAGGATGTTCGTCGGAGTCCAATGCCACGCAAACTGGTGGCGGCGGCCAAAGCGCTCCAGACAATCGAGCATGCCGGGGAGCAATAACGCCGAGCCGGGCGCGACTTCGACCCCGCCTCTGCCGGCGCGGAAACGGCCGCGCACTGGCAACAGGAACGTCACGAACTCTTCCAGCCTTTGATAGCGCGGCAGGCCCGGCAGGCCGGCTTCGAGAATGCGGCGGGCGGTTTCGTTGCCGTCGACGATGGTGGTGATGTCGAATAGAGCTTCGCCTTCGGCGTGCGTCTGCCGGAGCAGATCGAAGCCGATCCGCAACAGTTGCCGCCCGGGGCGGCGGTGCTCTGGCGCGATACGCAACTGGCTGAGGTAGCCGACGCGTTGCGGTTGGCCGTCGACGAACATCTCGTAGACCGACCGGCTGCCCATCGCCGCCAAACGGCCGGTCATGCGATCGCGAATGGCCACGGTGTGGTGCCGCCCGCCCTCCTGCCGCGCTGCCGCAAAGAAGTCGGGTTCGCGCTCCAGCGAGACCTCGATCGGTCCGGGCATCGGCGTTTCGCGCAGGAGCCGGCGCAGATCGGTGTCGTCCGCCGCGGTAGCGAGGCCGATGGCGTAACGGCTGTCGGTCAGTGGGCGCGCAGTAAAGGTTGTGTCCATGTTTGATCTCCCAACGGATGCCCGTCGCGCAATCCCACCTCAGCGCGATGCAGGAGGTTGACCATCCAAAAGTTGCGTTGCTGTGCGCCGGCGGCCACGCTGCGCCGCAGCATGTTTGGCCATGAGAAGAACGCCCGCCGCGCGGCCAGGCACTGCCGCCGCAACTCCTCGGGGCTCAGATGGCGAGGCTGAAACGCCACGGTGTTGTAAGCGTAGCTCGGGTCGAGCCACCAGCATTCGCGCACCAGCCGCTGCTCGGAAGCCAGGCGGCGATAAAGCGGCGTGCCAGGAAACGGCATCAGATGGGCGAACGCCGCCATCAGAAATCCGTTGTCGACGGTGAACTCGACCGTGCGCTGAAAGTCGTCCGTTTTGTCGGCGTCGCACCCGAACACGAATGTGCCATACACCGGCACGCGAAACCGGCGCAGTTCGCAGACGGCCCGTTCGACGCCGCCGTGGGCTTCGTTGATCGCTTTGCCCATCTCGCGCAGGTTGGCCGGCTGCAGACTTTCGAAGCCGATAAGGAGGCAGCGGCAACCACTGCGCACGATCAAGTCGAGCAGTTCCGGATCGTGCGCCACGTTGATGCCGGCCTGCCCGGCCCAGCTCACCCGCAATGGAATAAGCCCCCGCAGGAATTCTTTCAAGCGGTCGGGTTCGCACGCGAGGTTGTCGTCCACAACGAAAATGAACTTCGCGCGGTCACCGTTGCCAGCCCTTGCGGCTACCTCGCCAATCACCTCGTCCACCGGCCGTTGCTGGTAGGTATTGTGAGACGCGGCCTGCACCGCGCAAAACTCGCAGGTCAGGCGGCAGCCACGGCCGAACTCGATCAACTTGACTGGCAGATACCGTTTGCCGCGGAAGACGTCCCGGTCGTAACGCCAGCCTTTCAGCAGCGCGCCACCATTCGACCCGTAAGACTTCTCCAGCCGGCCGTGCCGGAAATCATCCAGCAATCGCGGCCACGTTTCCTCTGCGTCGCCGGCAACCACGCACTCGGCATATTCGGCGACTTCATCCGGGCAGAGCGTCGCGTGTACTCCGCCCATCACCACCGGGACGCCGCGCCGGCGGTATTCGCTCGCGATCTGGTAGGCGCGGCGCGCGGTGTAGGTCTCGACGCTGATGCCGACCAGATCGGCCGGCTCATCGTACGGAATTTTCTCCAACCGGTCATCATAGAAACGGAGTTCGACATCGCTCGGAGTCAACGCCGCGAGCGCGGCGGCCCAAAGTGGTTGCATCTGCCAGGTGCGCAGCCCGCGCCGCTCGCCGGCACGCCGGCCGAGAGTCGGATGAATGAGCGTCACACGTGGCACGGGACCTCCTCCAGTTCGGCCGGCACCTGCCAGTGCTCCGGAGCGGGTGAGTGGCCTGGATCGTGCAAGGAGTACGGCTGCGCAAACCGCGGCTCATGATAGAGGCGCCGAACAAAGATGCGATAGCACAGGTTGCCGACGAAATTGATCGCGCAACGTATGTCCGGGTGGCTGACCCGTTTGACAATCCGCGGCAGGCGGAACGTTTCCCTGTAGGCCCACTTGAAGCCGCGATAGAGCTCATCCGGCGTCATTTGCGCCGGTTGGATCACGACGTGCATCGTGTCGTAGTCGTCCCAATTAAAACTGAGGATGCGTCGCTCCTCCATCATCCGCTGGAACAGAGCGGTCCCGGGATACGGTGTGTAGAGCGAATAGCGCGGGATGTCCACGCCCAGCTCCTGGACGAGTTGGACGGTCGACGCGAAGACGCTCGTGTCATCATGATCGAATCCGAACACGAAGCAGCCCTGGATGGTGATGCCGCGCCGTTGCAGCGAAGCGATCAAGTCTTTGTAACAGAGCGTGTGGTTAAAGTTTTTGCGGATGCCGCGCAGCGTGGTCTGGTCGCCGGACTCGAACCCGACCAGCAAATAGACGCAGCCGCTGGCGGCCATGAGGTCGAGCAACTCGGTGTCTTGCAGGCTGTCGGCCGTTACCAGTCCGCCCCATTTTTTGCGCAGCGGGATCATCGCAGTGAAAAGCTCCCTGGCATACTCGGCGTCGTCCACCAGGCTGACGTCGTTGAAAGCGACCATCCGTCCAGGAATGTCGCGTATGTCGCGCAACACATCCGCGACCGGACGTTTCAGAAAATGAGGCCACACGGCAGGCACGCTGCAGAAGTCGCATGCGCGCCGGCAACCGCGAGTGGCTTGGACGGTATTGGGCATCATGTAGCCGCTCCGTCGTTGCAGGTCGCGGCGCGGCGCGGGAACGTCCACCAGAACGTCGTCCGGCAACTCGTGCTCGCGATACACGCGCTTCATCCGGCCGCGCCGGAAATCCTCAAGCAGACGTGGCCAGGCGCTTTCGCCGCGCCCCACCACGATGCTGTCGGCATGAGCGATGGCCTCACCCGGCAGAATGGAAACATGCACGCCCCCGAGCACGACCGGGATGCCGCGTTGCCGGAAATGCCGCGCGATGTCATACGCGGGGCGGGCGCAACCGGTGATGACACTGATGCCAACCAAGTCGGCCGGATAATCGAGCGGAATGCGATCCACGCTGCCGTCCACAATTTTCACCTCGATGTCCGGTTCGTCCGGCAGAAGCGCTGCCAGGGTGGTCAACGTCAATGGCGCTTCGCGCATCGAGCGTACAAACGACCCCAGGCGCAGCTTGTGCATGTGCGCATCCGGCATGATCAGGAGAATTCGCATAAGCAACCTCGCGCTTCGATGTTGTCGGTTCCCCAGGCGGTAATCCTGCCGCAGAACCGGCGCATCGAGCTTTTCGCAGTGATCGAAGCAATCTTCACGTGGCCGTCCTTGTTGCGGAAGTCCCTACCGGAAGAAATGTCCGCCGGTAGTGACGGAATCCCACATTCACTGCCAAATCAAGAAACGGCATCGGCGTCGCGCCGACCACGCGCTTGAAGATGGATCGGAATCCATAAGTATGTTTCCAGGCGGAATAGAATCCATTCTGCAGTTCCTCGACCGTCATCCCCACAGGCTGGAAGACAACGTGGCGGCCATCGTAGCGGCTCCAGTCGGTGGTCAGGATTCGCCCCTGCGAGTTTAGCCGCGCCCAGCCGCCGGTGCCCGGAAACGGCGTGTACACGGAGTAGAGCACAACGTCCAAGTGCTGCTGGTCGACGAATGCCACCGTGCGCTCGAACACCGACGCATCTTCGCCGTCGAATCCAAAGACAAAGCAGCCGAGGATGACAATGCCTTCATCGTGGAGCATCCGGCACATCTCGCCGTAGCCGCGCACGTCATTGAACGATTTACCTGCATTAGCCAGCACGAAGGGGTCGAGCGATTCAAAGCCGATAACCAGCCCCCGGCAACCGCTGGCGCGAGCCGCCTTCACCCACCGCTCATCCGCCGCGGATTTATAGGAAGCGCTGGCAAACCAGGTGCGGCCCGTGGATGCGAGTGCAGGAAAAAGATTCGCCGCGTAGGCGTCGTTCTCCATGGGATTGGCATCGAGAATCGCCAACTGCCCAGCTGGCATGTCGTCAATCTCCGCGACGATCCGATCCAATCGGCGCTGCACATATCGCCGTTCGTGCATCGGCGGAACGATGCAGAAGGAACACTGATTGGGGCAGCCACGCGAGGTCTCCATAGTATTTGGAAGCGAGTACGCTCTACGATTCAGGAGATCGCGCCGCGCAACCGGCAAGCGCGACACAAACGCATCCTGCCAATCGGCCTCATAGACTCGCCTCATCGCACCCCGAGCAAAAGAACCCCGGGCAAAATCCCGCAGCAATTCAGGCCAGGCAACTTCGGCGAAGCCTTTGACGACGGCATCCGCGTGTTCGCCCGCTTCTTGCGGCATGAAGGTCGGATGATATCCCCCCAGCACCACCGTGATTCCCTTGCTCCGAGCCATGTCGGCAAGCTGGTAAGCCCGCTGGGCGTCGCAAGTCATGGCGCTGATCGCGACCAGATCCGCGCCGCAAAAATCGTCGGGAACGGCATCGACGGCTTCGTCAATCAATGCGACGGTGGCATTCAGTTCCGGCGGGACAAGCGCGGCGAGCGTAGTTAGCGTGGTTGCGGCATAGGCGTACTTGGAGTGTGTCTCGTGCCACCGTTTGCCGTCGTCGAGACGGAGCGCGTTGGCGGCAATCAGTAGAATCTGCATAACCGCCGCCTCACGGGCCCCGATATTCCGCGGACCGGAATATCAGGGCTCGTTCCTTAATTAAGTATTGCAACGCCGCCACGCCCATGATGGCAAGCCCCATCAGCAGCAACAGCGCAAATGTCCGCATATCCGAAATGGACCGCAAGACAATTATGCGATAGGCGATCAAACAACTTCCGGCAAAAGAAGCTCCGATCAGCCCAAAGCCAACCACTCCCCAGCTGGTGACAATCTCCACCGGGCTTAGTTTGAGCCGCGCAGCCGTGTTGTGCATCTCAATCATGCCGCTGCTGACGCCACAAACATCGTGGTGGCACGACACGACGCATTGAATAAACGCGCCGCAAAGCACAATCCGGACGATGTTTCCCCAGGTAAGCGGCGTGCCCGGAGCAAACGCAATATAAAAGACCAGCGCCAGGTACGGTGCGTACATGAAGCCATGGTGAAGGTAGTAGTTCTTCACGCGCAGCGGACCGTTGAACTTCCAGAGGTGAAGAACGTTGGTCGCGATGCCGGGATAGATATACCCAAACAGCACGCCCAGCGTCAGAACATAGATGGCGAACAAGCCGCTTCCGGTCCGCCGGTACCAAAGGAAAAGCATCAGCGCCGTCAAGGGCAGCGGCAGCACGAAATCGATCAGTATGAGATACGCCCGCCTCATACCGCGGCAGGTCGTGTAGATTTCTTCCTGCCCCAAAGACCGCCAGCAGCCAGGAATCCCAGCACCAATCCAGCCACCACTCCAGACACTCCGACGGTAATCTTGGCGCGCCTGACAATCTCAGTGACGACTGCGTTGTCCATCGGATTGACTGTCCCTTCAACGCGATAGATCTTCCATTCCCCATTCTGCCGTCGAGTGATTGCCGTCCATCGCGGACGGAAAGCGAATTCCTTGCCCGCTGCCGTATGAAACACTTCCTCAGAGTACCCGCGGGAAACGGCGACATCGCCGAAAAAGTCGGTCTGATCCGTGACCACCGTCACGTGATAACTGCCCCCCGCACCCACCAAATCCCAGATATTCTTCCAGAAGGCCTGCAGGTCTTCGAAGCTCTTGATTTCGTCGCCAGAAATCATCACGCCCGTGAAACCATCAGCGAGAAGAGGCTTCAGCTTCGCTAGATCGTTGCTGTTGAGGGCGTCTTCGTAAGTCGCGCTGATTTTGCGCAAAGCACTGCGATCCGCCTCTTCGTCAGCCCAAAGCGCCGAGGAGAACACGAAAAGGATTGCGAACACGAACAAACTCCGCCAAAAAAACCAATGCCGAATGAACATGGCTTGTCTCCTTTCAACCTGAGTAGTGAATTGTTTGTCTCCGACTGCTGGAACCTGCCTGCATTTGAGACCAACTGGCAACAGCGGCTGTTGGCGGTGGATCATCACGATTGCTCCAGACCCAGCCGGAACCAATAATACACACAACCTTAAGGCACAATCTTCTTGGCTGACGCGCGCGCCTCCGTCTGTCGATGCGAGCACCCAGGTTGCTGCTACTGATCGCCGCGAACCCTCCACCAATCCAGCCGTTCGAACTCCGCCATCTTGTCCGCTCCGTGCTGCGCATACCAGTCCTGCCAGACCGCCGCGTTGGCAGGCAGGGTTGCGTCGGTGATCTCATGCAGCGCCAGAAAGGCCCAGTTGCGCATTTGCGGACTAGTCTGGGGATCGGCCGCTACCTCGATCAGTCTGGGCACCATTCGCATGCGCTGTTTGCGCTTGAAGTTGCCGCAGTCCGACACGTTACAGCCCGCGCGATCGCGGACCGCGTTGGATGCGTCGTGCGTAAAAGAATCGAAGAGCTCGCCAAGAGCCTCGTCCGTGCCAAGATAGCGCATGCCCTCGACCGCCCACTGGCGCACCTGTGGGTTGGCGTCATGCTTGGCGTAGTCCACCAGGACGGGATAAATGCGATCGTAGCCCACGCCGCGTCCAGCCAGCATTCCCATGTGGTACACGCTGTAAGCGCGATGCGCGGGGTCGGCTTGTGCTTGCGCGATGAGCTGTTCCGCCGAGTCGTCGGTTTTCGGCAATCCGTCGATGGCCAGATTGAGATCGGCGTTGGCGTAGCGAACGCGCAGATCGGTGGAGAAACTCGAGCGCACCTCCAATTCGTTCATGGACGCCGTACGCGTAATGTGCCAGACGCCAATCTTCTGCTCGAACAGGTCGAGCGCGCCGGGATCGTGCTGAATCGCCCGGGCCAGCAGTTCTTCCGCCTGCGCCTGTTCCGGCAGTGTTTGCAGACGCTGCACATCCATCTCTGTCAGCGGCGAGTAAGTTACCTGCTGCAGCGGACGTTTAGTTGGTGCGCCGACTTTGGAAACGCGCTTCGGTTGTCCCTGCCTCGCAGAGAAGACCCAGTAGCCGATAAACCCCGCCCAGGCGAGAAAGAACACAATCCCTATCGCAATGCCGACTGGGCTATTGCGTCGAAATGCCGCGGGCGATCCTGATCCTGCTTGACCGCGTTGCGGTGGTGGACCGTAGCCCCCGAGACCGGCGTCGACCGCGACGTGAGTGTCGAGTTTCAGGCCGGCGAGCGTCTCCAGCCGGGCAGCGACCCAGCGCGCTTCCTGACGGCTATCGATCGCGTCCGCGAGCGTCAACTTCCTCCCATCCCTGGTCTGCAAGCGAAGAGAGTAAGAAGCCCGCGCACCTTGTTGTTGCGCGCGGGTCACGGTCAAAATCTGGGCAATGTCAGAGAAAGGAATTTCACGAGCTGCCCCGATGCCGAGCAGCGCTCGACGGAAGACGATCCTCCCGTTGCCCACCTCGATGCGAAACGAACCCATCGCCGCTTGCATCAGTCCGTAAATCAGTAAGAGGTCAAAGAACCCGAACACCGGAGCGAAAAACCAGGGCGCTTTGGAATGTGCGAGAAAATAAACGATGCCCGTCCAAACCGCAGTGAAGAGGGCCAGCATCAAAACCTGGGACGGGTTGCGAAAAGCCGGAAAGTAAAATTCCGTGTTGCCGTTCATCCCGACCGAGACAACAACCTTCGGGTTCCTGGGAGCGGCCACGTCGGAGGCATCGGTTTGGAAAGCAGGCGGAGCGGCTCCGCTGTGCGCGTCGCTCAAAAAGGAAGCTGTCGGCTCTGTGGTTGAGACCTGCGATGGGGTGAGCCGGAAAACCGGCACCTCAAAATCGTCTGAATAATTCACGCCGGGAACATCCGCTTGCGCGTGCAAAAGCCAGAGGACCTGGTCGAGCGGCTGGTCGTGATTCGACTCGTAAGCGTCGCTTGGTATGTTGAAGTCCACCGGGATCGTGGCATCACCCATGGGTCCGGGCATAAGCAGTTCTTGCGGCACATTCTTGTCCGCTTGCCAAAGAACGCTCTCCTGGACGTAACGATCCTTACCCGAACCGGTGCTGACATGGCGCACACAGGAAAGGCTCAGGTCAATGCCGTGTTTGGCCTCGGTGTTGAAGCGCAAGTGAATCAGGCCACTAAGCGACTGGCCCGGAGAAAACGGCAGCGCGGAGAACTCAAAGTAGGTTTGGCCAAAGCGTTTTCGCCGAATGCTCGCCCGAATCGCCGCGCCCGCCAGAATGACGCCCACCAGGCAGAAGGCAAGCGGAAAGAAGGCCTTGGGATCGGAAGTGCGCCACAGTGCGGGCACGGTCGTGGCCGCGACCGTGAATACAATCGCATTCACAAAAATCGCCGCCATCCAAAGACCGGCGGCGCTGTTGCGATTCTTGCTTTCTGCCCGTCGAGCCGCCCAGTCCTTCCGCCATAGCCACGGAGATTCCGGATTGGACTGTTCGGCTGCCGCTTGCTCCTGTAATTTGCGGTCCCCGTAAATACCCGCGAAAACAATCCCGCCGCCCACCAGGATAAAGATCGTCGAAACCAGCACTCCCACCCAGCGATTCCCATGAACCTGGCCGGGAGGACTGAATAAAAGACCGCTAGCGAAGAAGACTCCAGCGGCCACAAAAATCAGCCCAAAAACAACGAGGAAAACTTCGCCGCCCTTGGATGGTCTGGCCACAGCGGAATTATAGAGTTGCTAAAGACCGGAACCTGACAAGAGAGCAACAACGTTATTACCCAAGTCACGTTCGATCGAGTTCTACCCTGAACCTAAGCCCGTGTGGGGACGGGCGATTCGCAACATAAATCAACCCTGTCATCCTGAGCGAAGCGAAGGACCTGTGCATTTGAATTCGCTATGCAAAAGATCTCACGTTTCGCCCAGGACGACGGCGCGGACTTACATTACGAACCTGTGGGACACGGTACTAGACGGCCGGTCGGTGGATGGCCGCCGTAGGTGAAAGGACTGCGGGTGCGAGACTATCGGGCCGCAGTCCCGAGAAAAAGCCACCCCCATTTTCCCGATAGCTAGCGCTTGTGCACCTCCAGCTGCACCGGCCGCGCGATCGAGCTTACCTCGGGATCATAGTACTCATAGACGCGCGACTTAAACGTCCGAGCGCGGATCGGATACTTGGCCCGCAGCCTGAACTTCACCGTAATCGTGTCACCCGGAGCAAACGAATCGAAGTAGAGAATCGCCTGCGTCGCCGTAAGGCTGAACTTCGACAAGTGGCCACTCTTCCGGCCCGCGCTTTTTTCCTGGAAGTCCTGCAAGTCTTCGCTAAGCAGGTCAAACCCCGGCGGAATGCCCAGATCCACCATCACCATGTTGGCGGTCTTGTTCAGATTGTTCCTGACCGTCGCGCTCGCCGTAGCGATGTCGTTCTGCGCCAACTGCGTGCGGTCGTAAGCCACATCAATGGAGAGCGCTTCGCCCGCCGGCTTCTGATCCCAGGGAAGGAAATAGCTCCCCACCACCTGATAGGCAAGCCCGCCCTTGCCCTCGAATTGGATTTCAACCGTGCTGGCGCTTTGCGAATCGATGTCCTTGAACACGAACTGATGCAGCAGATCGTTGTTCTCCGGCGTCAGGACAAGCTTCTCCGCCGGTTTGCCGTTGAGCAATACCAGCACCGTGCCGCGAACATCCGCCGCGCCTTTTTCGGTTGCCAGCAGCAAAGCCCGCAGCGCCATGATCGTCGCCTGCGTCGTACCCCAGGTTCCGCTAGCGTCTTTCTTGGAGGCAATGTAAGTCATCGCTTTGCGCGCCGTGCCCGATGCCTCACCCCACTTAAGCAGCGCTTGCGCCGCCAGTCCCGTGGTCTCGACGCTCGCGCTTGCGCCCGTGGAGTAGACGCCCGTTTCGTCCGCGCTCCACCATGCCTGCTCATCTTTTTCTGTGCGCGCGTCGAGCAGAAGCTGCATCGCCTGCCGCGTGAATTCACGGTCTTTCCCATAGTCGGTGGCGAAGTTGGCCACCACCGCCAAAGTGTAGGCGTCCATCTTCGCGTTCATGTGCTTTTCGACAAACTGCTTGGCTTGTTCGACCGCCGTTCCCTGGTATCCCGTGTTCTCGAGCGACCAGGCGATGTAAGCCGTGATCCGCAACACGTCCGAGTTGAAGCGGTTCGTTGCGCCTTCATTAATAAAGGAGGTGTCGGGCTTCCAGCTTCCATCCCCCTGTTGCTGTCCCGCCAGCCACTGCTGCGTGCGAGCGATGAGTTTCGGATCCACGTCGTAGACCTTCGACATGTCGTAGAACTCCATCAGCCCATAAGCAGTGAGGATTTTATTAGCCGGAGCCTGGCCGAACCACGAAAACCCTCCGCCGGGAACCTCGAACGTCAGCAGCCGTTGATAGCCATTGGCAATGTATCCCTCCGCCTTGGCATGCACCTCCGGAGTGAGTTTCTTAGTGCGCTTCATGTAATCGAGCGCCAACACGTTGGGATAAGTGCTCGACGAAGTTTGCTCAAAACAGCCACCTGGCATGCGCAGAATGCTGTCCATGCCTTCAACGACCTGGCTAAGCGGGCCGGGATAAAGCCGCACAAAAATCTTGCTGGCCTCGGGGATAGCATTAGCCGGAAAATCGACTTCGTGCCGTACCGTCGTTTCCAGTCGTCCGTTGAACACCAGATTCTGTTCGCGTCCGTTGGGAATAACTTCAATTTCGCGAACCACGATGTCGGCACGATCCGCTCCGCCTTTCATGCGCGCCGAAAGCGTGAGCTTGAACTTCCCTATGCGCTTGGCCTCGATCGTGAACTGCGACCCTCCGACGCGCGACGACTCTACCGTCATAGATTTCTCGCCCACGTCATCGACCAGCGAGAACCAGCTGTCCGCATCGAGATGCAAGTTAACGTCGCCAGGCGAACCCGAGTAGTTATAGATGGCCACCGGAATCGAAACCCGATCGCCCTGCGTAAGCGTGACCGGCAAATCGAGATCGACAAAGAAATCCTGAAACACCTTCAGGCTCGAAGTGGACGTGCCCAGCGCGCCGTGTTCGGTGGAAGCAATCATCGCCATCCGCCAGGTCGTGATGGAATCGGCCATCGGAATCACAATGCTGGCGCGCCCATCCTTATCGGTGATGATCTCGGGATTGATGTAAAGCGCCTCGGGGAAATAAGAGCGCACGTGCGCGCCGGACGCTCCGGAGTCGTCCTTGGCGTCAGTCGTCTTATCGGTAGCCATCTCCTTGCTTATGCGTTTAGGTATGGCGCTGGGTGCCTGAAGTTGCGCGAAGTTGCGGCCCTGGAGCGGCATGTTATTGATGACGCCTCCGATAACCCCTCCAGCCACGCCGCCTGGGAGCCCGTTAACCACCATCGCTTCGGTCTCAACGGCCATATTCGCTCCGCTGACCTCAACCGTCTCTGTGACGTTGCCAACCGACAGCGTTGCCGAAAGCACCGCCCGATCGCGCGCGTGTAGAGTGAGTCCCTGCGAAGCGATCCTGAACCCCGCCATGGACACTCGAACCACGTACTCACCCGCAGGCAGCCCCGACAAACTAAATTGCCCGGCTGCATTGGCAGTCGCGGTGCGAGGCTTCGCGACGGAGATTTCCCGCACCTCGATACTAGCTCCCGGCACCACAGCTCCCGTGGCGTCCGTAACGGTTCCCACGAGCTCCGCCAGACCATTGAACGGCCCGCGATCATGTTCGATATTGACTCCGATGCGGCCCGATTCTGGGCGCCCGACCACCTTCTTGCGTTGAAATAAAAGATAAGCCTGCAGATCGTCGCCGTTGTTAAGCTGCCCGTCCGGACCCGCGCTGCGCAGCAGATAATGCGTTTTTGTCGAATCCCAGCGCGCCGGTTCAAAAGTGAAGTTCGTGCCCCACGCATCGCGAAACTCCGCCCCACCCGCTTGCGCGAGCTTCGCGTAGATCCGAGTTGGATCGTCCGCCTTCCGATTTTCGTCGTAAGCGCGGCTAAGATCCTTTGCCAGCTGATTTGCCTGCTTCAGAAATCCCGCTTGGTAGCGCCCCCAATATTGACCGTACTTAGCCATCGGCACATCCTTGCCGAATTCCGCCTCAAATTTATTCGGATTCACGATTTCAGTAGCCGAGAACAAAGCCCGAGCCGCTCGGTCACGCTGTTCGATCTGCGACTTCTCCACCGGCTCCACGATTTCCGGCATGCCGATGGAATGAATCTCATAGCGCGGCTTCATCACTTCCTGCTCGAGATAAAAGAACACCTTGGCAAATCCCGGCTGCTTCTCCGCCAGCGCAAACACGGCTTCATCCACCACCTGCAATCCGAGCGCGGCATGGACACCCTGCCCGCGCGAATTAGTCACGCGAAATTGAATTCGCGCATCGCCGCCTGGCTTATAAACGGGAGCATCCGCCACCGTCTCAATCTTCAGCTCATCCGCCGGTTGCACAAAAATCAAGCGATGGTCTCCCACCGGACGTGCGTCCCGGCCGAACAGGTAAGCGCTGATATCGACCGTCCCCGCCATCTCCGGCCCAGCCGTCAAAGAAAGTGTCGCCTCCCCGTTTTCGAGTTCCAAATCGCGCGTCTCGATCGTCTGTCCTTCCTTGACGATGTCCACGTAAGCGGCCCCGCGCGCCTTTGTAGAAAAAACTCTGAGTTGTACGCGCTCTCCAGTGCGGTACACAGCCCGTTCCGTGCGCAGCAGAATCTGGTCCTCGCCCGCACGACTCTGCAACTCGACTTTGCTTGACGCGTGATTTCCTTCCTGATCGGTAGCGTCAATCTCCAAAGTCTCACTGCCGCTTCCCGCCTTAACGCGAGCCACCGCCACGCCACCCTCATCGGTGGCCACGTGTTGATCCGAGTTCCCAGCGGCGTGAACGACGACGTCAGTCTTCGCCGGAGTTCCATCAGGGTAAGAAGTCAGAATAAAAACTAGATTCTCCAGATTCGGAACCAGCGTGCCGCCCTCCGGAACCGCCGTAATCAGCAGCGGCGATTCGCTGACCGTAATCGGCTCGCCGCGAGTTTCCGCGTGGCCGGCCGAGTCTTTCACCGTAGCTTCAATCAGCACGCGAGCCGCGCCGTGGCTCAAAGGCCGTCCGGCGAAGTATTTCGGCAGTTGAATATCAAAGCGATAGGCTCCGTCGGAGTCCGTCTTCCCTTGAGCCGACGCCACTTCAAACACCGCAACATCCATGGCGGAAGCCTTGACGCTGATTTCGGCATGGTCCACCGGCTTGCCAAAAAAATAGTTGGAGCGCACTGTCCCAACGACGTGATCGCCCGGCTGGTAGCCGCGCTTCTGCTTCTTGCCGTTCTCGCTGAACTCCACCGCCACCTTGAATTTCGGCAACACGTAGCGTTCGACATTGAGCGCGATCTCCGCCGAATTCGTAGGAGCCTCGGCCTCGCCCGTCCCCGAGCCGAACATCAGCGCGCGCAGGTGGTACGTCCCCAGGTTGACTTCATCGGCCAGTCCAAACTCGGCCGAGGCAACTCCGAATTCATCGGTCTCGGTCGCTTTCTTGAATACCTTGTTACCGCGAGAATCCTCGAGCTCGAAAGTCAGCTTGTGCTTGGCCGCTGCCTCGTGATCGGAGCGGTCAAGCGCCAACCCGCGCACATGGATCGTCTGCCCCGGCTGGTAAATTGGCTTCTCGGTAGTAAGAAGGATGGAAACCTTGTCTTCCAACCGCACTTCCTGAGTAAACTCAGTTGAGCCGATCGCAGTATCCACAACATAGTGCAACTTGTAACTGCCCACTAATCCGGCAGGAAAGCGAAACTGTGCCTCGGTCGTTCCCCGACGATTCAACTGGCCCGTAAACAGTGTCCGGCCCTTATCCTCGGTGCCGGCAAGTTCGATTCGCACCGATCCACGCCCGGGAATCACTTCGTTCTTCGAGTCGGTGACGATCACGCGCACCGCCGCCGCGCCGCCCGTCAGGTAAGACTGCTGTCCCAAAATGTGAATCACCGGCGTGCGCAGGATCTGCGAGATGGACTCCGTGCCCTCGAGCGCCGCCGTCTGCTTATCGTCATATTCAAAGCGGTACCGGACGCGATGCCACACCAGATCGTCCAGCGGCAGCGGCTTTTCCAGCTTGATCTGGTCCTGCCACCGCCCTTGTCCCGCGCTTACTTCAACCTGCCGCTCGGCGCGGCCCAGCATGTTGTCTTCGGGATCAAGGACTTCAATAGTCAAATGTCCAGTTCCGGCGCGGGCAGAATGATAAGCAATCGTCAGACGTAGTAATCCATGCGAATAAGTTGCGACAGTAGAAGGCGCGCCGCCGGACGCCTGAAATGGCTGCAGGCCGACAAAAACAGCGATGGCTAGAAATGCAATAAGTGTGGAAAGGATAAATCTGACGTGGTTCCTGAGGTGATCGCCGTTGTCCATGGAGTCTCCGTGGAGTTCGTTGTTGCTACCACATATCTTGCTTCTTCCACTGGAGGAACGCGCGCCCGTGCCCTTCTTGCGCGCCGATTTCCACCCTTGCAGAAGACACTAAAGTAATATGCATCAACAACCCCTCGAATCAACAAACTCGACACAGACTTAGACACCTCGAATTGTGGGCCGGTTCCTGAGATACCGAGAACCCACCTGAGCACGCAACTCCTCACTCCTCCACTCCCCACTTTCTCCCATCCCTCGCGTTTCGCCGTCGAACCGTGCGATGATAATTCGACTCCAAAAGGAGACTTACCCATGCCCGCCGAAACTTCTCAGAATTTTTCCAATTACACGCGCTATGATCCGCTCTACCACTTTTTCGTCCTGCCCGTATTCACCATCACCCTGATCGCGACCATCGTTCATCTCATCCGAAGGCCGTGCCTCCATTCGGCGCTGCTGGTGATTGTCGCAGTCGCCGCAATCGTCGCCGTCTTCAAAATCCGCCTTTACGCCGTCAAAGTGCAGGACCGCGTCATCCGCCTCGAAGAAAGATTGCGCCTGGCGACCTTACTCGATCCCGCCCTTCGTCCCCGCATTTCGGAACTTACCGAAAAGCAATTAGTAGCCCTGCGCTTCGCCTCCGACGCCGAACTTCCCGCCCTGGCCGCGCGAGCGCTGAACGAGAAATTAGCCCCGCAGGAAATAAAAAAAGCAGTCCAGCACTGGCGCCCCGACTATTGGAGAGTGTAAGGACAGTTCGCTCAGACCGAGACGTACCGATGCTCGAAGGAGTAGTGCGCAGCTTTCGCTACGCCGAATTTATCCATGAACGAGCGTGGAAGAGATCAATATCATTCGTACCGCAAGCTCTCGATTGGGTCCAGGCGCGCGGCTTGGATTGCAGGCACCATGCCGCTGATGATCCCCACCAGGCTAAGAATGATCGTCGCCATAACCAGGTTGCCCACGGCGATGTGGAGGTGAATGTCTCCCGCTTGGAGGTTGTCGCCGAAGGCGCTCATCAGTGGCAGCGCCCCTACGACCCAGGAAATGATGTAAGCGATTCCAATTCCGCCCAGGCCTCCAGCGAACGTGATGGCCAGGGCCTCGGCGAGAAACTGGAAGAGGATGTGGCTTTTGTGCGCGCCCAGCGCCTTTTCGATGCCGATCTCCCGAGTGCGTTGCTGCACTGACACCAGCATGATGTTCATCAGGCCGATGCCTCCGATGCCCAAGGTCAGAGCGCCAATAAAAGCGAGCAGGATCTTGAGCGCGGTGGTCACAACCGTGAACTCGTCGAAATCCTGCTTGAAGTCGGCGATGAATACGGCGCGGCGGTCGTCCGGACGGAAGTTGTGGTGTCCGGCGAGCACGGAGCGCACCACGCGAGCCAGTTGCTGGTGGTTCTCGCCCTCATAGTCCATAAAGATTCCGGTGATGTATTTGGTGTCATAGAGGTCGCCCATGGTGCTGAAGGGAATGGCGACGAGGGTGTTGTCGTTGTCGTCGCCACCCTGCACCTTACGCTGATAGACACCCACCACCTCAAAGCTCACGCCATTGATGCGGACGCTCTGCCCCAGCGGCGACTCGCCGGAGAAAAGCCTCCTCTTCGCTTCGTCGCCGATCACCACCACTCGCGCGCGCTGGAGTTGATCGTCTTCGCTGAGACCCCGCCCCGTACCGATCGCAAAACCACGGATACGGTCGTAGACGGGATACACGCCGGTGAGAAACAGATTGGTGAAGGTGCGCGTGTCATGCTGAATGGTCACGTTTTGCTTGTCGAAGATGGGAGTTACGCCCTTCACCATGGGTACCTCGTTGCGGACGTAGTCGACATCCGCGATCTGGAGACGTATTTCGCTTCCCGCCTTGGCGCCCCCCGCCTGCAGGGAGGTGCGGCCCGGAAAGGCCCCGATCACGTCGGTTCCCCAGGAGCTGAAGATGATGCCGATCGCCCTCTCGAAGCCCGAGCCGAAAGCCAGCAGGATGACCACCGTGGCAATCCCCCAGGCCATGCCCAGCATGGTTAGCGCCGTGCGCCGGCGATTGTGCTGCATCGCATTGAAAGCTTCCTTGAGCAGATCACGCGTCATAATTCACTCCTGGCGCAAGGCCTCCACCGGGTCGAGCATGGCCGCTTTGCGGGCCGGGTAAAGACCGGCCGAAATGCCGGCCAGTGCTAACGAGAGCACCGCGCTAATGGCGGAGAGCGGGACGATACGCGGCGTGTCGAAACCTTGCGGCAGATTTACTCCCGAGAGCAGGTGGATGACGAGCATCGCGCCCGCCACTCCGAACGCTCCGCTCAACAGCGTCAGGCACGCGCCTTCCAGAAAGAATTGAAACAGGATGCTGCGGTTGGTCGCGCCCAGTGCCTTGCGCAATCCAATCTCGCGGGTGCGCTCGGTCACCGCCACTAACATGATGTTGATGATTCCGATTGCACCCAGGGCCAGCGTGACCAGGCCCACACTGCCCAGAAACCAATCCATCGCGGTGAAGATCTTGCCCATGGTCTTCTGGTTCTTCACCGTGTCCCACTCTTCCCACACGTCCTTTTCTTTAGGGTCAAAGCCGCCATGGTTGCGGGCCACAATGCTGTGCAGTTCGTCTTTGGCGGCTTCGTTTTCGTCGAACGTGCGCGGTTGATAGTTGATGAACGAAATCGCGTTCCCTTCTTTCGAGTTGTCGCCTTTGAGTGGGAACAGTTCGCGCATGGTGTTAAGGGGCACGAAGATGCGAATGTTGGTGGAGTTCTGCTCCTCGTTGCCAATCATCGAGAGCATACCGATCACCTCAAAACGAACCCCGTTGAGCATGATGGTGTTGCCCACTGCGGGCCGTCCCGGGAACAGGTTGCGCGTCATTTCCCGGCCCAGAATGCATACGCGGCGCCGTTGCTCGTTGTCTTCGTCATTGAGCCAGCGTCCCACCTGCAAGGGGATGGTCCGCACCCGGCTGTAGACCGGCGGAACGCCAGAGACTTGGCCGTTCGTGCTGGTGTAGTCGCTGACGGCGCGGATGTCATCGCGCGCGATTACTGGGGAAATGTTTACGGCGATCTTGGCCTCGTTCTGGATGTCGAGGTAGTCGTCATAGGTAAGGTTGAACCACCTCATGGAATTGAAGCTGCCCGTGACCGCCGGAGCACGCCCGCCCCAGAAGAAGATGATGTTCTTGCCGAAGGTTTCGAGTTGGCGGCGATTGCCGTTGCGGAAACCTTCGCCCACGCCGGCCAGAAGCAGCAGCGATCCCACGCCCCAGGCGATGCCAAACATGGTCAGGAACGAGCGCAGCTTGTGCGCCCATAGGGTGCGCAGGGTCTGGCCGAAAATGTCCAGGAGCATGCGCATGTCTGTGCCTCAGTTCAGTCAAGGGAGAGTTGGGACCTGGTGTTGTGTCCCATTAATTCGCAATATAAATCTGCCCTGTCATCCTGAGCGAAGCGAAGGACCTATGTATTTGAATTCCCATGCATGCGATCCTTCGCATCGCCCGGACAATCACCTGAACTTATGTCGTGAATTAATGGGACACGACACTAGCCCCGCCCGTTAACCCACTGTTGTTATGCAATTCGACTGGCGACGACGGCAATCGTTAGCGTGCGATTGTTGAAATAGTCCGTCGTCGGGGACCGATAGTCCGGGGAACTGTCTTGGTGGGGTGGAGCGGTTCACCGCTGCGGATTCGGCATTACCGTTTGCTGAAAAACTCGAGTTTCGTATCAGGGCATCCCTTTAGCGATGCCGTAAGTTCCCTAAATTTTCCAGCAGACTGTTTAACCGCTGGGTCGCATCTTCTGCCGGGAACTAGTACCGCGGTGAGGTGAAATCTTGCCCTGCAATCAGCGTGGCCCATACCCCAACGAATCGTATGGGCCATCGCCGTTTGCCGAATCGGCCTCCTACTTGCCGGTTCCGCTGAGCTGTACAACCTGCGTACCCACCGCGTCTTTGATGTTCAAAGTCGCGCTGCGCGCGCCGGTAACAGTGGGTGTGAACGTCACCGTGATGGTGCAGTCCCATCCACCTTTCACACTCGATTTGCAAGCCGACTTAGCAGGAAAATCGCCCGGATCGGTTCCCGCTACCGTGACGCTGCTGATTGCGAGCGATGTGCTCCGGTCGTTGGTCAGGATGACGGTCTCCGCCTTCTTGGAGCCGACAGTAACGCTTCCGCAATTCAGGTTGAGCGGCGAAACGCTCACTGGCTGCGTGCTGTTGAACATCACGGAAACGAAGCTGGGAACGAAGCTGCCGGTGTTGACGAATGCGACATCCGGCATGCCGTCGCCGTTGAAGTCGGCAACTGCGGCGCTGGTGGCTCCCCTGCCAGTGTAAAAATCCTGCGAACTGGTGAACGTGCCATCGCCGTTACCTTGCAGCACTGCCGGGCCAGCGGGAATGCCGTTTTGGTTTGCGTAAGGAATGACTACATCCAGTTTCCCGTCCCCGTTGAGGTCGGCCACAATCGGAATTTGCGGGATGCTGAAGTCCAGGCAACTCGTTGGGCCCGTTGTAAACGTGCCATTGCCATTGCCTTTGAGGAAAGCATAGCCAAGAGCATCGACGGGGCAGCCTCCAATTTCGGCCGTCACCAGCAAGTCCACTTTTCCGTCTTTGTTGAAGTCCGCGGAGGCCAGCGTGTACGGATAGTAAGGCAATACAGTCTCGATGGGCGTGCCGAAGGTGCCATTGCCATTGCCAGGGAGCACGTAGACAGCCGCCGGCGGATTAGCGTAAGCCGTCGCCGCGATGTCCATCTTGCCGTCGCCGTTGAAGTCGGCAAAGGTCAGATGGGTACCGTAGTTGAAGACGGAAGAAAGGCTGGTGATCAAGATGCCGGAATTGAACGTGCCATTGCCTTTGTTAAGCAGCACGCTGATGGAGCCGTCGGCGTTTCCGGTGACGATGTCGAGCTTGCCATCCCCGTTCACGTCGGCCAGGTACACAATCTCCTCCTGCGCCGTCGAGCCGGTGGGATAGTAAGCAGCCTTCTTGAACCTTCCCGTCCCCAACCCTTCCAAAACTGCAACGGCGTTGGTCTGGCATCCAGCGTTCGCGCTGCCTTGGAGCGCCGCAACCAGATCGGCCTTGCCGTCGCCGTTCACGTCGCCGGTGGCCACCCACAAAGCAATATTGCTGGTGCAACTGGCGGTGGCATAGGAAGTCGCTCCCAGCGCGCCGTGCGAACTGCCCAGGTTGATGCCGATCTTTCCGTTGACGCTCGCGCCCGTTACCGACTGCGCGGTATCGGGGAAACCGTCGCCGTTAAAATCTGCGGTCACGATGTTGCTCGCTTGATTCACCGTGGTGTAATCGTGAATTTGGCTGGTCTGGAACGTGCCATCGCCGCGGCCCAGGGACACCGAGCTCGTATTTATACCGTTGGACTCCAACAGGTCGAGAGTACCGTCACCATTGAAATCGCCTACAGCAGCAAGAAAATTGCTGCAGTCGTTGCAAGCCTGCAGCGGGTATGCTGGGCCAGCCGTGAAGGTGCCATTGCCTTTCCCGTAAAACGTGAAGACGTCTCCAAAACCGTCGGGCACAATGATGTCCAGCTTCTTGTCGTTGTTGATGTCGGCCAGCACCACGTTGTTCGTGGGGTAAATGGGAATGCTGCCGACCGTTCCTTTTACCGCGAACGTGCCGCCGCCTTGATTCAAATAGACAATGGCACCAATGTTACTGGCGGTGACGACCACGTCCGGTTTCTTGTCGCCATTCACGTCACCGATGGCGATGCCGCCGGCGGCAAAAACACCTGCGATTCCCGATGGGTAGTATGTGGCCGCGCCAAAGCTGCCGCTGCCGGCATTCAAGAGAATGCTCACACCGTTGTTCACAGGAAATGCCAAGTCGGGCTTGCCATCGCCATTCAGATCGGCGACTGCCAAGGCGTTGCAGCTTCCAACACTAGTTGTGCAACCTGTGGCGTAGGCTATTGGCGTCTGGAAGGTGCCATCGCCCTTGCCCTCGTATATGAATACCCCGTTGTAGGGCGTCAGAGCGGCCAAGTCCAGTTTGCCGTCGCCGTTCACGTCGGCAGCGACAATACTGCTCGGGCCCGGATTGAACGTATTGCTGTTGGGTGCGGAATACGTGGCGCTGTACGTGAGCCCGCCGGCGCCATTGCCCAGGAAGATGTGTACCTCAGAGTTGCCGGTCGTAGAATTTACCGCCCACACGGCAAGGTCGAGCAGATGGTCGCCATTGAAATCGCCCACCGCGATGGCTTCTGGGAAAAAATTAGCAGTCGCGATATTGAGCGTGATCGGCGCCTGGAACGTACCGTCCCCGTTGCCCAACATCACGTTAATGTTGGAGGCGCTATCGATATTGACGACATCCAGCTTGCCATCCCCATTGAAGTCCCCGGTGGCAACAGCCACAGTTGAGAAAGTGGGGTTCGAGGCCGAAGCGAAAGTAGTGGGCGCCGGAAAAGCAACGGCATAGGTTTGTGCCTGCGCCGGAACCACCACAGCGGCGCTCGTAACCGCAGCGGCGAGCATGGTGAGCATCATCGCAATCAGGCGCGAGCGCGCACCTTGACGATTCGAATTCATTTGTTTTGTCTCCTGAGTACACGAGTTACGGGCAATGAGTTGCGGTTGGGTCGTTCTTTCTCGGGGGGACCTGCCACCCACATCTGCGGGCGACTCTCGCCCGGAATGGCTCTTTCGGTCAATGGTCTGCAGTTAGCGGGAGGCTGGTGCGTATCTGGCGAGATAACATCTTTATTTGCAGGTATTTAAGCGAACTTATTGCTCACCCGATTGCCTAGCAGGACGCCGCCCTGCTCGACCACGAGCGCCGTTCCCTCCCATGTGAGGTCAGTGGTAAACTACGGGCTCCCCCGCCGACCACTCTATGGGTTCTGCACAGACGTCTCCGGCACTCGTTCGCTTCGGTGTGTTCGAGGCCGACCTCCGCGCCGGCGAACTGCGGCGCAACGGCGTCAGGGTCCGTCTTCAAGATCTACCCTTTCGCATGCTGACCGTGTTGCTGTCCCGTCCCGGACAAGTCATCACCCGCGAGGAGTTTCGTCAGGCACTCTGGCCGCCCAACGTCTTTGTGGATTTTGAGCAGGGAATCAGCAGCGCCGTCATGCGCCTGCGCGACGCCTTGAGCGACGCGGCCGACAATCCCATCTTTATTGAGACCATTGACCGCCGCGGCTACCGCTGGATCGGCCCCATCCATCCCGTTGAGCCGCTCCCGCAAGCATCGCTACAAAAAGAATCGCAGGAGCAGGAGCACGAGAAAGACTCGCAGGACAAAGCGGCGCGGGAAAAAGTGTCGCGGAAAAAAGACTCGCGCGAAAAGCAGTCGACCCCCGAGCCAGCGCCGCCGTCCAGCCCCTCTCCCTGGTGGAAGATCGTCTTTGCTCTCCCGGTCGTACTGGCACTACTCTTCGCCCTGTGGATCTTCCGTCCCGGCGATCGCGACGCCAAAGCGAGTGCGAAGTCCAGTCCAACTCCCGCCCGGGATTTACATCAATCCGCGAATCGCGAGGCCGAGGATCTTTACCTGAAAGGCCGTTTCTACTGGAGCAAGCGCACTCCCGAGAGCCTCAATCAGGCCGTCGATGCCTTCACCCAGGCAATTGCCCACGACCCCAACTATTCGAACGCCTATGTTGGGCTCGCCGACTGCTACAACCTGTTGCGCGAGTTCTCCGCGATGCCCGGCAATGAGGCCTATTTCAAGGCGTTCGCGGCGGCCAGGAAGGCGGTTGAGTTGGACCCACAGTCCTCCGAAGCGCACGCCTCGCTGGCGTTCGTCACTTTCTTTGGCATGTGGGACGCTCCCGACGCCGAAAAGGAATTCCGCCGCGCCCTCGAGCTCGATCCGAATAACGTGAAAGCCCACCACTGGTACGCGACCTTCTTGCATGCCCTTCGCCGCAAGGATGAAGCCCTGACCGAGATTGACCTGGCCCGCAAACTTGCCCCGGACTCGTCCTCCATCCTCGCCGACAAGGGCGAACTGCTATGGTCTGCGGGACGCCGCCAACCAGCCCTGCAATTGCTGCAACAGCTCGAGACCGCCGAGCCGGATTTCATTTCTCCTCACCGCTACTTGAGCCTTGCGTATTTCGACACTGGCGATTATCCCCACTACATCGCGGAGCTGAAAAAGGAAGCGCTGCTGACCAACGATGCCGCGAAATTATCGACGGCCGAAGCGGCTGCGAAAGGCTTCGCCCAGGGTGGCGAGCGCGGCTTGCTCGAAGCGCAACTCTCGGAGCAGATCAAGCTCTATGCCCAGGGAAAGACGTCACCCTATTATGTGGCGCGGACCGAAGCTCGTCTCGGCAACAAGCGCGAAGCGCTCAAGTACCTGGCACTCTGCGTTCAGTCGCATGACGAACGCGTGCTGGGTGTGAGCTGTGACCAGGGCTTTGCCAGCCTTCGCAGCGCTCCGGCCTTCGATCAACTGCTAGTCAAAATTGGCCTGCCCCCACTCAACTAAAAGGCGCTAGGATCTGAGTTTACTGCTCCCAACACCGCCTCAGCGAATTGGGTTTTGGCTTTACCGGATACTAGGTACTGGGTACTGGGTACTGGGTACTGGGTTCTACGCCTTCAAATACCAAGGCACATTAATAATATTGATCCTCTCATCCCCACCCACCAGCAGCAGCGCCGTCAATATGTCTGCGCGCTGATTGTGCAGAAAATAGTGATACCAGTGCCGCTCCACCATCGAAGCAATCACCACCGCCACCGTCCGCTCCGGATTCTCCTTCTCCACCTTCAACACATAATCCACAATCGGATGGATCACCAGCCGAAACGGTGACGCCAGTGTCACCAGCTTCGGCATCCGCGTCCCCGCCGGCGATTCGCTCAACCACGAAGGCCGATTCTCATCCGCCTCGCACGTCACATGCACCGCCTGCACATCCGGAGACAGCGTCATCGCAAATCGCACCGCCTTCTCCGTAGCCGCATTCCATCGATCCACCGGAACCAGCACAATCGGCGGCGCCAGCTCGCGCGCATCCGCAACGCTGCCAGTCAACGCCGTCTCCACCGCGACCTCTTCATAGTGACGCCGCACCCTCCCCATGAACAGCACCGCCGCCGGCAACAGCAGCACCACCACCCAAGCTCCCTCGGCGAACTTCGCCACCACGATCACCAGCGCCGTGATTCCCGTAGCCAAAGCCCCCAGTCCGTTCACCAGGATGCTATGCCAAGCCGCCGTCCACGACGCCGTCCTCAGCCAATGCCCCACCATCCCCACCTGCGACAAAGTGAACGCCAGAAACGCACCCACCGCAAACAAAGGAATCAGTCGGTCCGTCACCCCGCCAAACAGAATCAGCAGCAGCCCCGCCAGAATCGCCAGCGCCCATATCCCTTCCGAGTACACCAGGCGTCGTCCCCGCGTAGTCAGCGAATGCGGAAGATAATCGTCCCGGGCCACCACCCGGCACAGCCGCGGAAAATCCGCAAACGAAGTATTCGCCGACAAACACAGCACCAGCAAAACCGAGAACATAGTCAGATCGTAAAAAATTCCCTTGCCCGTAACCGCCGCCGTCAACAGCGACAACACGCTCTGATATCCCGCCGCCCCCGGATCCGTAGCCATGATCCCGTAATACTTCACCAGCACCGCAATTCCCCCCAGCAGCAAGATCAGAATCGCAATGATTGCGGTCAACGTAGCCCGAGCCGCCGGAACCACCGGCTTCCGAAACGCCTGCACTCCGTTGCTGACCGCCTCCACCCCCGTCAAAGCCGTGCACCCCGAAGCAAACGCCTTCAGCAGGATCCAAACACTGACTACCCGTAGAGACGGAGCGAGCCCCGGCTCGGCCGCACCCAACGACACCACCGCCACCGGATGTCCCCCCGATGCCACCACCTTATAAAGCCCAATCAGGATCACCACCGCCAAAGTTCCCACAAACAAATATGTTGGAGCCAAAAACGCCGATCCCGCCTCCTTCACTCCCCGAAGATTGACGACCGTCAATATAACCAGCACGAAAAGGCAGAGAGCCAAAGAGTGCGGCTGAAGCCGTGGCACCGCGGAAACCAAAGCTCCGATTCCCGCCGAGATTCCCACCGCCACATTCAGCAGGTAATCGATCATCAAAGCCGCGCCCGCCAGCACTCCCGCCCCGCTCCCCAAATTCTCCCGAGCGACGGTATAAGATCCCCCGCCCATCGGATAAGCCGCAATCGTCTGCCGATAACTAAAAAACACAATCACCAGCAGCCCAATGATCGCCGCCGTCAACGGCACAATGTACCGGACTCCCAGCAACCCCAAAGGCAGCAAAATCGTCAAGGCCGCCTCCGGCCCGTAAGCCGCCGAACTCAAAGCATCCAGCCCGAACGTAGGAATCCCCTGAGAAGGAGTAATCCGCTGCCCCTCATCTTCAGAAGAGGCCAAAGGCCGTCCAAACAAAACATCAATGAATCCCATATCCCCTCACACCCCTGAGACAATAACAAAACCTAGGCGGTCAAGCGATAGTGGGTGCGGGCAGTGGCTCAATCGTGGCCATGGATTTTTCAAGTTGAGCCACTACCTGGGTGCGTCACTTCTCGCGATTTTCGAGAAGTGGCCCTCCCCGCTGCAGGGAGTTCTCCCGAGGAACTAGGGAAGTTCTGATTAAGGCCCTGGGGTCCTCCGTGCACCCCTGTGTGCCCTGGGGTCTATGCTTTCTGCCGACACTTGATCAGAGCTTCCCTAGAACTCTAAGGCTGTTTTCGCGAACAAATGAGACGCGCATGCGCCAATCGGCGAGTCCAATTGGCAACCTGATCCCACTTGTTACTCCTGAGATTCCTAGTGTCCGCGCCAAGCCACACCCCACCAGGTTGCAGGAGAAGCGAAGGCTTCGTATCAGGGCATCACTTCACAGCTAACGAAAAACGAAAGTTTCGTAGAGACGCGGCTTGCCCAGGCCCAGCCGGACAAGAACCGCTGTCGCCGGAGTTTCGTCCAACCATCTCCGACGCGTGCCATGTTATTCTCCCCCACCCGCATTGCGACCATCCTGTTTTCAAATCGCGGTGTCATTCGCATCCGAACGACGTCCAAATCACGCCGGTCCCCGTGGGCGCAACCCCAGTAGATACTTCAGTGATATGAAAGATAAGGAAACTACCGGCAGTGACAGTCACCGAACCCGTGGCAGTGCAGCCATTCCCATTCGCAGGAGCCATGCAGAACAGGCCCGTGGAACCAGTCGAACCGCCTGCCCCAGAGAGGTTGAATTGCAAGTCCACTTCCAAGTCTTCGGTGTACTTCGAGTAGACCTGCAGCGCCGTGATCGTGCAGCTCACCGCCACCCAGATGAATTGCTCGTCGATGGGAGGTGCCGATCCTGCAATGGCCTGCACAGGATTGGCATATTCTTCGGTAGTCATACGGCGTGCCACGGTTGTGAAGGCGATGCCAGCGTTCGGGCTGCTGCCTCCCGTCCCCGGGACGCCTTGCGGGATAGTGAAATTGAGATCCGCCGCGCTGCTTGTGCCGGAGTTCGCTACGTTCGCGGATGTCCCAGCTGCCCCTGTCGTCGTGGTACCAATCGTGACTGTGGCCGCTTGACCGTTTGTACCGTCGGCACCCGGTGTTCCCTGAGGTCCAGTTGCGCCCGGTGCGCCAGTATTCCCGATTGGACCCGTCGGCCCCGTTGCGCCCGCAGTGCCAGTTAGTCCCGTCGCTCCCGCTGGACCAGCGGTGCCCGGAGGTCCGCTCGAACCGGTTGTTCCCTGAGGTCCAGTTGCGCCCGGTGCGCCAGTATTCCCGATTGGACCCGTCGGCCCCGTTGCGCCCGCAGTGCCAGTTAGTCCCGTCGCTCCCGCTGGACCAGTGG
>Ga0182014_10001208_pt1 | contig 34846 bp, 25 predicted proteins | sample 612S2DmetaG_FD_120489 | JGI IMG/M metagenome (GOLD analysis project Ga0182014, IMG submission 120489) | Permafrost microbial communities from Stordalen Mire, Sweden - 612S2D metaG | ecosystem: Environmental > Terrestrial > Soil > Wetlands > Permafrost | place: Sweden: Stordalen | collected... | reverse complement strand
TTTTCATGGTAAATGAACTATGAACTTAGTTCAAATGTGCAAATTTAACTTTCTGGAATTATCTGATTGGCTATCTGCTATTTGACTGTTGAAAAGTTAATTAGGTTCCATAAAACATTACTTGTTTGTAGTTAAAAATTTGCCAAGTTTAGCCATAAATTACTGTACAAATCCCAAAATGAATTCAAGTTGTTTAATCAAAGTGGCAAAAGACGTTGAAATATGCTCAATAACCCATATGAAAAAGCCACCGTTAACGAAAAATCATCAAACAAATCGCAACGCCCGATATTTCCTGGAAACCATCTTGTTATCTGTTATGGTCTATATAATGATCGGGCTCCCTACTCAGATCTCTTCCATGGTCATCAAAATCCCCTTCGCCCACAAAGCCCACGGGAGCCACTTTATAGACGCTAAGATCGATTTTGTAGGGGCTAGCATGAATTTGCCATCGAGTAAGAACGTTACCTTGAGCCTATAAGTTCCCTATCCCTTGTTTATATTTACGAGTAGATTTTCAGATTTTTGTTTTAGGCAATAGTGGAATCAAATCGCCATATATTTCAAAATTTTTTTACGAATTATATAGACAACCAATTTTCTTTTAAATATGTTTAAAGTTATCTACCTTTCAATATATTTGCGTTTATTAATTCAGTCAAGGAATTTATTGAATTTGATGGTGGCGAAGTCATGAAATCTCTACTTCAACAAAACGGCTATTCATTCGATAAAGGGTTGCGCATATGGAGTCACCCGGAAAGAGAAAGCATCGCCTATAGTGACGGAGACGAAGTCGAGTTGCGATTATTCGATATCATAAATCGTGCAGACGATCTGAGCATTATGTCGCAAGAATTGAATGCTCAGATTACCGATTGGCCATCTTTTTATCACCTTTCTCGGCTTCGCGCTAACCTCCTGCGTCCAGTTCACGATCTCCTGAGAGGGCGTATTCTTGAAATTGGCGCAGGATGCGGGGCAGTTACGCGCTTTTTGGGCGAGACCGGAGCAAGCGTTTTTGCTCTCGAGGGTTCCGTGCGACGGGCAAAAATTGCAGCCGCACGCTGTCAGGATATGGATAACGTCACAGTAATTGCCGACTCTTTCGACCGCTTTACCGCCGCTAATGATTTTGATGTTATTACTTTGATCGGAGTGCTGGAGTATGCGCGCGTATTTTTCCCTTCCGACTCAGGAGATCCTGTTGATGCGATGCTGAGACATGCGCGCAAACTTCTTCGACCCAGCGGCATTCTGTTAGTGGCAATTGAAAATCAACTCGGACTGAAATATTTTGCAGGTTTCAAAGAGGATCATCTTGGCGTTCCAATGTACGGGATCGAAGACCTTTATCGTATGGATGGGGTCGTGACTTTTGGACAGAACGAATTGAGACAGCGAATAAACTCTGCTGGATTAGAGCATCAATATTGGTGGTTTCCCTTTCCCGACTACAAGGCTCCCGTCTGTTTTCTTTCCGAAGACGGCATTAAGGAAAAAGACAACATTGACCTGAGTACCTTGCTTTCGAATTCTGTGCGGTTCGACCACCAGAATACTTACAAGCATCTGTTTTCGCTGGAGCAGGCCTATAAGCCAGCGTTTAGAAACGGCCTAACCGGAGACCTTGCTAACTCTTTTCTCGTTGTAGCTTCCGATCAGGAGCAGACGAGATTAGACAAGCCAATTCTCGGATGCCATTTTTCCGTACAACGCCGTTTGCAGTTTGCAAAGCAAGTGATTTTCTTGCGAAAAAGGGATGGAGGAATCGAGGTAAAAAACGAATTGCTTTACGGCAAGAACGCGCAGACGGAAAGGTCACCTCTTTCGGTTCATTTAGAATATGCGCCGTTTTTCCCCGGCACTCATTGGCAGCAACAGTTGACACGGATCGTCAACACGCCCGGATGGACTATTACAGATGTCCAAAATTGGGCAAAAACGTGGTTTGAAGCATTACTTGAATTTTCCGATCTGATGGAAAAACGGGATGAGCTTTCACCACAATTTCAAATTCTAGGAAATCTCTTTGATGCAGGCCCCCATAATCTTATTGTTGACGATCAGAATGATTCGCACTTCTTTGACCAGGAATGGCGATTAGGTTTTCCAATTGAATTGGGATTTTTAGTGTTTCGAAGCCTTTTATATTCATTGATGGCTCTTACAACGATAGCTCAACCGACTCTATCCACCGAAAAAAATATTCTTAATCTGCTGAAAAGCATGGTTCAGTCACTTGGCCTTTTGCTTATGGACGCGGACGTTGTCCGTTATCTTAGCATTGAATCCAACATTCAAGAATTGGCATCGGGTATAAAAGAACAGGTATCTTTTAAGCAGCTTGCCACGCGAGAACTGGTTGTGCGTAAGCCCTTGCCTGAATTAATAAACGCATGCGACGAAAACGGGGTTCTTCGTGAGCGGATATATGAGCTAGAACCGGCTGTGAGTGAACTTACTCAAGTCATTGAGGCCATGAAGCCTGAATTAATAAATGCATGCAACGAAAATAGGGTTCTTCGTGAGCGGATATCCGAGCTAGAGCCTGCTGTGAGTGAACTTACCCAAGTCATTGAGGCCATGAAGCAGTCTAGGTCCTGGAGAATAACGGCGCCACTACGAATGTTAATGCGCACTATCACTACAGTTTACCATGCACCTTTTTGCTTTCGCAAATGACCTCGCCTTTGCCGAGCCTGCTCAACTTAGATATTTTATCAACGAGGTAAAATATAAAATAGATAGGGGAGTACTTTCGCAGACAAATGGCCAGATACTGATTGATTCAGCAAATGATATAATTAATTCTTTAAGCAATCGTGTTAGGTAGGTAGAGATTATTTGAATTCAATCGTATTGAAGCTCAAATTGATTATATAAATATTTGAAATAAAATATAGTTAAATGTATTGGAGTTATAGAAATTTCATAAAATCGATACATAAGGAATTAGCTATATTATGTATCAAGATTATGAGATAGGGTATCTACATCTAAAGCATGTGGTATCGGCATTATGATCGTGAAAGAAGCCACGGGGGACCCCTTTAGCGGTAGCTGAAACGATGTTGTGATGGCTAACTCCCACTAAGTCAACGAATGGGGACATTACCTTGGGCCTATCAGTGGCTTATTACCTATTTACATTTACGACTATAATGTTTATGCACCTATCTTTATTACCTTATAATATGTAGAATAACTAAGTTAGATGATTTATGAGATGATTAGTTTCCTTATTTGGCTCCAACTACTATTATAAATGTATGCAGCTATATCACTATTACATAAGATCACATGAAGGATTGGAAGGAGAGACGTCTGCTGAAGCTTGTGAGGTTGAGTTGAAATGGGGAATAAGTGATAACCTTATACAGAATGCGAGTGTGCAGGCAAAAACCACTTAAAATTTTATTTTATCATTAATTCTTTTTTAGTGCAAATCTAAAATTAACTAGAGATTACTAATATTAAACTCAATTAAATATTGCTGCGTTTAGTTATTCCGTCATTTCTATCTGCCTCAATAATTATCTATTTATGTATCACGCATTTCTAAAGGCTCTCAACTATCTGGAATTTCAAAGATGTGAGGTTTGCCACCAACATAACTGTTTACATTTCATTTGTCTATCAACTTTAAAACGAATGCGTATGAACTAACCACTTTATCCAAAGTTATGTCTGGATAATACGCCGCTCTTCAGAAATGGAGTTCATGAAATTGACAATTCCCGATTATACCAAACGTCTTCCTTTCTTCATCAATTCCTGTATTAAATATACGGACTAAATTAGCATGATTTGTAGGCATGTTAACGCAACATAACACATCCAAATTAGTATCTATTCCTTGAGATATTGTTTTCTCAGTTCTGCATCAGAATCTTCTAAAAAAGTGCAAAATCTTCCCACTTTTTGGTTTTGTCACCGTTGATAAATACATTTATATTGGATAGAAATTTATTCCTTAAACTAGTCGCGCCAGAATATCCAACTATAAAATACGGAATTGGAGAAATTATCTTCTTTTCTTCCGACTATTCAGTACATCTGATTACTCTTCTATTGCCTGCTAACACAACACCATCTTTGCATAGGATACCAATTATTGATGTCATTAGATGGTTAGTTAAGTAATTATTTGATTTTATTATTTCTTTATAATTTCACTGGGTTTAAAATCATCCAAATTCGTGTTTTATCATTATAACTTTCAATAATTGTAATATTTAAAAATATAATACCTACCAAATGCCTTGCAGTTTCCCCAACAAAATCCCCCGAGTTTTTAACCCCAATTTCTAAGAGACAATCCACAAAGACTCCACAGAACCGATGCACATAATCTTTATGTACTAGAAATGTTATTCACAACATACCAATTCCGACTGATCACTTGATTTTTAATTCACCATCTTCAGGCTTAATGTTTTCGAATAGACACTATAGAAATGTTCGAACGCGATAGGGAGTTTTTCCCGCGTGAGTAAGGTTTTAATACAAATTACAAATCTTGCGGAGGAACATAAATTGGGTAAAAAATCGCTGATAAAACTTACGAGAAAAACAAATCCGAAAATAGTTTCCCTTATTCTTACCCTGAAAGATAGAGCAAATACAGATGATGCTCCAATCTGGAAGGATATCGCGAAACGTCTTGAGACACCGTCTAGAAATTATGCAACTGTAAATATAAGTAAAATCAACAGGCATACTGCAAATTCTGATGTCCTGCTCATCCCAGGGAAAGTTCTGGGCGCTGGCCTCATTGATCACCCTGTAACTGTTTCGGCTGTAACCTTCAGTGGATCAGCAATTAAAAAAATCACTGAAGCCGGTGGCAAATGTCTGAGTCTCGAAGAGATTATGGAAGCAAATCCAAAAGGGTCCGGTATTAAAATTTTTTGTTGAGAGGTTTAAGAAGATGAAGGTTATCGATGCAAAAGGGCTTATTTTGGGACGTCTGGCAAGCAAAGTTGCAAAACAACTTCTTTTAGAAGACAAAAAAATATATGTTGTAAATGCCGAAAAAGCTGTGATTTCTGGCTCAAGGGCAACCACCCTTAAAGAATACATGGAAACTCGGAAAAGAGGTGCTACAGAGTTTGGGCCCTATTTTCCCAAGCGTCCAGACCGCATCCTGAAGAGAACTATTCGTGGAATGTTGCCTTATAAGAGATCTAGAGGCAGGGATGCAATGTCCAGACTCAAAGTCTATGTAGGTGTCCCCTACGAACTCAAGAGCGCTGAAGTGATCACCATTGAAGATGCCGATATGAGGCTTCTGAGTTCTAATAAATATCTAGAACTTGGTGAAGTGAGCCAGAAAATGGGTTCAAAATTCTAAAAGGTGAGTCCTCATGATCAAAGTAGTTAATTCATCGGGAAAGCATAAGACTGCAACTGCACGTGCAACAGTCACAAAGGGAAATGGAAGGATAAGGATCAATAAAATTCCACTCGAGCTATATACCCCAGAGATTTCAATGATGAAGATCTCCGAACCTTTGATGATCGCAGGAAATGAGATCGTTTCTGGGATTGACATCAATGTAGATGTTCGAGGCGGTGGAATTGTTGGGCAAGCTAATGCAGTAAGAACAGCTGTTGCTAGGGGTATTGTGGAATGGACAAATGATACAATTGTTAGAGACAACTTCGCAAACTATGACCGAAGTTTACTTGTGAGCGATTCCAGACAGAAAGAATCAAAGAACTATGGTGGACCTGGGGCTCGGGCTAAATATCAGAAATCTTACAGGTAGAACTATGATCCCAGTCAGATGTTTCTCATGTGGAAAAGTAATCTCTAACTATTGGGATGAGTACAAAAGACGTGTCAACGATGGAGAAGAAGGTGCCTTAGTACTGGATGATCTAGGGATCACACGCTACTGCTGTCGCAGAATGATCTTAAGTCACGTCGAACTTGTTGATGTGCTTTCACCATACCAGTAAGGGACCGTAGGGTAGCTTGGTCCATCCTTCGGCGTTCGGGACGCCGGAACCTGAGTTCGAATCTCAGCGGTCCCATTTCCCTGTGTAAGGAGTACTGGTTTTTAGTCATGTATGTGCTAAATATCAAATATATCATACTTTTAGATTATTGAATTTCATGTTTGCATTTTAGAGTTTCAGGGTGATCAGTTGGTCAAGGAAATATATACTCGGTTCGAACGTGCGCGTATTGTAGGTGCAAGAGCGTTGCAAATTGCAATGGGAGCTCCTGTCCTTATTGAAGACGATGGGCGGCTGGATCCTCTGAGTATGGCTATTGAAGAATTAAAAGCCGGAGTTATTCCTATCACAGTCAAGCGTAAAATTCATTGAAAATTATGTGGGATTCATTTTAATATATTGAATATTTTTTATTTTATGAGGTGACTTTATGGAGGAAATTGAGGAAATAGTGCAGCAGGAGGAAAACGAAGCACAGCATTCTCCTGAAGAAAATTTAGTGGCGGAAACAAAACCTGCACCTGAAAGGGAAGCCACAGCAAAAACCAGATCTACACCTGTAGAAGACGACGAAGCTTCTGCTAAAGAGGGAGCTACATCCCTTGTGGCCATTGATGAATATCTGGCAGCAGGTGTTCACATCGGAACTCAGCAGAAGACCCAGGATATGATGCGCTTCGTATACAGGGTTAGAACTGACGGATTATATGTGCTTGACATCCAGTCAACAGATGAAAAAATCAAAGTTGCATCAAAATTGCTATCTCATTACGATCTTTCAAGAATTCTTGTTGTTTCTTCAAGACAGTACGGTCAATATCCTGCAAGGATGCTCTCTAGGGCTCTTGGTACAAGGGCAATGCTTGGAAGATTCATTCCTGGTTCTCTTACAAATCCAGAGATATATGGCTTTTTTGAGCCTGAAGTTGTGATTGTGACCGATCCTGCAGGGGATGCCCAGGTTCTGAAGGAAGCTTCAAGTATTGGAGTACCTGTTATAGCACTTTGCGATACTAACAATCTTATTTCAAACGTGGATCTTGTAATTCCCACGAACAACAAAGGTAGGAAAGCTCTTTCCCTTGTTTACTGGTTGCTTGCAAGGGAAGTCTCCAGGCTCAATGGTACCCCTTTCAATTATGAGTTGACTGACTTTGAAACTCCTCTTTGATACCAAAAGACACACCTGCATACGGGCAAGGATATATAAAAAAAATCCATATTTAATATGGTGATTTAAATGAGACGGCCAGCAGTTGCAGGGCAGTTTTATCCCCTTAATCCTGAATATCTAGAAGAAGAACTCAAGAGATGTTTTAAAGATCTGGAAATCCGGGAACGAGATGTTCTCGGAGCTGTTTGTCCACATGCAGGATATCTCTATTCTGGGAAAGTGGCTGCGAGTGCCTATGCAACCCTCCCTAAAGCTGATACATATGTCCTTATTGGTCCCAATCATACTGGATACGGCTCACCTGTATCTGTATCCAAAGATACATGGGAGACTCCCTTGGGAATTGTAGAAGTTGATGTAACACTTGCCGATGGATTTTTAGGGAGCATCGTTGATGTAGACGAGCTAGGACACAGATACGAACATTCTATTGAAGTGCAGATCCCTTTTCTCCAATATCTTTTTGGAAGATCTTTAAGGATACTCCCCATTTGTATGGGTATGCAGGATGAAGAGACTGCAGTTGAGGTAGGAAACCTTGTTGCTAATCTTGTTTCCAAAAGTGGAAAAAAAGTTGTCTTTATATCTTCAAGTGATTTCACCCATTATCAGCCTGCAGAGAGTGCAAAGGAAATAGATAATGAAGTCATTGAGGCTATTCTTGATCTAGATGTATCCGAAATGTATAATATACTCTATAAGAAAAACGCGTCTGTATGCGGATATGGGCCAATTGCCACGATGCTTACCGCCTCTAAAAAGCTCGGTGGAAGCCGAGCTACTCTTCTTAATTATACAAACAGCGGTGCTATTTCAGGAGATATGAACGCAGTTGTGGGATATGCAGCGATTATTGTGGAATAAGAGAAGTTCTACGAAAAAATTAAGCCCACTAGGTTTGGATTCTATTGAAAACCGAATAGTTATAATCACTTATGCCTGGGTAAGTTTTTTAGGGATATTACTTTTATTTAACTGCATACTGGTCCATAAAATTCAATTCAAAATAAGAAATTAAGTCCCTTATATGTTTAATACAAAATTAAGAATTTCAGAGGATATTATGGTTTCGTGTTCTGCGCCTGGGAAAATCTATCTTTTCGGAGAACATGCGGTCGTTTATGGAGAAACCGCAATAGCTTGTGCAATTGATCTGAGAACACGAGTGAGGGTAGAACTTAACGATTCGATAATAATTCAGTCGCAAATTGGCAGGACAAGTATTGATTTTGAAAAACACCCCTACATCACCTCAGTTATCGAGAAAATGAGAGAAAATACACAGATAAAAGGTATTTTCCTAGAAATAGATTCCGAAATCCCCGTGGGTTCTGGACTCGGATCATCTGCTGCGGTGACAATAGCAAGTATAGGCGCTCTCAATGAGATGTTTGGATGTGGCCTTTCTCTCGAAGAGATTGCAAAACTTGGCCATGAAATAGAGCTCGATGTCCAGGGAGTTGCAAGCCCCACTGATACTTATGTCTCTACATTCGGAGGAGTTGTTACAATTCCTGAAAGGAGAGAACTGAAAATTCCAGACTGTGGAATTGTGATTGGAGACACAGGAATTTTTTCATCTACAAAGGAGCTTGTCGCAAATGTCAGGAAGCTCTATGAAAGTTATCCCGAACTGATCAAGCCTCTCCTGGCTTCTATTGGTAAAATCTCTCGAATTGGGGAACCTCTTGTCCTGGCAGGAGACTATCCCGCCATTGGCAGACTTATGAATGTAAATCAAGGACTTCTAGATGCCTTAGGAGTAAATATTATTGAGCTTTCCAGCTTAATTTACTCATCCAGGAGAGCTGGGGCCTTTGGATCTAAGATTTCAGGCGCTGGCGGTGGGGGGTGTATGTTTGCGCTCACGCCACCTGATAGATACAAACAGGTTAGTGAAGCCATTTCAAAAGCTGGGGGGAAAGTGACCATTACAAAACCAACTAAACAGGGCCTGACATTACACTAAGCAGTTTGAATTTTCATCTAATTATTTGGCGATTATTCATAAAAGAAATTGAAAATTATTTAAAAGGCATTAAGTGATATGGCATGGTAGTATCAACAGAAACTGTTATACTGAAGCTCGGAGGCAGCGTTATTACTGACAAAAACGCAGATGTAGGAGTTGTAAGAGCATCTGATCTCCTAAGGATTGCACAGGAAGTTTCCAAATTTAGAGGGAATATGATTATTGTGCACGGCGCTGGTTCCTTTGGACATACCTACGCCAGAAAATACGGACTTGATATGATTTTTAATCTTAAAGGAGTTATTGTAACCCATGAATCAGTCAAGAAACTAACCTCTAGGGTAGTAGATTCTCTGAATCGCCTCGAAGTTAGGGCTGTGGCTGTACATCCTATGGCCTGTACAGTTTGCAGAAAAGGAAGGATAGAGAGCATGTACCTTGACAGCATAAAGCTCATGCTCAAGAACGGTTTTGTCCCGGTACTGCACGGAGATATTGTTATGGATCTTGAACTCGGGACATGTGTCCTTTCAGGTGACCAGATAGTTCCTTACATTGCAAAAGAGCTCGGAGTCACCAGGCTTGGACTGGGGTCCGCAGAGGATGGAGTGCTCGATAAAAATGGAGAGCCTGTACCTGAGATTACACCTAAAAAATTTGAACAATTAAAACATTATATCGGAAGCTCAGAAAGCACTGATGTTACAGGCGGCATGCTCGGGAAGGTACAGGAACTTCTGGAACTTAGCAAAACATCTTGTATTACTTCGTATATATTCAATGCAGGGAAAGCAGATAACATATTCAAATTTTTAAATGGAGAACCCATAGGGACCAAAATTAGTCCGGATGAAATGGTATGAAATATGATCAATAATACCTCAAGGCGAAAGATCGAACACTTGAAAATATGTGTTAAAAACCCTGTGGAATCACAAAATATCAGTGCTGGCTTTAGGGATGTGACGCTTATCCACAGGGCACTTCCGGAACTCGATATGGATAAGATAGACTTATCTGTAGACCTGCTCGGAAAACATCTACAAGCTCCTTTTTTGATTGCCTCAATAACTGGAGGGCACCCGAATACTATTCCAATAAATGCTGCACTTGCATCTGCAACTGAAGAACTGGGAGTGGGAATAGGAGTTGGCAGCCAGAGAGCTGCTATTGATGATCCTTCTCAAGAAGAATCTTTCAGGATTGTGAGGGAAAAAGCTCCTAATGCCTTTGTTTACGCGAATGTGGGCGCTGCTCAGATCCGCAAGTATGGAGTTGATGGAGTTGAAAAACTTGTCGAAATGATTGATGCCGATGCTATTGCCATTCATCTTAATTTCCTACAAGAAGCCATCCAGGCAGAAGGAGATAGAGATGCAACTGGTTGTCTGGACATGATTAGAGAGATTTGTTCTGTACTGAATACGCCAGTAATGGTCAAAGAAACAGGAGCTGGAATTTCAAATGAAGATGCTCTTCTCCTCCAGAAAGCAGGCGTGTCTGCAATTGATGTTGGGGGCGTAGGTGGCACAAGCTGGGCAGGAGTTGAAGCCTACAGGGCTAGAGAAAGTGGAGATTTTGTCTCAGAACAGATGGGGATACTTTTTTGGGACTTTGGGATCCCCACTGTTGCCAGTATTATAGAATCCAGGGTTTCCCTCCCAATTATCGCAACCGGTGGAATCAGAACAGGCCTTGATATTGCTAAATCAATTGCTATTGGAGCCAATGCGGCAAGTGCAGCTATGCCCTTTGTGGACCCCGCATTTAAAGGGAAAGAAGCCGTTGTGAGTGTCCTTTCTCGAATGCTGAATGAGTTTAGAGCCTCAATGTTTCTTTGCGGCTGTGCAAATATACAGGATCTACGGAATGCACCTGTGGTCATTACTGGTTGGACTCTTGAGTACCTTGGACAGCGTGGTTTTAACTTAAAAGACTATGCCATGTCAAGGGAAATACTTTAAGGTACTACATATGTATTGTTGCCTTTTATCACATTTTTATTGAAATTTGCATCATGCAGGTAAGGTCTAGTATCAAATTAGTTCAATAAAAACTTGTCATATGACAACATTTATACATACTATGAAAGTAATGTTTCTGAATAAATCATTAATATGAAATGAGCAACAGTTCGTGCTTATCAGGGAAGATTACGATAAACAGTTATGCTCTATACCAAGGGAAAAATTAATTTAATTACCATCATTTAGGGATGCAAGAGAAATAGGATATTTGTCTTTATCATAAATTACCTAGGCAATACCAGGATAATTCAAAATTTATAGAGAAACTTGGAAAAAAATCACTTTGAAAATTTATTAATCATTCTAATCTCGATTCATCATAATTAAATTTGTAATAAATAGGTACAAGCAAAGAATTAATCTCATAGTTGCGCAGGCTCAGATCATTGAATATAAGTCACTTTTTAGTAAAGCAAGTAATCCATAAAGGTCATTAATTAAGAATCACCTTAATAAGTCATCAAAATAAGAATAGTTTAAGAAATAATGGTTTCGTGAGAATTAATAATTGAAGAATAATAGAGCAGTTCAATAAACTCAAATTTATAGCCGGTTACTTATAGAGCATATATAAGCAACTTGTTTAAATAAGAGATTTATCAAAATTCTCAATAGTATTAGGTGGAGGTACGCAAAAGAGACCTATTGATTTGGTTAATATCTCGACACTTATCTTTGAAGGTAGTAAAAAGTTTTAAAATAATTATAAAAGTGCAGGATTGAAAGTAGTTTCTTAAATCGGACAAAATGCTGAGAAGTACATATTAGCTAACAAGGTATGTATAAGTATGTATACAGATTTATAAATGTATATAATTGTATGAATATATATAAATTTGTAAGTATATATGTGTAGAATCTAATCACTCTTCAAAATATTTAGTCAGATTTATTCAATAAACAAATGGATTTCTTCCCAATAAGTGGTTAATAAGTGGCTGTTCTGAGGCTGATTCCAAATTATTATACTATATTGTTTGCATTCAGAGTCATTGCTTTAGACCGTTATAGGATATCTTTTTTTAGGTTTCGGTTTCAAAGGGATAAAAATTAAAATAAGAGGTTAAAAAATATGACTGAAATAGGAATTGTTGCAATCGGCGGCTATAATGAGATGGGCCGCAATATGACGGCAGTAGTCGTAGGTGAAGATGTCATTATTCTGGACATGGGACTTCGGCTTGACAGAGTCCAGATTCACGAAGATGTCGAAATTGACAAAATGCATTCTCTGGAACTGATCGAAATGGGTGCAATTCCTGATGATACTATCATGAAAGAAATAAATGGAACTGTTCGAGCAATTGTGTGTACCCACGGACATCTTGATCATGTAGGTGCGATTCCAAAACTTGCCCATAGATACAATGCTCCTATTTTAGCTACCCCCTATACTGCGGTCATTATAAAACAACAAATTGAAGCTGAACGCAAGTTCGAGGTTTGCAATAGGGTTATTTCGCTCAATGCAGGTGGGACTTACCAGGTCACAAACGAAATTTCCATCGAATTCATCTGCGTTCAGCACAGTATTATAGACTGTGTTATTGCAGCTATTCACACTCCAGTTGGAGCAGTCCTTTATGCCTGCGACTTCAAACTGGATCGGACTCCGACAATTGGTAATGCTCCGGATTTCGAACGCATCAAATCTCTTGGAAAGGAAGGAGTGATTACAATGATTGTAGAGAGCACAAATGCCGGACGTTCAGGAAAAACTCCTTCGGAACAAATTGCAAAGGATATGGTAAGGGACGTACTGCTCGGAACAGAAGAAGCTGATGTCGGGATGATCATTACAACCTTTGCCTCCCATATTGCCAGGCTGAAAGCTATTATTGAAGCAGCTGAAGAAATGGGCAGAATTCCTGTACTTATGGGTCGTTCAATGGAGCGCTATTTTGGAGCTGCAAAGGATGTTGGGTATCTGGAGTTACCTTCAAATGTAGAGATCTATGGCCTCAGAAAAGACATCGATCGTGCCTTCAAACGCATCATGCAGGAGGGAAAGAATAAGTACCTCCCAATTGTTACCGGCCACCAGGGGGAACCAGGTTCAATCCTTGTGCGCGTTGCGAATGGGGAAACTCCCTATGCAATAGAACCAGGAGACAGGGTCATTTTCTCGGCAAACGTGATCCCAAGCCCGATGACTCAGGCAAACCGCTACGCTCTTGAAACCAAACTCAGAATGAGAGGCGCCAGAATCTATGACAATGTGCATGTATCAGGGCATGCATATCGGGAAGACCACTGGGAACTTCTGAGAATGGTGAATCCGGAACATGTAATCCCTGCCCATGGTGATCTAGAGATGCACGGGCACTACATAGAGCTGGCGGAAGACGCTGGATATGTACTAGGAAGTACAGTACATCTTCTAAGGAACGGTGAAGTGTTATACATCGAAGAATAATTGTATAAGAAGTATATTTCCTGTGATAAATATGACGCTGACTGATGAGATCAGAAAAAGAAGCATCCATGTCGATGCTGCAATTGATGAGTTACTTCCGATAACTAATCCAAAAGAACTTTACAAAGCATCTCGCTATTTGGTGGATGCTGGAGGAAAACGTCTCCGTCCAGCAGTCCTTATTTTGGCAGCTGAAGCTGTAGGTTCCGATTTTAAATCTGTTTTATCGACAGCAGTGGCCGTGGAACTTGTACATAATTTCACCTTGATCCATGATGACATAATGGACAAAGACGATATCCGCAGGGGAATGCCTGCGGTCCATAAAATATGGGGTGAAGCAGGAGCAATTCTTGCAGGAGACACCCTTTATTCTAGAGCTTTCCAGATCATGTCAAAGGTTGAAAATGAACCTATAAGGATTTTGAAATGCATTGATATCCTCTCTAAGACCTGTACTGAAATCTGCGAAGGGCAGTGGCTTGATATTGAGTTTGAGAAGAGGGAAAGGGTTACAGAATGCGAATATATTGAGATGGTGGGAAAAAAGACATCAGTTCTTTACGCAGCTGCAGCAAAGATCGGAGCACTTCTCGGAGGAGCTTCAGATGAAGTTGCAGAGGCATTATCCGAGTATGGGCGCCTTATAGGAATCGGTTTTCAGATGTATGATGACGTTCTGGACATGGTCACTCCCCAGGAAGTGCTCGGGAAAGTAAGAGGTAGCGACCTTATGGAAGGGAAACATACTCTTATCGTAATCGATGCATTCGCAAAAGGTGTCAAACTAGATATATTCGGTAAAGGAAAAGCTACTCTGGAAGAAACAAATGAAACAGTCCGGATTCTAACAGAGTGCGGATCCATTGATTACGTAAAGAATCTTGCAATTTCATACATCAACGAGGGCAAATCAAAGCTAGATGCTTTGAAAGACTGCCCGGAAAAAGAGATTCTCCTCCAGATTGCAGATTACATGATTACAAGGGAGTATTAAATAGGAAACTCTCAAATAACCGGAGCTTTCAGAGAATATGTGGTTAATTGGAGCTTCAGATCCCTTATTTCAACAAGTTTTTTTTCAACTATTTCCATCATTTATATCGATGATCCAAAAAATTTTTATTTTATGCCAATAGGGATGAGATTTTTGTTCAAGTGGCAAACTATCTGGAAGTTCAGATGCCTTAAAAATTCACATATCTGGCATTCAGGTAATTTGCCTCTTCAAACAATTTTCCAGAACATTATACACCATTCTCTGAAATGTAAACTCTCCAATGGGTTAAGGGAGAAAGTCAACTTAAAAACTGCCAATAATATATATAATTATATAATTTCTGGCTCGGATACTGGAGTTTTAACAACGTCGTAGTAAAATTTATCAATCTGATTTATGAGTCTGATCAGACAGTACACCGCCAACTGGCTCATATACTCAGTAAAATTTCACCCATTTTTACGAATATTGCAAATAAGTAATGTGAATATATATCTTTTTCTGGCGCACTATCCACCTCAATTCCCAGGTGTCAAAGAATTAAAACAAACTTCACTTGAAATTACTTTAAAGACATAATACTAATTTCCCATTTTCCGTGGATTAAAATTACTCCTTTCATAATCCGTGGGAAAAGTTAGAGTATTTTGGATCATGCTGAAAAAGGAGGAAATGTTTTTGATGCGAGTTTAAACTTGTAAGACTTGAGCATAAGTGAAACTTCCAGGAAGAAAAAACAAACTAGATCTTCTCAAACCTTACCGATCTGAAAAACTTGATGAAAGCTTCTATACTGCTGCTCGACTCTATCTAGAAATAAAAGAAATAGATTTAGAGGGAGGAAAAACTATCTTCAGGCTTTATTAAGAGAAGTCATACCAAAAAAGAGAGTATCTGCTGTACTCAGCTATGAAAATAGAGCAGGAATATAAGCCCAAATATAAATGGTAGAAATTGGAGTAGTTGAAATTGATGGAGAACAAAATAACTATTTTGCTTCAATATGATTCTCGGATATTCCAGGATGATGTACTTTAATTTACAATGAAAATAGCTACCCTCGATCTCATTAAGTAGAATGTATTTGAGTTCATTGGAGAATCACAGGAGATACTCTAAGGAAACATGAAACAGGCTATAATCAGAAGAACCGTAATAATTCAAATTCGGAATATAACCCACATTTCAATGATTTTTTGTTCAAGCATTAAGACCCTATTCCTAGCTTATGTAAGCTTTAGAGGCCTCAGGCAAACGGCAAGATTGAGATTACAGAAGAGGGCTTCAAGAGGAGGAATCCCTCCCTTGAAAAAATATTCACCTCTCTCGAAGACCTGAACTCCCAAGTTCATAAACCATTGAAAAGGGTAAATTCAACTGACCACCAAGTTACCTATAAAATAATCTTGAACTTTATTACGGGTATAACTTAACCCTTTGAGTTAGGTTCCTCATTATAAATTAGTCCATAATAAAACCAGAAAAATCCCAACAGACTTTGAGATTACATTTCTTTAGAACAAATATTTTGTTTCTTAAAGGTTTTCAGTAAAAAGCACAGAGCTTTAGATCCTCCGAGAAAAAGGAACATTTCCAGGGTCTTCAAAATGACATTTTGAAGACTAATTTAAAATGCCAGAAAAACTCACAGATTAAATTGAAGTTTTCAGGTTTCAAAGTTGAAGAGTGGTCTCTTGAAGTTTATGAAACTTTCAGTGAAGGAAGTTCAGCATGAACAACTTCCTCAAAATTACTACAAGGGGCAGCAAAAAACAATTGAAATTTTTGAGTTTTTTTGAACAAGAAAAGAAATACATGAAAACTGTTGCACCTAAGAGACTGATGAAAAGTGTTATTTTTCTTTGAAAATCCTATTGAGGAATATATTTTGAGGTTCAGTCATCTATTGATAAAAAAGTCATCGAAAACTTTGCAACCTTGAAATCTATACTTAATGCAAAAAATGTTGTTTTGTTCTATACTTTTGGAGTTGGGAAATCACACATTATAATTGCTCTTGAAATTGAAGCAGTAAAAGTAAGGATTTCTGTTTATTACTTATGGGGTGCAGAGAATCAAGAATCCCACATCCTTTATTTAGGGGATGAAGTTAACTCTCGAGTCATTTTTTTTCGTTTAATCCTCTAAATAATCGCTTTTTTGCAAAATAGGTTTTTTTGGCACTATTATCAGAGGTGATGTAACTCATATATGACCAGAATTTGATACACATTGGGATAAAATAGCTTTAGCCATAGCTATGGCCAGATCATCTCTCAAATAGTGTTTGTTCCTGAGTATTGACTCAATATTATTTTTCAATAATCGAATTAAAAAATATTGAGTTTCTATTTTCACCACTATTTGCCCGGAGCAAGGCTATAAATTAATACTATGGAAGTTGGAGAATCTCAAGTTCACTTATCCCTGGAATTCAATCCAAGAAACTCTATATCAGAGGTAGCTCAATACCTGAAGGGAGGTAGTTCTTACAGACTTTTCGGGCTTTATCCTGAACTGAAATAAACCAAAAAAATATAAGGGAAACATAGCATAATTTTAAGATATCCTTCAACTATCGATTTTAGATTGCGGAAAAAAAATAAAAATATTTTATAAAAAGTAGTATATATTCTCCGCAAATTCTGACAAAAGAACATATATTGGCCAGATGCCGAGCACCAAAATACAAGTTTTTATTTATATATCCATATTTGTGTCTATAACTGAGTAAAAAAAAAGCAAAATTTTTCAGAGTTTTTTCCTAACAACAAAATATCCTGCTAGGATCAGAGGCAAGGAGATCGCCATTAATATTTTAGCGACTTCTCTTGCTTGTTTTGCTCTATTATTATTTGAACTTCCACTTATTGCTATCTCTCCTGTCTTTTCCTGACTTCTTAGAGTATCCTTTAATTTTGATTCAGCCTGAGCTCCATTTTTTGTTACTTCTCCTGGATATTCAGTTATTGCAAAGGAGGAAAATCCAGACGTTTTAGATCTAAAATATATATAATCAGTATCTTCGCCGACCTTTTCAGTGTATAGAGGTTCCCAATTTTTATTATATCTCTGAAGGACTATCATAGATTCGTTGACATTTTTATCGTGAATCCATGCTTTCTTAACTCTGAATCCTATTAACCCATTTTTCAGGGATGGAGAAAGTTCTACCCCTTTATCCCCTATCTGGATATTTACCTGTTTATATATTATCCCGAGAGGAAGTTTTGGAATGAAAACGGACTTGCTCTTGAGTTCTTCCACAGTGGTTGTTGTCTTAAGAAATGTTTTTTCTGCGTCATATTCGATAAATAAAATGCATGTACTGTTTCCCGGGAAGTCATACATTATATGATTACCGCTTATGACATTCCTAGTAGCTAATTCTTTGGCAACAACATTGCCTTCTGGCTCTCTGGAAACAAGGCTCATACCTGGACTGCTAGAGTAATTGGAAACCCCATCTCCTCCTCCATCTCCATAGCTTGAATTTAATATACTCAAATTTACAATATCTGAATTTGCAGTATGCAACTCCCATATATTTGAATTTAAAGTGCTTGAATTCGCAGTACTCGAATTATAGGTTCCTGAATTTCCGGTATTTGAATTTAAGATATTTGAATAACCTTTAATTGAATTTGCAGTTTGTGAGTTTCCAATACTTGAATTTACTTTAATTGAATTTATAGTACTAGAATTAACAATACCTGAATGTATATTAGTTGAGTTTCTGATACTTAGATCTCCAGCACTCAGATTATCTGTTCTTAGATCATTAGTATTTAAATTAAAGATATTTGAATCCTTATTTCTTGAATTTTCAGTATTTAAAGATACATTAGTTGGATTTACAATATGTGAATTCTCAGCATTTGAATTTTTGTTGTCCAAATATCTGTTGTTTGGGTACCCCCTGTCCAAATAACCTTTGTCTGAATATTCTCTGTCTGGATACACTCTGTCTGGATACACTCTGTCTGGATACACTCTGTCTGGATATCCTCTGTCTGGATACCCTCTATCTGAAGGCCCTCTGTCTGGATTTTCAGTATTTAAAGATACATTAGTTGGATTTACAATATGTGAATTCTCAGCATTTGAATTTTTGTTGCCCAAATATCGGTTGTTTGGGTACCCCCTGTCCGAATAATCTTTGTCTGAATATCCTCTGTCTGAATATCCTCTGTCTGAAGGCCCTCTGTTTGAATATCCTCTGTCTGAATACCCGTTGTCTGAATATACTTTGCCGGCATACCCTTTGTCTGAATATACTCTGCCGGCATACCCTCCGTATCCCAACTGTCCATCTAAAGCATATACAGTGCTTGTTATCATTCCAAGAATCAGTAGTGCTGTTAGTAATACACAGATTCTTGAGTTGAGAAAATTTGCTTTCATTTTCATTAGCCTCCGACCAAAAGGTCGTAAACAGAAACTTTTAAAATATAAATAACTAACTTGGGACTTACATACTTGAAATACAAAATCAAGCTCATCGGACTTTATGACCAAATTTAATTGTAGAAAACGTTGATTTAATATCATCGAGTTCTCAGATCAACCTCTTAGATACCTAATTGACAAGTAATCACATATAGGACTTATGGGCTTGAAATACTAAATCAAGTATAATAAACACTGTAGTTCAAAATTATATTTCAGACAATTAATGGATTAATGCCATTGATTTCTAAGTCAAAGTGCATCAGTTTTAAATATATGGTGACCAATGGAATATTACCCGAGGGAACTGATTCAAAAGTGGGATGATTTAAAATAATTAGGACCTTTGCAGTAACATGTTCTAAATATGGTTTTCATAGACTTCTCAAATATATTTATATACTTGACGAAATATTGGTAAATCTCTGATTTCTTACGAATAATTTATACTCCATTTTATGAGCGTATGACAAAATTTAGAGATTTATCAAAATATTATTTAGTTGTATATTGGTGGCTCATATATGCCTTTGCTGCCGCGTTGTGAGTTTTGTGTTACTATCAAAATTACTCAAGCCAGTTTCTAATTTGTTATAACTCCAGCCTCCGAAAAGCTCCCACTTAGAACATTATCTTTGCTCTTTGTGACTACTTTATTCCAGACTGAACTTTTCAATATCCTAAGACTGCTCTATTCCTCCATGATATTCGTAAATTTTTCAGGACTTGTTAACCAGATCTTTACTCCTTGATTCATCCCTATCCAGCACAATGTGATCCAGTATCGCATATTTTAGTTCTTTGAAATATTCTAAATACTTTCACAAATCCATATACTTTCATTGAACCATAATTTTTTCATGAAAAATATTTAAGCTGTTTAGACCAGCATATTTTTTTGCGTTATCAGGATTCACCAAAAAATTTGATGTCAATCTTGTTAGAAATGCCATTGATTTTCCTGATAGCTTTGATGTTCTTAATCCTGCGTACCAATCGTCAAAAACAATGAATTTTCGGTTTAAATCCATATTTTTTGATTTCATCAAGTACATCAAAGAGATGATCGTTCTTGGTTTTATTGCCTTTAGCGATGTTATACATATAAAATGGAAGCATAGTGAATTATATTATGTAAAATCACAAATTTCAGAAGATTTCGATAAACATCAATTTTGGCTGGTTGCTTACAAGTATATATAAGTAATTATATTTATAATTAATTTGTTAACATCGATAGTTTATCAAAATTTTACTCAAGAAGTTATTGAAGAATAAAATTTCACATGTGAAGAACCAAATTACACACAATGCACAAAAATTTGATTTTGAATTTAAAGCAAGTTTGTTATACTGCCAAAATAACATATGATATAAATTCACCAACTAGCCAAACCAAGGTAATCAAAACAATTTCATCAACAGTAAGACGATATTTTCCACTCCACAGATGCCGAACAAAATTTGTCCTTTCAGAATCAAGTTTATCCATTATTATGTCGTCGACTATCAGACAACCTTCTTTAAGAGTAACTAATTTCTTTACTTCAGCTCATAAAGATTCCGCATTTGAGAGTGCTTTCAAATGAGATGGATCCATCTGAAAAGCATTGATTATAAAGGATAACTGCATTCAGCTTCATTTCAGGAAAAAAACAGTAAATTCAGCAACAATAGAATTAATGTAATTAAGGTCAGTATATTGTAGCAGGCTTATAGCACCACTTCAACAATTGTATCACCTATTTATAAATAAATATATTTCAGAATATTTTGATAAACCTCTGATTTTCGTGAGTCATTTATATATTATTTATGTGGATATGAAGAAACCTACGGGTTTATCGAAATTCTACATAATATCTATCGTTTGATGACACTGGAAATAAAAAGAGTATTTCAAAAATAGAGGAAGGTATCTTTAAAATAGTGAAATAAGAAAAGAGATAAAAAAATGTCACGATTCAGCCTGAGCAAAACAATTCCAATAGCCATCTTTGCTGGATGCATCAAAATAGATATCATCTGATTGATTGTGAGTAGACTAAATAGTTGCGAAAAAAAAGGTGAAAACACAGTAATTCGTGGGAAAGATTCGGACGGGTTCCACAAAAACGCACTCCAAAGTGAATGGGAATCCTTATAAATTTGTTTTTACAAATGTAAATAGTTTATGTGATAAATATAATTACAAAAAATGCAAGGAAAAGTAAATAATTTTTAAAACATTTATTGGATAATAAAAACGCTAAGTAAAATATTATTCATTGGAAACAGAATTGAAAATTGATTCCAAAAGATACAACTATTTTACCCTTTTAAAAGCTGATTCGTGTAGAACAAGGTTGAACCACCCAAAACTTATATAAATGATGATGTGTCTATGGAGGTGTACTTTGGTGTAATAAATGAAAACATAACAAAACGGGCTCGTGGTCTAGACGGTTATGACGTCGCCTTGACATGGCGGAGGTCCTGAGTTCGAATCTCAGCGGGCCCACTAAAACGTTTAGATATTTTACATAAAATTGGATAGCGCTATCTTTTTATGTAGTATAACATAGGTGTAGTTAAGAGTATCTGTTTGCCCAGGTAGCTCAGTGGGAGAGCGCTGCCCTGAAGAGGCAGTTGTCCCCGGTTCGAATCCGGGTCTGGGCACCACATCACATCAGTAGTGTAGCGGTCATCACCGGGCGTTGCCAACGCTCGAACCCGGGTTCGAATCCCGGCTGATGTATAAAAAAAGGTTGTTTCCAGATTTTGTATTCTTTATTTTTTTCAACCATTTATTCAAAATTTATGTATTTATGAACACATATTTTTACATTGCTATTCCGTTCACTACAACTACTTCACATCTATATAACTATAATCAAGATTCCTTTTTGAGTTCCGAGATTAACTTTTTAAACATGATCATGCTCATCGTTAACACTTATTTTTTTATTTAAGTTTTGACTAATAGTAGTTAAGAGACTGTAAAATTAAATTTGTTAACCATCCTATCGTTAACCAAAAATTAATTAAAACATTAAATCGTCATATTAGTTGGATATATATCTCGAAGAGCCAAAAAATCTGATTGAAGAGATCTATACCAATTATGTTGCAGACCTGAAAAATCATAGGAGAACTAAAAATGTCCGGAAAGTTCCAGAAACGAGATGCAGAACGAAAAGGTATCAAAAAAGAATATGAACTGGAGCAGAAGTTAATAAAAGGAATCGTAGATGAAATTCAGGTAAGCGGCGGTGGATCCATTAAGTGAGTAAAAAAGTACATATACAAATTCAGGCTGGGGATATTTCAGAGCAGACTGTAGAAATTACTGAGAACACTACCTACGAAGATCTGCTCTATCGATTGAAAATAAATCAGGAAACTGTAATTGTGTTAAGTGGAGGTAAGGCAGTTCCCCTTGATGGGACAATAAGTTCCAACGAGATTACAATCCTGAAAGTTGTAACAGGAGGGTGATTAGCTTAAAAAATAAGGGTGTCTGGCTATTCTTCATTATAACTTTTTTCACTTGTCGATCTTTATTTTAAGTTTTCTCACTTGCCGACAAGTTTTAGAACTATTTTCCCATAATCTATAACGTTTACCTATTTTTTATGGCAATAAAATTATGGTCTTCAATGTGATGCCATTTACTACCCCTTTCCCCCGTCAAGCGGATTAAATTGTGGGCAAGAAATTTTTTGTCGTCCATTTATATCCAGAGGAGGTTTTAAAAACTACAAATGTCAGCAAATCCCCAGATTTCCACTTTAAATCTACAATTTAATATTATATTGTAAGTGCGTTTTTAAATATAGCCTTCATCATCCTCATGAGCTTATATAATACATTCTCTAAATAATTTTAAATTATTTCAATCGAGTTTTATATACTTAATTAGTCACTCTTTTTTTTGGAAAAATAACATTAAATAACACAAATAAGTTAAAGTAATTTTCACCTCATATTTTTGACTGTTGATTTTATAACTACCTTAGTAAGTAAAGTTATATTAATTTGTGAGGATTTCGATAAACCCCTAATTTTCACGAGTCAATATATACGATTTATACGGATAGGATTTAATTTAGGGATAATCAAAATAATCTTTAGTTTTTAAAAGATGTTATAAAACTAATCAGTGAATTGCCATTGAAGTCTCAAATGTTATGTTGATCAATAATTTTATATTAGCCATTTAGACAATTACACTACAATGAAATGGTGATTTAAATTAGTAGAAATAATAAACAAAAACTATTCTTTGGATACTCACAAACTTTTTTTCATTGCTGATATCCTCGATATATCTTATGAAAAACAGCAGCAACATTTCACTAGAGATAGTGATGGAATTTTAGCTCTTTAAAGTTTAGTTATCTCTGTAAAATGCAATTTTTCTGCATATAAACCAACATGACTTTTGTGTTCCTGTGCAGAATTCATTGAGAAAGCGTCTACATTTTATGGTTGGAAATGCACGAGGTATGAGGCCATTTAAACATAAAAAACAGAAAAGATAAATTCAAAAATAACTGCACAACTTGAGCTTAATAACATGATTCAGCCATCAAAAATCTTCCCAAAAACCATAGCAGATTTCATTTATACTTTCGGCGTCGTCACAAACTTGCACAAAAAAAAATAGATTTTAAAAATGGAACTCAAGTTATTCCTGCACCTGAAATATTCAACCTAGCTGATTTAATGGCATACATTTTTGAGAAAAATGACAGAGAAATTCTATAATAATCTCGTCAGGTAAGGCAGTCGATCAGATAATATATAATTATTCGCTAAATATTTGTAAAAAAGTGTTCATATAAGAGGGATTCTGGACATCGGAACATCTTTCACCACTGTAGTTAAGCTTCAGAAATGTCTGGCTATTATAAAATATCTTGCCGATGAAATCAAAATTTTAAATAGATCAATTTCCAATTATTCCTATGGGAAACATTACTGAAAATGAGTACTGTAATTCGGCTTCAGGTATTGGATAAATTGATGTAACTCTGATCGCTGAAATAGACAATTTCAAGGACTTTTCTTCAGGGATAATCTTTCTTCATGACTTGGAATAGTTCGGGATGTATAACAATCGGTGGCTAAATTGTAGAATGGCAGAATCGCAAAAAGATTATCAAAGATAGAAAGATGGAATCTAATACATTTTGCTCATGAATTAGCATTAAAGACGAATAGTAAGTTAGGAGAGTTTTTAAAGTGGAAGAAATATCAACTGGACATTCAAAAGCAATTGTTGCTCTAGAAATAAAAATTGCCACAATTACATGGCATCTGATTACAAATAGCCAGTTCTACTAAGATGAAACAGAATACCAGAAGGGAGGAATTCACAAGACGAAAAATTTTGAGACTAAGATATTCTCGATTGATAAAAGTACAAAAATAACTAGTGAAATAATCCAAATTATGGTAAAAGAGAATGGGGGGGTACTTGAGAACCATTTTTGCCACATACTTTCATGTTGAATGAAATCTTAAATATAAGAGAAAAAAAGCTCAAAAAATATCCTGCCAGTAAATAATATTGAGATTATCTTTTATAAACCTTTTCAAAAGGATAGGGCAATTTTGCCTCTGCAGGAATTCTATCAACGAGTTCTATAAAGTCTGGGTCATGCATCGGGGTCAAATTATTCTGACTCTGGAAATAGGGATAACCCCTGATTTTCTGCCAGATTTCTTTCAAGGATTTTTCTTTTACATTCCCAAAATTGAAAGGAATATAAGGACTGGGCTTTACGTCTCCATATGCTGTAATATGCATCCAGCGCCTTCCTGCCATAGCCCCAAGCATATGCCCCTCAAAATAAGTGTTTGAAAACATTCGAATACCTTCGCGACTGGAATTTATTCTGTGGTACATCCCTAGTATATACTTACGGTTTTCTTCAGTGAGTACAGGTTCTTCCCTGGATTTTGGCATTGCTTCCCAGACTGAGAATTCATGCACACCCAACTCCGATGCAAGGTCATATAGAGCAGGAAGTTCATGTATGTTTGAAGGAGATACATGAGTTGTCATTACGACCATTAGTCCTGCTTCAAGTGCTATTTTTATGGCAGACGTTGCTCTTTCATATGCTCCTTCAGACTTCCGTATTGCATCGTGTTTTTGAGGATTAGTTGAGTAAATGGCCACCATAATGGAATGGAGCTCTTCTTCTTTTAAACGGCAGGCAATTTCTCTTGAGAAATCAGTACCCCATGTGGAGCAGTTCACTATAGCACGTTTTTTGTCCACATACTTGATAAATTCAAATATCTCTTCCCGCAGTAGAGGATCATTCTCTGTAAATGTAATAATGAAAGTACCGAGTTCGAGAGCTTCGTTAATTATTCTTTTAATAGTACCTTTATCCATTTCCTCTGAGATTATTTCAGGTGGATATCTATAACTATTCTGGCATGTAAGTTCAATTGATATAGTTTCTGGGATGTATTTCCCTAGGGCTATTTGCATTTCTGCAAGAATGAGACGTTTGAACACAGAGCTCGGTATTGGTGGAAGCCAAGCCGAGGCAATTACTCTATCTTCCTGTACAAGGGCTAGTTTTTCCTCCTGCAGGCGAGAATTGATCTTCTTCAGGATAGGGTTGCAAACTCTTTTCAGAGTTCCAGTTGCTGTAATTTTCAGGGTATTTCCAACATGCTGGAGGTTTACAGATAGTCCTGGAACGGAGAGAATTTCTATGTTTCTTTCATCTAATGGAGGACTACTCAATGGAAAGTCTGAGATGTCCTTTTTAGCAAAAGTCATTTTCCCTCATAGATTCCTGATTTAACTGCTGAATATCCATAATAGCCTTTTATTTCCTAGTTGAACTCCAGAAGATCTTTAATTAAAATCAGCTGAACATTATTTAGAACTTCAAAAATAGGCAATGTATGGTATGAGAGTCTGGATTCTGAGAATTAAGACTTAAGCTATCCAGGCACGAGAAATAAATGCAAAAGTAGTCGGCCTGGATTCTCTTAATCATGTTTAAAAAGCTTAAACCTCAAACTCTCTCTGAAAAGGCAAGGTTTCCACTAATCTTCTTTATTTTTACCTTGACGACATCACCTTTTGCGGTCCCAGGCACGAAAACAGTGTATTTATCAATTTTTGCTATCCCATCACCTTTGGATCCCACTGCATCAATCCGAAGTTCGTAGATTCCGCCTTCTTCGATAGCATCCCTGATAACAACGTTGCTTACCTTTCTCTTTTTGACAGGTCTGTGAGCTCCGCAAGCAGAACATTTCAAGACAAGTACCCTCTCTACCCTAACAAGCTGAGTATCTGGGCGTTCGCATTCCGAACACATGACATACTCATCCACATAAGCATGTATGTTATCAGCAATCTGACCTCTCGTAAACCTTCCCTGGAAGACTGCACGAGTGCCTTCTATCTTACCTGCAGTCCCGAGCTCTCTGGTGAGATATTTCATCAGGTGATCAGTATCCCTGTTAAGGATATCTGCAATATTTCCAAAGTTATCTAGAATTGTGGTCTTGCCCTCAGAAAATACTCTGGATTCAGGGATTACGAATCGAGCATCCGTAGTCTCAATATCAGGCATTTTTGCAATTGCACGGTTCAAAAGCTCTTCGTAATCGTACATTAATATTCTCCTTTCGATGTTAACAGTTTAACTAGTTACTGTACCAACTCTGCCCCTTGATCAACAACTATTCTGCAAGGGGTAGGCAGTTTCTGTCCTGCATGCCAGAGAGCTTTCTTTGCGGCCTCGAAGTTTTGCTTTTCAACAGCTACTGTGAAGATCTTCTGCATTGTATTTACCCTTGCTGCTGTACCTACGTTTTTTCCAAAGGCTCCGCGCATTCCACTGGATACACGGTCAGCCCCTGCGCCTGTTGCCTGCTTATTTTCCCTAAGTACTTCATGAGGGTATACACGGAGCTTCATATAAAAACCCATTTTTCCGGTATCTGCAGTAAGGTGCCTGTTTGCTGTAATACGGGCTGCTTCAAGAGCAGTGTGCCTTATCTGGCATTTTTCTCCCGCAAGCAGGGATACTTTAATTGGAAAAGAGTTATTTGCCTTATCCCCCATGTCATAGTGAATGACCTGACTACCTGGAACACCGCCCATATATTTTCTTCTAGTAAATGAGCGCTGTCTAACATTTCTGTACATACTTCCTGGCTTTCGTACCATAAGCTCAATTCTCCTGAAAGATAATAATTTTAATCAAAATCTATTGTAACGGATTTGCTTCCATATATATATATTCGCATCCAGTTTGCAAAAAGCCGTTTTGCAAACCATTTCGTGTGAAACATGTGTATATAAAGATACCTGCCTATATTTACATTTATCTGCAAATTGGGTATGAGAACTTTAGCATGAAAATTATGCGTTTCCGTTTCTTTGAAGATAATTCAGGACTTGAAATTTGTAACCCCTGAAGTTTAGATCTTCTGAGCCTAGGTGGCTTACTACTTAGTTGTTTATAAGTTTTGTTGATAGTTCAGTATTTCCGATTTTCGTGAATATCAAAACCATTTTTAAAAATCAGAAGAAAATAAAAAAATGGAACTTTCAGCCTTAGCAAAGCAATATCATTAGCAATCTTTACAGAGATTTATTTAGCAAATTTAGATGGCCTGATTTCATGTAACTGTCTGCTATTGATCATATTTTTTATTTATTTAATCTGTTCGTGATTAGAAGCGTCTATTGAATCAAAAGATATATCTTCAACTGATTTTGTGTAAGCGGACTGGTTATAAAAAAGTCATTAAAGGTAATTGAACCGTTGATTATGTCAAATAAAAATGATTTCACTTATAGTATAGGCACAATCAGTTTACTGTCTGTAGACTATGAATCATGTAGCATAGTTGATATAATAATTTTACCTGATAAATCAAACTATAGTTATCAAGAAATTTTAATGTTTTTGTCTGACTTTAATAAGAATAATCATTATGAAATACAGCAAATCGGAAATACTGATTTATTGAGAGAAAATACATCTATGTTGTTTAAGCAGCGTTATAATAAAGCTAACAAAAATATAATATGCTCTTGAAATAGTCTATTATGAATTAGTGAAATACTGAAAAAGATTATTTGTCATTTTAATGAATAAAAAACTTTGATTTTATTTGTACGGTTGGGACTTAAAATTTTCCATAAGTTCGGTGGGAATGAAAGCTGAAGCTTCAATGAAGGCACAAAGTCAAAGACTTAAAACATTTTTAAAAGCATATTTTTGAATAATCTGATAGATTTCAGAAAAACGAGAGTTATAAGAATTGAGAAAATTTACAGTTATATGGAAAAAAATGGTCAGAAGCTGAAAATTTAAACTTGAATTAAATAATAGTCCCAAAAGTAAAAATTCAACTTCTAAAACTTTGTAAAATGTATTTATTGTCATGTATATACATCTACCCACTCATAAATACAAAGTCGAACGAAGGAAAGCACAGAAAAAAACGAGACGTCAAGAAAAATATTCTCATAGATCGACTTTTTTTCCGTTTTTTGTGGTTATACAATGCCAAATAACTTAAATTTGAATATTTCATTCAAAACAAATCTGTTTTAGAATTATAATTAATTCGTGAGTTTACCATGAGAGACGGAAAGAGGGTCAAGAACCCAGTTTGATATTTTTTTAAAATGGGATTTCCCACAGAGGATACCACTTTTCTATATTTTTATCAACAGACAATTTTCTTTCCATGTCTGCTCTGAGCCTGAATTCGAAAGGGCTGTCCCTTTGCCTGTCTGAGAGAGGGATAAAAAGGGTAGTAATTTCCCTGTTTGAAGTTATATATCCAGTAGACTGTTTTTAGTCTGTCGTTTTTTCCTTAATTATAATCAGTCAAACCTGCAGATTCACTGTCAAATATGTAAATGGCACATAGAATCTGTTCTCCAAGTCCACGCTCTTCGAGAGTCTGGCTTACAAGGTAGATATTTGCAACACTATCTTCGAAGCCCGAATCTTTAAAAATAGCCCAGAGGTAGTTATATTTATCCTTTTCAATTCTGAACTTTGTCTCTTTTATCCTTCAAGCTATATTCCAGAAGCTCCTGAATTTCTTTTCTAGTGGATTCGTAGGCTGAGGTTCCTATTGGCTTAAAACAGATATCAGCATATCCTGATGGTTTCAAGCCCAAATTGCTTTCTAAAGTAATGCAAGCTGTGGAAATTTCAAACAGCTTGTCGCTCTTTGCTTTAGGAAACCTACTCCTCCCAAGAACTGCATCCATAAAATCCTGGAAACCCATTTTACTTATCTCCTTAATTCCTGAGACTTTTAAATATCTCCTAGTATCACCAAAATCTACCATTGATTTCACTAGGGATTGATTGCAATTAATCAAAAACTCACAAAAGAATACAAAAACTCTAATTTCTCTACTTAAAAATTTCCATTTAACGTATTAACACAACTTATCTGCTCAAATTATTTATTTAACATGTCTGCTTAATTTATACACTTACTTAAAACATTTCCCTTTGCATCTTTTCAAGCTTTTCTATCCTTTTTTCCACAGATGGATGAGTTGAAAATAGATTCATGATCGAAGAACCTGAGATTGCAGGAATGATGAAAAAAGCATTCATTCCTTCCATCTGCCTTAGATCTTCATCAGGGACCCGATCCATAAGCCCACTTATTTTCATGAGAGCCGATGCAAGATCCGACGGCTGTCCGGTAATGATGGCCGAGCCTCTGTCTGCAGAATATTTCCTGTAGTGGGAAAGAGCGCGAATAAGCAGAAAACTGATGATCTAAACTGCAATGGAGACAAGCCAGACAAGAACAATGCTTCCCCCTTCACGCCGCCTATCTCCTCCAATGTTGAAGTAAAGACTATAGCGGACAAAGTAAAAAGCTACTGTCGAAATAAAACTGGCAATAGTTATTACAGCCATATCTCTGTTCTTAACGTGGCTTAGCTCGTGGGCAAGTACAGCCTCAAGTTCAGCTGGAGAGAGTTTATTTCGAATTCCTGTCGTGACTGCTATAAATGCTTTATTTGGGCTCCGGCCTGCCGCGAAAGCATTTAGGACTTCAGTCCTGACAATTGCAATCTGAGGTTTCGGCAAGTCAGCGAGTGCACAAAGCCTTGTGATCATCCCATGAAGATGTGGTGCCTCGATTTCGGAGACTACCTGCGCTCCAGTTGTCCATAGCACCATTTTATCTGAATAAAAATATTGAACACCCATAAAAAGACCAATAAATATAATCATAAAAATCCAAGGGGGTCCATAGTGTGAAAGGAATGCAAGGAAAAATAGGCAAACTAACACCAGAAGAAATATTATGAAAAACATCCGGCCCTGGAGCCCTAAGTCTCGTTCCCATTTTCTTTTCAGATGTTATTTCGCCTATCCAGATATTTAATTTAGTTCATTCCAGCTTAAACCATAATCAAGCTGGGTTAAATGATTATGATTTGGATAGACTCCTAGATTTCGTCGTATGCTAATAAATTTTGTATAATATATTTGTGGAAATCAGATTTTTGTCGAAATCCTCGATAATTAAGTCTAGGTTAAGTTAACTTATTAAATGAACTACCTATAGATTAGATGAACTACCTGAAATTAAATAAACCTAAAACAAATCTGCAAAGATAAGTAATTAGAGTTGTGGTGGCGCAATCAGCTGAAAGCAACTTGTATGTTCGCGCCAACGCGCGAACATAAAGGAATCATTCCAAATCAAATATTTTCATTCACTTATATACTTCTTTTTTCTAGTTTTCCTGACTTTGAACATAGTTTTTAATTACATCGGAAGTTGTACCATTACCCACAATTCCAATATAACTTCCATAACTCAATAATTCATCATTTATAACTGTTGTTAATTTTTGAGTAATACTTAACGATTTTTCTTGCTGTGATACGTTACATAATCTGCATCATTCTTGAATGAAATTACTTTTGGTTCAATAACAACTACAATATATACCTATATTGTTTACAGCTTTTGCTAATTATTACTTGAAAATTAATTAATATTTCTTCAGTAAAATAATACCTAAATATTTATTCCTTGACTTTACAAGAATGCAAGTAGAATATACCCTTTAATATATCTCTTAGTTATGAATTTCTGTTTGACCGGATATAATTGGTTCAGTCTGGTTACGGTTTCTGATCACAAAACCATAGGATTGATTTCATTTTTATTCCCAAGTGAAGAGTATATCTCTAGCTATTTTCTCAGGCGCGTGAATTCAGATGTAGGTCTCCAACCTTATACTAGTGAATATAACTAAAGGATAGTACACTGATAGGCCCAAGGAAAGGTTCTCATCCAATAGACAATAGACAAAGGCTAACATCCGCAAAATAGATCACATAATCGTTAAAGTAGTTTATGTGGGGTATTTGGTAGATGGCTTAGTGGTTGTGATAGGGATCGCGATGGAGACCACAAAAGAGAACATGACGGTTTCCGTGGATTTGTTGGCTGCAGTGATTTATTTGATGATTTTTCACTAATTAATGCTTTATTATGCTAATCAATCGATTTAATTTGGTATTATTTAGCATTTTTACTGACTGAATAAAATTAATTTTGGGATTTACTTGTTAATTTATGGCCAAACCGGGTAATTCTTTTTGGATTCATTTTGACGGAAACAGGTCAATTGATACTTTTTTGAAGATCGAAATAATTAATTTAAGCTTTGAATTCCAGGAAAGGGGGTTTAAATTAATAAAGTCTAATCGGCTCGATTCCCATTTTTTCCATCAAGCAGGCAGGGATATCAATTACTTGCGAAACGGAATCGATCACAATTCCATCAGAAGTTGCCACAACTAGGTCATTTTTCGGACGTCCTTTATATAACTTAAGTTCGAAATCAGTGGTTTTTGAGATTCGCGCCTCACCTGAAATTCCATGTTCTTCCATTTTGTAGCGAATGAAACCTGCAAGTTCTCCACTTCGGCTGATCTGAGCATCCAGTAGAAAAATGGCTGACTTAGGATGGGCTTCGCAAAGAAATTCAATGACTAGATCCAGGGATTCTTCTAGATCTTCTACCTGCTTTGCTTTACTGAAGTAACAGCGAGTATCTCTCACATAACCGTCATCATATAACTATATGGGTTTTTTCCTAAGAAGACTATCCATGCTAAGAAGAACATTATACCCATCGAGTAGAATATCTTTATACCTTGTGTCTATATAAACCATTTTTTTACCAATTCTGGGAGCTATCCTGTCAGGAGGTACAATTACCCTCGTAAGAATGTGCCGTTCTTCTACGTTGAGCTGAAAATGGTCAGCTACTAAACGGATGGTCACAAACTTTGGGTAACCCAATAAAAGTATTCTTCGAATATCTCTAGCAGGCTTGAGTAACTTTTCTCTCATATCAGAACCGTATAAATAAAAGGGACCTTCATACTTACCTTTCATACATACTTGTCTCCTTTTAGAAAGGGAGTGCTTTAAATTAGTGAACAGATATCTCATATATACATATTTGCGCAAATAAAAATGGCAACATATAACATTATGTATTCTATTATCTGTGAAGTTTTTTTATCCGTTTCTGTTCAGTTTAAAGAGGATTTTGACCCCCCTTCATTATCTCACATGCTGTTCATAAACGGTACAGTAAATGACTCGTGAAAAATAAGAGTTCTATCAAAATCCTCTAAAGTTGGTTTTCAGCTGAGGCCGATCGAGGGCTCAGGCTGGGGGTTATGCTATGGAAGTATTATGGCTGTCTCAGGAAGAAGTAAAAAGTGTTATAGATATGCGTTCTGTTATGCAAGTTGTGGAAAAAGCTTTCCAGCAGCATGGGCTTGGTAAGGTACAGATGCCTCCCAAATCCTATATTTATTATACTGCTTATAACGGGGATCTGAGGACAATGCCTGCATATCTAGAAGAAGAGAATATTACTGGCGTGAAAATTGTAAATGTCCACCCCGAAAATCCAACTATTGGGCTTCCCACAGTAATGGCGCTAATAGTCCTTATTTCCGCAGAAACAGGTGCTCCTATGGCAGTTATGGACGGAACCTGGCTGACAGATATCAGAACCGGAGCTGCAGGGGGAATTGCTGCGAAATACCTCGCAAGAAGGGATTCAAAAATTATAGGGATGATTGGGACCGGAAACCAGGCAAAGACCCAGCTTGAAGCTCTTTGTGAGGTATTTGATCCCGAACTGGTGAAAGTCACTTCCAGAACGAAAAAAAACTGTGAACAGTTTATCCGGGACGTGGGAGGCATTAAGCCTTCATATATAAGCTACGAAGAAAAAATAGAAAATGTATGCGATTGTGATATTTTGGTAACAACAACTCCAACCCGCAAACCGATTGTGAAAGCTCAATGGATTCAAGAAGGCACTCATATAAATGCAATCGGAGCTGATGCAGTGGGAAAAGAAGAACTTGATCCCGAACTTATTATCCACTCCAAGATAATTGTAGATGATATGGTTCAGGCGCTTCATTCGGGCGAAGTAAATGTTCCTCTTTCGAAGCACTACATTTCTGAAAATGATATCCATGCTCAGCTTGGGGAAGTGATCGTAGGTCTGAAACCTGGTAGGACCAATGAAGAAGAGATTACAATCTTCGATTCAACAGGCCTTGCTATTCAGGACGTTGCAAGCGCACATCTGATTTATAATAGGGCTGTCAGTAAAGGGATTGGAAGGCAAGTACACATGTTCTAAAGATATACATGCTCTCTAAACTTCAGCCCCTTTATTCCTTTTTAATTTTTCCCAACTAATGCCTATATAGAAGCCTTGAAGCATATAAATTAATAAATATAAATACTCTTCAAAGTAAAAATTGGCATTTAATAAACTTAGAAAAAAGAATTTATCTTCAAGTGCATTAAATCCCTCATTAATCATTAAATGATTATTTCAATAAATTTCACTTACTCATAAACAACGCCTTCAATCCCATTATATGTGATGAAACAATGTCCATGTTTCCGTTATACTTGAGGACTGCCACTCAACTGAAGATGAAGTGGCTTTTTGGTTCATTCCGTTCTCTTTTGAGAACAAGTTCCCAGGCACATTTCCCATATTCCACGGATTCAGATTCCAATTAGATTTTGATCAATGAGAGTAAATTTTTTGATGTTAATTGCAGCCTTAACGTCTCTATCATGTTTTGTCTTGAAACAGAAAACTTTCATTCTCTATCTTTTAGTGTTAGATCAGTGTGAGGGTATTCAATACATGACAGATCTTAGATTCCGGTTCAAATTTACTTATCCTAAGAATGGTTTTTCCTGACCATTCTGATTTATATGCTAATTTTGTTACAATAATACTCCACGTCGAACCACCTATAGGCTATGATAAATGGTGATTCTGGATCATGCCGTTAACATTCAGAGTTTCAACAGCTATTGTTTGGTTTTCGCTAACAAGTTTAAAAGAGAGTTGGGGTTGAAAATAATCTCTCTGATCTGTTATTTTCTCATGAAGTACAGCAAGTTTTTATTTGGCTGCTTCTCGGTTTTTAGAACCGTTCTGTTTTCGACTAACTCTTCTTTGGAGTACTTTAAGTCTCTTCAAAGAGTTTTTTAAGTACTTAGGAGTTTCAAACTTTTCTCCAGTTGAAATAAAAGCAAAATCTTTTATTCCAACGTCTACACAAATAATCGTAGATTCAGAAAATACTTGTTTAACTGGAACTTCTTTTCCATCTTCCACTAAGATACTGAAATAGTATTTTCCTTTGCAAGACTTCGAAATAGTAGCGGTTTTTAATTTCCATTCAAATGTTTTGTGAATAACTGCTTTGATTTCTCCAATCTTAGGAAGCTTAAC